>Ga0334898_1001853_pt1 | contig 21499 bp, 18 predicted proteins | sample GraSluR3_MG_10_FD_207228 | JGI IMG/M metagenome (GOLD analysis project Ga0334898, IMG submission 207228) | Sludge microbial communities from methane-producing bioreactor in Wageningen University, Netherlands - Granular Sludge_3_08-R3 | ecosystem: Engineered > Bioreactor > Anaerobic >... | reverse complement strand
CAATGCCAGTTCAAAATCGTTCCGCTCTATGATGAATTCATGCAGCTTCTCAAAGGTCCGGCCGGACAGTTCAATACCCACATCCTCTCCGTATTCGTACCGCTGCGGTTCCCGGAAATAACCAGCAATCTTCCGGTCCTTTTCCACCCACGTCTCCGGTGTCAGCACGTTCTTCTGGACATACTGGGTGCACAGCACATAGCAATTCGCTATCACCTTATACAACCTGAAAATCACATTTTCCAGATGCCATACATCAAGTCTTGACAACCCTCCATCCTCCATGAAAGAACAGTATATATTGATCACCCCCAAAAAGTCGCATTCCTCAACTCGTGACGGAACTTGACTCTTGGGAAGCCGGTTAAATCAGTATATAGAAAACTTGGTGCAGGGAACAGTAGAATACCCGGGAACCAGTTTTACGGTACAAAATTCATTGCATCCCACACATCCACGATGTTCTGTTTTGCCAATGTCTCGTACATAACCTCATGCCCTTCGCCCCAGTACACGGCAACCATGTATTGCAGGAGAAATTGTTTTTCCGGAGAAAGCCTTTTGTACTCCCTCTCAACCACTGAAACCGGATTATTCACCCCCTCTTTTGAAATAACATCACAGATAGAAGTAACAATCGTGTCAACCAGCTCTTCAGCCCAAACCATTAAATGAGTGTCTTCAATCATAACCTGAATAATTTAGTGTTCACCCAAAATTAAAACACTCTCCCCACCCAAACAAACAAATCGGGAAGAAACAACTCCTTGATTATTAAAGTTTTTACGAATTGTCTTTTTTTGCCACAACCCACACCCACAAGAAAAAATCAGATAATTTTTTGGACAAAAATTGGGGGGGGTGGTGAAATTGAATAGGATTTTTCTGCTTCTGCAAAGGCAAGGCCAATAAACTCGAACTCAATAAAGCATATTTTATCCGGGCGGGTTTCCTGATCATTGATTTCAGCACGAAACCCTATTACTGGACATAAGAAAGTTATTATAATCTTTCTATTTTCAAGTAATGTTTCAATCTCACACAGTCTAGGTGCAAATGTACTCCTTATCACGTCAGAATATGGAGAATATAACGCTGGAGAAATTTTTTCTGACCTAAGATAATTCGTCCAGTGATATGAGAAATTCTAAGGGCCAATAATTACAAGATCTGCATCCAATAATGTTTCGTCTCCATTGAGTGTCGAATTAACTATTTTATATACAGATAAATGATAGTCTATTGTTATAATATGTATCATTCTGTCGTTCATTAATAATTTCTGACAACTTGTTTAAAAATATATTGTCAATCCACCCTTCACCTGGTCAGGTAATCTTTTGCCCATATGCCGGTATTAACGGGTATCAATAAGTGCTCAATTGCCGCTACTCAGGTAGCACTATCGTTAGATAAGGTGTGAAACTTTTATTTTTTTATACTTTTCGCCCATGCCTAAAGCTATTGCTGTCGGGTTTTTGATTATTAACTCACCAATTTGTAAACTAGCAATTGCTTGTTTAATCTTTTGAAATTCTACTCCTGATACTCCAAACAAGTCTTTAATAACGCCATCGTTGATAGATTGCTGTTTCATAATAAGTGGGTATTGAGCATTGGCAAAAAAGTCGAAATATTCACTCTTGTAACTGTCCATATTTTGAGTGGCCAGAATGATGCTCAGTCCTTTATTTCTTCCAACTGCAATTAAGTCTCGGAGTGGTTTATTGTCAAAGCCCAACATATAATGTGCTTCATCAATAATGGTGAAATGTCTGAGTTCTACACAATCTTCATCTACCGCCTGTTTAGGTAGTTTCTCGTAAATGGTATTCAGTTTAGAAACGATGAAATATACAATCGCCTTTGCTATTGGACCATCTTTTGGGAAAGCGTCCATTTTTATAATGTAGCTGTCCTTTATCAAGTCAATTTTGTCTTCTGCGGCGAATAAGTTGTTTCTAATAAGTTGTTTGAGTACTGATTTTACGCTATCGTCTTTATCTCTATCTCTGTCATTTTGAAGTTGTGTGTACTGGTCTAAAATGATTTGAAAGGTTACAGGGGAGTTTGATGTTTTTCTATATGCGTTGATAATAGCTTCTGATAAACGATTGCTCATATTGGCACTGATGGTTGCTCTATCTATAGAACACAAGGCAGTTGCCAATTCTGTTGAATACAAATTGATTTCGTTTTGTGTCTTTCCTATAAATTCCTTAAACGGTGTAAATGGCAAAGGAGCCAATATCGGGTCAAGAATGGCACTTCTATCAGTTTCAAAAAGTTGAAGCCAACCGTTGTTTGCAGGGTCTGAAAATTCACCTTTATAGTCAAACAGTAAGAAGTTGACTGGATAGGAACTTTCAATAGTAAGGGTTCTGATTTCATTTAGTAAAACTGCAAGCAAATTTGATTTTCCTGAACCCGTGGTACCTGCAACTAAGATTTGAGTATTTGGGATATCTCTACCGTTGAGATTAAGTGTTGCAGGTATTTCATCTTCATAGGAGCCGATGTTCAAATTCAAGAATGGAATAGAACCTGCTTTGCCCCCTCTTGAAGTTGTAGCTGTATTTAAAAGCCAATCATCCAAAACACCATCTTTTAATAAAACATCCTTACCTCTTAAAATTTCGGAGTTGATGATTTTACTTTTCAATATGGTGTTTTCCCAATCTACTGTTAAACCTTGATAACGCAGTTTTAAAAGTGCTGAATAAGCACTACCTAGGTTATGTAAAATGAAGAGTGTCTCATAAATTCTGAGACTTGTTTTTGATATTTGTATTTGTTCTATAGCTTTTAGATTTCTTTGTTCTTTGCTTGAAAGGCCTGCTAACAAACAGATTCGCATTATCTTATTATTGTTTAGCGTAACAGGTTTATTGCTTGTGGTGTATTTTTCAAGATTTACTCTCTGCTCAATCTTATTGCGTATGTCGTGAAGGTTGTCCATCAAACCTTCCGCTTGTCGTATATTTTGTAGTTTAATTACACTCATTGCTTAATCATTTAAGGTTACACCAAAATAGCCTGAAACAACATCGGTAAGCTGCTTTTCTTTGTCTCTTTGCAGGGTATAGGTTTTTGAAATAAAGGGTTCTATCTTTTCAAAGTCTTTGCCGATTCTGATTTCACTATCACTGCTCAATAAAATGGTTTGTTGCGACAAATCAGGGAAGTAATTTTCAAGTACAATAGCCCGGCTTGTTTCGTCCAAAACACCCATAACTGTATCAATCATCACTGGTGGATCGTAGTCTCCAAATTCATGTAGTGATTTGAGTAAAACCTGAATAACTACTTGTTTGGATGCCGTATTTAACTGGGTTAAATAAATTTCATTACCTGTTTTGTGGTAGATTTTAAACGTCAAGTCTTTCAGGTTTTCTGAAAGCTCTACTCTTTCAATGACATCACGGTAGGCAGAAAGATTGATGTTTAAGTCTTGCTTCATTTTCAACTCAATCTGCTGCTTTTTGATTTTTAATAATCGGTTGGCAACATCTTCAAAAAAACCTTTCAATTTACCCAATGCTTCATATTTCGGATCAGGTTCCTGATTGGTTTGTATGTCAAATTGGTGAATCCGTTTCTCAATTTTGGTTATTTCTCCTTTCACAACGGCAATTTGAATTTCTAAGTTTTTGATATTGGATTCGTTGTCTTCATAGGCTTTCAGCAAAACATAATCTCTACCTGTAATTTGTAGCCTCATTTGCTCAATCTGACTTTTGAGCAAAGAAATTTGAGTTAACGATACATTTAATTCAGCTTGTTGCTGATTCAGTGAAGGGAAATTATTTGCTGTTCTCATATTCAGCAAATCTTCCAACGCTTTTACTTCTGAAAACTCCAAAAAGTCATACGGGTCTTTATCGTTGAATTGCCCTGCTTTTGCAATAACATAGTCTACTAATTCTTCTACTGTCACCGCTTTTAAAACCAAATTGTTTTCAGATAGATATTGAACTATCAATTTGCTGATGGCTTCAATCTGTTCGGGGGCTAAGTTACTGTTTTGTTGTTGTTCTTGTTCTTTTTTGGTTATCAGAATTAAGTTCACTTCCGTTTTCACAGCTTCAATCAACTTCGGAACGCAAACATTCAATTCAATGTCTTTTACAAACACATCTAACTCTTCATGGAAAATGGTCTCTTTCTTGTAAATGTTTTCTATTTGCAATTTGGTTTGTTCAATCTTGTTTTTGATGGTAGTTTCCTGATTCAAACCAATTTTAAGATTATCATACATTTCTTTGTTGGCAACTGAATATTGCAGGGCATCCTGTAGTTGTGTCTCTAATGAAGATTGGTGTTCCTGTAATTTGTTTTTCTGCTCCACCAATTCAAGGTATTCTTTCTTTTCGTTTTCAATGTTTAATCGTTGGGCTGTATAGGCTTGGTAAAGTGTTTCGGAACTTTTACTCATTTGCATATACTTGTTAAAACCCATTACGTTTTCAATGTTCTCACGGATTACCCTGTTCAGTTGGTCTTCTTTTAATAGATTACCAGCTTCCATTGCATCGAACAAAAAGTAACGGCTCAACTCCTGGGGCAAATTGGCTTTGATGATTTTATTTACCTGTGCTTCTTGCTCTGCTCGTTGGGCTACTGGTGTGGCAGTACCATACAAAAATATTGTTCCGTTCATATTTAGTTTTACGCTTTCTACCGGGTTGCCTGAAGGATTAAGCATATACGTTCTAGTCAATACATATTGTTGTTCTTCATTCAATACTTTACCTGTAAAATGAAGTTCTAACATTATTCTTTCGTCTTCTTTGCCTATGGCTCCTGCGTTCAGAAGTTCTTTAAACTGCCGTGCATTGTGTATTTGCAAACCGTACAAAGCACCATAAATGGATTCAAACAAGGTTGTTTTACCGCCACCGTTGGCACCACCAATTAGAATAATAGGTTTGTCTTGCTCAACCGATATGTCTAAATCAAGATTGAGATAGGTCTTGAAGTTTTTGGCTTTAATTTTCGTTATCAGCATAGTCAGTTAATTAATTTTTGCCAAGGCTTTTTCAATGATTTTCTCTAAGGCTTTTTCGTCCACATCCTGATTGCGGATTTTACGTTCGTGAAATTCTTTGAGTAATTCTTCTTTTACCCATTCAAACTCCAATTGATGTTCGGTGCAAAGCACTAAAATCAAGTCCATATCTTCTTTGCGAATGCCGTAATGGACAAATGTGGTATCTAATCCTTTTCTACCCATAGTATGAATAATTAAGCATTAACTAACGAAGGTTCGAAGGATACCCAACCCGTTGTGTCATTGGCTCTGTCTATCAGGTTGTCGGCATACTTCCAGGTTCGGTTATCCGGTGTTCCCTTGGGAACGATAACCCCACCAACTAATTTTTTATCGTTGGTTGATTTGTTTCTAATGTATTGATGCAGCGCATTGTGTTTTGCTACAAAATTCGGGTCTGAATCCAGTGTCTTTGTATCAAAAAGCGCAATGGCACCCGACTTCATTTTTATTACAAAATCCACATAAAAACCGCGGGTAATTCCATTGTGGTCCTCATAGGTAACGGCAAAGTCTTCCTTGTTTTTATCGCCGTTTTTGTACCACCATTCCAGGTGATTTTTATTGGCTTCTAAAAATGTGGCAAACTCTTTCTCCGGATTGCTTGCCCTGTTTTGCTCATAAAATGGAACCAAAGCGTGTTTATCAACCGGACGTTCATTGTAATTATCATTAAAAATACGTTCCTCCGGCACATCCCAGGTACTTTCCTCCACTTGTTTTGATACTTCAGTCGCTTTCTTGTGCAATAAAACCTGATGTTTTTCCAAGGCAATGTCGATTAGCTCAATGAATTTTGACTTGTTAATTTCGAACAAAATTATTTTGATGGCCTTAAACTCATCCAGGATAAAATATTCTTCAAAGAGCATTTTTAGCGCCATTTCAAGAACCGGTGTTGAATCTACCTTTGCATAGTCTCCAACGTTGGCACGGCAAAACTGACGAAAGAGGATATTCAGTTCATTGGTAGTTTTTGCAAAACGTTCTTTCTGTTCAACATAGGTAACTCCTATCTCAGTATTTAATTCCAAATCTTTCGGTATTGGAATTTCAATCTGTTCAATATTCATCTCAATGAACTTTTCTGCCATTCTTTGTACATTATAATGGTACAATCCTAAGCTATTTGTTTTGGTTGCATCGAGCGTAATGCCGAAAAACTGTTCTGCTGCTTCGTATAAACAACGTCTGAATTTTGATCCCAAACGGTTACGGTTTAACCGAGTATTGATGAAGTAAGAGGAGAGTGCAACTGACTGGTAATTATCAATTCGTTTGGCTACGTATTGTACAATGTAGTCCATGTCTTCCTGAACGATAGTAATAAGGTCTTTGCTTAAATTGGTATATACATAGCCGTAATTTAAAATCGTGTTCGGATAGTGTTTTTGTTCGGGCATGCGTAAAATACGGCCTACTGTTTGTATTCCGAAATGCTCCTGATTAATTTCCCTGAATATCAATAAAACCGCAGCTCTGGGGCAATCCCAACCCAAAGCAATGGCTTGTTTGAAAAGTAACACTTCGGTTAATGAATCTTTCTCCTCCAAACCTTCGAGGTTGGTTTTGGTATTGCTTAGCCATACGGCTAATTTTGTGTTTTGAGTTGAGATACCTTTATAGTCTAAAAACGCTTCAACTTCTTCAATCAATTCTTTGTCTAAAGCGCTTTCAGTGGCGCTTTCGTTGGGAAGTTGCACCAGAAGTAATGGATTAATGTTGGAGCCAATTTTTTTATACGCTTCATGCAGCTCGTTCCTTTTCTTTAAGGCTTCTTCCAGTAAAACCTGATTAAGTGATTTTCCGTGTTGATTGTGATGGTCTAACGCAGGGTTAAGTACCACATTCTTTTTAATCATTTCGGCATCAACCACTTCATGGCGTTTAATGGTGTGGCCGTAATCGGAATGGAAAAGAGGGGTGGCCGATACATCAATTTCAATTTTAGCATGAATTTTTGTGAGCAGTTCCTTTGCTTTTTTGCCGTTGGCATGGTAATGAGCCTCATCTAATATGCATACTATTACCGTATCATCAAGCATGGCTCCATACACAAATTTTATAAGGTCTTTGCCTTGCTCGTTTTCCTTTACGTAAATATTGTTTTCTTTATTAACTGATTGCCAATTGACAAACAAAACCTCGTTAGGATGTAATTTGCCATCGGTAACATCTTCGAACTGGATGGGTTTAATCGACCGTAATTCTTCGAAGTAATTTTTTAACGACAGGTACGACTGCAAATGCAACTGATTTGGTGCAAACCAAATATAAGCCACTTTGTTTTTAGGCACATCGGTACGGTCGGGCAGTTCGGCAGCAAGTTTATCTAAAAAAGCTGCCATCGTTACTGTTTTCCCGGCTCCGGTGGGGGCTTTAAAAACCATTTTATGTTGCGCCCCGGGTTGGTTAAGTAAGGCATAAGTATCTTTAAGCAGACCGTTTACGGCTTCTTCCTGGTATGTTCTAAGTTGTATCATGCTTCAATTCCGTTATCAAATTCAACAGGGGTTTCTTCTTCCAGCTCGGGAATAAACTCTTTGTTTTGTTTGGGTAAAATATATTGATAGGCTTTGTAAATGGCATCGGGCAGAGCGGCCAGCCTGATGTTTTCGGCAACCTCTTCAAACTCTTCGGCGTAAGCATATTGCCCATTGGAGAATACATATACCTTTATTTGCGCTTCCGGGTTTTGGGTAATGAATGCTTTTAAAAGTTCTACTGCCTCTTCAATAAATGCATCATCGTAAATGATGTACACATAATGACTGTTGGCACCGGTAAAAAACTTATGCCATTTTTTGTTGGCCAGCGCGGAAGTAATTTCTTTGTAGCAATCTTCTTTAATGCAAAGTAATTCAGTAGCCAAAAGGGTTAGTTGGCGTTTATTTGGAAGTGACGGCTCTCTTTCTGTAAAATCACACCTATAATAACGCAAATTATTTTTGTTTCTTGGCTCCACGTATTCTCCATTGGTCTTTGTATATCCATTTATGACTTTTTTTGCACGTTGATAAGTAATCGTTTCTGGAATGTAATTTATAGTATCATTCTTTTTTTCATTGTTACAGACCAAAATACATTGTCTGTTTCCATTGATTAAATTAAGGTCAATTGTGCTTTCAAGTGTTGTTCCAGTGCCAGCAAAAAAGTCAAGTAAAGTGAAATTTTGTTTTGGATAGAAAGAAATGAGATATTTTATTAGTGAGACTGGCTTTGGATAATCAAAATCATAAATACCAAATCCTTCAAGTTCTGATTTTGCAACATCGTTTGTTGCAACACCCCACCTTTCATCAATAATATTTGGTGGAACTTCAGGAGCATAATTTAATTTATCATATCGAGGAGCTAATGTTTTACTTTTAAAGATTATTCTAGTTTTTTTCTTGATTTCGTCCTCTAAGTTTGTTTGAGTCCAAACAAATTTACCTTCTAAAATTAAGTTATTTAAGAACTTACCGTTTTTAATTTCAAGTCTATTTTTTAAAATGACTTTATTTTTTGCAGTCCCATATTCTCCTGGTTCAAGAATATGATTTCCTTTTATTTTACATTCGACAGCCTCTTTAGGAAATTCTAATGTTTTGAAATTATTATTACTTTTTAACAGAGGGTTATCATTAGGATTTTCTTGAACTAGTCCAGTATATCTTAAATCGGTTTTTGATTTTTCATAACACAAAACATATTCAAGCCTTTTTTTCGATTTTTTTGAGAGATTCGAAGGGCTTTGGGTTTTTTCCCATTGAAAGCATTCAATGAAGTTCTTTTCAAAAAAAATCTCATCGCATAACATTTTTAATTGGGCAAACTCATTGTCGTCTATTGATATAAAAACAACTCCTTTATCGCTTAGTAACCTTTTAGCAATTTTCAGTCTCTTTGACATAAATGATAGCCATTTACTATGTCTAAATGTGTCATCCTTGTCAATATAATCATCATTATAAATAAAATCATTTTCTCCTCTATTGTAGGGTGGGTCAATATAAATAACGTCTATTGCATTTTCATGCGTAAAAGTAAGCGCAGTAAGCGCATGCAGGTTATCGCCCTCAATAAGAATGTGGTTGGGGTAATGTTCGGTTTCGGTGTCGTTTACTATGGCGCGTTCTTTTACCTCTTTTAATACCGGAAGTTTGGTGCGTAACTCTTCTTCCACATCTTCGGGCTTGTCTTCCCACACCAGGCCGTATTTTTTCTTGGTGTTCACCAGGTTAATTAAAAAGGCTTTTTCGTCGTTGTTTAGCCCTTCAAGGTCTTTTATTTTGTCGAGGATTTCTTTCTTGTTCATCGTTAATTTTGTTGGTTCAAATGTTCCTTTACAATCTCAATGGCTTTTAAAGCAGTGCTTTCATTTTTTACAATCTCGTTAATCTGTCCGGCCAGCCATAAGGTGAGTAGTTCGTCTTTATCGTTTTCCAGCAAATCAGCCAGCTTAATCACCTTCTCCCGCTTCGCCCGGCGTTCGCCACGCTCTATTTTGCTGTACATAGGAGAATCAATTTCCAGTTCGGCAGCCAGTTGGCGCTGAAGCAGTCCTTTTTCTTCCCGTAATTCTTTTATTCGTTTTCCCAAAAACATATTGATGGTATTAATGACTTGTCAAAGAATGGCTAATTTAATAAAGAAAAGCTAAACATAAACAAGAAAAAAGCATATTTGTCAACATCTGAGAAGGGTGTAGCGAAAATTTTCTTTATTTCTGACTTAATGCTTCCAACATAATTTATATCTGAGAATACAATTATTAATCATTTCTTATATGCAGTATTCTGGCCAGCGTATTTGGAATATCAAATATTCTTTCCATTTTGATTTCTACAATACCATTCGCATAATCATAATTATTAACTATATCCAACACATCTCCTTCAAAAATATAGTATGGCTTTGATAGTTGTAGTGCATATTTTCTAAATTTATCGAACTGCTTGAAACTTCTAAATTTTATTGAATAAATTTTGTCATCTATTCTGTTGTAGCTAATTTTCCATAATTTTTTATAAACCTCCAATATTTCATTGGCCTTATTCACATCATCAATATAAACCCTATTAAACAATTCGGTTTCATCATCATTAGTATCAAAATTTTGTGTCCGATCCCAATTTATTTGTACATGTTTTGTCAAATCAATATTAGCAAGTAAATCCATGTTCTCTCGAATTGTCTCCTTTATTGAAATAAAAATATACAAAACAGGGGCACCTAATAAATCTTCATCCAAAAAGTGCTTAGATTGCACGGTTTCTAAAATTTCTTGGCAATGATAATCACAACAAGAGGTAAAATACTTCATTATTCTACCTCACTAGTGTCCCGTTAAGATTCGCTGAAAATGAATAAGTTAGGAAAATCATCCACGGGAGTTGAAATTTGATATTTGTTAAACAATTGATTTACCGGGATTTTCTCAAACAGCACAAAGCCTATAGTCTGAGAAAAAGTATATAAAGACTGCTCAATACACATCTGTTTCCTGGCCAGAGCCAACAACAGGAAGTCGCAGACAGCAATCCAAATTTGAGTATAAACGGCATTCTCGGAAGTGCCATAGAAAGATTTGATATGAAGATGTTGCTTCACCCATTTGAAAAAAACAGTTCCACGTTCCAGCGCTCTCTGTAGAGCTCTGCAATGGTGAGCCCTTCGTATCCGAGATGGTTGGTGAGGAAGCGATAAACATTGCCTGTGGCAAAGTCTTCATAAGTGACCATTCTGAGAGTCTCGGGATAACACCGGGCAGTCTTAAGACCTGTCAGACGTATGATTTGATCGGCAATCACACCTGTTCTCTGGTCAACTTTCAAGGAATCAACGATTTCATACTTAATATTGTCTTTGGCTCTTGTGACGAAGAACGCCCCTTGCTTATGAATAAGATTGAAGAGTCTGAAGAAATCGACATATCCCTTATCCATCAGGTATATGGCTCCGAGTTCGACACAAAGATGGTCAAGCACATTGACATCGTGTACGGAGGCATCTGTGAGGTGAATGAATACCGGGAGGTTACCTCTGAGATCCAGCAGGGTATGCATCTTGATTCCAGCTTTGGTCTTCCTGAACTTTGCCCAGGGACAGAGCTTAAGGCACAAACTGATTGTACTGCTGTCGAATGCGTAGACCATATTATCCAGGTCCAAACGAAATGGATCCTCAGCGTACAATGGCCTGACTTTCTTTACAAGCTCCATCCCGTGATCCCGGTAGATACGCCAATCCCTGCTCTCATTGGCTTTTGCCAGTGTATTGCGTGGAACAGCGTAGCTGATGCCGCTATGATACAGTTTGTGCGAGACAGCCTGCAGACTGGTTTCTATATCACGGAGACTGTTCTTATTGGCAAATTGTGCCAGACTCATAACCATGAATTGATCGTAACAGGAGAAATTCCTGACTCGATAGTCACCGTTATATCTGGCAACACATTCATCGAATTTGCGTCTTGGTATGAGAGACATAATCTGAGCAAAAACTGTTTTTCCGGTATTCATTACGCATCACCTGTTGGTTCTGCGTATAAAAATATTCAATTCAAATCGTGTACAAGGTTAAATCCTTGTAATAAATTATATATTAACTAATTATTAACGTTTGTTCCGTTCTTAACGGGACAGTAGTGAAAGCAATTCAATAATATACTCAACTCTTTGTACAGGTGTGCCTGCTGGCCTAAGCTTATTGTGTAGAGCTTTTAAAGCGTTATTTGTTTTGTTATCTGCGTAATGTACTGTTGAACGTCCCATAATAAAATTTCAAAGCTTAAAAGTTACAATTTAGCACCGTTGCGTAAGCAATATTTCTGCTCGTTGCAATCCAATTGTCGGTACTTTTCCTTATTTTTGGCTTTGGCTATGTATTTGCTAATTTGTGGGTTAGTTGTTTCGGGTTCCAGTTAGTCATTGTCTTTACGTATATCTTTTATATGTGTTTTTTTGCTATCATCACTAGGCATGGTAATTACTTTTATTGAATCACCTTCTTTTATATCGTTGTCTTTTAACATTGGTGGCGGAATGCCTATAAGTTTAATATCATTATCCGGTTTAAATGTCCCCCAACCATTTTCAGCAACACGACTAACTGTCCCGGTAATCCAATCGCCAATACATACTTTTCTTTTCCAACGGGCTTCATTGGTGTCGTTGTCACTATTATTCTCCATGAATTCCTTAAACCAAATCAACAGGTCAAATAATAAATAGACACAACTTCTGTACAAAAAGTCTGATTGAGTGGCCTTTAAATAATTATCAACCTTAAATCTAAGTGCTCCATCTCCGTGAAGACCGTCTTGGGTAATATTGAGAAGACGGTAAAAGTTCTCACTTATCAGCGGAGGAGTAATCTCAGATACGTGCTCATAATCAGAATGCTTATTTGCTAAAAATTTGCTAGAGCCATTAATCCACCCCTCGTTTGATAGAATAGCTTCTGGAATAATGCCTTTTTCAGCCATACGGGTAAACATCCGCTCAATTGTTTTTCTTATGGGAGCAAGCATATCTCCTGTATTGGATATTTTTTCTAGATTCTCAACATGCTTAATAAGGGCAAACAAGCTTGTGAAATTTTCTGAGCCTAGTAGTTTGTCTGAACAAACTTCTAGCAATTCACTGTATTTGTATTTCAATTGAGCGTCTGGTTGTTGGCTTGCAGCTAATTTCATTTCTTCAAATAGCTTAACCACATCAGACGGCTTCGTTTTATCGTAACAGTTTGCTTTGTTTGCTTTTAGTAGGGTGTTTTCACCTTTAGTAAATTTATCTTTTCCTGATAGAACGAACCAAGGGAAGACTTTCCTGCTTTTAAGTTCATAGATTTTTTTAATCGCCATTCCTATTCCCGACTCATCTTCTGTTCCGGCTTCTTGACCTTTTTTTTCAAAGAAAAGTCCATCTAAAAGAATTACGTCATAATGCTCAAGGTTTCTCTCAAGTGCTTCAAACCCTTCTTCAAAAGAGCTATACCCGTCAAGAAGTAAATCTTCGTTCTCTGCTTCTATCGCAAACTGTATCATTGATTCATCCTGATACTGATCATCTATCCATAAAACTCTATACATGGTCTACATGTTTAAAGGAAGTAAAAAGGAATATGTTGTAGTATATTCAGTGGCAAAGTCATTGGTTATTAATTTTAGTGTGCTTTTTCCGTCATTATGATGCTTTATAATCTCATTAAGTTCATATCCACCTAAACCTGTGTTTCCTGTTTCCCCAGCTGCAGACCCTCTTCTTATCAGTTTATCCAGGGTGTAATTATTTGGGAACGCCCTGCCGTTATTTGCAACTTCTATCATAATATGTGTATTAAATCTACGAATTCCATCAGATGCTTTATCATTCATCGTTGTTGTATTAGACAAACTAACTCTAAATAACAATTTATACTCTTTTGAATGATCAATAAAAGCATGAACAATTGCATTATTAACAATAATATCAAATGCTATTTGAAGCAATTTCTCGTTAGATTTTAGGAACACTTTATTGGCTAATTGATTTTTAATATCTGGGTGAATTATAAGAATCGGCTTAATATTGTTTCGAATTGTCGTTCTAACTCCCTTAAAATACACTTCTATAAATTTTACTAAATCTATCTGTCTCAGCTCGTAGATATTTAGATCTATGAATGCATCATTAGACTCAAGAATAGAGTGAACAAACTCTAAGTTCTTATTGATTGAATCAAAAGTGTCCCTTAAGGTAATGCTTCGTCTTTCGTTTATTACCTCTTTCTCCCATTCTGAATTAAGTTTGAATAAAGTGTTCTCGATATTCCTAACAGCAGATCTTATATTTAAAAGAGGTGTACCTAAAGAATGCTTGATTGTTGAAAAACTCTCAAAAATTTGCTTTTTTGCTTCTTGGGCAAAGATCCTTTTTTCCTCTTGCATTGACTTGAGTGTGTCAGCTAATTCACCAACACCTTGAATTTTTGCTCGTTGTTCAGCTAATGATGGGAGCTTAATTAAAATCTCGTGCAGATCTTCTTTTCTAATATATGGTATAGTTTCTCCAATTCTGTAAGCTTCTAATTGTTTTTTAACATAATCAGCGTTAAGTTCGTTAATTACGTACGAATAATCTGCTTTAGATTCATTTAATCTTAATGGCAGGATTTCATTTTTTATAAATATTGCCTTTCCAGTGTAATGAAATAAAGTTGGTTTTAATGAACGCCAACGTGTTGCCAACAATAGACAAGTTTCGCAAATTTTATAGACCCCGCTCTTAGGTATTAAAGCCTCTTCAATATCAGATATATTCAATTGTGAATCTATCTTTTCATCTTTCAGGTCTCTTATTCTTACAAAAGGACCTTTTTCTGGTAATTCCTTACACACTTTGACATTATCTAATATGTCTTTTAATTTTACAAAGGGTTCATCCTTGTCAGAAATTGATGACTCTTTAAAATAACGAGGAACATATAGATTGTAACTCTCTGTCTTTACTTTTTCAGTATCAACTATCCTAATTATTTCATCATTAATTACTTGTTTGTGAATTTCATTAATAAGATCAAAATCTTTTAATTGATATTCAGGTTTTTGATTTCTAGACGAATCTGTATAGACAGATTGACTTTTCTCTTCGACGAATCTGTCAGCTAGAATAAAGCGAATTTTTCCGGGCTGTGTTTTCTTTTTGTTTACAACTAAGATTGCTACCGGGATTGAAGTATTATTCATTATGCTACCCGGGAAGGATATAATCATATCAATTAGATCTTCATTTATTAAAAATCTCTTTAATCGAAGGTCATGATTACTATTACTATATAAGAATTTTTGCGGGAGAAAAGCGATTAATTTTCCTCCGGGCAACAACGTTGTAAGGCTCTTTTCAATAAGATAATGTTCAATAGTACGGTATTCGTCACCAAAATCTCTGTATTTTTTTCCAAATCTTAGATGGCAAGGAGGGGTTGATACGATAAGATCAAACATCTGAGATCCCTCTGGCCAGTTTAAGATTGAATCATCACAAACATAATCAGACCTGTCTAATCTTTCATTCGCCATAAGACGTAAAGTCCCTAAAATCCATAAATTTTTATTAATTTCTTGCCCTAAATAGTGCATGTCCTTATCGTAAATAACACCATAAGAAGCTAAACCTGCAAAGGGATTAAATATTTTAGCGTTTTTTGGAAGTTCAACCAAGGTGCTTATCAAACGGGTAATTTCAAAAGGTTGTACTTCTTCTTCAAAAGAAGAAATCTCGCTAAATTCAATAATAAGGAATTCTACAAGTCTTGAAAAATACATTGAAAGGTGTTTGTGATTGATTTTACATACACTTTTTATAAATAAAACGTTCTTTTCATTACTTATGCTCTGGATGATGGGTCTTAAGGCATAATACAACTTGAGATAATGATTTGTGTTTTTGTTTGGATGACTTTTTATCTCTGTCTCAATAACGTTAGTGATATCTGAATTTTCAGTTATAGAGTCTACAGTAATATACTTGTCTTTATATAATGACAGAAAAAAAAAGGAGATATTCAACTTGTCTATAAGGGCCATTTCATAAATACTTGGCATGACATCTTTAAGAATCTGTATAGCTAGATTCATAATAGTCCTTGAACCTTTACCTTTCATAATAAATTAGTTTTAGACATCAAATAACGAAACAAAGATAGAAGATAGGAGTGCAGTCTAAGTGCATAAGTTATAAATTATTTTTTAAAATAATCTCTGCAATTGTTTTAACCCTCCTCCTTAGAGTTATAGGCGCCATAATTTCAATCGCATCCATATAAGAAAAGAGCAAAGAAATTAGCTCATGGTTAATTTGTACAGTTATCTGAATTTCTACAAATGAACTATCTTTTCTTTTTATGGTCTGTGATCCATGAAGTGGTTTACTATTAATATAAGGCCATAAGTCATTTGAAATTCTTATTATTACGTTCTCGATTGGGGCATTATGATTTATTGTGACACCAACAACATCTTCAAAGTATTCCTCAAAGTCAAGAATATCATTTTTAATAAAGGGTTCTACTGATTCCTTTATGGATATTATCCTGTCAAGTGCCAAATTTGATAATAATTGGTAACCCTTGTTAAAACCAAATAAAAACCACCTATTGTTATATTGCTTTAAGTACCAGGGTGAAATAATTATATCAGTTTCAGTATCTTGTTTATAGCTTCGGTATTTTATATTTAGCACCTGTTGATACTTGATGGCATTAAATAAGTCAGTAAAAAAATGAAACCCTTTTAAATATGGATTGTGTTCAAATCCAACAATAGCTTTTGCATTGTTCTTTAACTTAAAAGTATTTTCTATTCTAATCTTCATTTCCTCAATCCAATCGAAGTGAGGTAATCCTGTAAATCTTGATAATATCGTTAGTGTTTCTTCAAGTTGTTCTGCCTCTGATTGGTTGATTCCAATATTTTTTATTGAAAAAGATTTGTCACTATACATGTAATATACTCTTCTTCCGCATTTTATTCTTTCCAATGGAATTGACCAGCCTTGTTCACTTTCCATAAAGGTTATGTCATCAAAGACCTGCCTTCTTTTGACACCATCTTCAATTCCGGAAAAGTCATAGATGGCTTCGTTACAGGCTTCAATCAAGTCTTCAATAAAGTATTTCCTCCCACTATTACTGAAACATCTATCTAGTGCGTGATACCTAATAGTAGCATGTTTATTAGTTGCCATTCCATTATTATTAAACAGGTGTGAAAATTGTTTTGTTTATTGTTCCCCTCCAACATATTGGCAATAATTGATCTTTAACAGTAGTTTTTGACCCCCCCTAGCTCTCCACATCCGGGCCTGTGGATCATTTCATATCGTTTTGGAGCGGCAACTATTTAATTATTTCCCTAATTTTAGCAATTAACATTACTCCAGGATAATATTCAGTTTGCTTTTCATATTTCTTACATGAAGAATTATATAATTCTTCATGTAAAGTCCATAATCCAATCCAATTTGGCTGGGGTGTTAAATTTGACAAGTAGTTTTTTTGAGCTGTTATCATTGCGTTAAAATCACTCCCAAATTCACTTGGTTTATCGTTTTTTATTATTCGATAAAATGTAATAACCTGTAATGAAAAGAGAATAACACCCTTACAGCATTCACTATAAGTTTTTGCTTCATTTATAATATTCTCCAGCTGAGTATTGTTTGCATACTCCCAATTTTTAATTGTAGTTTTTCGAATATTATTATTTTTTGTTAGTGCATCATAATTGTGCTTAATCTCAATGAAGAAATCAGTATTTCTATATCTGCACCAATAGTCTAGCCATCCATTATAATCTTTAAAATCTTTATTTATTTTTTTATTCCACTTTCGTTCAATTGGCTGTTCCATCAGAAAAATGTCTGTAATAGTCGAAATAGCTGGTGCAAAGATTGAATGTAATTGTCTTTCTCTGTATGCAAATGGCGCATCATCAATTGAACGCATATATTTCGATGCTCTTTTTATGAATGCACTAAATAATTTATCCATAAAATCTGCGGCAATGCGTCTGCCTTCACCGTCGCGAATTTCATTTATAATATTTATTTTTCCACAGTTTCTAATTGTTTTCATTAATCTGTTTTTAAAATGCTTGTTTTTATCCTTTCCTTAATCTCTTCAATAGTATATGGTTCAATTCGTCTATGAATCATGGCATGGCAATTAGGGCAAACCGGCCTCAAATCATTAATAGGATCTACACTATACTCTTTACCTATTTTGGCAATCTGTCGCAAATGATGTACATGGATAAAATCTTTCCCGATTTCTCCATATACTTGCTGGAAATTCATTCCACAAACAACACAAGTAAGGCCGTAGTGATCTATACATACTTTTCTTGCATGGGGATTTCTTTCATACCTGGTCACGATTACATCATTTGGTAAGCCTTCTGTGTATTCCTTTTGAAATACTTTATCCGGTTCTGTGAAAGGATTGCTTCTAATATTTTGACTATTCAAGAAATCGAACCATACAGCTTCCAATTCATCAACAAATTCTGGCTGTATTTCGATTCCTGATGCCTGTGGAGTCCAATTGAATTTGACTAAATCACCTTGTTTTAATAGATCAAGACTCAACGACGGTTCACTTATCGGATTGATTAGAACTTCAAAATCTATCATAACTTTATGAACCAATCTGTCTTCGCCACTCCAATGTTTTGATAAAAATGGTTTTGTTGTGACATAACCTGATCCCATAATTCCTTTTGGTTCAACTCCCAGTCGCATTAGAAAAGCTCTATCTCCGGGTTGAATTTTCTTATGGCTAACCACGCTCCATTTTTCCTCTGCACACCCTGTCCGTTCAATCAGGTCAACGGTCTCTTCTAAATCTGTCCAATCCCATTTTCTAGGATTCCACACAAAAAGAAACGTCTTCATCCTACTCCTCCCCAAAATAATCATTGTCTATCTTCTTGATCTCATAGACATTGGACGTGGAAACCCCAATGTTGTGATCAATCATCAATTGAGCGAGCCTTTCCCCGTCAATCAGCACGATCTTGGTTTCGTTTTTTGGCGAATAGTCTCTGGCCTCCTTCGTAAACGAGGAGCTCGTTATGAAAATTCCCTTTTTGGCACCCTGGCCGGCCAGTGCCCCAACAAACTTCTGGATCTCAGGCCTTCCCACCGAATTGCCGATCTGCCAACGTTTCGCCTGAATGTAAATGATATCCAGGCCGAGTTTATCTTCCTTGATGGTTCCGTCTATTCCCTCGTCTCCACTTTTGCCGATCGCTCTTCCCGCATCTTTTATGGAACCTCCGTAGCCCATTTTCACCAACAACTCCACCACCAGCCTCTCAAAAAAAGAAGGTGGCAAGCCGATCACTTTGTTCAGCAAGTCCTGGGCAAGCGATTTTCTTAACCGCTGGTAAGCACCCTCCAGGCTTTCTTCCGGAGTTTCCTTGGTGATCTCTTCCACCTGAACGTCCGTACTATCTTCCGGTTTTAAGTTGATGAACTCTAAGAAGGAGGTATACTGTTTCAGGAAGGCAATATTTATAAACTTGGGGTTTTGTTTAAGCACGCCGAGGCCCTCTTCGGTAATGACGCTGATGCCCCGTTTTGGTGACTCGATTAACCCGGCCTTCTTCAAATACGTCCGTGCCCAACCCACCCGGTTATCAAAGATCCGCTGCGTGCCACTAGGCAACAACTCCTTGCGTTCATCTTCACTCACCTTAAAATCTTCCGCCAGTTCTTCCACTAAATCCCTAAAAACATGTTCCTTCTTGTCCGCTAACTTTTCAAGCAACGGAAGCATCAATGATTGATAATCAGGTATCATAATCGTTTGTTTATTGTTGATCGTAGCTGTAGCCTAATCATTAGAGACATTATGGTATGTGGTGCATAAATAGCGTAATAGAATCGAACTCATAGATTAAACAGGGTGGTGGGATCACTGCATCTTGGGGCAGCAATCTGTAAAGTTAAAAGATTCGATGATTATTTTCAAGTATTTTCAATCTAAACCAACAAGTTACAGCAAACTGAAACACCACTCACAACCGAAATCAAACCCAAACCGTCCGAAATCAAGGTTATAATGACTGAATCACTTGCTGTTTATCTGCGAAACCCCATAAAAATCTTCTACACCAGAGTAAAAACAAAAAGGGTGCTATAGCCGGCACCCTTTTCATATTTGTTGTATGTTTCTAGATTTTGGTAAATGTTAACCAATCACCAACATCTCCATCTTCGTTTAGCCTCATTCTGAATGAAGTACTTGAAATTAATTCAATATCGAAAACTAATTCAAGAGGTACTTCCCCAACAGTAATCAGAGTAATAGTATTACCGTCTTCTGAAACAACAAAATCGAAATCAATATATGCTGTATATGCACTTTCTTCTTCTGACGATGGTATTCTAACTTTGCCGTGTACTAGAATCGTCACAATATCAGCCAATAAAACTTCTTTTGGCGGGTTATATTTTTCCAAAATTATTAATTGATGCTCATCATCCCCATCTGCGATGAATGTTCCATTCAATACTTGTAACACATCAATTTGTGCTTGGGTAAAGTGATCTAAATCCATTGCATCCTGCGGTTCGCAAGAAGTCAGTAATAGGAATAGACCGGTAAAAATGACAAATAGCTTTTTCATAACTTAATATATTTGGTGGTTAATGTCTTGAAAATCGATTTTTCCGGATAGATGATAGGTTTGATCCAATATAATAAAAATGGAATCATATTTCATTGAATGTCTGTTATATAGACGTTTTGTTTGTTAAATTGACACTTAATCAAGAAACGTCTTATCCAAAATCTACTCAAAACGATTCTGTATATTACTTTATTGAGCATATAGACAATGATGAAAACTCAATTGTCATTTCACAAATTTCTGTACGTTGCCTCTCTGTATTTATTTAATTTCCAATATGGCCCAAAATAAATACCCTGAACGTCAAAACATGACGTAGTAGTAAAAAAATGTTAAAAAAAAGTATAAGTGAAAATAGGAGACTTGTTGAATACTAATTTAGAGAAACAAAAAGTAAACACCTCTCTCAAAAAGGATCTTACCTAAAGCCGTGATGTAAGTTGAGGTATCAGTCATTCTCTTTCCGCTCCGCTAGCTCCGCTCCATTCGAATCACTGATCTTATCCTCACTTCCGCTAAGAGATTGTCATCCTCCATTCCGCTTGCACTCCATTCCGGACCACAAACTCTTGACGCTCCAGGCTTAATCGGTATTCGCTCCGCTCATGATCCTTAACCCCACCCAGCGAACTTCGTTCGCCTCCCACCCTGGAAACAGCGGTGTTCGCTTCGCTCACTCGCCGGTGTCAATGTAACTCTGGCCGGGATCGGCACCGCCTACATCAATTAAATAAACCCTTTCCCCACAAATTCCTTCCCCGCACCTTTCTTTTCCCCCGGGCGTGCGCTCGTTTCCACCTGGCTCCCTTTCCTTTTCGGGCGCCGCTCAAGAACACAAGCCATCAATTGCTTATACACGCTGTTAGCGGTTCGGACTTTTGAATAATTTTGTCTTCATGTATTATTCTTGTTTTATATTACCATTATCTTCTACTCGTAGCGTAATCCATTCGTAATTCCTTTTTTCAACTACTTTTTGAATACTTTCTTGTAATCTTTTACCCTTATTGCCTTTTGCCTTGTCCAATAGAATTAGGTTTTTCATTTGACCTGCTTTCATTCCATTAAAGACAATATAATCCACTGGATGAAAAATTACTTTTGAGTCATCAGGATTAAGCTTTAATGGCTGAAATATTTTGTCAATTTTTTTTACAATTTTTGTATTAAATCCAAATAACCGAGTATTTTTTAAATTTATTTCAATTATTAAACGCGGAGGCCCTCTCAGGGGCCTTCTGCCCCTGCCGCATGGCAAACCCCGAGAGGTTATTAGTGTGTTTTAGATT
>Ga0334898_1001850_pt1 | contig 21518 bp, 16 predicted proteins | sample GraSluR3_MG_10_FD_207228 | JGI IMG/M metagenome (GOLD analysis project Ga0334898, IMG submission 207228) | Sludge microbial communities from methane-producing bioreactor in Wageningen University, Netherlands - Granular Sludge_3_08-R3 | ecosystem: Engineered > Bioreactor > Anaerobic >... | reverse complement strand
CCCCCGGCATGTGGCCCTGGGCTCGGACTTCGATGGAGCCCTGATCCCCCGAGAAATCGGCGATGTGAGGGGCCTCCCCCGGGTGGTCCAGGCCCTGGAACAGGCCGGATTCGCCGGCGAAGACCTCACCGCCGTGTGCCACGGCAACTGGGTGCGGGTCCTGAGCGACAGTTGGAGGCCCCGAGGCGGGTCATGAAGAACCCGTCGGCCATGCTCCGACGAATCCTTGTGACCCTCGCCCTCCTGCTCCTGGCCCTCGACCTGGCCTCCCCTCCCGGCCTCGCGCGGGGCGACCTCAGCGTCTACGGGGTCCGCCCCGGAATGAACTCCGAGCAGGTCCGCAAGGCCCTGGGGACTCCCCAGGTCCAGCAGAAGAATCCGCCGATCTGGGCCTATCGCCGCGAACACCAGGGGGTCCGTGGCCAGGACGACCCGGCCGTCCACTTCGACCCGTCAGGAAGGGTCGGTTTCGTCACCGGCAGCCGCCTGGAACGCGAAGGCCAGCAGATCCTGCGCCGGGGTTCCGGCCTGCCGGAGATGAAGGCGGCCCTGGGTGAACCTTCTGCCCGCCAGCCGGGCCAGGGGAAGACCGTCCTCTACCGGTATGCCCCCGCGCGGCTCACGGTGGTGGTGGCTGGCACCCCGGCCCGGGTGGTCGTCTTCGGACTGGGTGACGAACCACGACCCTGAGCCCCACTCAGGAGCGGGCTTCCAGTTCGCCATAGAGGGCCACCAGCTTCTCGCCCTCCCGCTCCCAGTTGAAGCGGTCTTCGGCCGCCCGACGGGCGCGCGCCGCGCAGCCCGCCAGCCGCTCCGGCTCCGCCAGTTCTTCCAGGGCTCGGGCCAGGTCCCGGGGGCTGCGCGGGTCGAAGAGGCTGCCCAGGTCCTCCCCCGCGATGAAGCGGCGCAGCTCGGGGACGTCCGCGCCGGCCACCGCCACGCCGGCCATCATGTATTCGAAGAGCTTGTTGGGGGTGCACAGGTAGTTGTTCAGGCAGGTGGGCAGGTAGGGGATCAGCCCGATGTCGGCCTCGGCCGACCCCTCCACCATTTCGGAGGCCGGGACCGGAGGCAGGAACAGCACCCGGTCCCCGTGGCGGGTGGCCAGCTCGCGCAGGTCCGCCTCACGCTCACCGTAGCCCCGCAGGGCCACCGCGACCCGGTCCTGAAGGCTGGCAGCCACCACCAGCTCCTCCAGGCCCCGATCCGCCATGTAGCCACCCTGGAAGAGAGCCACGGGCCGTCCCCCCGACAACTGGCGAAGCCGTCCGCGCCGCGCCTCCTCGGGGGTCACCAGGCGCGGACAGTTCAAGAGGGGAAGGACCCCGGAGAGACCGTAGCGGCGCTCGAGCTCGCCTGCGATCGACTCGTTCACCGTCAGGACCCGGTCGGCCTGGGGCGCCAACCTTGCCTCCAGGGCCTCCCAGGCCTCCACCTCCTCCTGGGAGGCGAAGTAGTGCTGCTCGCTCCACAGCTCGTGGGCGTCGTAGACCAGCCGGGCCCCGGAACGTTCCGCTGCCTCGGCCGCGGCCTGCAGGGTATCCAGGTCATGGGCGTGACAGACCTGGGGCCTCCAGGAGGCCGCCATCCCGGCCCAGATCCGGTTGATCCGGGCGATGTAGGCCTGATGCCGGAGGACCTCGGGCGAGGCCTTCAGAGGCAGCCTGCGCGGCGGGGGGGGTGGGCATCCTCCGACCGAAGGTTCTCGATCCGGAGGGTCTTGGAGGGATTCGGCGCTCCGCGGCGGCGGTGCCTCTTCCGAGGTCGCACACCGGGGGCGTTTCTTCAGCGAAGCCAGCACTCGATCGTCGAGAAAGCGCCTCCAGGCGGGGCGCTGGTCGGTTCGGATCACCTCATAGCCGTTCCTGGCCTCGAAGACGGGAAGCCCCGGTTCGAGGAAGGCGTGCACCCGCACCTGATGACCGGCCCGAGCCAGGATCCAGGCCTCCCGGTCCACCCGAGGGTCCCGGGTGCACGGGTTGAACACGAACATGGCGATGCGCATCATGAACCTCGAAAGACGAGCCCGGCCTGGCGGCCCGGGGCGGCAGGGCTTCGCCCGCCAGGGCCGGCCTCCTGTCGCCCCTCCTCCTGCCTGATTGCGGGCGTACAAGGAAGACGGGGCCGCCCGGAGAGGGCGACCCCGACTGCAGGAGCGGACGCAGACTTCAGTAACGGAAGATCGCCGCCGCCTTCGCGCCCCCCGGGACTTCCGCAGGATCCAGGGCCAGGACCCTCCCGCCGGCCGACAAGGTCTGGACCGCCGCCAGGTTCAACAGGTCGACATGACCGTTGGCCCGGGTCGCGGACACCTCGATCTCCGAGGTCTCGGGGAGGTAACGCCCCCACACCTGCACCCCGACCGGAACGAAGAGGGTGTCCACCCGACCCTGGCATGCCGCGGGCACCACCTGGGCGGTTTCGGTCGAGGTCAGGCCGGTCCCCATCTTGCCCTGGAAGCGGGACAGGGCCTCGGCGCGCTGCTGCTGCAGATGGGTCTCCATCACCTCCCAGGCCCGGCTGAAGAGCTCGGCTTCGCTCAGGCCCTCGACGTTGCCGTGCAGCCCCTGCTCGAAGAGATGGGTATAACGATTGGCCTCGCGGTAGATGGGATGGAGGTACTCGACGCCGGCCAGCAGCAAGGGGACCCGCTCCTGGCGCAGGACCTCCCAGACGGCGTTCTCAACCTCCCGGAAGTATTCGGCCAGGCGTTCCTTGTCCAGGTCGGCCGGGTTGTGGCCGTGGGAGACCCCCGCGCGGTCCGTGGCTCCCAGCGAGCGGGTGTGGAACTGTCTTCCCCCCTCCACCCCCTGCTGCTCGAGGAACTCGCGCAGGCTGGGGGGCAGGCCGACCGGCTCGATCTCGGTCATCCCATCGCGGAAGGCCTCATACAAGGCGACCCGGTTCTGGCTGAGGGTCAGCAGGAAGAAGCGCCCCGTCTCGGCGATCAACGGCACCAGGGGCTTGACATGGAAGCTCCCGTCCGAGACCACGGCCATCTCGGGGAGCGTCAGCGGAACCCGATAATGGCGGCTGAAGCGGGGGGCCAGGAACATCGCCAGGCCGCGGCTCTGCTTCTCCCAGAAAGGGGTATCTCCCAACATCTCGGTCGCCGGGGCCATCAGCTCCTTGATCCGGGCCGCAGACACCCCCCGGGCGGCAAGGGCCTCCTCGGCCGAGCGGATCTGGTTCTTGAAGCGCACGGAGTTCTGTCGGAAATGGGTCCCGCCCGCCAGGGTCGGCACCAGGAGGGTCACTGCCGGCCCTTCGCGCGGCTGAAGGACTTCCTTGAGTTCATCGAGTCCGAAGTGTCTCATGGTTCACCTCTCCATTCTGGAGCGTCCACCAGGTGGACCTGGGCAGGTCCACCGACCCGGGGCCCGCATCCGTGGCCCCCGGGACGAGGCTCAGGCCCCGTCCCTTCCCGGGAGGGCAGTCCTAGGAACCCAGACGGAAACCCCTCGGTCGCCTCGCCGGGTCTTTTCCGCCCCCGCTGTGTCGCAGAAAGTCTCATTTGCCTCAAGCAAACCGCAACCTTTTGCTCCTGGCGGGGACAAGAAATCCCTCGATGATGCTCGGTCGAGGTTTCCGACCGGGCCCCTAGATCCCCACCCCCGGGGCGAAACTGGAAGGGTAGCGACGGCCTTGGATGGGCCCACCGCTAGAGACTCCCCAGCACACCACGTAGTTGCCGGCCGAGTCCATGCCCACCGAGGGCCAGGCATGCTCGACCAAATCGTCGACGCTGGCAACAAAGCGGCCCTGGAGCGACCCGTCGGAATTCACTGGACGCCCCACAATCTGGCCAGCGGAAGGATCTTCCCAGCTGCGCCAGACCACCACGCAGTTGCCCTCGCCGTCCATGGCGACGTCGGGGTCCATGTGGGAATCTCCTGGAAGGTCACTGGTCAGGTTGATCGGTCCCGAATCCAGGGGAACCAAAGTCAGTGTGGAGGCGCCCGGCGTATATTGGAAACGCTGGACAAAAATGGTCATGCCACTCTCCGTGTATCCGAGCCAAGCCACGGCGATGCGCCCGTTGCGAATGGCCACCGAAGGGCGCTCCATACCAAGCACACTGGAGGCCACAACCAACGGCGGAGAGGAGTTTGTCCTGTTGTTGTCACTGACCAGGCAGATCAATTGCCCGTCCGAATCCTGGAAGACCTCGGCACAATCTCCATTGGCATCCACGTCCAGGACAGGTGCTCTGGCAAAGGGAATTTCCCCACGAGAAATGGCCACAGTGGGATCGTCACTGGGGACGAGGTAGGACTGGATGGTGTTGGATCCAGTGGAGGTCTGTTGATAGTTCACCACGGGCAATGGGGTCGGATCGCCCAGGTTCTCGGGCATCCCGAATCCCGTCGAGGACAGCACATCCGTCGTCGGATCGGGGAAGTCGGCTAGCGGGCCAGCAGAGGATCCATCCAGAAGGTTTCGGTAGCCGGTCAAGACTTGGGAACTGCCGCTGAGCGATTGGACCCAGGCCACCCCGAACAGATTGGCGGTTGGGTGGATCGCAGGGGCCGGATCGCTGTAGGTGAACACGGAACCGAATATGGAAACCGGCTGCTCATTCCAAAGCGGACTGGGAGAGGCGTCCGGGCTGAACCCCTGAGCGAAGACTCCATCTGCGTGACGCCACGAGACGACGAAGCGCCCATCGCCTCGCATGGCCACGTGTGGCTGGAGGCCGGGCAGGGCCGAAGAGCCCACCGGGAAGAGGACCCCGGGCGAAGGCGACACGCTTGGCGAAGGCGAGGGCGATACCGTCGGCGAGACGCTGGGCCGCGGGGTGAGCCAGGTCGAGGCCGAGGCCACCACTCCGGGGAGGATCTCGATGTCCTCCACCAGGAAGGAGGCGGAATACTCCGCGTTGGCCCCCTCGTACAGGTAGCCGCGAACCTGATAGCGCGCCGGAGCGGGGATCTGGTCGATCACCACCTGCCCCCGCCCATCGACCAGGTCGAAGCTGCGGGCCATCAACGGAGTCGGTGGAGTCTGCAAGGGCAAAGGGAAGAGCTCGACCAGCAGGCGCTGCGCGCTGGAGGACGTGGCCAGCAGGATGGTCTCGCCCTGGACCTGGACCCGGGTCGGCCCCTCCTCCCGGGTGACCCGGACCGTCAGGTTCCCGAAGAGGTCCTGGGAGGAGACTCCCGAGCCGCCGGAGCCCCCTCCGCACCCGGCGATCCCCAGCGAAGCCAGGGCTGTCAGCAGAATGAACGCAGTGCACCAGAGCGAGAAACGCCGGACCATGAGCCGTCCTCCCCGAAAGAACGAATAGGGGTGAAGGTTCGCCGGGAAGGCTTTCCCCCCCTCCGAAGAAAGGGAAATTCAGTCGGTCCTCCGCGCCCTGACACTTCCTGACAGGGGCGCAGGTCATCATGGGCCCAGGGCGGGGAGTTCCAGGGAGGTTCAGCATGGAAACCAGATGGGTCCGCGCCATCCTGTGGGGACTGGTCGGCCTGCTCCTGACGACCGGAGCCGGTCCCGCCACGGCCCAAGACCTGTATATCCGGAATCGCCCGGTGCGGGACGCGGTGATCCGCGGTCAGGAGCACTTTGTGCCCCTGGAGGACATCGAGAGGTACCTCAACGCCTCCGAAATCGAGCGCCTGGAGCTCGACCTGGAAAGCGGGGCGATCCGCGTGGACGGAGAACCCCTGGCCGAGACCATCCTGGCCGGGGAACCAGCCCGCCTCCCCCTGGTGGCGGTGGCCCGGGCCCTGGGATTCACGCGGAAGTCCAACCCCGATCTGGGGACCGTCGACCTTCTCTCCCCACAGGCATTGAAGGGCAAGCAGCGGATCCCCCAGACCCGCGAAGGGGGGCGGGACTACCAGATCGCCAAGGCGCATATGGCCAGGCTCCTCGCCGAGGGGGGACGGGATGGAGACTCCGAGCAGGCTGCACGGGTCACCCGCATCGGCAACGATCTGGTGGCGGTCTCGCGGATGCCCAGCCTGTTCTGGCACTTCCACGTGCTGGCGGACTCCAGTCCGAACGCAGCCACCACGGGACCGGGATTCGTCCTGGTCACCCGAGGCCTGCTGGATCTGGACCTCGACGACGACGAGCTGGCGGGCATCCTGGCCCATGAGATCGCCCACGGGACCCTGCGCGACCATGAGAAGCGACTCCACCGTCAAGAGAACATGCAGATCCTGGAAGGCGAGGCCGATGATTTGAAGGAGGCAGAATCCAGACTCCTGAACCGGATTCGCGCCCTTCAAACCAGCGAGCAGGCCCTGATTGCACGATGCCGGCTGGCACGACAGTATGGCGACTCGGGTGCGTACTTCTCATTCTCCAGCCAACTGAGCGCCTGCCAGGACGAGCTGAACCGATTGCTGTCGCAACTCAAGAAGGTCCAGGCCCGCCGGGTCCAAAACGCCCAGGACTGGCGCCACAACGAGAATCAGGTCAACAGTCCCTTCTGGAAGAATGCCAGGGAACTGGACGCCGACGTCCAGGGGATGCGCCTGGCCGTCGAGGCAGGCTTCTCGGCGGAGGGGCTGCGGCGAGGACTGCTGAAAGTCAGCCAGGCTGGCTACCAGAGATTCGGGGAATCCTCGCTTCGGTCAGATCTGGAAGGCAGTGCAACCCATCCCCCGCTGCCAACCCGACTTCAGCTCCTGGAGAAGGTGCTGCAGGACTGGAAGAACTCGGGGTGGAGCCGCTGAGCCCGGTCCCCCAGAATCTGGTCGGCAACCGCGCGAAAGCCGTCCAGGAGCGGAGGAAGGTCCTCGGCCAGGGCCCAGCCGACCAGGTGCAGGGGACCTTCAGGCCTTCCCGGGATTTGCTGTTCGTGAAGCAGCAAAGCCTGATCCTGGATCAGCACGACCGCCAGCCTCTCCCGGATGACCCGATCTCCTGACCCTCGGGTTGCCTCGGCCAGGGTCCGGTAGCTCGGGGGGCGAGCCGGGGGGGCCGGGCTGGCCGCCATCGGAAGGGTCAGGATCAGTCGAGGCAGAATTCGCCCCTGACCGGTTCGCGGCTCGAACAAGACCAGTTCGGCGCCTCTGGCGGAGGGCGTCCCCCGCCATCCTCGCGGGGGACGCAGGACCAGGCCGGTCCTGGGTTCGCGAACCGGGACCGGGTCAAGCGCCGTGAGGACAGGCGAAGGAGTTGGCGGATCACCCAACATGAAGACCCTGGAAGCAACCTGCATCCGCTCACGTCCTGAAAGAAGCAGGACCAGCCTCGTTCCGGGGAGGAGATCCCGCGCGGAGAGATGGGAGCCATCCACTCCCAGGATGCGGCTTCGCTGGGGGTCCAGGAAGCACTCCAGGGGTTCACCCGCGAGGGTCTCCACCCTCAGGGTGGGACCTGAGGCCGAGTAGTCCAAGAAAGTCGCGCTGACCAGGCTCTGGTCGGGGGCATCACGGGTGCGAAAATCCGGTCTTCGCTCCACCCCCCCGACGCCGTGGCGAAGCATGGTTTCCAGGATGGCGGGCGGCACCGACGCGCGCTGCGCTCGGGCGGCCGGGGCCGGCACGAGGCTGACTCCCAGGAGCAGAATCCAGACAAGGAGGATGGACTGGATCTTCACTCTGGGCCTCCCCTCCGCCCTCGCCCGTCTCGAAACGGAGACGCCAGCCCCGGCGTAAACCGCTGGGGCTGGCGTCCGAAGCCCGCGGCCGGCCCGGAAGGACCAGCCGCGAAACCTCCTCAGGCCAGTCGACGCGGCATGTCACGCGTCGCCAGGTGGCGCAAGGTCCCGGCCGGGTCGGCGAAGCGGGTCAACAGGATCATGGCCGCAATCACGAAGGGCTTGTGGCCGGCTTCGCGATACGTGTCGAGGCGGTAGCGCTCGAAGACCGAGGCCGAGACCTCGCCTTCCTTGCAGCTCACATCCGTGATGTCGGCAGGCAGGCAGTGACAGTACAGCGCCTTGCCGTCCCGGGTGTGCTTCATCATCTCCTCGGTGCACTCCCAGTCCTTGTGACGAGCGTTCTCGGCCAGGGCAGCCTGCTCCAGCTCCTTGAGCTCAGCCGCGCGGCCACCGCGCAGCAGCTCGGTGCGCTTCTGCATCACGTGCATCGGAGCCCAGCTCTTGGGGTAGACGATGTCCGCTCCCTGGAAGGCCTCGGCCATGGAGTGCACGACCTCGAACTTCCCGCCCGATTCGGCAGCGAAGCGGCGTGCGGCCTGGACCGGCTCGTCCACCAGGTCGTAGCCCTCGGGGTAGGCCAGGCTGACGTCCATCCCAAAGCGACTCATCAGGCCGATGATGCCCTGGGGAACCGAGAGCGGCTTGCCATAGGAGGGCGAGTAGGCCCAGGTCATGGCGATCTTCTTGCCTCGAAGGTTCTCGACGCCACCGTAGTGGTCGATCAGGTGACGGAGGTCCGCCAGGGCCTGGGTGGGGTGGTCCAGGTCGCACTGCAGGTTGACCACCGAGGGGCGCTGGGCCAGCACTCCGGCTTCGAAGCTCTCCTGCACCGACTCGGCCACTTCGGCCTGGTAGCGATGGCCCTCACCCAGGAACATGTCGTCCCGGATGCCGATCACTTCACTCAGGAAAGAAATCATGCTGGCGGTCTCGCGGACGGTCTCGCCGTGGGAGACCTGCGAGGTGGACTCGTCGAGTTCCTCGGTCATGAGGCCCAGCATGTTGCAGGCCGAACGGAACGAGTAGCGGGTCCGGGTGGACTTGTCGCGGAAGATCGAGATCCCCAGCCCTGTGTCGAAGAGGCGAACGGACTTGCCGGCCCGGTTCAGGCGCTGCAAAGCCTCGGCCACCAGCAGGACGGCGCGGATGTGCTCGGCGGGGTTGCGCCAGGTGATCAGGAAACTGCCGTTGTGCAGATTGGTCGGGGTCTGTTCGAGGGCAGCGATCAACTGCTGCACTTTGTCCTGGGTCATGGTTTCAGCCATGGCGATAAGCACTCTCCTGGAAGCCCGGCTGGCATGTGCCAACTGGAATGATGTAGACCGCTCTCGTTCTCCGCCTGCTCTCAGGACCCCTCCAAGGCCGCAGGGGACCTGGCGGAAGTCGGCTTTAGTAGACGAACTGCCGGACGTCGTAATGGCTGATGACAGGGCCCTCCGGGTATGCTGGGAACCTCAGTCGGGCCCGCAACTCGCGGCTCTGCTCGCGGCAGGCCCGTCGTTCCAGCAGGCTGGCCGTCCCTTCCAGAACGTAGGGAGAGCGGGGATCCGGTTCGAACTCCGAGAGGCTGATCCGGTCTCCCGCGTCCAGGGGAAGCCGGTTGAGAAGATCTGCCGTCTTCTCGACATGCTCCTCGGCCAGGGCCGGTCCACCCACCCCGGTCATGACGATCACCCCAACCCGGATCCCGGCTGCCTTGAGGAGCCCCACCAGGTCCTCTGCCTGGGCGGCGCTGCCAGGCTTGCGCAGCAGTCGCAGGACCCGGTCGCTCCCCGTCTCGATCCCCAGGTGCAGGGAATCCAGTCCCAGTTCAGACAGCTCGCGCCAGACCTCCGGGGTGCGCCGGAGGGTGCTGAAGGTGTCCAGGAAGGACGAGAATCCCAACAGGTGGCCGGGCTGGAACACGGGATCTGCCGCGCGCGGTGCCTCCAGGCGACGGCGCAACCAGCCCAGGGCCGCCAACAGGTGGGAGTCCGGAAGGCCGGCTGCGTTGGCATCCGCCAGGAAGATCCCGCGGCGCCAGGAAAGGCCTGCCCCCATGAAGGCCAGGGCCTGCTCGACGTGCCAGGTGAACTCCTCCTGGGAGAGCACGCGGTAGGGGCGCTCCTTGTAGAAGGTGCAGAACGAACAGCGATTGTAGCTGCAGCCCTCCGTCAACTGAAGCACCAGGGATCGATACTGATCCGGCGGCAGGATCATGATCGGGCGCCAGATGTTCCTGAAACGCGCGGCGTCCAGATTCGCGTCGAGTTCCACGGCCCGGCGCAAGGGCTCCGGGTTTCCCAGAAGCCGCCACCCCTCCTCCAGGAGCAGGCGCACCCACCCCAACTGAGCGACCAGGTCCTCCGGATCGAGCCGACGCACCCCCTGCTCCCATCCCTCCCGACCCGGCGCCCGGACCAGCTCCAGGACCGACCCGTCCAGGCCCCGGCGATGAACGACCCCGTGCCGGACCCAGGAGACCGGACGCCCTGCCAGGTCGAAGGCGCACATCTGGTCTCGGCCCTGATGCAACAGGATCCGCTCCTGGTTCCAGACCAGGCGGAACGGCGGCGTCCCAGGGGCAGGTGGAGCCAGGAGGGATCCGGTCTGGGGAACCTTGGGCAGATCGGACATGCCGACAGGATAGCACAGAGGGTTCCGGGTCTTCAGGGGGCACAGCCCCGCAGGCCCGGATGTCCGTGCAGGCGGTTCGGCCGGCGCTGCTCCGGGTGGATCAGCAGTTCGGTCAGCGCCTGGGCGATGGGCAATGCGGGCCGAGGTTCCCGCTGCATCCAGAACCACTCCCCCGCCGCGTTGATCTCCAGGAAGACGTGCCGCCCCTCGGGGGTGACGATGAAATCGGCCGCCGCGTAGTTCAGCCCGTAGCAGTCGGCCAGCCGCAGCAGCGCCTCCTGTTGTTCCGAAGGCAGGTCGTAGCGTTCCCAGGCCTCCACCAGGCCCGCTCCGTCGCGCCTCCAGTCCACCCGGGTCTCTTCCCGGTCCTGGGTGCGCACCGCGGCGGTGAAGACCTCTCGCCCCACCACGGTGGCCCGGAGCTCCAGGGCCTTGGGGACCATCTCCTGGAAGACCATGGGCGCGAAGCGCAACCCCTCCAGGCGCTCCAGGTGCCGGGGCTCCACCTGGCTGGTGAAGACGACGTTCTCCTGGCCCTGGCGCACGATGGCGAACTGGGACTGCATCTTGGTCACGACCTGGCCGTCCAGGTCCCGATAGAAGCGGCGAACGGCCGCTGGGTCATTGCTGAAGAGGGTCCGAGGGACCTCCAATCCGACCTGCAGGGCCAGTTCGGTCTGGAGTTCCTTGAAATCCGCCAGGCGCACCGAGGGCAGGGGATCCAACTGGAAGCACCCCAGGGACGCGATGGTCCCATACAGGGTCTGCCGGGACTCCCCGACGCAGGCCTCCCGGGTATCCCCGAGAGACGCCGGCAGCGTGGTCCCAGCTCGAAAGCGCCTGTACCAGACCGCCCTCACCTCGTCCAGGTCGACGACGCCCTGGGGGAACCCCAGGAAGCGACGCCTCCCGGAGCAGCCGTACTCGGTCCACAACGGAATCGTCTGCGGATAGAGGTCCGTGTCCAGCCGCAGGACCTTCTGCCCTCGCTCCGTCAGCAGACGCGTGACGTGCTGGACCGAATCATTGTCTCCGGTCCAGGTGACGATCAGGACGCTCAAGCCAGGAAGGGCATCCCGCCGTCGTCATCGGAATCCGAGGGATAGCGCATCGTCTGCACCAGCCCGTTCCCCGGGCCCGGAGGCCGCAGCCCCACGTCGTCATCGGAGTCCGAGGGATAGCGCATCGTCTGCACCAGCCCGTTCCCCGGGCCCGGAGGCCGCAGCCCCACGTCGTCATCGGAGTCCGAGGGGTAGCGCATGGTCTGCACCAGCCCGTTCCCCGGCCCCGGAGGCAGGAATCCCGCGTCGTCATCGGAGTCCGAGGGGTAGCGCATCGTCTGCACCAGCCCGTTCCCCGGCCCTGGAGGCAGGAACCCCGCGTCGTCATCGGAGTCCGAGGGGTAGCGCATCGTCTGCACCAGCCCGTTCCCCGGCCCCGGAGGCCGCAGCCCCACGTCCTGATCGGAATCCGACGGGTAGGCCATGGTGTGGACCTGCCCTCCACCGGGCTTCTGCCCTTCCAGGAAGCCCCCGAAGAAGGGCCCCCCCGAGAACCCGAGCAGAGCGCTCCAGATGTCGAAGAGCTGGAAGTTGACACAGCGAAGCTGGAAGCCGAAACCGCAGCCGCAACCGGCGGAGCCTCCGACCATGCCCGCGCCAACCGTCAGAGAACTGAACTGCTGGAGTGGGCCATACTGGGCTGACTGGTAGCGGATGCTGTCCACGGCACTGGCCTCCTGGTGAAGTTGTTGAATCATCACGCAGGCACGCACGGATCTCAAGAGGGGCTACAAAATATTTCGCGCCTCTCCGAAGAGGACTCCATCCCAATGGTCCGCCAGGGCCAGCGCGCGCCTTCGGGCTGGTCCGGTCAGGCTTCCGGGATCCTTCAGGGCAGCCCGATGCCGGGCTGGAAGGGCAGCCAGGACTGGTCCAAGTCGGGGGTCCTCGGCGACGACCTCCAGCAGGTCCCGGCCGGCGCGCCGGGCCTGGACGGCCGCCCGCCTCACCCCCTCGTGGGCCTCCGGCACCCCCGCAGCCGAGAGCAGGACCTGGAGGGGGCCGGAAAGCCAGCCCGTCTCCTGCAGAACCCTGGCCTCCATGGTGTCCCGCAGCACTTCCAGGTCGCGCAGGGCCCGAGATGCCCGCGAGCCGGCGACGGCCAGGCCCAGCACCAGGCGAGGCTGGAACCGCGCTGAAGCCGAATTGGAGAGGTCCCTCTGGTGCTCCGAGACCTGATCGAGATACCAGGTCATGACCTGTGGGGCGAAGGTCTTCCAGAGGCTCTTGACGTTCTCCCAGGTGATGGGGTTGCGCTTGTGAGGCATCGCCGAAGAGCCCACCTGTCCCTCCTCATCGTAGAATTCGGCCACCTCGTCAATCTCGGTGCGCTGCAGGTGGCGCATGTCGTCGGCCAGGTTGGCCAGCACTCCGAAGGCCGCGGTCAGGTGGTGCAGGACCGCCAGGGCCGGCTCGGGAGGGACGATCTGGGTTGAGGCCCGCGCAGGCTCCAGACCCACCTCCGCCAGGACCTCCCGCTCGAAGTCCTCCGGGTCCTCGAAGAGCAGGCCCTGAGCGACGAAGGCACCCACCGCCCCCGAGAACTTCCCGCGCAGGCCAGCCAGGGCCCTCCGGATCGCGAGGATCTCCCCTCCCAGGCGGTCCAGGTGCACCGCGCAGACCAGTCCGAAGGTCAGCGGTTCAGCGTGCTGACCGTGGGTGCGCCCGATCTGCAAGGTTCCCGCCTCCCGGCGCGCCAGGCGTGCCAGTTCCCGGCAGCACCGGCGCAGGGCCGGGAGGACCAGGCCTTCGACTCCGGCGCGCAAGCGCATCAGGTGCGCGTTGGACAGGATGTCATAGGAGGTGGCGCCCAGGTGGACAAAGGGCCGGACGGCCTCGGGACACTGAGACGTGAAGACGTTGATGAGGGCCTTGAGGTCGTGGTGGACCCGGGACTCCTCCTGGCAGAAATCATCCAGACGGACCCGGCCGGCCGCCTCGACCGCCTCCGGGATCAGGTGATCCGGGAGGAAACCCCGGCGGGCCAGCACCTTCAGGAGGGCCAGTTCAACCTTCAGGCAGTAGTCCAGGTACAGGGCAGCCTCGGAGACCAGGCGGGAAGCCGGTTCCAGCAATCCTTCGGACTCGAGATAGCGCCCAATCAGGGGATCGGGCAACCACAGCGGATGGGTCACGGCAGCCTCCAGCTCGGCGGTTGGACTCCCCCGCTTCGCAAGCCCTGCGGCGGCCTCCTGTGAAACCCTCCCACACGTCGCGCGGCTCCCGCTCGGGAGGGGGCGACAGGAACGGACATCATTGACGCAAGACCGTAACACTTCGTTTACAGGCTATTCATAATGGCGAACTCCTGTAACATCCCGGCAACAATCCATCTGAACGATTGGAGCATCCTCAGATCAGGGGGAACCCATTCGTCCAGGAGGCTCCGATGTCCGAACCGATTCGCGCCATCAGCAACCAGCAGACCAACCGGACCGTCCACGCCGCCCAGGCGACCCCGACCGCCAGCGCAATGACGGCCGGCCAGTCGACGGAGAAGCCCGCCAGGGGACCTGCCGATGGAGCGGTTCTCTCGGACGAGGCCACCGCAGGCGCCGCCGAGGAGGGCGAAGACAGTCCCCTCCTGGCCGCCCTGAAGGACCCTGAGGGGACCGAAGATTCCGAGAAGGCCGAGGATGGAACCACTCCGAAGCCCGACGAGGCCGGGGAGAAGGACAAGGCGGAGGATCCTGCCAAGACCGACGCCGAGAAGAAGCAGGAAGAGATCAAGAAACTCCAGGAAGAGATCCGCCAGACCGAGACCGAGTTGCAGGCGGCCCTGGACAAGGGCGACGAGGCGGCCGCCAACGCCGCGGCGGGCAGGCTGTCCACCCTGGTCTCGGATCTCCAGCGCCTGATGGGCGACAAGAGCACCTCGGCCCCCGATGTGGGCGTCCAGCCTGCCGATGCAGGCGGAGCGGTGGCCCCGGCCGATGCCGGCGCCGCCATGGCGGCTCCAGCCGGCGGTGGAGCTCCGATGGGCGGTGGTGCGCCCGCCGGCGGTGGAGCCCCTGCGGGAGGCGCGGCCCCGGTGGGAGGCGACGCCCCGGCCGCAGCCGCGGGCGAAACGGCTCCGGCCTCCGAGACCCAGGTGGTCCCTCCCGAGCTCTCCGAGGACGACCAGAAGCTGGCCCAGTTCATCGAGACCCAGTTGGAGGGCAGCCCGGCCGCAGGTCAGGGCCTGGGAGCCCACTTCGTGGCTGCCGGACGCCAGAACGAGGTCGATCCTTTGGCCCTGCTGGCCATCGCCAAGCACGAGACCGGCTACGGCAAGCTGGGCGTGGGCCTGACCAAGATGCTGGGGGTCGGGGCCTATGACTCCAACCCCAACGGCAAGACGCCCTTTGACGGCGCCGTCAACCAGATCTATTCGGGCGCCAAGACCTTCGCCAACCTGCGCTCCAAGGGCGGCTCCAACGCCCAGGACTCGCTGGGCAACCAGCTCTCGGCCGTGAACAAGGCCGGCTGGGCCACCGACCAGAGCTGGCACACCAAGGTCGCCTCGCACTACAACACCATCGCCGGCAACGCCAACCGGGCCGTTTCCTAGGGGCCTGTCCAGCCGACAACCGAAGGCCGCCAGGCTCAGGCCCGGCGGCCTTCGGCCATGTCTGGCCGGGACCGGGTGGATTCTGGAGGACTCCGGGACCCGTCTTTGAATCGAGCCACCTGGAGGTCGCGATGGAACATTGTCAGAGTTGTGGAATGCCTCTGGGAGACACCGAGGAGTGGCTGGGCAGCGAGCGGGACGGGAGTCTCAGCCCGGACTACTGCAAGCACTGCTATGACCGGGGCGAATTCCGGGCCCGGGTGACCATGGACCAGATGATCGAGTTCTGCGTCCCCCATCTGGTGGCGGCCCGGCCTGAGATGTCCCCCGAGGCCGCGTGCTCCCTGATGCAGGAGATGTTCCCGCGCCTGAAGAGGTGGCGTTCCTAGGGGGCCGGTCGGAAACCTCGACCGAGCATCGTCGAGGGATTTTTTGTCCCCGCCAGGAGCAAAAGGTTGCGGTTTGCTTGAGGCAAATGAGACTTTTTGCGACACAGCGGGGGCCTCGCACCCGCGCCCCGCGCGGGTGCATCCCATTGAGCGGCGAGGCGACCGAGGGGTTTCCGTCTGGGTTCCTAGGGGGCCCCGGACGCGCCATCCCTCCCGGGAACCAGGCCGTGCTCGACGCAGACCCGCAGCACCTCGGCCACGCTCCAGGCCTGCGAGCGGGTGCCGCCGGCCGCCTGGTCGGAAGGCTCGGCCAGGGCCGCGGTGAGGCCCGCGGGGTCGTCCAATGAGAAGCCCTGCAGGCCCTCGCAAGGGCGGCCTCCGTCGAAGACCTCCGGGATCGTGCCCTCGGGGTGCGCCACCATGTATTCCAACAGGGGCTGCAGCAAGGCCCGCAATTCGGCCTGGATGCGAGGCTCCGGCCAGCCCTGGCCGCGCCGCACCCGCACCAGGGCGTCGGCGTAGGGCCCCATCAACCAGGGCCATGCGGTGCCCTGGTGGTAGGCCTGATCCTTGAGGATCGGCGGCTGCGAGGTGTCGTAGCGCTCGCAGTAGCGGGGGCTGCGGTCGGAGAGCGTGCGCATCCCGTAGGGGGTCAGCAGTTCCCGGGTGGCGGTCAGCACCACGGCCTGCTGGCGCTCGGGCGAAAGCAGGTCCTCACCCACGCTGATGGCCACCAGCATGTTGGGGCGGATGTCGTCCCCGCAGGGGTCCCCGTCGACCACGTCGCGAAGGGCCCCGCAGCCCCCGGAAGGCTCGAACCAGAACCTCTGGTTGAAGCTCTCCCGCACGCGGTCCGCCAGCGCCTCGCAGGCCGCTGCGTCCTGCTGCCGGCCCAGGCGGCGCTCCAGGTCTGCCAGGTAGCGCAGGTTGGCATACCACAGAGCGTTGATCTCCACCGCCTTGCCGTTGCGGGGCGTGACGGGACGGTCCAGGCCGTCGGGGTCGGCATCCATCCAGGTGGACTGGGCGGGCGTGACCACCAGGCCGTCGGAATCCATGCAGATGCGGTTGAAGCGGTTGTAGCGGCGGTAGCCCGTGCCGGTGCGGTACCTCTCCATGATCCGGCGGATCACGGGCGCCATCTCGGCTTCGAAGGCCTCGTCGCCGCTGGCCTGGGCGGTGCGGCGCACGGCCTGCACGAACCACATCGGGCCGTCCGAGGTGTTGTACTCGGCCCCCTGAGGATTCTGGGGCGTCCACTTCGAGACGTCGGCGATGCGGTTGGGGATCAGCCCCTCGTGCTCGTAGCGGGCGAAGCCGCGGATGTTGGCCTGGGCCTCGGCATGCCGACCGGTGGCCAGCAACAGGCCGGGAAGCGCGATGAAGGTGTCCCTCCCCCACTCCTCGAGGAACCAGTCCCGGTCGGCCGCCCAGATCTGGACCCCGCCCCCCTCGTGGCGCACGAAGCCATCCGCGGCCCGAAACAGCAGTTCCTGCAGTCCCCGGGGATCCTCCCAGAGACGTCCCTCACGCGCCAATCCGCTCCACCTCTCTCGCAACGGCCCCTCTCCCTCCAGCGCCCTGGCGCTCGAATCCGGCTGTGCCCACACCAGGAGCACCATCATCATCAGCAGCAGGCGCGCCCTTCCTCCTCGCGGGCCATGAGACCCGCACCGGCTCCGCTTCACGCCCTGCGCCTCCTCTCCAGCATTCGTCGGGGAACCCTCCTGCCATCCTTCGGGTCGCACAACCCTGTTTGACCGGGCTTCGACGCACCCGAGGAGGTTCTCCTGGGCTCTGTGCGGAAGACCCCGCCTGAAGGTGGTCCCCTCATTCTTCAGTTCCGGTGGGATGGTGAGGTGCGCTCGATGTCCGATGAATCCAAGAACCCTGTCTCTCCCGAGGAATCGGCCGGTTCCAAGGAGTCTTCGCCCCCCTCCGAGGGGGCCTCTGCCGACGCTCCGTCCCCGCCCCCCTCCGCGGAGGCGCCCGCGGAGGGCGAAGCCAAGAAGTCCGGGGGGTTCGACTTCCTGACCATACTGCTGGTCGTCGTCGTCCTCCTGAACGTCGTCTTCTTCCTCTACAACTCCTATGCGGACAAGCCGCCTGCCAACCCGACCGGGGGACCGCCTCCTCAACCTGCGGAATCTCCCGTGGGCCAGGCAGAATCTCCTCAACCTCCGGTCGACCGGCCGATCCTGGAAGTCCTCACCCCCGAAGAAGAGACCAAGGTCATCCTCAAGGCGGCTCAGGACTTCGACTTCAAGAATCCCCGCCTGCTGCTGGCCCTGATGGCCTTGAACAGTCAGCCCGAACCGATCGGCCTGAGCCTTCAGCAGAAGCAGCGTTTCCTGGTCGAGTTTGCCGCCAAGCGCCTGGACAGGAGCGTCGACAGCATCGTGGCGTCCCAACTGGGCGATGTCTTCGAGGGTGCCGGCCTGAACCCGGCCAAGGCCAAGGGCACGGGAACCCCGGCCGAGAGACTGAGCCAGGCCGTCGCGCTCCTGACCAGGATCCAGGCCAAGGCCACCCCCAAGCCCTTCCGGGCCCGCGAAGTCGGCTTCAGCAAACGCTTGAAGAGCGTGGACGAGGCCTGCGTGACGCTCCTGGAGTTGGACGCCAAGGGGAAGGACCGCTTCATGAATCCCGACATGGCGGCAGAGCTGCTGGCCATCCTCCACCCGATCCTGGCTGCCGGCACCCCATCCTTGACCGAAGCGCAGCAGACCTGGATCCAGAAGAACCAGGGAACCGAAAAGCTGAGTTTCGAGACCTGGCTGAAGCCCTTGGGCCTGCCGACCTATGACGACTCGGCGCTGACGGTCATGCAGGATCATGTCCGTTCCCTGCTGGCAGGCATCAAGTAGCCAGATGGAATCCGCCTGTCCGATGGAATCTCCGGCCGGGGCCCGTCCATGAGCCGACGGTCCAGGAGACCTCCGCGCCCCAGCCTCCAACCGTGCTGAAAACCCTGGAGTCCCGGCAGGTCCTGGCGGTCGTCCTCTTCCTGGCGCTGGCCTGCCTGGTGGTTCAGATCTCCTGGGAAGCTCGAGATGGCCTGACCTTCCCAGACCACCACTCCCCGAACTTCCTGGCCAACGCCCTGTTCTGCAAGCAGTGGCTGCTGGCCCTTCCAGAGAGACTGCTTCGGATCCTGGCCACACGGTCCACCGAAGGGGTCCACCTGGCCCTGGGGACCGGAGACTACCCCCCCGTCTCCTTCATGGTCTCCGGGGTCGCGATGGCGCTCTTCTCGTCGACGGTGGCCGTTGCGCGAACGGCCCAGGTCTTGTTCGTGGCAGGTGCCGTCGCCGCGATGGCCTGGCTGGGGTGGCAGGTCGCCGGTCGCAGGGGAGCGATTCTCCTGGGGCTGGGAATGGCCACCGCCACCTGGACGACGCATTTCGTCCGGATCTACTGCACGGCCCCGGCCCAGATGTTCATCCTTGCATTGATGATGGCCCTGGCCCTGGATTCCGAAGCCCTGACCCGGACTCGGAGATGCGTACAACTGGGCCTGGCCCTGGCGTTGGGCATGCTGGTCAAGTATTCGGTGCTGCTCCTGGGAGTGCCGACGGTCGTGCTGGCCGCACTTCCCCGCCTGTTCCGCAGCCGGAATTCCAAACTCGGCCTGCTGATCCTGATGGTCCTGACCAATCTGGTGGTCCTGCTGACCTGGTGGGGAGTTTCCAAGGCCGAGTCCGGAGGCACTGGACTGGAGTTCCCGTCTCCGATCAACGCCGAAGGCCTGATGGCCCAGGTGCTCTTCGGCGTGGCCCTGGTCTGGAGCGTGAGACTGGGAGGGAGGGAGGAAGGCTCGTCGGGTCGGGGCCTGCTCCTGATCGCTGCGATCTGCGGCCTCGTCTGTTCGCCCTGGTATTTTTCCCGAATGGAGTTATGGAAATTCCTGATCCCCGAGCAGTATTCGCACGCTCCCGTGGTTGCGGGAAACCTGGCGGAGAATCTGGCCGCGGGATGGAACAGCTTCCAGGACCATCTTTTCGTCCTGAACACGTTCTACTGGGAGGGGGCAGCGTGGCTGGCGTCGGGCACCGTGGGGCTGTTGTCCTGGAGGGCCAGGTTCCGACCGGCCCTCGACCTGGTGGCCACCTCGCTGACCGTCTTGACCCTGCACCTCACCCTTCTGCCGCCGGATCCGCGATATCTGGCCCCCATGACCCCTGTCCTGGTGACGCTGGCCTTCCTGTGGGCCGCACGATGGCGCGCCACCTTCCTGTCCTGCGTCGTGCTGATGATCCTGGCGGGACTGATGCAGGCCGCAGCCTGGACTCCGGCCGCCCAGGCCGCTGCCTCGATTCTTCGGGCGCAACTGGTCCCTGTGACGAGCATCCTGCCTCAGTCCGGGCCTCCCCCCCCATCCGAGCGCCCCCCGCTCCTGGCTCTCTCCAGGGTCCCGGTTGCCGAGCTGCCGGCGAAAGGGCCAAACCTCTTCAAGGCCTTGCCCCAGGGAATCCGCCTGGGTCTGATCCGGGAGGGCGAATTCCATCACCCGGACGGACTGGGCTTCTTCGTGGCCTACCTCAAGGATTGGACCACACTGGACGAGCTCTCGGACCGTGCTGCCGCCGAGGACCAGAACCTTCATGCCCTCCTGGTCCTCTCCACGTCCCCGGAAACACCGGGCAGGGACGAATATCCGGCCCCCTGGGGAAACCCGGAAGAATTCCAGATCCAGGTTGCCACGCACAGCTTCTTCTTCCGGATCTACCGGTGGAGTCCAGCGACGTGGCCCACCCGCTGACTCCTGCCCCGGCAGGACGGCAGCGCCCCCGCCGCCCCCCCCCGAAAGCCCCCCTGCCTTCTCTTCAGGCGCGAGAGGCCATCTCCAGCTCCTGGGCGGGATCGTCGATCGAGTGGATCTTGGAGGCGAACCCGCCGCCTGCCGCCAGAGCCTGGTCATCCACCAGATGCACGTCCAGAAGCTCGGTGCAGACATACCCGGTGCGCAGGTGGTTCATCGCCGCCAGGGCCCTGCTCCAGGCCCCCAACCAGAGCAGCAGCGCCTCGCGCTGCTCGGGAGTGCCGACGAAGTGGGCCAGCAGGTCCACGTCGCTGCCGGGTCCTGCCGTCCCGTTCTTGGTCCCGCCAATCACGTACAGGGCGCGGACGCCCATTCGGGCCCCATCCAGGCTGGCCGCCAGACGCTCGGCCATGTGCATCCGCCACTTCCAGTGCTCCGAGTCGTCCAGGTTCTGCCCCGGCCGCCCGGCCCGAACCATCAGGCCGGTGGCACCGGGCTCACAGAGCACCCCGACGGCCAGCTCCTGTTCGGCATTGCACAGGATTCGCAGAACCTGCCCTTCGGTCTGGCGGGGGACGTCGATCACCCGCAGAACCTCCGACAGGTAGGCGAACGAGGGCAACAACTCACCCAGGATGTTGTCGGATCGCTGGAAGAAGAGGCCCTGCCAGGCCACATCGGGATCGTCCGGATAGAGAGGAAGATAACGGATCCCCGCCTCGACCAGGTCCTGGAAGAAGTGGGTTCCGAAAGACAGGTCCGGGACGTAGTCCCCGGTCTGGCGGGCGATCTCGATCATGATGGCCGCGTGGTTGATGTCGGCATAGGTGACCGGAACGCCCAGTCGGATATCCCCTCGGCTGCCCCAGCGCCCAGGACCCAGCAAGGCGAACTTGCGCCGGGGGAGCATTCCGTTGAGCCGTCCCACGGCCCGGCCGACCTCTCTCATGGCAGCCGGATCCAGGGCGTGATAGGCCTCCGGATCCACGTACACCACGTGGGTGATCTCGGGTGCCCGGCCGTTGGAGACGTATCTGCGGGCCGAGAACAGGACCTGCGAGGCGGGGAGATCCGCCGGGATCACGTCCGGATCAGAATCCGCGCTGAAGCTCTGATTGCGGCATTGCAGGAGGTAGAAATCGGTCCCATCATGGGCGAACTCCAGATCCACGGGATGCCCCAGGGTCTCCTCCAGGACCTGGAGCATGAGGGCCACTCGCCGCACGAAGTCGGTCTGGGCGATCAAACCATCGAAGGTGACGACGTAGTCGCCGTCTCGGAAGTCGAGCTCCAGCGGCGAGACCGGACGCAGGATGTCCTCATCCACGCGCGAGAGCAGGCGATGCACCAGCGGCCAGCGGTTGCCACACTCGCGCAGGACCTCGTCCAGCGGTCGGGTGCAGAAGTCGTTGGCTTCCAGATCCAGCAGGTCCACCCGGCGCGGCGAGTAGCGCATCACCTCGTCCGGGGTCTGGTTGACGCGCAACTGCGGCTGGCGCGGGGCCAGCAGGACCGGATAGTC
>Ga0334898_1001849_pt1 | contig 21518 bp, 21 predicted proteins | sample GraSluR3_MG_10_FD_207228 | JGI IMG/M metagenome (GOLD analysis project Ga0334898, IMG submission 207228) | Sludge microbial communities from methane-producing bioreactor in Wageningen University, Netherlands - Granular Sludge_3_08-R3 | ecosystem: Engineered > Bioreactor > Anaerobic >... | reverse complement strand
TACCCTTGTTAATTACTTTACTGAGTTCTTCTACCTCAGATTTACTTAATTTAATCGTGTACAGTACCATCGTTTTTCTGGCAAATGTACGCAATATAACCGTCATATCAAAATTAACTTAACACTAAAATGAAAAATCAAAATTTTGAATCTGTTATGGAAAAATTAGCGGTGCGTTATGGTACACACCGCATTTTTTCCGATTTTCTGACATTGGTTGTTTGCGCATTTTCGTTAGGTAAAGAAGAAGAAAAATACCTGTCAGTTATCCAAAAATACAATAAACAGGAAGCCAATCTGTTTGCAGAAGCATTAGCCAAACTGGTTATCGAAATGACCGGTGATGGAGCCGGGCTGGTAGATGTGCTGGGTTCTTACTTTCAGGAACGTATTAGCTTTGGCCGTAACGGACAATTTTTCAGTCCTCAACATATATGTGATCTGATGGCTTGTATGATTGGCCCCGTAAAACAGGGAAACAGAATTCTGGACCCGGCCTGCGGCAGTGGCCGAATGTTACTGGCAGCAGCTAAAAGCAACCGCAATGCACTGTTTTATGGTGCCGATGTAGATGAAAACTGTGCAAAAATGACTGTTATAAATCTATACCTTAACTGCCTCTATGGTGAAGTCGCATGGATGGATTCTCTTTCAAATAAATTTTATGGCGCATGGGAAATTCTTCCAACCATAAAAGGAATTCCTCGTATTCAGCAAATTTCAAAACAGCAAAGCTGCATTTATTTAAGATTACCTGAAACAAAAAAGAAAATCATTCCGATTCCTTCGCAACAAGTGCTTTTTGAGATTTAATCAACACTATTCTCTCTCCACTCTGAAATTCCGCCACAAAGGTATTAGTCGTCCCGCCGAACGGACAAATCTTTATATTATTTCCTTTTGCGGTTGTGCCCTGGCCCCACCCATGTGGGACTCAATAATTTTGCCCCTGATTTTTTTTGTGAAGCATATCTTTATTGTTCCATTGATGAATTAGTCCACCAGGTGGACGAATCCAGATTTATCTGGTTGGAGAGAGGTACAGCAAACTCTCCAATGATGAATACACCACCGTCTGGTGAGTTTGCTTGAGTAGAAACTTTATAAACTGTACCGTGTTGAATATGCAATCCAGGCATTTTAAAATTTTTTAAATTTTCCTCGCTCCCTGCTTAAATCCAGGCTAAGGAATTCATCGCCGTCAGGAAAAGTCAAGAGCAGTTTTTTCCTTTTTAGACCACCATCCATCTGGAAGCCTTATACCATTGATACAGATCAAAAATTAACCAAAAAGTTGATAAACTGATAAATTACAAGACATACCGGTTCTCGACCATATCATTCTTACCAATAAGTCGTATTTGTCGTTTGCAGATAAAGGATTAATTTATATGCAGTTTCACTAATTAATCTTTCTGGTTTTCTCCTGTAGTTCCATGTTTTCGGAATTCAATTTTTGCTGTAGTTGGGACATATCATCACTTATTTTCTTCTCAACAACTTTTGCATAAATTTGAGTGGTTCTCAAATCAGAGTGGCCCAACATTTTGCTGACCGATTCTATCGGTACTCCATTGGTTAATGTTACGGTTGTCGCAAAAGTATGCCTGGCAATATGAAACGTTAGATTTTTGTTTATTCCACACAAATCCGCAATTTCTTTTAAGTAGCTGTTTAACTTCTGATTTGACAGATTAGGGAAAATAGTTCCTTTTACTTTCGACCGTGGATGATTTTTATAATTGTCGATAATTTCCTGTGCTTTTTTCAAAATTGGCACTCTTACCGGATTTAATGTTTTTTCCCGCTGGGTATAAATCCAGTTCATCCCGTCAATGCCTTTTCTAATATTATCAGGTGTTAACTGCATGACATCTATATAGGCAAGTCCCGTATAACAGCTGAACACAAATAAATCTTTTACCTGTTGTAAACGTTCAATCTCAAAATCCCGCTGTTCGATTGCTTCTAATTCATCCTTAGAAAGAAACTCCCTCCCTTTTTTGATAAACTTTGCCTTAAAGAGTGAAAATGGATCCTTTTCAATCCATTCCATACGAACAGCCATATTAATCATTTTACGCAGTCGCTCAATGTGTTTCATCACCGTATTGTTTCCCATTGGCCGGTGATGATCCTCCGGTTTATATTTCCGAAGAAAATATTCAAAGTCGCTGATGAATTTATAATTCAAATCCGACAAGTAGAAATCACTTTTTTTAAACTTTTTTTTAAGGAACAGCCCAACATACTTTTTGGTGGTAAAATAGTTTTTTTGAGTGCCCCATTTTAGGTTCGAATCCATGCGGATGTTGTGAAAATCGATTAGTTCCATTAAGGTTTTTTCTGATTCATCAAATCCGATAAACCGGTTTTTAATTGCTTCTGCCGTAACTTTCTTTCGGCTGGAAACAAGGTCCTGGTAATGTCCGGCAAGCTGTGATCGGATTTGTTCCAGGTAGGCGTTAAGTGCAGTAATTTCGGGGCTTTTACCGTTGGCTACTCCTTTGCCGTTGTTCCAACTGGAGACTAAAATTCTCCGTTTTACGGAGATTTCACAACGACTACTGTTAACGGTAACACGCGCATAAATAGGTGCTTTATCCTCCTTAATCCGGTGCTTCCGAATTACAAACTGAATCCCAAAAGTGTTTACTTTTTTCATGTTTTTTAATTTAGTTTAATTCATGTTCACCTTTTTGTTCACCAAAAATCGATGAAAAAGGCATCAAACTGAACTAAACGGCACCAAAAATAATCACTGTAATTTATTGGAATACAATAATTTGACCTGTTTCTGGTGAACCAAATATAAAAATTAAAATGGTTCACCGTATTGTTCACATTTAGGATGGTTTTTTATGGTTTATTTTGATTCATTATAAATAAAAAAGCCTGCAAATCATTTGATTTACAGGCTTTTGATGTTTTTTGAATTTCCTATCCGTCGGGGTGAGAAGACTCGAACTTCCGACCCCTTGCACCCCATGCAAGTGCGCTAGCCAACTGCGCCACACCCCGTTTTGTTCTTTTTAAAATTCTTCTTTAAGTGCGCTACCCAAACTGCCTGCCCGAATGAATCGTTTAGGCGGGCGCCACACCCCGAAAAATTGTGCCTGCAAAAGTAACAGATGAATTTTGTTCTGCAAAACTTTTTCCTGAAATTGAACGAATATTTTTAAATCATTTATAGTTTTGCTCTATACACGCTTCATTTTTATTGATGGAAAATATTGCGCCTGAAACCTGAACTTTTGTACTTTTGCAAATCAAAAATAAATACTGATATGTTTAAACCACTTGATATTAACGAAAAGAAAGAAACAAGCTCAACCGAACCTGTTGACGTTGAGCGGGTAAAATGTTTGATAATCGGGTCCGGCCCGGCAGGTTATACAGCCGCTGTTTATGCAGCCCGTGCAAATCTGAATCCTGTGATGTATGAAGGATTGCAACCCGGCGGTCAGTTAACAACCACTACCGAGGTAGAGAACTATCCTGGTTATCCGGAAGGAGTCACCGGTCCGGTAATGATGGAAGATTTCAAAAAACAGGCAGAACGTTTCGGAACAGATGTACGCTGGGGGATGGCTACTAAAGCCGATTTTTCCGGCGACATTCACAAGGTATGGATTGATGATAAAAAGCTGATTGAAGCCGAATCGGTGATTATAGCTACGGGCGCCACAGCAAAATACCTGGGGCTTGAAGATGAAAAAAAATACGCCGGCGGTGGCGTTTCAGCGTGTGCTACCTGCGACGGATTTTTTTACCGGGGAAAAGATGTGGCTGTAGTGGGCGGTGGCGACACCGCTGCCGAAGAAGCCATGTACCTGGCAGGACTGTGCAACAAAGTTTATCTGATTGTGCGTCGCGATGTCTTAAGGGCGTCCAGGGTTATGGCCGACCGTGTAAAAAATACAAAGAACATTGAAATTTTGTGGAAGCACCAGACCAAAGGGTTGTTTGGCGATAACGGTGTGGTGGAAGGTGCTACACTGTTAAAAAACAAAGGTGAAGAAGGCGAGGAGGAAGTGAAAATTAAAATTGATGGATTCTTCCTGGCCATTGGGCACAAACCCAATTCCGATATTTTTAAGGATTTTCTGGAAACCGATACTGTTGGGTACATCAAAACCATTCCGGGTACATCAAAAACCACAATTCCTGGTGTATTTGCCTGTGGCGACGTACAGGATTCCATTTACCGGCAGGCTGTTACTGCTGCAGGTTCGGGGTGTATGGCAGCCATCGATGCCGAAAGGTATCTTTCTGAAAAGAATTCGTAATTTCAAAATTCCACATAAAAAAAGCAGGGACAACCCCTGCTTTTTTTATTCATTTGACCACTTGGTAATTTGTCTTCCACTATCTGTCTTCCGACTTCCCTCTTCCGTCTTCCAACTTTTCCTACATATCTACTTCCACTTTTGCAAATTCGGTCCTGGAGTATTTTCCTTCTTCCAGTTTTGATCGTACTTCCTTAAAGGCATTCAATGTATATTTCACATCGTCAAGTGAATGCACAGCCGTAGGGATGAGTCTTAGCATGAGTTCACCCTTTGGAATAACGGGATAAGCAACCAGAGAGCAGAAAACAGAATAGTTTTCACGAAGATCGTACACCAGGTTGGTAGCTTCTTCAACTCCTCCCTTCATATAAACAGGTGTAACCGGAGAATTGGTTTTGCCAATATCGAAACCGGCATCTTTCAATCCTTTTTGCAGTGTCAGTGCAACTGACCAGAGTTTTTCTCTCAGTTCCGGCATTGAACGCAACATATCAAGTCGTTTCAAAGCTCCCAGTACCATTGGCATTGGCAATGATTTGGCAAATGTTTGCGAACGCATATTGTAACGTAAATAATAACAAACATCGGTGTCGCCGGCAATAAAGCCGCCAATTCCGGCCATCGATTTGGCAAACGTTCCAAAATGCAGGTCAACCTGGTCTGAAACACCAAAATGTTCAGGTACGCCGGCGCCGGTTTTACCCATGGTCCCAAAACCATGTGCATCGTCAACCAGCAGCCTGAACTGGAATTCTTCTTTCAGTTTGGCAATTTCGTCGAGCTTGCCCAGGTCGCCGGCCATGCCAAACACACCTTCGGTAATTACCAGTATGCCGCCACCCTGCTTCTGCGCCAGTTTGGTAGCCCGTTCCAGTTGCTTCCTCAGGTTTTCTATGTTGTTGTGAGGATAAACAAAACGTTTTCCCATGTGCAGCCGAACCCCGTCGAGAATACAGGCATGCGATTCCGAATCGTAAACAATCACGTCGTTCCGCCCGCAAACAGCATCGATAATTGAAACCATTCCCTGGTAACCGTAGTTCAGCAGAAAAGCATCCTGTTTGCCAACAAAAGCTGCCAGTTCTCTTTCCAGTTGCTCATGTTTTGTCGTTTGACCCGACATCATGCGCGCTCCCATCGGATAAGCCATTCCATACTGTGCAGCCGCTTCGGCATCAGCCTTTCGTACTTCGGGGTGGTTTGCAAGGCCCAGGTAATTGTTTAAACTCCAGGTAAGAACTTCTTTCCCCCTGAATTTCATACGTGCACTAATTTCACCTTCCAGTTTTGGAAAGGTAAAATAGCCATGTGCCCTTGTCATGTGCTTGCCGATATCTCCCTGATTCGTTCTGAATTTTTGAAATATATCCACGTCTTGAAAGTTTAAATATTAAGACTGCAAATGTAAACTTTTTTAAAACTTTGGCAAATGTGTTAAATTCATCTAATTGAGTTCACGGGAATATAAAAAAAGGTTATTTTTGCGCCATGTTTATGAAAAAGAGAAATTTTGCCATTGGGTTAATCGTCATAATGTTTATTTCGGCTTGTGGCGAATACAATAAAATACTGAAAAGTACCGACTACGAGTTCAAATACAAGAAAGCCATCGAGTATTATGAAGACGGAGAATTTGTAAGAGCTGGTGCCCTCTTTCAGGAGCTGGTGAATATTTACCGGGGAACAAGCCGTGCCGATCAGATTTATTACTATTATGCCAAAAGCATGATGGGGCAGAAGGATTATCTGATGGCTACCCATTATTTCAAGTCGTTGCTGAGGGAGTTTCCCGGCAGCGAATATGCCGAGGAAGCACAGTTTATGGTTGGTTACTGCAACTACCTGCTTTCGCCCAAGCCACGGCTCGACCAAACAGTTACACAGGAAGCCATAGAATCGCTGCAGCTGTACAACAACCTTTATCCATATAGCGACAGGGTGGATGAGGCCAACCGGTTAATCGACGAGCTGAGGTCGAAACTGGTTTATAAATCGTACCTGAATGCCCGTCTTTATTACGACTTTGGAAATTACAAGGCAGCAGTAGTAGCGCTTGTCAACAGTCTAAAAGAATATCCGGATAGTGAGTACCGTGAGGAATTAATGTACATGTTGCTAAAATCGAAATACCTGCTGGCAGTGAACAGCGTGGAAGACAAAAAACAGGAACGGCTCTCCAGTACGCTCGACGAATATTTTACATTTGTTGATGAATTTCCTGAAAGCCAGTACAGAAGAGAAGTGGACCGGTTTTATGAAACGGTAGCTGATTTATTGAATTACGACGAACAACAAGAAACAAATATTAATTAGAAAATGGATTATAAAAAAACAAAAGCAGCCCAAACAACAATGCCCCGCAACCTCGACGTTTTGTCGAAGGAAACAGGGAATATTTACGAAACAGTAATGATTTTGGGTAAAAGAGCCAATCAGATTTCTTCGGAATTGAAAGAAGAGCTGAATCAAAAATTGCAGGAGTTTGCATCTTATACCGACAACCTGGAAGAGATTTTTGAAAACCGGGAACAAATTGAGATTTCGAAATTTTACGAACGCCTCCCCAAACCAACGTTAATTGCTTTTCAGGAATTGGAAGAAGGCCAGATTTATCACCGTAATCCTGCCCGCGAAAGCAAACAGAATTAGACGTTTTTAAAAAAACGCATGAAACTGCAGGGAAAAAAAATAATACTGGGAATTACCGGGAGCATAGCTGCCTACAAGGCAGTTTTTCTTTTAAGGTTACTCGTGAAGGAAGGCGCCGATGTACAGGTGGTTATTACGCCTGCAGGAAAAGAATTTATCACTCCGGTTACACTCTCTGCCTTGTCGGGAAAGCCGGTTGTGAGCGAATTTTTTGGTTCTGCTGACGGAACATGGAACAGCCATGTTGACCTTGGCCTTTGGGCCGATGCCATGCTGATTGCCCCTGCTACCGCCGCCACTCTGGGTAAAATGGCCAACGGCATTGCCGACAATATGCTGGTAACCACCTACCTTTCGGCAAAATGTCCGGTTTTTATTGCTCCTGCCATGGATTTGGACATGTTTGTTCATCCTTCAACCCAGCGAAATATATCCATTCTGAAGGAGTATGGAAATATTATTCTCGATCCGGCAGTGGGCGAACTTGCCAGCGGGCTCGAGGGAAAAGGGCGGATGGAGGAACCACAACTCATTCTGAACAGCCTGGTTGAATTTTTCAGCCAAAAAAAAAACTGCTGAACAGAAAGTTTCTGGTTTCGGCAGGCCCCACTTACGAAAAAATTGATCCCGTTCGGTTTATCGGAAATTATTCTTCAGGCAAGATGGGATACGCCATTGCCGAAGAGCTGTCAGAGCAGGGAGCAGAAGTGATTCTGGTTTCGGGTCCGGTTGCTGTTTCAACCCGGAAAGAGGGTATAAAAGTTATCCGTGTTGAATCTGCCGAAGAAATGAACAAAGCCTGTGTGCAGTATTTCCCCGAATGTGACGGAGCTGTTATGACCGCCGCAGTGGCCGATTTTACACCTGCAAACCCGGCGTCTCAAAAAACCAAACGCGGAAAAGAGAACTGGAACATGGAGCTGAAACCCACTCAGGATATTGCGGCAGCGCTTGGGTCCCAAAAAAAAGCGAACCAGATTTTGATAGGTTTTGCGCTTGAAACAACCGATGAGCTCGAAAATGCCAAAAAAAAGCTGAATAAAAAGAATCTCGATTTCATTGTGCTGAATTCACTGAATGATGCAGGTGCTGGATTCGGGGTGGATACCAACAAAATTACCATCATTGAAAAAGGCAATAAAAAGCAGTCTTTTGAGTTAAAATCTAAGAAAGAAGTTGCTGCCGATATTGTTGCAAAAATGATTTCACATCTCGGGCAACCGGATTTTTAGTCCCGGTAAAATTTTATAATTTTACCAGTCAAAGGAGGTATTTATGAATAGAATAATTGTTATACTGATTGCCTTTTTTTCGGTCACAACTTTGCGGTCCCAGGAATTGCGCTGCAATGTAACCGTTTCGGCCCAGCAGATTCAGGGTGCCAACCGGCAGCTTTTCCGAACCATGCAGGCCGATATATACGAGTTTATGAACAACCGGAAATGGACGGAACATGTTTATACCTACGACGAGAAAATCAGGTGTAATATACTTATCCGGCTTACAGAACAAATTTCTTCCGATGAGTTCAGGGGTTCCATTCAGGTGCAGCTTACCCGTCCTGTATTTGGTTCGAGCTACGAAACCACCCTGCTCAATATCAAGGACAACGATTTCCACTGCCGGTATGTGGAGTTTCAGCCGCTTGAATTCACCGAGACCTCGAACAGGGATAACCTTACCAATATTCTTGCATTTTATGCCTACGTCATTCTCGGTTTCGACTACGACTCCTTTTCTCCTGAAGGTGGTACTCCTTTTTTTGAAAAAGCCCAGGCTATTGTGAATAATTCGCAGAATGCCCGTGAAAAAGGTTGGAAAGCCTTTGAAAGCGAGCGTAACCGCTACTGGCTTATCGAAAATGTTATGAATAAATCATATTCCGACTTCAGGAAATGTATGTACTCTTACCACAGGCAGGGGCTTGACATGATGTCTGATAAACCGGAGGAGGGGAGAGCGAACATTGCCACATCACTTCGGGATATTCAGGCCGTGTTTCGGCGCCGGCCCTCGGTTTACATTCTTCAAATGTTTTTCGATGCCAAAGCCGATGAACTCGTCAATGTTTTTTCTCAGTCATTTCCCGACGAGCGCAACCGTGTAGTAGCCATTTTAAACGAAGTGGATCCCTCAAACGGGAGCAAATACAAAAGAATTGCTGAAAGCGAAGGTTTATAATCTTAAATTTTTATGCTGACCAAACTGGCTGTTTCCAATTATGCACTGATTAGCAATCTGGAAGTGGAATTTCATTCCGGTTTAAATTCAGTTACCGGAGAAACCGGTGCCGGAAAATCCATTATTTTGGGTGCCCTGGGTCTGATTCTTGGAAATCGTGCCGACCTTTCTGTGTTGAAAAACCGGGATGAAAAGTGCATAGTGGAAGGAATTTTTGATGTAGAGAATTATAAACTTCAACCCTTTTTCGACGAGAATGATCTCGACTATGATAAGCTGACCATTTTGCGCCGCGAAATTACACCATCCGGAAAGTCGCGGGCATTTATCAACGATACCCCGGTGAACCTGAAAACAATGAGGGAACTGGGCCTGCAGCTTATCGATATTCACTCGCAACACCAAAACCTCGAACCTGGAAACCGGAAATTCCAGTTGAACCTGGTGGATACGGTAGCCGGAACCGGAAAAATTCTTTCGGAATACTGCGGGCTGTATCAGCATTTCAATTCTTTGAAAAAAAATCTGGATGCGCTGATTGAGAAAAGTGAAAAGGAGCGTGCCGATCTGGATTACTGGCAGTTTCAGTTTAATCAGCTCGATGAGGCCATGTTGCAGGAAAATGAACAGGAAGAACTGGAATCTGAACTGGAACAGCTGACCCATGCCGAAGAAATTAAAAGCGCTTTTTCCGAGGTGAAGCAACTGCTCGACGATGAGCGCTTATCGGTTGTTCAGCAAATAAAAGAAGGCCATAAAAAGCTGGAAAGCATTCAAAATTATATTTCCGAAGTTCCTGCGTTGGTCCAAAGGCTGCAAAGCAGTTTACTGGAACTGAAAGATATTCTGGACGAAACAGAACGGCTGGCGGAAACGGTTGAGCACAATCCTGCCCGTATTGAACTGGTAAACGACCGATTGAACCTGATTTACACCCTTCAGCAAAAACATCATGTAAATACGGTGCAGGAACTCATTCAACTGAAAAATTCCTTTGGCGAAAAAATCAATCAGGTTATCGGTTACGATGATGAAATCCGTTCGATGAAGGCAGATCTGGAAAAACAACGCAGGAAGCTTGAAGAAAAGGCATTGGAATTACGCGCGGCACGCAAAAAATCATTCGGCAAAATAGAAAAAACGGTATTGGGTGATTTGCGGCAACTGGGTATGCCCAAGTCGAGACTGGAAGTGTTGCACCAAGAATTGCCCGATTTTTCTCCGAATGGTAAAGATGCGGTTTCGTTTTTATTCAGCGCCAATGTGGATATTGCGCCGGCAGAAATTTCAAAAATGGCTTCGGGAGGTGAAATGTCGCGGTTAATGCTGGCTGTAAAAAACCTGTTGCGTACCTCGATGGCTTTACCGACCATTGTTTTCGATGAAATCGATTCCGGTGTTTCCGGTGAAATTGCCCTGAAAATGGGAAATATTTTGAAAGCATTTTCAACAACTACTCAGATAATTAACATCACCCATCTTCCACAGGTTGCCGCCAAGGGCAATGCACATTTTCTGGTTTACAAGTATGAGGAAAACAGAAAAACCTTCACTTCCATCAGGCAACTGGGTGAAAACGAACGTGTGGAAGAACTGGCCAAAATGGTGGGTGGAGAAAACCTTACCGACACTACTTTAAAAACAGCACGGGAATTATTGAAGGGATAAAAAAAAAGGCCTTCTTTCGAAGACCTTCTGTATGCAATTGCCTGTTTTTTAGAATCTTTTTTCTTTGATACGGGCTTTTTTCCCGGTGAGGCCACGCAGGTAAAACAACCTTTTGCGCCGTACTTTACCTTTTTTGTTCACTTCAATGCTTTCGATAAACGGTGAATAAAGCGGGAAAATCCGTTCCACACCAACGTTGCCCGATATTTTGCGAACTGTAAACGTTTTTGTATTTCCTTTTCCGCTTAACTGAAGCACAACACCACGGAAATTCTGAATACGTTCTTTATTTCCTTCACGAATCATGTAACTCACGGTAACTGTATCACCGGCAGAGAAACTGGGGTGTTCCTTTTCTACCCTGAACTCGTTTTCTACAAATTTTATTAAATCCATCGCTGAAATTATTTAATTAATGTTGGCAATGTAATCCGCCACCCGGCGGACAAGAGATTGCTTAAAAACCGGCGCAAAAATAATACTTTTTTTTACAAGGCAAATGAAAGATTCTTCATTTAAAGCCAAATAACCAAAAATTTATTCTACCACTTTAAAATGGTCGCCGGTGTTTTCAATAATTACCCTGTACCACCACTCCGGATATTCCGGGAATATGGGGTAAGGTGGCATTCCGGTTTCTGTGCGTTCAAACTGGCCGTCTTTTTCCCGTTTAATGTTTCCATCCAGGTATTTAATCAGCAGGTATTGCCAGAGTTTTTCCCAGTGGGCAGTAACAAGATTGGCTTCATTTACCGAATAAATATTCAGGAATCGACGGGCTTCGTCTGGTCCGTAATCTTTGTAGATCTCCTTTGCTGCCTGGTCGATGAGTGGTACAAACTGTTCAAATTTGTCTTCCAGTTCCTTTTGTACTTTTTGAATGTCCTTAATTTTTTCGCTGTAGCGCAGGTAGGCAAAGTTCGATACTTTGTTGAATGTCCAGAAAGCAGAAGTTGGGCTGTAGGTAAGCAAATCGCCGTTTCCTTCGGCAAAACATTCAGGAATTTCGGTAATGCCGCAATACATAGGCACATAACAGGTAACGTAAGTGTCATCCACACCAAACCAGAGGATTCCGCCAATGGGGTCGGGCAGCCAGTTGCGGCTTTGGCTTACAAACGAGAATCCGGTTTGCCGGGTAGAAATGGGCCGTTCGTTACAATACTGAACCGAATCAACCTGCCAGGTAAGCCGACCAAAACGGTAGGGCAATGCAAACGGACCGGCGCCTACGTCCTGTGTCATGTCCAGTTCGGTTCCCTGGTAGTGGTCGCGCATCATGTTTTGCACATCGCGCACGCTCAGCTTTTTGTCGGGTTTAATCCACAGGGGCATGCGGTTGGTGGCAAAATTGTTGGAATCGTCGTATTTAATGAATCCTTTAGCGTAATCCACATACTTTTCCATTCCCGAAGCCACTTTGTTGAACCCTGACCAAACGCGGGCTTCGCAGAAACGAGCGCCGCCAAAATCAACCGGTGCGTAAACATCTGAAAAACTGAACTCGGCATCGCTTCCCTCGTACCAGCCTTTTTTGCGGGCAAAGGAAATCACGTCGGGAGAATACAGGCAGTTTTCCGGATCATTTTTTGGAAATGTGGTAATGCGCGCCTGGTTGGCGTGTCCGCTGATGTATCCGTCGGGAATTTTCAGGGCTACCCAAACGGCGCCTTTTTCGCCTTCGCCTTTGCCAATCAGTTCCATAATCCAAACTTCATTGGGGTCGGCAATGGAGAATGATTCGCCGGAGCTGTAATAACCGTATTTTTCAACCAGATCAGCCATTACCTGAATGGCTTCTCGGGCGGTTTTGGCGCGTTGCAAAGTAACGTAAATGAGGCTGCCGTAGTCCATAATGGCGCCTTCCTGGCTCGAAAGTTCTTCCCTGCCGCCATACGTGGTTTCGCCAATGGCCAACTGGAATTCATTCATGTTGCCAACCACGCTGTATGTGCGGCGGGGCTGCGGAATTTTTCCCAGGTATTTCCCGGTGTCCCACTCATAAATGTCGCGCATGGCGCCTTCGGGGTGATCCTGTGCAGGTTGAAAATAGAGCTCTCCATACAAACTGTGCGAGTCGGCTGCGTAGGTGACCATGGTAGATCCGTCAACCGATGCTCCTCGGGTAACCAAAAAGTTGGTGCACCCGTTTGAAATCTGATAATTTGCTAAAAGGAATACAATGGCCAGTATTCCGGTGGTAAATGTTGCTTTTTTCATTCGATATCAATTTTTTTATGGAAAGGGCAAATATAATTATTTCAAAATATCTGAAGCTGATTTTTGTTTTTACGTTATTTTACAAACACCCTTTTATTTTTTCCAAAATCTCCTCCATGTTTTCGTCGAGTCCAACCGAAAAACGCACCAGTCCGTCAGAAAGCCCCATCTGTTTCTGTATTTCCAGCGGAACTTCCGATGAGGTACTGTGCCCCGAGCAGCTGAAAAGCGTTTTGAAATACCCTAAACTCACGGCCAGGTAACCCACGCCGGCATCCTGCATTTTTCGCATAAACCGGTTGGCTTTTTTGTGGGTTTTCAAATCGAGGGCCAGCATGCCGCCAAACCCGAACTCTTCATTCATCAGTTTTTTGTGCAGCTCGTGCTGCGGGTGGTTTTTTAACCCGGGGTAAATCAGTTTTAAACCTGCTTCGCTCAGGTTTTCAGCGAGAAACTGTGCATTACGGCTGTGCTGTTTCATGCGTAAATGCAAGGTGTGAAGGTTTTTCAGGATGGAGGAGGAACGCAGTGAATCGAGCACCGGGCCCAGCAGCATGGCCGTACCGTCGTTTACATTCGACAAATCGTTGATAAACTCTTCCGACGCACAAATGGCTCCGGCCACACAATCGTTTTTGCCGTTAATGAATTTGGTCATGCTGTACACCACAATGTCGGCTCCGTGTAAAGCCGGAGTCATTATCATGGGCGTGAAGGTATTGTCCACCATCAACCTGGCGCCGTGTTCGTGTGCTATTTTTGCCAACTCAGGAATGTCGGAAACCTGCAGCAGCGGATTGGTAACGCTCTCGGTGTAAATCACTTTGGTGTTGGGCTGCATGGCGGTTTTTACTTGCTCCGGATTGGTAATGTCCACAAACGTAACATCGATGTTGTAGCGCGGCAGCCAGTTTTTCAGGAAAGCAAAAGTTCCTCCGTAAGTGGTTACACTGGTTACAATGTGGTCGCCCGATTTACAAACTTGCAGCAGCGCGCAGGTAATGGCTGCCATTCCAGATGCCGTTACCCATGCCGATTCGGTGTTTTCCAGCGCTGCCAGCGCATCAGCCAGGTATTTGTTGCTGGGATTCCAGTGACGCGAATATAAAAAGCAGCCCTCCATGTGCCCCAGGAAAGTTTCTTCCATGGTTTCGCCTTTCAGGAAAGTAAAGGTGGAAGAATCGGTGACGGATGGATTTACACCCCCAAATTCACCAAATTGTTTCAGTTCATAAATTTTTTTTGCCGGATTGTAATTCATTTTTCTGGTTTTTGTTTGGGGTGAAAATAGGGGAATTTGCGGAATTTAAATATGATATTGGTCGGGTTTACGGGGCGTTGGTTTCCGGAATTTTATCCAATACAATCATGTAATAATGCGCGGATTTAATCCACGCCACCCGGAAAAATCACCCCCGCACTGCTGTCCCTCCTTGCACCCGTAACCGAAGCGTAACAATTAACTTCGCCCAAATGCCGCAACAATCCCAGAAATCCAAAAACCAGCGCCTCTTTGTAATTGATGATTTCTGATGAAGGGATGACAAGCTCACATTTCAGGTGTTGTTTGAACCGTTCCATCAAAAATGAGTTGAACGTGCCGCCGCCGGTTACCAGCATTTTTCCGTTTCCGGGTGTTGCTTTCGCTATTTGAACGGCAATGTGTTCGTAGGCTGTTCTTAATTTATCCTGAAAAGAAAGATTCGATTCCTTGATAACCGGAAAGAAATGGCGGTCCATCCACTCTTTTCCCAGCGATTTTGGTGGGTTTTGAGCATAAAACTCCAGTTGGTTCAGCTTTTCAAGCAATTGATTGTCAATTGTTCCATGCCGTCCGAGGTCTCCGTTTTCGTCATAAGGTTTCCCCAGTTTCCGGGCCAGGTCGTTCAGGATAAAATTTACAGGGCAAATGTCGAAGGCAATCCGTTTTCCGTTTTTCTCAAACGAAATATTGGCAAATCCGCCCAAATTCAGGCACGATTCGTATTCCGGGAAAAGCAGCCGGTCGCCCACAGGAACCAGTGGCGCGCCCTGCCCTCCCAGCGCCACGTCGCCCGAGCGGAAATCAGCCACCGCGGTAATTCCGGTTTCGGCAGCAATGCAGGCGCCGTTTCCTGCCTGAAACGTAATTCCTTTTTCCGGCTGGTGAAAAACGGTGTGGCCGTGCGAGGCAACCAAATTGGGCAAAAGCCGGTGATTTTTTATGAACCGGTTGATTTTCTGCCCGGTAAACTGCCCGTAAACGTTATGTAGTTCAATCAGTTTTTCTCCCGGCAGTTCAGGTGCAGTTCGCAGTTTTTCTTCCCATTCGTTGGAATATTTCACAGTTTCGGCTGCCACAATGGAAAAATTCCACCGGTTTTCAGACCGCCGGAATTCCACCGCTGCCAAATCGAGGCCGTCGAGCGATGTCCCCGACATGGCGCCCACTACCAGCCATTTATTTCCAGAACGAGGCTTCATAAATGCTTTCATTTCCTTTATTATCGGATACTTTCAAAACAAACGCATGCCGTTTACCCAGTTCAAACCTTTCAGCATCAAAATAGTGCGTTATCATATCGGTTTTGGCATCGTATTCAAACAGCGCCCATTTTCCGTCAAATGTTCCGGTAATTTCGTTAATGCCCGACAAGTCGTCGGAAATGCGAAACCGGATGCGTGGAGATTCCGTTAGTGCTGATTTATCCCGGATACTGAGCGGCACAATGCGCGGCGGAACCGTATCCAGTGCAACGGCATAATTTCCGAACGAACGGATATCGCCGGTAACCCATCCATTGTTGTAATGCCCGCCGGCAGCAGAAATTTTCTGTGTGAGTGTGTCCACAGTTACCAAAAGTGCTTTCTCCTGCAAAAGTTTTTCCAGTTTTTCGGTTTTTATGGAAAGCCGGGCGCTGCTATGCAGGGGAACGGTATTCCGGTGAACCACATGAATGTTGGAAAGAAATTTTTCCGATGCGGGTTTTTGATTCCACTTGAATTCAACATCGTCGTAAAACGTTTTCTCAGGAAAATCAATGCGAATGTTTTCTTCCCTGAAGCGGTTGGCCTGTTCATATTTCAGCAGTTGGCTGAAAGGAGTTTTTGTTCGTTCAACCTGTCCTGCCTTGCTTTCCACTCTGAAATTGAGGATGGAAGTATTACCATGCAAATCTTTGAGTTCGAACCGCACCAGGTGAATGTTTCCGTCGGTTACCCGGAGCTGTCCGTTATTTCGCACGTAATCGTAAATTCGCAGCCGGTTTCCGGGGTCAATCCATGTTTTGTGAAACCGGCGTTTGGTTTGGATGAACTCCTCAAAATCAGTATGGCTGTTTATATACCGGCCTTCAGGAAAGGAAAATCGGTCCATTTTAAATGAATAGTACAATTCACCGTCCCAGAACATTCGGATGGAATAAACCCCGCAGCGGTTGTTGGAACCGTCGAAAAAATCGTTGGACTGTATGGCAAAACCAACCATGCCGTAAACCGGAATAATGGGATTGTTTTGGAGTTGGTACTTGCCGTCAGTAAAAATAACCGGAAATGTTTTCTTTTGCGCCTGATAATCCACATGGCCGTATTCATTCAACCGGGCAACCATCAGCGAATAAATCCGGGGTGGGGTGGTGTCTTTAATTGGGAAAGGATAATGCAGCGGGTTTATCGGCTCTTCGGTTTTCGTGTCTCTTATTTCAAAATGGAGGTGTGGCCCGCCCGAGCTGCCGCTGTTTCCGCTTCGGCCTATAAATTCATCCTGTTTTACAGGAAATCGGTCTTTGGGTACCTGCAAATCGACCCTGAACGACTTCCGCTCGTATTGAATATTTTTTACATACCGTGCAATATCTTCGCGAAAACTTTCCAGATGCCCGTAAACCGATGTCGTTCCGTTGGGATGGTTGATGTACAGCGCCAGTCCGAAACCCGCAGGTGAAACGAAAATTCGTGATACATAACCGTCGGCTACCGAATATACAGGAACTCCTGTAACTCCCTGTGTTTTAATGTCTATTCCCGAATGAAAATGGTTGGCTCGCAGTTCTGCAAAACTGCCGCTTAAAAAAATGGGAATTTTAACCGGACTGGCATATTCATTTGTTTGTCCGAATACGGAAAACGTATATAGAATGAGGAGAATTATTGAGAAATACTTCATTTAAATTTTTCTAAAGCAGGCAAATTTAAAAAAATCAGATTCATAACTCAGTGTACTACTGGCATTATTTTTTGCATAATTTTACAAACCCTTTCTTAATAGGGTAAAAATATTAACTTTGTGCACGAATTGCAGTAAAAATGACCGACGAAGATCGTTTGCTTCTGAATGAATTGAGAGCTAATGTGCATGGGCTGTTTCAGGAATATGAAAACCGGAAGGCTGAAATAAAAGCACTTGAAAGTAAGGTGTCTGTTCTGACACAGGAAATTGCCCGGCTCGAACAGGAAAAAACGGTTTTGGGTCAGAAAAATGAAAAATTGAAAATTGCCAACCGGATACTTGCCGGAAAAGACAAGGGCGGTGAGGCAAAAAAAAGAATAAATACGTTAGTACGGGAAATTGATAAATGTATCGCACTGCTCAATAAGTAATGAACGGTGAATAAAGAACAACTTAGAATAAATATTCGGATAGAGGGACGGGCTTACCCGCTAACCATCAATCGAAAAGATGAAGAGAGACACCGGATAGCTGCAAAAACGGTGAATGAAACGGTAGGGAAATACCGCGAGCTGTTTCGGAATAAAGAGGCGCAGGATATACTGGCTATGGCAGCATTTCAAATAGCGCTGAACCATACCGAACTGATGCAACGCGAAGACAAGTCTCTTTTTATTGACGGACTGAAAGATTTGAACGATGATATTTCAGACTTTCTGAAAGAAAAGGTGAAGGTATAGAAATTTAAAGTTACATATTTATCAAAGACCCGTATTGAATTACTTTGGTTAAACAAAGTGATTGATTACGGGTTTTTTTATTAGTTAATAATTAAAACAAATGCAATGGATTGGATACAAATACTAATAGGTTTCGCTGCCGGATTTCTGGGGGGCGGAACTCTGGCTTACTACATCTGGGATAAGGCTTTGAAGAAGAAAAGCCGGAAAATCATCAGCGAAGCCAAAAGTGAAGGTGAGGTAATTAAAAAGGATAAAATTCTTCAGGCCAAAGAAAAGTTTTTACAATTAAAAGCCGAACACGAGAAATTTATTCAGGAGAAAAACGGCAAAATCAGCCAGTTGGAAAACAAACTTAATCAGAGGGAAAATTCTGTTAATCAGCGACGTGAAGAGTTGCAGAAGAATATTCGTGAGTTTGAAATTACCAAAAAAGAGACAGAAGCCATCCGTGAAAACCTGAATGCACAATTGCAACGGGTAGAGCACAGGACCGAAGAGTTGGAAAAACTGCATCGTCAGAATCTCGAAAAGCTGGAACAAATTTCCGGTTTGTCGGCCGAAGAAGCTAAAGCACAGTTGGTGGAGTCGTTAAAAGATGAAGCCAAGTCGGAAGCTGTGGCCTATATCAACGAAATTATGGAAGAAGCCCGCCAAACAGCGAACAAAGAGGCCAAAAAAATTGTGGTGAAATCCATTCAGCGGGTAGCTACTGAAACGGCTGTGGAAAATGCAGTCACAATTTTCCATATTGAAAGCGACGAAATTAAAGGACGGATTATTGGCCGTGAAGGACGGAATATTCGCGCACTGGAGGCTGCTACCGGCGTGGAAATCGTGGTGGACGACACGCCCGAGGCCATTGTGCTTTCGGCTTTCGATCCGGTGCGCCGCGAAATTGCACGTCTGGCGTTACACCAGCTTGTAACCGACGGACGTATTCATCCCGCCCGTATCGAAGAAGTGGTGGAAAAAGTGAAAAAGCAGGTGGAAGAAGAGGTGATTGAAACCGGAAAACGTACGGCCATCGATTTGGGAATTCACGGGTTGCACCCGGAGCTGATTCGTTTAATCGGAAAAATGAAATACCGGTCGTCTTACGGTCAAAACCTGCTGCAACACTCCCGCGAGGTGGCCAACCTCAGCGCAATTATGGCTGCCGAACTGGGCCTGAATCCGAAAAAAGCCAAACGCGCCGGACTGTTGCACGACATCGGTAAAGTTCCGGATGACGAACCGGAATTACCACATGCTGTTTACGGAATGAAACTGGCAGAAAAGTACAAGGAAAAACCGGATATATGCAATGCCATTGGCGCCCACCACGACGAAGTGGAGATGGAAACACTTATGGCGCCCATCGTGCAGGTTTGCGATGCCATTTCAGGTGCACGTCCCGGTGCCCGCCGCGAGGTGGTGGAATCGTACATCAAACGGTTGAAAGATCTAGAAGATTTGGCGCTTTCGTATCCCGGCGTGACCAAAACCTACGCCATTCAGGCAGGCCGCGAATTGCGCGTAATTGTGGGATCCGACAAAATGAGTGATCAGGAAGCAGAGCAGCTTTCTTACGATATTTCAAAACGCATTCAGGACGAAATGACCTACCCGGGGCAGATAAAAATTACAGTTATCCGCGAAACCCGCGTGGTTAGTTACGCAAAATAAAAACTAAGAGTTTTTTTAGTTTGAAATAAAAAGCCTTCCGTTTACGGGAGGCTTTTTTCGTACGAAAAATATATCTGCGAAAGACCTGGCAACGTCACAGACCTGACAACGCCGGATATTCAGTTGATAAAATCCTTAAACGCGTTGTACGTTCCGCCGGAGCGTTCGCGTTCCTGCATATCGTGCTGATTTTTTTTCCAGTCATTGGCCAGCATTTGCATAGTGGAATCGGCGTGGGCAAAAAACATTTTGTACGACCGACAGAATCGTGGTTTACGTTTGTCCTGCGGGTCTTTAATGCGGTCTTTTGTGCAGCCGCCGTAGCATTTGGTCAGCCAGGGACAGCGGCGGCATTCGCCGGGCAACACTGCTTTTGCAGCGCCAAATGCCTGTTGTTTTTTGGAATTGAGCATGGCAGAAATCCGGTTGTTCATCACGTTACCCAATTTCCATTTTGGGTCCACAAAAAAGTCGCAGCTATACACGTTGCCGTTGTGTTCCACCACCACATAAGGGCCACACTCCTTCATCATGGTACATTCCGGCGCTTCCAGGCCAACATAAGGGTAGAAAACCGAATCAAAATGTCTCACCTGGGTTGTGGGTTGACCATTCTGAAAATCGGCCAGCCACAAATCGAAAATACGGCAAAGAAATTCCCCGTAAGCTTTTGCTGAAACTGAAAACGGGGCCGCCCGGGAAGGATCGCGCGGGTCGGTTTCCACAATGGGGATAAACTGCATCCAGGTTAATCCCAGCGATTTAAAATAGTTGTAGGTTTCATCAGGAAACTGCACGGAATAGTCGTTCAATGTGGCAAGCACATTCACAGCAACCCCGTTTTCGAGCATCATTTTTGCATTTTCCTCTACTTTTTTGTGGGTTCCCTTATTGGCATAGTCCAGACGGTAGCGGTTATGAATGTGCTCCGGGCCGTCGAGTGAAAGGCCCACCAGCCAGTCGTATTTTTTCAGAAATTCCGCCCACTCCGGGTTCAGCAAAGTTCCGTTGGTTTGCAGTCCGTTTCCCACCGTTTGGCCGTGCCCGTATTTCATTTCCAATTCAATGGCGCGTTTGTAGAAATCCAAACCCATCAACGTAGGTTCGCCTCCCTGCCAGGCAATGGAAACCGAGTCGCCCGACTGCTGCATCACCTGACGAATCATTTCTTCCTGCACCTCGTCACTCATTCGGTGGCGAGGTGTTTCGGGAAACAATCCGGCTTTCTCAAGGTAAAAACAGTAAGTGCAGTTCAGGTTGCAGTCCGGGCCGGCCGGTTTTACCAGTACCGATGTCAGTGGTTTGAATTTTTTCGCCATTCTTCTCTTCTTATTCGTTTTCTCAGGTTACAAACATAAAAAAATCTACATCTTTTCAGAAATTAAAACTATTTTTACCTGAGTACAATTAGGACAAAGATGAAAATATTAGGAAACATCATTTGGCTGATTTTTGGCGGATTTGCCATATTTCTGGAATACATTTTAGCCGGGCTGGCATTATGTGTTACTATCATTGGAATTCCTTTTGGCATTCAGGCATTTAAACTGGGAATGCTGGCCCTGTGGCCGTTCGGTCAAAAAATCGAATACATGGATTACGCTCCGGGTTGTCTTTCCACCATCATGAATATTTTATGGCTGATAATCGGCGGAATCTGGATTGCCCTGACGCATCTGTTGTTTGGAATTCTGCTTTTTATTACTATTATTGGGATTCCCTGGGGTAAACAGCATTTTAAAATGGTTTCGCTGGCAATTACCCCGTTTGGGAGAAGGTTGGTGTAAAAGAATAATTTATTGAGATTTTTAGAGATTTGTAGAGATTATTGAAAAATAAATACATAATTATCGCATAAAATTTTTAGTAAATGAAGAACTTAACATTTGTTATTATTTTATTTTTTATCGCGTGTGGAATATCTAACGCTCAAGTGGATATTACTTATCAGAA
>Ga0334898_1001842_pt1 | contig 21585 bp, 18 predicted proteins | sample GraSluR3_MG_10_FD_207228 | JGI IMG/M metagenome (GOLD analysis project Ga0334898, IMG submission 207228) | Sludge microbial communities from methane-producing bioreactor in Wageningen University, Netherlands - Granular Sludge_3_08-R3 | ecosystem: Engineered > Bioreactor > Anaerobic >... | reverse complement strand
TGGGCTCGTATCGCTGAGTTCAGAAGCTCTGCATTCGCAGGGAGCGAGCTAATGTAGTAGCGAGTTTCCACACTTTCTTTATCACCGATGGTACGCTGTGCTCTGACCATGGCGATACTCTGTACCCCTTTCCAATCTTTGATATGCGGCTTCAGCCAGTCGATCTCATCAGTCGCCACACATTCACGGACTTCACATCGACCGTGTTCCTTGTTGAAGTCCCTGTGATAATCAATCCACTCTTCTGTTTTCTCAGTCCCGGGTTTGATTTCATCGAAGCAAAACTTCAATTCATCGTGCAGATGAGGTCTATTTCCCTTCACCGCAAGCACATAGTTGGCTTGTTTCTCTTTAATGAGGTTGGCGATATCTGTCTGGCAACCCATAGCGTCTATAGTCACGATGCATCCCTTTAGTTCAAGCAGCTTAAGAAGCTCTGGGATAGCGGTGATTTCATTTGATTTCTCGTCAGTCTTCACCTGACCGAGAACCATGCGGTTCTCTGACGCCCAGGCGCTTACCATATGGAGTGCAGACTTCCCGCTATAATGATCATGGCTGCGACGGGCTGTCTTTCCATCAATCGCGACGATTTCTCCTTGGGTTTGTTCACGGATGGCATTCACCCAACTGAGAAAGCATTGCTGGAGTTGTTCAGGATTGAGGCGAATAAACAAGCGCCGAATCGTATCATGAGAAGGAATCCCATTCGGAAGGGCCAGGAACTTCTTAAGCCAGTGCTCCTTCTCCTTTCCGTAGGTCTCAATTTCCTCCCAGGTTTCACAATGGCAAACAACTGCACAGATGGTGATTACTATGATGTCCAGGATGAGATGTCGCTTATGCCGATCTATCCGCGGATCTTCAATTGCTTGAAAATGTTCAATAATATTCATTGACTGACTCTTGCCCATCTTATGCCCTCTCACTAATTGATGCAAAGAGTCTGCTATATCATGGAGAAAAAGTCTAGAACGTATAAAAATTCATGTATGGCTGCATAAAAATTCAATAATCGCTCTTCGAGCCCACTGCTTGTGCATAACTATGTGCGCTGGCCCTGCTGATGCGCCTTGCAGGGAAGCGTCACTTCGGATTACCATACGATTATGAATGACTCTCCCCGGCTTCTCTACCCGGCAAGGATTCTGATGAAGGTTATCATGAGCGCCAAGGAGACGGAAGAAGAGAACCGGCGGCGCATACAGGATTCCCTGGAACCCCTGGGATACCAACCATCGGGATTCAGCTCCCGGCTCAGCAAGAAAGGCCGCTGGATGAGCATAAGCTTTTTTGCCGAAGTAGAGTCAACCAGCGCCCTGCAAAAGCTGTATGAAGCACTATCCCAGGTACCCGGCGCACAGGTTGTGCTTTAATCAGCTGTCCGCGGAAACGGCATCCCGGGAAAGAATGAAAGACTCTGGAATTCCAGGTTCCCTGAACTCCACAAGCCACTGCCGAAAAACAGGTTTACAGAAATCAGGCAGTTTGTTCAGCACCCTTTCCGGGCTCTTCTCCTCTTTAAGGCGCCCGGGCTTTTTCGAGTAGAAACAGTCGGCGTAGCAGATCAGCTTCTCTTCCCAGCTTTCCGGCAGCATGTCGCGATAAGGCAGATCCATAGCTTCACGCACAATGTCTGCCCGGCTTACACCGGTCAGAAAATGGCGTTCACATACCAGGGCATGGCGAAACCATCCCAGGTCTTCCAGAAAACGGCGACCGATAATACCATGGTGAATATACGGAGACCCGCCGAAACAGCCCAAGGAGGGAATATCCGTTTTGATCATGCCGATATCGTGGAGCATGGCGGCTCCATGGAGAAAATTGAAATCCGTCTCTATCTCCGGGAATCGCCGGGCGACTTCCTCGGCCTTGGCCGCAACCGCCTCGCCATGGGCCAGCAGAATCGCTTCCGCTTCTGATCCCGGCGGATAATAGGCACGGACAATCTCTTCAATGTCCATGGCTTCCATGGCTCGCGGATTTTCCTTATTTTCCTTCATTCAGGGCAAAGGCCTCGGGGATAAAACGCCTGATAGCTTCGGCCACTCCATGATCTTCATGAGACGAGGCAGTAACATAGTCGGCGATCCTCTTGACCTCATCATTGCCGTTGGACATTGCTACCCCTACCCCGGCCCAGGAGAGCATACCGTAATCGTTCATTGAATCCCCGACGGCCATCACCTGTCCTGCATCCAGGCCCAGTTCTTCGGCCACATAGGCCAAAGCTGTTCCCTTGTCGGCGTCGGCGCGCAGAACTTCGAGGAAATAGGGTTTGGAGGTAAATATATTGGCCTTGCCGCCCAGAGCTGCTTTCAGGGCGCTTTCCAGCTTCGGGAGAATGGCGGGATCTCCGGGAATGACGAACTTGCTGCGGGGAACCGTCAGAGAGGCGGCGAAGGACTGGACCTGGTGCCAGCGCTGGCCGGTGAGAAGACAATCCCGTTCCGTGTACTCGCTGGGCCCGGAGACGTAGATATCTCCCTCTCCATAGTACTGCATGGTCAACCCGAATCCCTGCACAATCTCCCAGGCCTCCATGCCGACCGCGGGCTCCAGGGGTTTGTCCAGGACCACCTCCTCGTTACGGGTGGAAATCACCGCAGCACCGTTGTTGACGATCATATAGCCGGGACGGCCCCACATGTTTAGTTCCCGGCCGTAGCGGCGCATGGAGAAGAGGGTACGCCCCGATGCGAGCATGACCGTTACACCCGCAGCTTCGGCGGCACATACCGCCCTGCGGTTTTCATCGCTTATAAAAAGATCCTCCGTCAGGAGGGTATCGTCCAAGTCGAGAGCAAGCAACTGTATCATTCTTCTACTGTAGCAAGGGGAAGGAAGTGATTCAAGATCAGGAAACCCCGGGGGAAGCCCATAGCGCTTCCCCCGACAAATCAACTGCTCAGCGGGGATTGAATGAGGGGGTTATTTTGTCCTCAGGGACATCTCCCTCAAGAACCTCGGGATTCACTATTGAATCGGGAAGTCTGCCAGCCACCTGATGGAAAACGGAATCCACGTTCTGCTTCATAACCATCCGGATAGCATCGGTATTGTTCGCAGCCCCGGCGATATGGGGCGTAACGATCGCCGTCGCGCAGCCGAGAAGGGGATTGTCGTCCACATCCGGTTCATCTTCGAAGACATCGACTCCCGCGCCGGCGATAACTCCCTCCTTTAAAATCTCCGCCAGGACAGCATCCGAATAGATTCCGCCCCGGGCGGTGTTGATAAAGAAGGCGGAGGGATTCATCATGCGAAAATGCTCTTCCTTCAGCATACCCCGCGTATCATCCGTCAAGGGCACATGCACGCTCACGTAGTCGGAACTTTTCAAGACATCCTCCAGAGACAGGAGCTCGACACCCAGCTTTTTAACGGCGGTTTTGTCGACAAAGGGATCATAGGCGACAACCTTCATGCTGAAGGGTGTAAGCAGCTTAGCAACAGTCTGGCCGATACCGCCGCAGCCGATCAGCCCCAGGGTGGAGCCCTGGATACAGCGGGTCATATATTTGCCCTTGTCCCGAAACGAGTTCTCCCGTATGTAGTCGTTGAAGAAGGCAAGCCGGGTGGTAAGAGCAAGGATGTAACTGAGAACAAGTTCCGCAACCGGTTCCCGTATGCCGTAGGGAGCATTACTGAGAATGACCCCGTTTTTATTACAGGCGTCGATATCCACATTCTCGAAGCCGGCTCCGAAACGGCCGATCCATTTGAGCCGGTCGTTACCCTCCAGCGAGGCCGGGCCCACATTCCGGTGCCCCATGAGGATGTAGTAATCGACCCCGGAAAGCTCAGCGGACGAAACCATCTCGCTGTGGGGGCTGTCCGGGCCCAGAAGGATCTTTACCTCAAAACGGTCGTCTCTCTTGAGACGCTCGAGTTCTTCCCGGAAACCTTCCGACTTTTTACTGTAATCCATCTCTACTGCAACGGTTATTTTAGTACCCATGCTTACCTCACTATTTTTGCGGGGTTATAACACAAAAACCCCGTTTGGTCTTCATACATATTTTTTCAGAAAATTAAGATTATTCTTATTACTGGCCAATTCCCCCATTTCAATTTTTTCTATCAAATCCACCATAACAGCATTGACAGGGGTCTCAATCCCGACTTCTGCAGCTTTACGCACAATCATACCATTCAGGTAGCGGACCTCCGTCCGCCGACCCTTGGAAACATCCTGTAAAAGTGAAGGACGACCTTCTCCCGTTCCACTGAAGCGTTCCTTCGCGTGATTCTCAAGGGCGGCACAGGCTACATCCAGACCGTCCTGGTCTATCGTCAGCAGCATCTCCTGCGTCATTCCCCCAGGCAGGGGAGCAAGTTTTATTCCATGGGCTCGGGCAACCGAGGCCGTTTCCACAGCAATCCGGACCCCCACCCGCTGGGCCAAAGGATGCAGCCGCCATTCACCGGCACTCATTCCCGTTAATCCGGAAATTGAGTTGGACATGCAGTTAACTGCCAGCTTGGACCAGAGCCTTGCCTGGATATCAGCAACCACCTCGACCCCCCCGACGGGGGAGAGAAGTTCAGCCAGCGAATGGCATCTTGGGGACGATTCCCCGTTGAGTTCTCCTATATATAAGGCGGTGTTTTTGCTGCTGCTGGTACGCATCACATGTCCCGGAGCATTGACTGCCCCACCCATTGTAACCACACAACCGACCGTACGTTCGGGACCCAAGATGGACGAAATCTTTTCTTCATTCAGACCATTTTGAGCAGAGAGTACCGGCGCGTCCGGCTGTACATAGGGCAGCATCAGGCGAAGGGCCCATTCAGTATCATAGGATTTTACCGCCAGGATCAGAATATCAGCAGGCTTATCAAGATGCTCAAGCTCGTCCGGAAGCAGTGCTTTCACAGATGATCGGAACTCTTCGTCTATGCCCTTCACCGAAATCCCCCGGTCCTGTATGGTGCGCACCTGCAGATACCAGGGGTCGATGAGAATCAAATCACGGCCTTCCCGGGATAGATATACCGAAAGAGCGCTGCCTATGGCACCGGCACCGAAAACAATTATTCGGGGAGTCATTAATCAGACCTTTATCAATTTGCGGAAACAGCGCACATCCTGCGGAGGATTCTGCTGGGACCCGAAAAAGGTATGGGAAACCTCCCCCATGTAGATATCTCCCCTGGAATCCATACTGATTCCGTGGGGAGCATACACCTGGTCCGGGGCTTCGTCCCCCGCGTAATCCCCGCCGAAACGCGCCATCTGTCTGCCCTGGAGGTCATGCACGGATATACAGGCCCCGATGCGGGGATAATTCCCGTTGACCCTGAGGGACGTCGGCAGCTGCCCGATTATTGCCAGCTGTTCCGGACCGTCAGTTATAAAGAGGCCACAGGGACGGTGCAGGTTGTTCCACTGAGTTATGAATACCCCTTTGTCGTCGAAAACCTGGATCCGATGGCTCTCCCGGTCTGCAACATACACACGGCCCTCACGGTCGGTACAGACCGAGTGGACCAGATTGAACTCTCCCGGTCCGGTACCAAAGTCTCCCCAGGAAAAGAGCAGCTCCCCGTCTGCGGAGTACTTGTGTACCCGGGCATTGCCGTAGCCGTCGGCGATGTAGAGGGCCCCGGTTTCCGGCTCCAGGGCGACTTTCGTGGGCCGGTTAAAAGGCTTGTTGCTCAGATATTCCGCCGGCCGGTCCGGATCTCCCAGGGTCATCAGGATCTCTCCATCGGGGGTACACTTCCGAACCGTGTGGTCGCCGTCATCCGCGCAATACAGCATGTCGTCCGGTCCGATGGTCAATCCATGGGGACGGGAAAAAACCCCCTCGCCCCAGGAATCGACAAAGTTTCCATCCCTGTCGAAGACGATCATCGGGTGCCCTCCCCGGTTGAAAACATAGACCCGATCCTGTGAATCGACGGCTACGTCCGACGCATCGAGAAATTTCCACCCCTCCGGGAGCTTAGCCCAGTTGAAGTCAGCCCGTAAGTTAAAATCGCCATCTGATAGTGTATTTTTCATGGCAGCTCCCTCATTCCGATTTGTCATCGTCCTGGGCCTCCGCCTTCAGACGCTCAATCTCTTCCAGTTCCTCGACTGTCTCTTCAATGACTTTTTCCTCGTGGGTTTTCTTTTCTTCTTTTAACTCCTGCCATTTCTCGGGGGTATAGGTTAGAAGCTTTTCAATACCAAGAAACATATTGTTCAATACCTGAAGAATCATGAGTACCGCACCTATCGGTACGGCCATGCGCGGCACGATCAAGGTCGTCATTCTCGAAGTAGAAGGAACGCCGGCACCCATTTGGGCGTAAACCCAGCCGGATCGCAATACCAGCGTGAGAAAATAGATAACGACTACGTTGATAAGAAGCAGAAGTATTTCAACCACCTTCGGCGGCAGCTTGTCTGAAAGCATGGTAATACTGATATGTTCACCTTTGTAAAAAAGAATGCTTCCAGCCAGAAAAACTACATATATCAGACCATAACGTGCATATTCAAGTACCCAGCCGTAGGACAAGCGCAGGAAATACCTGCTGATAACCTCCATGACCATAACCCCGAATGACGTAGCTAAAATCAGCGCAGCCACGATGCCGACAACAGTATTTATAACGCTCATTACGGAGCTGTACAGTGTAAGTGCTTGTTTAATCATTGCTCTACTCCTGTCCTGACTATCGAATTACGCCGATGAAACGCGGGAAAAACATAACGAACTCCGGCACAAAGGTTACTATCATGTTTATTACAAGCAAGAGAATAACATAGGGTGGGACCTGCGCTACAATCCGCTCAAACTTTACATTCCCGGCGTAAGCAGTGGTGTACAGCAGCAGACCGAAAGGCGGCGTCAAATGACCGACCCCCAGAGCAAAAATCAAAATCATCGCTATATGCAGCTGGTGCAAACCAATCAAGGCCAGCATGGGAATAAGAATCGGGCCCAAGATTAAAAGAGCAACCGTTCGTCCGATAAACAGTCCTACAACGAAGAGAAACAGATTCACTAACAGCAAGATCAATATAGGGCTTTGCGTCACCGATACGACTGCCGCAAGTATGATCTGCGGCACCTGGTGCCTGGCAAGGATCCAGCCGAAATTCTGCGAAAAGGCAAGAATAAGTATGGTTCCTGCACAGGTTTTTGCGGACTTTAACAACAACTCGTAAAGCTGCTTTAAATGAAGCGTACGGTAGACGAACAGCCCGATAATCAAGGCGTACAGCACTGCTATTGCCGATGCTTCGGTGGCGGTAAAGACTCCGGAAAATATGCCGCCCAATATTATTATCGGCATGGCCATGGGAATAATACCATGGAGCAGCGACAGCCAGAACTTTTTCCAGCCCATGGGCTTGTGCTTGGGGTGCTTTTGTATGATGGAAATAAAGAAGGTAAGGATCATCATCGACACACCAACTGCAATACCAGGAACAAAACCTGCAGCGAACAGGACTCCGATAGGAACGCCGAAGGTAGCGCCGTAAATAATCATGACATTGCTCGGCGGGATAATCGGACCCACGATGGCCGAAGCTGCTGTTACCGCACCTGCAAAGCCTTTGTCGTAGCCGTCTTTTTCCATGGCGGGAACTAGGATTGATCCGAGGGCCACGGTATCGGCCACAGCGGAACCGGAAATTCCCGCAAAGAGCATGCTGCCGAGTATGTTTACCTGGGCAAGCCCTCCCCGGATCCAGCCGACGAAGGCATGGGCCACACCGAGAAGTTTGTCCATAATGCCTGAAACGGTCATGATATTGCCGGCCAGCACGAACATGGGGACCGCGAGCAGATTAAAACGGTCTATACCGGCGAACAGACGCTGCCCCATTACCATAATGGATCGGGCTTCGCCGGTTGAAAAGTACGGTGCGTAGGTCGACAATCCCAAGGCTACAAACACCGGAAAACCAAGTGTAAGGCCGACCATTAATATTGTAAAAAGTAGTGCAATCATTGATTTACTATCCTAACCCTTGTTTGTAGTAAAAAGCCGGATATGTCCAAACAACGCCTGGTTAAATCCGGACCCGTCCGGAGTTCTCCGGTTTATCTTCATAAAATCCCGGGATACTTAATAAGTATCCCGGGAACAGAACCATACGAAAATAACAGTCTACGGTTGAGATGTAGACAGATCAATATACCGTATTGATTACCTGACCCATTTCACGTAGTTCACCCATAACGCGCTGTACATTGTCCTGCACCTTGTCGATCCATGATGTATCGATTTCGTCTTCAAGGAATTCACGCGCTGTAGGCACCGCGATATCACGCCACTGGGCGAGTTCTTCGGCGGAAGGTACGATGACAGTGTTTCCTTCGGCGACCAGTTTTTCAAGCTCTTGCAGGTCGAAATATTCACGTACCGGGGTCTCCATCCAGATAGCCTTGAGCCAGCCGTCCTGGACAACAGTTTTCAATGATGAAGGAAGGGACTGGTACCAATCTTCGTTGACAATCATGTAGTTTCCGCTGAACTGATAATTCAGCAACGTAGCGTAATCGGCAATTTCGAAAGCACCGATTTGATATACCGAAGCGATTCCACCTTCAAGGGCGCTAATCAAACCGGTCTCCATCGCCATGTACCGATCTCCCGCCGGAAGGCCAATAGCAGCCGCGCCGAGGGCTTCCCATACCGCTATAGTCATGGGGACTTCTTTAACCCGGATCGTTACATTGTATTTTTCCAGGTCTGAGGGAACACGGATCGGTTCAACGGTATAGATATTCCGGAAAGAGTTTACGTGAGCACCGACCATTCGGGCCTGACCATTCGCGCCTTTATAGAAGCCTTCCGCGATTTCCTTGAAAAAGGGTGAATCCTGGGCGAGCATTCTGGCCGCTACCTGAGCATTGGGAATAATGAAGGGGACCGAAAGGGCGTTTATTTCTGGAAATACGTTTCCGATACCAGCCTCGGCGATCGAACCCATGGTAACTTCTCCCGCCCGAACCAGTTCCAGCAGCTCAGTGTCGCCCTTGGCGATTGCGTCACGGGAAAGAAAATTGACCTTTATACGGCCACCGGATGCATTCTGCACATAGTCAGCCCAGACGCGCTCCCGGGTCTGGTGAGCGGCATAATCATGACGCACTACATCGGCAACAAAAGTCTGGCCGGCATCCTCCACGTCCGTACCGGCAGGTGTTTCCGCAGTCTGGGTTTGTCTCTCAGCCTGCTGCGGCGCAGCGGATTGGGTAGCTTCCTCTTTTGAACATCCGATGAAAACCCCTATGACCATCAGGATCAGGAATAACGATAGTACCTTCTTCACAATATCCTCCTCGTAATGAAAGAAAAATCTCAGTTCACAAGATAGATTATAATGACTTTATATTTCTGTCAAACTTTTTATTAATTTATATAATTATATTATTGTTGTGTTTCAATCTTTTTCAGAGTACAATAGGCAGGAAATTTATGTACCGTGTTATGCAACAGAGGAAGACGAGACGTGGGGATTGAAACAGATACAAAAAAAAACAAGTACACAATAAAAACGGTAGAAACAGCTATGGGCATTCTTGATCACCTTCTTTCTAAGGGGAAAAGTGTCAGCGTTACAGATATCGGCATTGCACTTAAGATAAATACAAACATGGCTCACAGATTAATGCAGACAATGACCAGTGCAGGGTATCTCGTTCAAAATCCTGAAACAAGTAAATACAGCCCTTCCCTGAAGATGCTACAGCTGGGAAGAATAGCTCTCAATAACATGGAATTACGGAACCGCGCATTCCCCTACATGGAATCACTATGGAGGGAAATTAAGGTTGCCAATATCAATCTCTCTGTACTCCAGGGAAAAGAGATTGTTGTAATAGACCGCATAGACAGTGGTGGCGTACCCAGGACGTTTACTACTCCGGGCAAGAGCCTGCCGGCTCATGCATCCTCTATGGGGAAAATACTACTAAGTGAGCTGATAGAAGAGGAAATCATAAAGATAACAGGCACTGGAAATCTGCCCAGATTTACGCAACACACTATTCCCAACTATGAACAGCTGCTTGCCGAGCTGGAAAAGGTAAGGGAAGAGGGTGTTGCCTGGGACATACACGAGCAAATACCCAACAGTTGCTGTGTTGCTGCAGCCATTCGCAATGAAGAGGGAAAGATAATTGGCGCTATCAGTCTCAGTTCTTTTGAAATCTATCTGAGCAGGGATAGGATGAATGAATTTGTTCCACAGCTCCAAATTGCTGCAAGCCATATCTCCTTCGCCATGGGATTCAATAACAGCTGAAACTCAACTATCCTGCTTCTACTACAGCACAACTTCATGACCAGCTGATTTAATGGCCCCTTCATACACCCGCATCACCTGCAGCGCGAACTCAAGGGAGCCGCGCTGCGGCTTTTTGCCCTCCAGAATACATTCGAAAAAATACTGCAACTCCCGGAAGATTCCCTGAGTGAACAAGGCTTTGTTTTCCAGTGAAGCGTGACAATTCGATGCCTCCCAGACAACCGCCCCGCTGTCGTCCCCGGGAGCTACAAACTCGGTGGTTTTACCGTATACCATGGGGATTCCCCGATGCAGGGATATACGGTTGTTATTGTAAATATCCAGGTGCCACTTGTCTCCAAACAGATAGTAGGATTCCATCGGCATCGGGCCTGACGCAAGATGCAGATTGGCGATGACTCCGTCCCGAAAGCGAATACAGCAGGAACCATGACCGTTTTTACCGGTAAGCGCCTGCACAGAGACAGGATCACCCCCCACGGCCAGGGCAAAGGAGATTGGATGCACACCGTTCAGCAGCCAGTCCTGAACCTTATCTGTCGGATCAGGCGGTTCATTCTTCCCGGGGATCCTGGTCGGATAAATTGCAAGAATGGAATTAAGATTACCGTATTCGGGGGAACCAGCAATCTCTATCGCCTTGTCGGTTACCGGCATAAAAGCCTTTTTAAAACCCACAACGGCTACAGAATCACCCCTGGAGGCGATCATCTCTTCAATCTGTAACGATGTAATCCCCGGCGGTTTCTCCAGCCAGACGTGCTTTCCCCGAGACAATACTTGCACGGCCACATCCGCCTGTACAGCAGGAGGAAGGCAGATCAGTACCGCCTCAATATCCTCCTCTTCAAGCATTGTACCAACATCGATATAGGCCCTGCAGCCGTATTGAGAGGCTGTATACTCAGCCCGTTCTTTATTTGTCTTCGCACATACAGCCCTCAGCTCCACCGGCAAATAGGTTAAAACCGGCAGCAGATTACGATATGCATGGGAACCTACCCCGATCAAAGCTGTGCGAACACGTCGGGCAAAATCCCTTTGGTAACTCATATTCAAACCCCTGTCTAGCCACTCTCGGACATCAGCACCTCCCTGTCAAGCAAACCCTGTCTTTTTTTGCCGTCTTTATGCTACCATATAATCATGCGAAACATTCATTTTGAAACCGACTACATCAAGAATCCCGCGGGCAGCTGTCTGGCCTGTTTCGGGGATACCAGGGTAATCTGTACCGCCACCATCGAGGAGAAAGTCCCCCCCTTTCTGGAAGGCAAGGGGACCGGCTGGCTCACCGCTGAGTACGCCATGCTCCCGGGGAGCACCGGAGGCGGTCGCAAGCGACGGGACGGAGCTAAGCGGGACGGCCGGGGGGTGGAGATAAGCCGCCTGATAGGACGGTCCCTGCGGGCCGCTGTAGACCTTGCATCCCTGGGAGAGACCAGCATCGTTATAGACTGCGACGTACTGCAGGCCGACGGGGGCACCCGCACCGCCGCAATATCCGGCGGATGGGTGGCCCTTTACCGGGCCCTGCAGAAACTGGCGGATATCCAGGGAACGAGCGGTCCAGAGGCCTACCTTCTGGGTCAGGTAGCGGCGGTAAGCGTCGGAGTTGTCGAGGGAGAGCTGATCTGCGATCTGGACTACTATCACGATTCCCGGGCAGCGGTGGACATGAACGTGGTCATGCGGGACAGCTGCCTGGTGGAAGTCCAGGGCACCGGAGAAAAGGACGTCTTTGAACGGGAGACCCTCAACAGGCTGCTGGATTCTGCGGAGGAAGGGATAGCCAGAATACGCAGCTCCCAGCTTTCAGCCCTGGGAATCTCCTGAGAAAAAAATGAGCCCGCCTTAAGAATCAGCGGGCTCAGGTACAAATCGATACAGCCTACAGATCCCTGGAATCAGAAGGATTCAAGACGGGTCGTATACCCGCGTTTGTGGGAAAGCAGCTCACCTACCAGGCTTGAATTGTCGCTGACATTCTGCCAGGAATACTTAACCAGATCTCCGGGAATATCCTTCACAAGCCACCATTCATAGCGTACTTCGTAGGACTCGGAAGCGTCCGCGCCTTCTTCTACCATGTAGGAATCCTCGATAAGCACGTGCTCGGCCTGATAGGTCCCGGCGGGAACAACGACCCGCTTCGTTCCGGTAATATAGTTGCCGTAATCTCCTTCAAAATAGCCGACCTCGGGTTCCTCTTCCGGCTCTTCATCATCCGCGGCTGACGCTTCAGCTTCTTCCCGCTCCGGGACCCACTCCCGGATCGCATCCGTCTCGGGATCATGATAACGGAATTTCACAATATTGTAATCCTTATCCAGCAGAGCCTCGGAGATGAACTCCTCTTCGCCCTCGGCCCTGTACGCAAGGAACCACCAGGCAGTACCGTCGGCATTACGCTTCAGCAGGGCCCGCTCAACCTCCAGGGTTTCGCTTCCTTCGTTATCCTTTGCCGTCAGTTTCCAGGCGACCCCTTCCCCCTCGGTAAAATCCTCGTAGCCGTAGCCGTAGCCTCCGGCGTAAAAGACCTGGGTGTAGATAAGGGTGGCAAGAACCGCGTCTTCCAGGGCACCGATACCCACCGCATCCGCCAGGGCCTGCCCCATGCGTGCTTCGGTTTTGGCCATAAGATTACCGGATACAATGTCGTCCACAGAGACACAACCAGTAAAGACCAGAATCAGTGCAGCACCAATCAGAACAGCTTTACTGATCTTCTTGATAAGCTTCATTTTGTTCTCCTTTGAAAGTGTTTTAAATCGGTTAAAAGTTAATCCGCTAAAAAGCATAGCAACGCCCTTGCAGATTGTAAAGCAAAACGTTGACACCGGTACCGTATATTTACTACTATGCATCTGCGCGCCCCCGTAGCTCAGCAGGATAGAGCGACTGCCTCCTAAGCAGTAGGTCATGCGTTCGAATCGCGTCGGGGGTAAAAAAATAGCCGGCCTTGAGGCCGGCTATTTTTTTATGCCTGATGTGTACCGAACGCATGACAGCGTCCGCCGAGAGCAAGCGCAGCGGTCGGCAATCCCCTATTCAACAGATATGCTTCTGTTCCTCCCCGTTCGCTTTGCCTCGTACAGAGCGGCATCCGCCCTCCGGAGCAGAGTCTCCTCCGTGTCGTCCTCCCTGCAGATGGTTACGCCTAAACTCAGGGTAACCTTCTGTTCAATCTCAAAGTCCGTCCCGTCTATGATTTTCCTGAGCCGTTCGGAAAAGGAGAGGGCATCCTCCAGGCCGGTATGGGGACAGAGCAGGGCAAACTCCTCGCCTCCCCAGCGGAAAAGCTGGTCAGTGTCCCGGAGGTTTTCATGGATGATCTGGACAAACTTTTTCAATACTACATCACCCCGGTAATGCCCGTAGGTATCGTTTATCTGTTTGAAATGATCAATATCACACAAAATAAAGCCCAGGGGCAGACGGTAACGCTGTGACCGGTTAAGCTCTTTTTTATACTCCTCTTCGAATTTCAGCCTGTTGGCGGCACCGGTCAGGGGATCGGTGTTGGAAATCCTCCGGATCTTCCTCTCCATTTCAACCCGTTCCTGAACATCCCGTCCGCTGGCATAGAAGAGTTTCTTATCCGGATCATAGAGAATCCGCCAGGATACCCAGTTATACTCGCCGTCGGCTTTTCGAATCCTCAAATCCACCTGGGGAAGGTTGTTTTCCCGCATCAGTTTCTCCTGGGTCTCGAAGAAACTGTCAGTATCATCCGCATGAACCAGTTCCTGAATCAAACGTCCTTCCAGGTCTTCGGGATTTATCCCCAGAAGATTCCGCCAGGCCCTGTTTGCCCGCCTGATGATTCCGGATTCGGTGATGATGCAGAGGAGATCAATATTTACGTTGAAGAATATCTCCCTCTCGTTCTGAAGCTCCTTTTCCCGGGTCACATCGTACTGTACCGCCGCGAAATAGAGGATCCTGTCCCTGGCATCGCAGATGGGGGTAATAAACTGAAGGGCGGTGTATTCGCTACCGTCCTTTCGCCGGTTGATGATCTCCTCTTTCCAGGAGATCTTTGCCAGCAATCTGCTCCACAGACGCTCGTAATAGTCTTTGGACATCCTGCCGGACTTAAGGATGGAGCTCTTCTTTCCCAGGGCTTCTTTTTCTGAATACCCGCTTACCTCTGTAAAGGCTTTATTTATGTAGAGAATAACTCCGTCCGGGTCGGTCACATAGAGAGGTGAATCGAGGTGGTGAACAATCTGCTTAAAAAAACTTTTCTTCATCTACAGTAACATAATACTACAATAAGTACTTTTACGGAATTCCTTTAGTTTCCCGGCACTACTATTTTTGCCAAAAGATGCAGATTACTCACCAGGCTATGGCAAGATTTTCTCCCCGTGGGTCCGCGCCGGCCTCGATTCTGCCGCTTTCGAAGTCGACGACAATAACGCTGGCATTGCCAAAGATGGCACGCCTGCTGACCCGGTGTCCCCGCTCTTCCAAAGCCGTCTGTAACTCCCCGCGGAAACCCCATTCAAGGGCCAATTCGTTCCGAACCTCATGGGGATAGGTGATGTCCGGAAAGGAGTGCACAATAAAACGCGGCCGACTTACCGCCTGCTGGGCATTGGCGCCAAAAAGAGCCAGATGAAGAAACTGCTGGATCTGCCCCTGAGGCTGAGTATCGTAACCGGTATTCCCCCCGATAACCAGTTTACTCCCCGGAAGCTCCGCCATATAGGGGTTTACCGTATGCCGCACCCGGCGCCCGGGTACCAGCGCGTTGGGACTATCCTCCTGGTAAAAGACATTCTGCAGCCGCTGATTTATAAGGATACCAGTTCTGCCGGCTACCACAAACTGGGAACCGGTTGAGGTGGTTATGGCCGCCGCATTCCCCCGGGAATCAAGCACGGAAAAGGTGGTGGTATTCCGTTCATGCGCTTCAAGACCGCCGGCCTGCGGCCAGGCCATGGCTGCACCGGGATTTATCCGTTCCGCCTGACTGCGGGCGTAATCCCTGCTTAAGAGCCTGTCCAGGGGAATATCAATATGCTCCGGGTCGCCTACATAATGATGCTTGTCGATATGTGCCAGATTCATGGCCTCCGCTACCAGATGTATCGTCTCCGGATTGTCCCATTCCCTGCTTCGAAGATCGAAGTTTTCCAGGATTCCCAGGGCCAGGGGCATGACAATCCCCTGGCTGTTCGGAGGTGGATTGTACAGCTGCCATTCATGAAAGCTGCTTACAAGGGGATCCCGCAGTTCCGCCCGGTAGCGGCGAAAATCTTCGAGAACCAGACTTCCCCGGTTCCTGCGGGAATACTCAACGATTTCAGCGGCGACAGGACCATCGTAATAGATATCCCTGGCAGCCTGCAGGGCGGCCGTACGTCCGGCGGGTCTGGCTTCACGATAAGCCGCAATGATCATTTTCATGGTCTTTGCCAGGTCCCGCTGATATATCCTCTGCCCGACATCCGGGACCCTGCCGTTGGGCAAAAAAACTGCCGCTGTCTCCGGCCGTGAAGATATGGATTCTTCCTGCAGCCGTATCCAGGCTGCCATGCCGGTACTAACGGAAACACCGTTTTCAGCAAGGTCCACCGCCGGCGCAAGCAGAAGGTCCAGCTCCATGCTGCCGAACTCATCAAGCCAGAGAAGCCAGGCGTCCCATGCCCCGGGGACAATGGCCCATTCCATTCCGTGCTGGCGCAGATTGGCAGGATTTTTAAAGAATTCCGGATCCGCATCGCTGCCGATGGTCCCGGCGCCGTCCACAGCCTGTACCGTCCCTGCTGCATCCCGGTACAGAGCCCAGGTCCCTCCGCCGAGAAAATGGGAAAACCAGGGTTCCCGCACACTGATTGCCGCTGCAGTTGCAAATGCCGCATCGGCGGCATTGCCTCCGTACTGCAGAACTCTGAAACCGACACGGCTGGCGACCTCGTCCCGGGAGCTTATTGCCATCCGCATACCCTTCGCCGGAACATCCCGGCCATATTGCCGGGTCAGTTCCGGTTCGTCCTCTTCATACGCCTGCCGGTATCCCAGCAGGGATACCGGGATATCCACCGCAACAGAAGCGGGATCAAAGGTATCATAGTCCATCGGGCCCACATCCGTCCCCTCGTGTATCTCCACAGGAGGGATGGAGTCGGGTTGCGGGGCTGTATGCTCCGGAGTGCAGGAAACAATAAAGAGTACGATGAGGACCGGCGATGCTAAGAAAAACAAGCGTTTCTTCACTCCTCCACAACCCCTTTTCCAACTCCTTCCCGGGGATCAGTACCAGCCTGAATCTTGCCGCTGTCCGGGTCGATCACAAGCATCTGGGCATTCCCCCATATGCCGTTGGATGCCAAAGTATGTCCCCTTGCCGTCATAGACCGGCGAAGAGCTTCCGGAGTACCGGCCTCCATGGCAAGCTCATTGTCAGCCTCGAAGGGCCACTGCCCCGCAGGAAACGCACGGGTAAGAAAACGGGGACGTGAAACCGCCTGCTGTGGAGAAAGACCGAACTCCACGAGGCTGATGAACTGCTGGACCTGCCCCTGGGGCTGGGTGTCCACACCGGTATTACCGCCGAGGATGAAGAGTTTTCCGTTCCTGAGAGCGATGTAGGGGTTACTGGTATGGCGCACCTTTTTTCCCGGCTCCACGGTGTTGGGAAACCCGCGGTCGTAGTAAAACATGCGCATGCGGTTATTAATATGAACACCGCTCGGACCAGCGACAAGAAACTGGGCGCCAAGAGAGGTTGTTACCGCAGCGCCGTTCCCTTCGCGATCGACAATGGAAAATGTCGATGTATTGCTTTCTTCAAGCTCCTCGATTACCCGGGGAAAAGGCCAGGTCAAGGCTGTGTCGGCACGAATCAAGCGTCGTGCATTCCGGGCATACTCCTCCGACAGCAGCCGCCGCAGCGGTATATCTTCATACAGCGGATCGCCCACATAGCGGTGCTTGGAGGCATGGGCGATCTTCAGTGCTTCCACCTGCAGGTGAACAGCCTCGGGGGAGTCCACGCTGTATCCGGAAAAATCATAGCCTTCAAGAATATTAAGGGCCAGCAGCATGGTAATTCCCTGGCTGTTGGGCGGGTTCTGAAAAACGCGGATACCCCGATAATCAATCAACAGGGGTTCACGCAAACCGGTTTGAAACCCGCTAAAGTCGGAAATCTCAAACAATCCGCCGTGGGCTTTGGAGTAGTCAACGATGCTTCTGGCTATGGGACCGCGGTAAAAATGGTCATTGGCTGCATCCAGGGCCCGCTGTCGTCCAAAGCGCAGATTGTTACGATATACCCGCTGGACATCCCGCAGGGTTTGAGCCATCCGCGGCAATCTGACAGTATCGCCAAAGCGAAGCAGATCTCCGTCGGGCATATAGGCCTCCCGGCTGTAGGGCCAGCTGCGGATGTCGTCTTCTCCCCGCTCCAGCCATGCCGCCATTTCGGCATAGACCGGATACCCCTTTTCCGCAAGGTCTATAGCCGGCTGCAGCAGTTCGTCAAGCGGGGTCCTGCCGTAGGCCTTGAGCCACTCCATCCACCCGGCCCAGGCCCCCGGTACTACCGCCTGGTGCATTCCGCTGCGCCGGGCGTTTTCCGGATCCTGAAAGAATTCCGGCACAGCTCCGCTTGCTGCAGGCCCTACTCCGTCAAGAGCGCGGATCCTGCCGCTGGCGGCTTCATAATAGAGACCCCAGGTACCGCCTCCCATGATACTTGAGAACCAGGGCTGCACGATGGAAAGCACTGCCGCCGTGGTAAAAGCGGCATCCGCGGCGTTTCCGCCGGAGCGCAGCACCCGGACTGCCGCATCGCTGGCAAGATGATGGGAAGATGTGACCGCAAACTGCTGCCGGGACACAAGGGGAGCGGAAAATATAAGCAGGAATAAAGAAAGGATTAGCAGAAAAACAGATATTCTTCGAAACATTACTTCTTACCTCCCCGTCTTGTACACGAAAGCACAGGGTAACCTGTTTAATATATACATAACGCCGGGGAAGGGGAAATTTTGATGGAGTAGAAAAAGAACACTCCGGGGCGGCTGCAGCGTGCACCCCGGAGTCGATATGCAGAAAAAAGGCTACTCTTTTACAAAAACGGATTTTACAATACCATGCCCCAGGCCATCAGTCTCCGTTTTATAAACAAAACTGTCAGCGCCGTCGGCGGAGACGGCGAGACCTCCCCAGTTCGTCCCCACATAGACATTCGAGCCTGAGGCATATACGGCAAAGGCGTCTGAGCTGTAAAATCCATGTCCCGCTTCAGTTCTTTTGGTAAAGCTGTCTCCGCCGTCGTCGGAAACATACAAGCCGAATCCGCTATGGAACGCAGCTACATATAGCACGGACTCCTCAGCATGGACATCCTTGATATTCAGCGCATCCAGACCGCTGGTATCCGGAATTGTCATAAAACTGTTACCGCCGTCGGACGATACGGATAAGCCGTTATCTGTCGCCGCGTAAACGGTGGAGCCGGAGACAAACAGCGCCTGGAGATCATTGCTTGCAAGGCCATCATCCGTAGTCCGGTTCGTAAAAGTTTCTCCTCCGTCGGTGGAAATCGACAAACCACCGTTCGTGGCCGCAAAAACAGTTGAACCTTCAACATACACATCCCGCACCGAATTTTCGCCCAAACCATCTGCGGTGGTCCGGTTGCTGAAGCTGACTCCTCCGTTATTGGATATGGACAGTCCATAGTCGCTTGCCGCATATACAGTTGAACCGATGGTCTGCACGCCATATAGATAAATACTCCCCAATCCGTCGGATGTAGTCCGGTTCGTAAATGTCTCTCCTCCGTCGGTGGAAATCGACAAGCCTCCGCTTGTCGCGGCGTACACAGCTTCGCTGGTAACGAATACTCCATTAACGGAGTCACTCCCCAGGCCATCCGTGGTGGTCCGGTTGACAAAAGATAGTCCTCCGTCCGCGGAAAACGACAAGCCTCCACTGGTGCCGGCGTAGATACCTGTAGGGGGCACTACGGGCGGCGGCTGTTCTATTGTATACATAAAGCTTGTAACCTCGCTGTCAAGCATGCCCGCTTTTTCGGCGTATGCTAATATGCTAAGGTCTTCGTCTATTTGAATTGGACCGGAATAAAGAACTCCATGTTCTTTCGGATCGCTGCCATTGAGTGTATAATAGATTGCGGCTCCGGCGGTTGAAACAGAGAGGGTAACTTCGGTGCCTGCTGCCACCTCCCCGGGCCCGGGAGTGGCTGTCGGATTTGCAACCGTTTCCGGCGGATCATCCCGCACGAACACCATATCTGCTGTTTCTTCACTGATTTCTATTGATGCAGGAGTAAAGCTCCAGTCATCTTTCGCAGGTGTTATGCTTACCGTACCGCTCAAACCGCTCTGAGACCACAAGCCGTACTCGTCTGTAGTGGTGTCCGCGTTAACATCGCCGCTGAAATGTATGCTTACACCAGAAACCGGAAGCCCGCTTGTTGAATCAATGACCTGCCCGGAAGCGCTGTAGTCTGATTCCCCGCCGGAAGAGCCTGATGATCCGGCCCCGCCTCCCGAGCAGGACAGCATGAAAAACATTGTAACGGCGAGTACCCCTGCAATCCTGAGCACTCCTTCCAGGATATTCCGGGATTTTTCTGTTTTATTCATTCCAGTATCCCCCTCAGATATAAGTAGCCATTTTACATGGGTAAGGGAGTGTGCCGGGGCGGTAAATAACCCGAAAGGAGTATTTTATCTTTACCCAGCGCCGTTTTCACAGTAGCATAGCCGGATGAAGGATCAGATTGAACGTAAACGCCTTGCCATACTGCATGTCCTGATCGAAAACAAGCGTCCCGTTTCGAGCAAGGAGATTGCCGCCGAGCTTGCGGAACAGGGCTATACCATAACCGAGCGGACAGTCCGCTTTCATCTGCAGGCCATGGACGATGAAGGTCTGACCCACTATATAGGAAAAAAAGGCCGGGTACTGACCGATCTCGGAAGGGAGGAACTTTCCCGGGCCCGGGCTCATGAGAAGGTGGGCTTTCTCTCCTCCCGTATCTCCCAGATGACCTATTCCATGAACTTCGATTACCACAGCTGCACAGGAAAGGTTGTTGTCAACGTCAGCTACATCTCCCGGGAGTACGCGGCAAGAAGCGCGGAACTCATGAGCAGGGTTTTTCAGGCGGGCTATGCCATGGGTACAAAACTCTGCCTCTTCGACGAGGGAGAAGAACCCGGGGAACTCAGGATCCCCCGGGGCTATGTCGGCATAGGAACCATCTGCTCCATCAGCCTGAACGGCGTGCTTCTCAGGGAGGGGATTCCGGTTACATCCCTTTTCGGAGGACTCCTGGAACTGCGGAATCATCGGCCCAGTCGTTTTGTGGAGATAATCAACTACGACGGAACGACCATCGATCCCCTGGAGATATTCATAAAAAGCGGCATGACCGATTATCTGGGCGCCACATCCTCCGGTACCGGTCTTATCGGCGCCAGTTTTCGGGAGATACCGGCGGAGGCCCGTGACAGAACCCTGGAGATCGATGCCGCCCTTGATGCAATCGGAATGAAGGGCTTCTATATGGTCGGTCAACCGGGACAGACCCTGCTGGATATCCCCGTCGGTTACGGCAGCGTGGGGGCGATAATAATCGGAGGGCTGAATCCCGTGGCGATTCTGGAAGAGAGCGGTATTCCGGTGCAGTCCAAAGCCCTCTCCTCCCTGGTGGATTACAACGTACTGTTTGACTACCGGGAACTCCCGGAACGGATGAAACAGACAGTGAAAGTTTAACGGCAAGTCATTGCCGTTATCTTGATATACTTCACGATATTCTCTATACTTTTACAGTCGCTGGTCTTTTAAGCACGAAGCATGTTCATACATTTGTAAGATCAGTCGGCTCTATCCAAATTCTGAAAGATATTAAGGAGTCATACATGGCAAATGCGTATATTCAGGATGTCCTGGCCCAGGTAAAGGCCAGAAACAGCCACGAGCCTGAATTCCTCCAGGCCGTCGAAGAGGTCCTGGAGACCCTGGAACCTGTTATCAATGAAATGCCCGAGCTGCAGGAGAACGCCATTCTGGAGCGGATGGTGGAACCGGAACGAGTTATTCTGTTCCGCATTCCCTGGGTAAACGACGCCGGCAAGGTATGCGTGAACCGCGGTTACCGGGTCCAGTTCAACAGCGCCCTGGGTCCCTACAAAGGAGGAATGCGCTTTCACCCCTCGGTAAACCTCTCCATTCTCAAGTTCCTCGGTTTCGAACAGGTACTCAAGAACTGTCTTACCACTCTTCCCATGGGAGGCGGTAAAGGGGGTTCCGATTTTGATCCC
>Ga0334898_1001832_pt1 | contig 21715 bp, 19 predicted proteins | sample GraSluR3_MG_10_FD_207228 | JGI IMG/M metagenome (GOLD analysis project Ga0334898, IMG submission 207228) | Sludge microbial communities from methane-producing bioreactor in Wageningen University, Netherlands - Granular Sludge_3_08-R3 | ecosystem: Engineered > Bioreactor > Anaerobic >... | reverse complement strand
TCGAACAAGGTCTTGGTTATGGCCGCTGTCAACGTGGTCTTTCCATGGTCTACGTGACCGATGGTGCCAATGTTGAGATGCGGCTTGGTTCTTTCAAATTTCTGTTTAGCCATCTTACTTTTCCTCCTAATTTATTAGTTGTTGTCCGGGTTTCCCCCAAACGTTTATTTATTAATTTTATCCAGCAAGCTTTCCGGTAACTTTTCAAAGTGGTCGAACTGCATTACATATACACCCCGGCCTTGTGTCTTAGAACGAAGATCCGTTGCATACCCGAACATCTCGGAAAGCGGCACATAGCCACGAATGGCCACAGCCCCGGATCTCATATCCGAGCCTTCAATTCTTCCTCTTCGAGAGCTGATGTCGCCAATAACATCTCCCATGTATTCATCCGGCACGGTAACTTCCACTTTGAAAACCGGCTCCAATAATACAGGCTTTGCTTTTTTGGCAGCTTCCCGGAAAGCCATGGTAGCGGCAATCTTGAAAGCCATTTCCGAAGAGTCTACCTCATGGTAAGACCCATCGTACAGTTCAACTCCCACATCCATGATCTGGTATCCGGCCAAAGGACCGGTATTCATGGCATCTCGTATCCCATCTTCAATCTTGGGAATATATTCCTTGGGAATAGATCCTCCCACGATGGTACTCTTGAATTCGAATCCCTCTCCCGGCTCTCGGGGGTACAATTTAATTTTCACATGTCCATACTGACCGTGTCCACCAGACTGCTTGGCATACTTGTAATCTACATCCGCCAGCTGTGTGATGGTTTCTTTGTAAGATACTTGAGGCTTGCCTACGTTGGCTTCTACCTTAAATTCACGAAGCAGTCGATCCACGATGATTTCTAAGTGAAGCTCTCCCATACCAGCAATGATGGTCTGTCCTGTCTCTTCATTGGTATAGGTTTTAAATGTGGGATCCTCTTCCGCCAGCTTGGACAAGGCCACACCCATTTTTTCCTGACCTGCTTTGGTCTTGGGCTCAATGGCAATCTCGATAACCGGATCCGGGAATACCATGGATTCCAGAATAATGGCGTGCTTTTCGTCACACAGTGTATCCCCTGTAGTGGTGTCCTTAAGACCCACTGCCGCCGCGATATCTCCGGAATATACCATTTCGATATCTTCCCGGTGATTGGCATGCATCTGCAGGATTCGCCCAATTCTTTCTTTTCGACCTTTGGTGGAATTGTACACATAGGAACCGGATTTCAGATTCCCGGAGTACACTCTGAAAAAGGCCAGCTTACCCACAAAGGGGTCCGTCATAATCTTAAAAGCCAGTGCGGAAAAATGTCCATTGTCGTCAGCCGGTCTTTCTTCGATGGTTCCTCTTACGGGAATTTCTCCTGTAATCGCCGGAATATCAATGGGCGACGGCATAAAATCTACCACCGCATCCAATAGCATCTGGACACCCTTGTTTCGATAGGAAGATCCGCAGAGCACCGGAATCATACGACCTTCAATGGTCATGGTTCGAATGGCATCCTTAATCTCTTCCTTGGTAAAAGCTTCTCCCTCCAGATACTTCATGGTTAACTCTTCATGGGCTTCCGCCGCAGCTTCCACCATTTTATCGTGAGCCGCCTGGGCTTCTTCCATCATATCCTGGGGAATATCTACAATGTCAAATTCTTTTCCTAAGTCGTCCTTGTAGATCTCCGCCTTCATGTCAATCAGGTCGATAATCCCCACAAAGCTGTCTTCGCTTCCGATGGGCAGTTGGATGGGAACTGCATTGGCTTTTAGTCTGTCCTTCACCATCTGAACCACCCGTTGGAAGTCGGCGCCCATGATGTCCATCTTATTCACAAAGATGATTCGTGGTACTCCATATTTCTCTGCTTGTCTCCATACGGTTTCAGACTGGGGTTCCACTCCGCCCTTCGCACAAAGAACGGTGACAGCGCCATCTAAAACTCGCAAGGAACGCTCTACCTCAACGGTAAAATCCACATGCCCGGGTGTGTCAATGATATTAATTCGATGATCCTTCCACTGTGCAGTGGTGGCGGCAGAGGTAATGGTAATACCGCGTTCTTGCTCCTGCTGCATCCAGTCCATGGTGGCAGCGCCTTCATGGGTTTCTCCCATTTTATGGGTTCTTCCGGTATAGAACAGGATCCGCTCTGTAGTTGTTGTTTTTCCAGCATCAATGTGTGCCATTATGCCGATATTTCTGGTTCGCTCAAGCGGGAACTGTCTTGGCATATTTCATTCCTCCTTCCTTTCTTATTGGCCTTGCTCCTACCAACGGTAGTGTGCAAAAGCTCTGTTGGCTTCCGCCATTTTGTGAGTATCTTCTTTTTTCTTGACCGATCCGCCCATTCCATTGGCCGCATCCATCAATTCTTTTGCCAGGCGTTCCGCCATGGTCTTTTCTCCTCGAGCCTTGGTGTACTTAGTCAACCATCTTAGGCCCAGAGTCTGTTTTCGTTCCGTTCTTACTTCGATAGGAACTTGGTAGTTGGCACCGCCTACTCGACGAGCCTTTACTTCTACCTGTGGCATGATGTTCATCATGGCCTTCTCAAATACTTCCAACGGGTTATTGCCGGTGGCCTTGTTGATCATATCAAATGCATCATACACAATGGCCTGGGCGGTACCCTTTTTACCGTCTAACATAATGCTGTTGATGAGCTTCGCCACCACAACACTACCGTATACTGGATCTGGAAGTACTTCTCTTTTTGGTACATTACCTTTTCTTGGCACTTCTCTTCCCTCCTCACATGCAAGATTTCAGAATCCTCCTTTCCAAGAATCATCCGTCCTCTTATGTGATTTCTTCACCTTTGGGTTTCCCCAAACGATTACTCTCCCTTGACCAGTGCAAATAAATTTAGTCAGGGAGTCTTCCGGTACTCGACACCATCAAATGGGTGCCGTGTGTGCCCAGGTCTATACTATATATAGGAAGGGGCACTGACATACTGTCTTTCCCGAAATTACTTATTCTTATTTGGCCTTCGGTCTCTTAGCTCCATACTTGGAACGAGCCTGGGCACGATTGGCAACACCGGAAGTATCCAATGTCCCGCGAACGATATGGTATCGTACACCGGGAAGGTCCTTCACACGGCCGCCACGAATCAATACTACACTATGCTCCTGAAGATTGTGGCCAATCCCGGGGATATATGCAGTCACTTCGATTCCGTTGGTAAGACGAACTCTGGCAACCTTTCTCAAAGCCGAATTTGGCTTCTTCGGGGTTACGGTCTTTACAGAAGTGCAAACGCCTCTTTTTTGGGGGGAGTTAATATCTGTAGGAACTCTTCGAATGGAGTTCATTCCCTTTCCCAAAGCAGGAGCCTTTTCCTTCTTCTCAAAACTGGTTCTGCCTTCCCGTACTAGTTGATTGATTGTTGGCATGTGGTTCTCCTTTCTTTTCCATGATTTCAACCAAGAAATCATAGATCATATTTATTTAAAACCCGGAAAGGGTCTTAAAAACCAACGCTTAGTATATCATTGTAAATGTTAGAATGTCAACGGAAATCCTACTCGTCCGCTTCCACTTCCATCATTTTTGTGGTGTCCAGGTCGTTGATGCTCTCCATGCCGGCAATTTCGGCATAATCTTCTTCCTCTTCCATGGAAAGCATTTGCTCATAAGACTCCATTAACTCCGTATTTACACCGTAGTCCACAGAGATGCCCTTGTATCGCTTCATGCCGGTTCCCGCCGGAATCAGTTTTCCGATGATGACGTTTTCTTTCAAGCCCAACAGACGATCTGTCTTTCCTTTAATGGCGGCATCCGTTAACACTCGCGTGGTCTCCTGGAAGGATGCGGCAGACAGGAAGGAATTGGTGGCCAAGGATGCCTTGGTGATGCCCAAAAGAATTCTCTTGGCTTCACAAGGCTCGCCCCCCTGTGAAATCGCTTCTTCGTTGGCGGCCTCTACCTCCAGCTTCGCGTACAGAGCTCCGGGTAGCAAGTCGGTATCTCCCGCATTTTCAATCTTGAACTTAGAGAGCATCTGGCTAACAATAACCTCCACGTGTTTGTCATTGATGTCAACACCCTGTTGCTTGTACACCCGCTGTACTTCTTTGAGAAGATACTGGTAAACACCCTCTTCGCCTTTTAGACGCAAGATGTCGTGAGGATTCAATGGGCCTTTGGAGATATTCTCTCCCGCTAGCACGTAGTCGCCCTTCTTCACATTCAATCTGGCTCCGTAAGGGATGGTGTACGTTCTCTCTTCTGTACCGGTTATGACTACTTCAGTTTTGTTGTCCTGGGTCACCGAAATATCCGCTACCGTACCATCGGCCTCGCAAATTTCCGCCAAACCTTTTGGCTTTCTGGCCTCAAACAATTCCTCCACCCTGGGAAGACCCTGGGTGATGTCAGAGCCGGCAACACCTCCGGTATGGAAGGTACGCATGGTTAACTGGGTTCCCGGTTCTCCAATGGACTGGGCTGCGGTAATTCCAACCGCTTCTCCAATATTTACCGGTTCTCCCGTCGCCAGGTTTCGGCCATAGCACTTGGCACAAATTCCTGCTGTGGAATGACAAGTCATAACGGAACGTATGGCCACCGCATCAATGCCACATGCTTCTATGCGGGCCGCAGCTCCTTCCGAAATCTCTTGGTTCTGCTCCACTATCAATTCTCCCGTTTCCGGATCTAAGATATCCAGAAGAGAGGTTCTCCCCACGATTCGCAGTCGCAGTGGCTCGATAATTTCTTTTCCATCGGTGAAAGCTCGTACCTGTATTCCCTCATCGGTACCGCAGTCTGTCTCTCGAACAATGACATTATGGGATACATCCACCAAACGACGGGTCAAATAACCGGAGTCCGCTGTTCGGAGAGCGGTATCTGCCAATCCCTTTCGGGCACCATTGGTAGAAATAAAGTATTCCAATACAGACAATCCTTCCCGGAAGTTAGCCTTGATGGGAATTTCAATGGTTTTACCCACCGCATTGGCCATCAATCCACGCATACCGCCAATCTGACGGATTTGGTTCTTGGACCCTCTGGCTCCGGAATGGGCCATGATATATAAGTTGTTCATGGTGCCCAGAGAATTCATCAAGGCATCCGCTACATCGTCGGTAGTCTTATTCCAGATTTCAATAACTTTCTGGTATCTTTCCTGATTGCTGACCAATCCTTTTCGATAAGCCTCTTCATATTTCTCGACTTGTCGTTCCGACTCATTGATGATATCAAACTTATTCTTTGGAATTTCCATGTCGGAAATGCTGATGGTAATAGCTCCTACCGTGGAATAATGGAATCCCGTATCCTTAATGTAATCCAGCATAATAGCCGTCCCGGTATTTCCATGAATTCGATAGCAGTTCTCGATAATCTGTCCCAGCTCTTTTTTCTTGCATAGGAAATCCACTTCCAACGAATAGGGGTCTTTGCTTCGATCCACATACCCCAAATCCTGTGGTAAACCCATATTGAATATGAATCGACCTACTGTGGACTCCACCAGCTTTCCACGAGTATCCTCCGGTCCGGCAAAACGGCGTACCTTAACTCTTGCATGAAGTCCCACCACTTGATTGTGGTATGCCATCAGCATTTCGTTAATGTCCGTGAACACCTTTCCATCTCCTCGCTCTGAAACAGTGTCTCTATCATCCACTCCCGGATGGGTCAGATAATAAGTTCCTAAGATCATATCCTGGGTAGGCGTGGTAATGGGAGATCCATCCTTGGGTGCCAGAATGTTATTGACGGAAAGCATCAGGAAACGGGCTTCCGCCTGGGCCTCTACCGATAAGGGAAGATGGACCGCCATCTGGTCTCCATCGAAGTCCGCATTATATGCCGTACATACCAGGGGATGTAGCTTGATGGCTTTTCCTTCCACCAACACCGGCTCAAAAGCCTGGATGCCCAATCTATGCAAGGTGGGCGCACGGTTCAACAAGACCGGATGTTCCTGAATAATCTCATCCAATACGTCCCAAACTTCGGTACGCACCTTTTCTACCATACGTTTTGCACTCTTGATGTTATGGGCCATGCCGTCTTCCACCAAACGCTTCATGATGAAGGGCTTGAACAGCTCCAATGCCATCTTCTTGGGAAGACCACACTGATAGAACTTCAGTTCCGGACCCACTACAATAACACTTCTTCCGGAGTAGTCCACTCGTTTTCCCAACAAGTTCTGTCGGAAACGACCTTGTTTTCCCTTCAGCATATCGGACAAGGATTTCAAAGGACGGGAACCGGGGCCCGTTACAGGGCGACCTCTTCTCCCATTATCAATCAGTGCATCCACAGATTCCTGCAGCATACGTTTTTCATTTCGCACAATAATATCCGGAGCACCCAGCTCCAATAACTTGTTCAATCGGTTGTTTCGATTAATCACCCTTCGATACAGGTCATTTAAATCGGAGGTGGCAAATCGTCCGCCATCCAGTTGAACCATAGGACGAAGGTCCGGAGGAATCACCGGAATCACTTCCAGCACCATCCATTCCGGTTTATTATTGGAAAGACGCAAAGCCTCTACCACTTCCAATCGACGAACGATTCGGACCTTCTTTTGTCCGGTGGCATCCTTCAGCTTTTCCCTCATATCCTTGCTGAGTTCTTCCAAATCAATGTTGGCCAATAGCTCACGTACTGCCTGGGCCCCCATGGCAGCTCGGAAGGTGATATCCGGATCATTCTTTGCTTCCCGATACTGTTGCTCGCTTAGCACTTCCTTGTATTCAAAACCGGAAGTGCCTGCATCCAGAACCACATAGGACGCAAAGTACAATATCTTCTCCAGATTTCTGGGGGTCATATCCAGCACCAATCCCATTCGGGACGGAATCCCCTTGAAATACCAAATATGAGAAACCGGGGCCGCCAACTTAATGTGACCCATTCTTTCCCGACGCACCTTGGCTTTGGTAACTTCCACACCACACCGGTCACAAATAATCCCCTTATATCGGATTCGTTTGTACTTACCACAATGGCATTCCCAGTCCTTGGTGGGACCAAATATCTTTTCGCAGAACAAACCATCCTTTTCCGGTTTTAAAGTTCGGTAATTGATGGTTTCCGGCTTGGTTACTTCGCCGTGAGACCAGCTCATAATCTTTTCCGTCGAGGCTAACCCGATCTGCAAGGATTCAAAATTGTTCAATTCATAGTTTGCGTTGTTTTGTTCGCTCAAGGAGTATCTCCCCTTTCCTTACTCTTCATCCACTAACTCGTCTTCCTCGTCCTCTATGTCTACCTCGTCGTCATTCGGCGCGGTGGGAAGGTCATCCACCTCTTCCTCCGGCGCCGCTATCATATTCAGATCTCCTTCAAATTTAGCGATGCGTTCCAGCTCCACACTCTCTTTAATCTCGATTTCCCGATCATCGTCGGAAAGGACACGGACATCCAGTCCCAGAGACTGCATTTCCTTGATCAAAACCTTGAAGGATTCCGGAATGCCCGGCTCGGGAATATTCTCCCCTTTTACGATGGCTTCATAGGTTTTTACACGGCCCACGATATCATCGGATTTCACCGTAAGTATTTCTTGCAAGGTATAGGCCGCACCGTACGCTTCCAAAGCCCACACTTCCATTTCTCCGAATCGCTGACCGCCGAATTGGGCTTTTCCGCCCAAGGGCTGCTGGGTCACCAGGGAATAAGGACCGGTGCTTCTGGCATGAATTTTGTCATCGACCAGATGGTGTAATTTCAACATATACATATATCCAACCGTAACCGGATTATCAAAGTATTCTCCGGTACGACCGTCCCGGAGCCCCACTTTTCCACTTTCGGGGAAGCCGGATTCCACCATTAAGTCCAGAATGTCCATTTCACTGGCTCCATCAAATACCGGTGTGGAAATATACCAGTCTCGATACTTGGATACCAGTCCCAAGTGGACCTCCAATACTTGTCCTACATTCATTCGAGAAGGAACTCCCAGCGGATTCAACATAACCTCCAATGAGCGTCCGTCTTCCATGAATGGCATATCTTCTTCTGGAAGAATTCTGGAGATTACGCCTTTGTTTCCATGGCGTCCCGCCATTTTATCTCCCACCGAAATTTTTCTCTTGGTAGCTACATAACAGCGAACCAACTTGTTAACTCCCGGAGGCAGCTCGTCCCCATTCTCTCGAGAGAAGATTCGCACATCTACTACGATACCCGTCTCTCCATGAGGTACTCTTAAAGAAGTATCCCTTACTTCCCGGGCTTTCTCCCCAAAGATGGCTCGAAGCAAACGTTCCTCTGCTGTCAGCTCCGTTTCTCCCTTTGGTGTTACCTTGCCCACCAAAATGTCAGAAGAAGTAACCTCGGCACCGATTCGGACAATTCCCTCTTCATCCAGGTCCTTCAATGCATCCTCGGATACATTGGGAATATCCCGAGTGATTTCTTCCGGCCCCAACTTCGTATCTCTGGCTTCCGACTCATATTCCTCAATATGAATGGAGGACAGGGTGTCATTCATAATCAACCGCTCGTTCAAAACGATGGCATCTTCGTAATTGTAGCCTTCCCAGGTCATGAATCCCACCAGGAGATTCTTACCCAATGCGATTTCACCACAGTCGGTGGATGGCCCGTCGGCAATCACCTCGCCGGCCGCAATTTTTTCTCCTGTGAAAACAATGGGCTTTTGATTGATGGAAGTACCCTGGTTGCTTCGTTTGAACTTCAGCATAGTGTACTCATCTTCTCCCTGCCCGTCATCTCTCTTGATAACAATTCGCTTGGCATCCACATACTTGACACGACCGCTGTTTTTGGCCAATATCACTACGCCGGAGTCGCAAGCTGCTTTGTATTCCATTCCCGTGGCAACGATAGGGGCTTCGGTTATCATTAACGGAACCGCCTGCCTCTGCATGTTGGATCCCATCAAGGCCCGGTTGGCATCGTCATTTTCCAGAAAAGGAATCATGGCGGTTGCCACAGATACGACCTGTTTGGGGGATACGTCCATGTAATCAATATTTTCTCTGGCCACCAAATCGATTTCTCCACCAGCCCCTCGGGATGCCACTTTGAAATTCACAAAATGGCCTTTGGAATCCAAGGGCTCGTTGGCCTGGGCGATAATCATCATTTCTTCTTCATCTGCCGTCAAGTACTCAATTTTGTTGGTAACCCGTCCGGTTCCTTTTTCTACCAAACGATAGGGTGTTTCAATAAATCCATATTCATTGACTCTTCCATAAGTAGTCAAAGAACCAATCAGTCCAATGTTGGGACCTTCTGGTGTTTCAATGGGACACATTCTACCGTAGTGGGAATAATGTACGTCACGCACCTCAAATCCGGCTCTCTCTCGTGATAACCCACCGGGACCCAGAGCGGAAAGTCTTCTTTTATGGGTCAGCTCTGCCAAGGGATTGGTTTGATCCATGAATTGGGATAGCTGAGAGGAACCGAAAAATTCTTTGATGGCAGCCGTCACCGGCCGAATATTCATCAATGCCTGGGGGGTAGTCACCTCAATGTCTTGAATGGTCATACGTTCTTTTACCACTCGTTCCATTCGGGCCAGCCCGATACGAAATTGATTTTGCAACAATTCTCCTACCGTTCGCAGCCGTCGATTACCCAGGTGGTCAATATCATCCACATTACCCACGCCATAGCTCAAGTTCAGAACGTAAGAAAGAGAGGCGATGATATCATCAATGATGATATGCTTGGGAGAAAGCTCGTTTTTTCTCGCCATCAAGGCCTCGGGTAAATCCTTCTTCTTCGTGGCATCCAGAATCTCTTTCAAAACCGGATAATATACTTTGGGAGGAAGTTTGATTTCTTCCCCCGTCACTTTCACATATTTTTTCAGCTCCACAAAATGATTGCCAATGACCTTGGTCTTCTGCTCTTCATCCTGCTTGCTTCGCACCCACACGGACTTAACGCCGGCATTTTCAATGGCAAACCCCAGTTCACGGGTAATAAAATCCCCATTGGACGCCAGCACCTCTCCCGTGTTGGGATCAAAAACATCCTCCGCCGCCTTGCAACCGATAATTCGGTTGGAAAGACCCAGTTTCTTGTTGTATTTGTAACGACCAACCTTGGCCAAATCATATCTCTTGGGATCAAAAAATAGAGAATCCAACAAAGAACGAGCGCTCTCCACCGTGGGTGGTTCTCCCGGCCTTTGCTTTCGATAAATCTCTTTCAGTCCTTCTTCGTAGGTCTCCGTGGTATCCTTTTCCAGGGTCTTTAAGAGCCTGGGGTCTTCCCCGAATATTTCAATAATCTCCTGATCCGTCCCAATCCCCAGTGCACGAAGCAAAGTGGTGGCAGGTTGCTTTCGGGTTCGGTCTACCCGAACTGAAATCACTTCATTGGAATCTGTTTCATACTCCAACCAAGCCCCTCGATTGGGGATTACCGTGGTGGAGAATAATTTTTTATTGGACTTGTCCACGGTCATGGCATAGTATGGACCGGGACTTCGAACCAGCTGGGTTACTACCACTCGCTCGGCTCCGTTATATATAAAGGTACCTTTTTCTGTCATCAGTGGGAAATCTCCCATGAAGACTTCTTGCTCTTTTACTTCCCCGGTATCTTTGTTTACCAGACGAACCTTGACTTTCAGGGGCGCCGCAAAGGTGACATCTCTTTCCTTGCATTCTTCCTGTTCGTACTTGGGTGGATCATTTAGCGAATAATCGATAAACTCCAGCACCAAATTTCCTGCGTAATCTTTGATTGGGGAAATATCCTCAAACACCTCTTTCAATCCTTCATTGATGAACCAGTCGTACGATTCTCTCTGGATTTCAATAAGATTCGGCATCTCCGCAACTTCGTTAATTTTTGAATAACTCATACGAGTTCTTCGACCAAATTCAACGGGTTTCGGCATTTTCATCACTCCTTAAAAATTAAAGAAACTACTTTTCATGGCAATGTACTATGATATTACAAACTCGTCAAGTTGTCAAGCCATTTTCATGGGCAGCCAGGGCCAATTGATCCTCGTTATATACGGGGAATCCAGCATTTCGAAGATATTCTACCGCCATTCCCTGCCCCGGAATTTTCGTTCCGGTAAAACTGCCGTCATAGATAATAGAGGACCCGCAGGAAGGACTTCGCTCCTTCATGATGGCAAAAGCCACGTCATGTGCCTTCGCCAGGCGAACCGCTTCCTCCGCACCTCTTCGAAAGGCCTCCGTCACATCCTCTCCCAACCGGTTTTTCACCAAATTCCCCACTCGCTGACAATCGGAACGAGGAACGGGTAACCCGCCAAATACTTCCGGGCATACCGGCACCAATCGGCCTTCTTCCTTCCACTTTGTGAAAAGAGGTGGCGCCCAATGGACGATTTTCCCATCGTATCGCACCAAATCGCCATAAAGGCACCCACTGATCAGGATTTTTTTCATAACAAGGCTCCTTTCTCAGAAAAACAAATCGGCCTTGGGCATATTGCCAAAGGCCGAAATCCTTCGAACCTGCTTATTTCAGTTCTACTGTGGCGCCGACTTCTTCCAACTGTGCTTTGATGGCTTCTGCTTCTGCCTTTTCGATGCCTTCTTTTACATTCTGTGGAGCTCCGTCTACCAGGTCCTTGGCTTCTTTCAGGCCCAATCCAGTCAGCTCTCTAACAACTTTAATTACCTTGATTTTTTCAGCACCGGCACCCGTCAATACTACGGTGAATTCTGTTTGTTCTTCCACTTCGGCTGCGCCATTTCCGCCAGCACCAGCTACTGCTACAGGAGCCGCTGCAGATACACCAAATTCTTCTTCACAAGCTTTTACAAGCTCGTTTAATTCTAATACGGTCATGCCTTTAATGGCTTCGATGATTTGCTCTTTGTTCATTTTTATTCTCCTTTATTTTTCTACGATTATCTCTTATGAATCATTCTGTGATTTCTTACTCGGTTTTAGCATCGGCAATGGCCTGGAAGGTCCGTACCAGTTTGCTTACCGGGGATTGGATACTGCCCATAAACTTGGCAATCAGCACCTCGCGGCCCGGGATGGAAGCAACGGCCGCCATTCCTTCTGCGTCATAATACACACCTTCTACGAATCCGCCCTTAAAAGCCATCTTCTTGTATTCTTTGATGGACTCATTGATAACACGGGCCGGGGTGGTGGCATCCTCGTAGCTAAATGCAAACGCGCTGGGTCCGTCCAACACCTCTGCCATGGAAGCAAACTCGGTTCCTTCGATGGCTCGTTTCACCAAAGTGTTCTTATATACGGTGTAGTCTACATCGGCTTCTCGGAGCTTTTTTCTCATGGCATCTGCCTGAGAAACGCTGATTCCCAGATAGTCGACTACCACTGCGGATTTGGACTTGGAAAACTTTTCCTTGATTTCATCCACGATGATTTGCTTTTGGTTTTTTGCTGTTTCTGACATATTTGGTCTCCTTTCTTTGCCCCTTCCTAACGGAAGAAACAAGAGTCAGCATGGTACTCTATAAAATGCCTCGCCTGTCACCGGACAAGCGAGGCCAATATTTTATATTGTACCTCGGCGGGAAATTAAGCTGTTACGCACCCGCTGTCTACGGTTAGTTTTCTTGTTTAGTTGATTTCCCTGTGATTACCCTTGAATTCTCTGGGGATTTACTTTCACGCCGGGACTCATGGTGGTTGCCAGGGTAACGGATCTTAAATACTGACCCTTCGCCACCGATGGTTTTGCTTTAATGATGGCTTCCATCAGAGCATTGAAGTTTTCTGCCAGTTTTTCCGGTCCGAAAGAAACCTTGCCTACCGGTGTGTGGACGATGTTGGTCTTATCCAAACGATACTCCACTTTACCTGCTTTGATTTCTTCCATGGCTTTTTCGATATCCATAGTTACCGTACCGGATTTGGGGTTGGGCATCATGCCTTTGGGTCCTAATACTTTACCCAGTTTGCCAACTACACCCATCATGTCCGGAGTGGCTACCACGACGTCGAAATCGAACCAGTTTTCTTTTTGAATCTTTTCCGCCAACTCTTCCGCTCCCACAAAGTCTGCGCCGGCAGCCTCTGCTTCTTGCGCCTTCGGACCCTTAGCAAATACCAATACTCTTTTGGTTTTACCGGTTCCGTGAGGAAGGACGATGGCGCCACGAACCTGCTGGTCCGCATGTCTTCCGTCTACACCCAGTTTAATGTGAGCTTCTACGGTCTCGTCAAATTTTGCTGTGCCCATTTTCACCAAGATTTCCATGGCTTCTTTGGCATCGTACTGTTGCTGTGCATCGAAACTAGCGAATGCTTCTCGATACTTTTTGCCTCTCTTTGGCATTTCATACCTCCTTGTGGTTCCAACGACTTTTTTTAAAAAGCCTCCCACCTATTACTCTTTCACAATAACTCCCATACTTCTTGCGGTTCCCTTGATCATTTCCGTGGCTGTGTCCAGATTCGCCGCATTCAGGTCTGGCATTTTGGTTTTGGCGATTTCCTGGGCCTGCTCCAACGTGATACTGCCAATCTTGTTCTTGTTGGGCTCTCCGGACGCCTTGTTCAGTCCTGCCGCTTTCTTAATCAGTACGGCTGCAGGTGGTGTCTTGCAGACAAAGGTGAAGGAACGGTCCGCATACACGGTGATGACCACGGGGATAATCATTCCCTGTTGGTCCTGGGTTTTTGCATTAAACTGTTTGCAAAAATCCATGATGTTGACACTCTTTTGTCCCAATGCCGGTCCAACGGGTGGTGCTGGTGTAGCGCCGCCTGCAGGAATCTGCAATTTAATATAGCCTTCTACTTTTTTTGCCATTCTTTTTTATCTCCTTTCTCCCGCCTGGCGGGGATTAAGGGGTACCCATTTCTCTGGGTTTCCTTCCTTTATATAATGTATATGGTGGATTTCTCATCGGAGCTCTTGCTCAATAATCCTGCTTCGGATGGAGGCCACATGGCCTTTCCTCTCCTTACAACTTATCAATCTGCGCATACTCCAATTCCACCAATGTATCTCTTCCGAACATACTGATCATTACCTTCATCACTTGTTTTTCTTCATCAAAGCTGGATACGGTTCCCATGAACCCTTCAAAAGGTCCATTAATCACCTTCACAGAGTCTCCGGCCTTAATGTCCATATCGATGATGATTTTTTCAATACCCATTCTTCGAACCTCTTCCAAGGTAAGGGGTACCGGCTCTGATCCGTGGCCAACAAATCCGGTAACACCTTGGGTGTTTCTGACCAGATACCAGGATTCGTTGGTGACAATCATCTTCACCAAAACATACCCGGGGAACATTTTACGGGTTTTGATTTTTCGCTGGCCGTTTTTCATCTCCACCACATCTTCCGTGGGGACCACCACACTGAGAACCAAATCCTGCATTCCTCGATTCTCCACCAGCTTTTCAATATTCACCTTGACCTTGTTTTCGTGACCGGAATAGGTATGGACTACATACCACATGGGCTCTCTGATGGCGCGGACGCCACTGACCCCTTCTTCCACCACGTCAAAGGTTAAATCTTTTTCTTGTTCGGCCATGAGTTTCCTTTTCCTTACATATTAATGCCAAGAATGCCCTTCAGCATCGCTAAAACACCGGAGTCGATACCCCAGAATGCCAACGCAAAGAAAGTACAGGTCAAGATTACCACTACAGTAAAGGTACCCAACTCTTTTCGAGTGGGCCATACCACTTTCTTTACTTCGGTTCGGATGCCTTTGAAGTATTCTCTAATACTGGGCCGTTCTCTCTTGGGACGAACCGGTTTCTTTTTAGCGGGAGCTTTGGCCTCCAGCTTGTTTTCCTTAGCCATTCGAATTACTCCTTATTTGGTTTCCTTGTGAAGCGTATGATCCTTGCAGAATTTGCAATACTTCATCATTTCGATTCGGTCCGGATCGTTCTTTTTGTTCTTCATACTGGTGTAGTTTCTCTGCTTGCATTCTTGACATGCCAGAGTCACTCTCACTCTTGCTCCTACTGCCATCGACTGTTACCTCCTATAACTGATCTATCCTTCATGTTTCCACTAAAAATGGGACTAAAATGGAATTCATCGCATAAAGTCGCTTAATTATATTATAACGGGGAAGGGTCATTGTCAAGGAAAATCCCTTAGATTTCGATTTCCGTCGGATCCTCCGGACTATCCATTACTTGCCACCCTTCCAGGTATGCTTCGCTGTCCTCCAGCCCTTCCAATTCCCCGGGTGTGCCCCGAAAGAATTTTCCCCAACCTTCCGCCGCCACGGTACCATCCGGAAGATAAATTTCTCCGGTGGTTTCAAAAATCTTTCGATTCATACGGGTAATCCTTCCTAATGCCTTCAAGTCCGTCTCCAGTGGCACCGGTTTCTTAAATCGAATCCTGAGATCCACCGTCACAGACCAATCTTCCGGAAACTCCACATTCAGAGCCCTACTCATTACCTCGTCCAGCATGGCCGAAATGATTCCGCCATGAACCCGCTCCGGAAAACTTTGATGGTGGTCCTTGGCTCGAAAAAGACCGATGACTTCTCCTGTGTCGGTATCATAAAACCGGCCGTGGATTCCAAAAGGATTGTCCACCCCACATACCGCACACATCTTACTGTTATTTTGTTTCCGGGTCACCTTGTATTTCATGGTATCTCTATTTCTTTATTCTTTATTCTACCCTTTTTCCAATTTAAAACTGCGGGAAGGTTGCCCGCAGTTCCTTGTTGTCATGGCCATTATATGCTCTGGCTCATAAAAATGCAACCGAAACAGTGGGAAAAGCCACGAGAAAAAATCCGAGGAATATATATAGTAAGGGATAGTCGCCCTGTTGGGAGAATGGTATAATGTGAGCGACAAAGAATCCCCCCAACCCAGGGGCGTAGAGAGGCCGAATGTATGCTATTTTCATCCCTTACATTTCTCATATGTTTTCTCCCCTTGACCCTATTGGTCTATTACACCCTTTTGCGGCAACACCGAAGGCTGCAAAACTATTTTCTTTTTGGGGCCAGTCTTTTTTTCTATGCCTGGGGAGAGCCTTGGTTCGTCTTTGTGATGATGGGATCTATCGTCGCCAACTACTTCTTTGGTCTTTTGGTACAAACCCGAAAGAAGCCTTGGATTATCGTTGTCATGCTGGCTGTGAACTTGGGAATTCTATTTATTTTCAAGTATTTCATGTTCACCGTGGCGAATATCAACCTCTTGTTTCACACCAACTGGACCACCCGGGAAATTATCCTGCCCATTGGAATCAGTTTCTTCACCTTTCAAGCCATTTCCTATGTGCTGGATATTTATCGAAACAAAGCGGAAGCCCAGAAGGACTTACTTCATGTAGGCCTATACATTTCCTTCTTCCCCCAACTGATTGCCGGCCCCATTATTCGTTACCAAACAGTAGCTCTACAGATCCAGAATCGGGTGGAGTCCATGGAATTGTTTTCGGAGGGAGTCTGCCGTTTTCTCATGGGCTTCGGCAAGAAAATCCTCATCGCCAACAACATGGCCATCGTAGCGGATCATTGCTTCCGCATCGTTGGTGAGGGTAATGGCACCACGGCCATGGCCTGGTTGGGCGCCTTGGCCTATACTTTCCAGATATTTTTTGATTTCTCCGGATATTCCGATATGGCCATCGGCTTGGGTCGTATGTTTGGATTCAAATTCCCCGAGAACTTCAATTACCCATATATCTCCCGTTCCGCCTCTGAGTTTTGGAGGCGTTGGCACATATCCCTGGGGACTTGGTTTCGAGACTATGTATATATCCCTTTGGGAGGCAGCCGTTCCGGAAAAGGGCGGACATTTTTCAACCTATTCATTGTCTGGTTGCTGACGGGATTCTGGCATGGCGCCAACTGGACCTTTGTTTGTTGGGGTTTCCTCTGGTGCTTTTTCATTATCCTGGAAAAGGCCTTAAACTTCGAGAAGAAGGTATACTTCAAACCACTTGGAGACAGCCTCCTGTCTCGTCGGTTGATTTCAATCGTAAAGCATGTATATTTATTGCTTCTGGTAATGATTGGATGGGTACTTTTCCGATCACAGACCTTGGGAGATGCCATCCACTATTTGAATCTCATGTCCGGGGCAGGTCCTGAACCCTTGTCAGACATCCGTACCTTGGCTTGGATCAAGGAATACCTGTGGATATTTCTGGCGGGAATTCTATTCAGCGTACCCCTTGGCCAACGCTTTCAAAGAGTCCCTGCTCCCGTATACACCACCTTGCTCCTGTTGGTATTGATTGTTTCCCTTTCCTATTTAGTGAAGGGGGCCCACAATCCATTTATCTATTTTAACTTCTAAGGAGAGAGCTTCATGAGCCCAAAGAAAAATGGAAGCCCCAAAACCCATATGGAACAACAATTAACCGCCGTTCTGTTTGCCGCCATCGTCGGTCTGCTTTTGTTGTTCCTGTTGGCCTCCAGCTTTCCCCGGGAATTTCTGACCACCTATCGAAATACTGTGCCGGAAGGAACCCCTCTTCTGGGGAGAGTGGAGCAAGCCGTTCAAATATTCGATGATTTGCTGGTAGAAGAAACACCGGGATATGAAGGTTTCCTCGAAATATACGGCGCCGCCCAGAAGGCCATGGGGAAACGCACCATACCAGACCCCAACTACAGCTACTTGTTCCTGACGAACCAAGGCCAAATTACCTATCAGATTAACGAAAGAGATTTGACGGAACCGGCGAATAAAATCGTTGCCCTGAAGGAAACCTTGGAACAGGAGAAAATTCCATTCCTCTGGGTCCAAGCACCTTTCCGCCTATTGGACGAGACCGAAATCACTCCCATTACCTTTGATTACGGGGATGAAAACGCAGACCGCTTCCTTGCCATGCTGGAAGATCAAGGATTGTCCATTCTGGATCTCCGCGTATCTTTCCGAGAGTATCGCAAGCAGGGAATATCTCAACAAGACTTGTTCTTCAATACGGACCACCATTGGACCATACCCGCTGCCCTGAAGGCCACAGAAACCATAGCAAACAATCTGGCAGATAAATACGATGTGCCCATTGACCCTACTACCTTTGCGGAAGATCAATTCCAAATCACCACTCAGGAAAACTCCTTCATTGGTTCCATGGGAAGAAGGGTGGGTAAAATTTATGGCGGGGTAGATCGATTCACGTTGGTGGTTCCCCGGTTTGAAACGGATATTCAACTCTGGGAAACGGATTACGGTGTCACCACACAGGCCAGAGGCTCCTTTGAAGATGCTGTTTTGGTGAAAGAGTATCTGGAAGATCCGGAAATGACCGCCAATCGCTATGCTGCCTATCATGGGGATAATGAAGAATTGGTATTCATTAACCACAAGGTTCCCCACGGGAAAATCCTCATCATCAAAGACTCTTTCGGCGTGCCGGTATATTCCTTCCTGTCCTTAGGTGTTCATGAGGTCCGTGCACTGGATCCCCGATTATATAAGGGCTCTATTTCTCAGTATGCCAAGGACTATGAACCGGATGTGGTAATCTTTCTATATAATGTAGACAGCCTCAACCAGAATATGTTCTTGTGGGCAGATTAATACTCTCCCCTGTTCCAGTGGCCATTGTTTCCCCATCTCAAGAGAGGACAACAAAGAACAAAAAGGACTTGAAATGGTCCACAATTTATTGTAATATCAAATAGTCGCAAAACGACTTCATAACCGTGGGCCTATGGCGCAGCTGGGAGCGCGCTTGACTGGCAGTCAAGAGGTCAGGAGTTCGATCCTCCTTAGGTCCACCACTTTAAAAGAACCGGAGATTCTTTCTCCGGTTCTTTTTATTTGACGGTTCTAAGGGGTCGGTTCGGGGTCGGGTCCCTCAAAAATCATAAGGGAAATGCCTCCAAGCTTTGGTACCCGACCCCGAACCGACCCCATCCTAAATAATAATACTAGTAGTAAAGACCCCGTCCTTTGCCACAAAGGAATAGACTCCTTCATATTTTTCAGAAACAGCGGCGATACTTTTGGTGCCAAGGCCATGATCTTCCACCCTACTGATGGGCATGCCCTCCTCAAACTCCACATCACCCTCATAGCTGTTTGCAATTTGAATGAACAACTTCCCATTCTTATTCTTGCATTGAATCCGAATGAACCTATCCTTTACCACCGGAACACGCTTACAAGCGTGGATGGCATTTTCCAACCCGTTACCAAAGATTACGCAGAGGTCCATATCCGTCACGGTGTTTTCATCCGGCAGATTAATTTGGGTTTCCACTTGGATGCCCGCGGTTTTCGCTTCCGAAATATAGGAGTAGAGAATTAGATTAACGGTATAGTTGCCGCAATATTGCTCCACGCGGATTTCCTCAATATCTTTTTCTACCTTTGTAATATAATTCTGCGCCAATTGTTTTTTATTGTCCGCTAAGTAAGAGCCAATCAGGGTTAAATGATGACGCATATCATGTCGATACACAGCAGTTTTTTCCTGACACTCTTCCAACGCCTCAAAATGCAGCTGTGCTGCCGTAACCTGACTTTTCAAAAGGTTTTGTTCGTTTTGCAATTCCAGCTGCTCTCTGGTTTGTTGGAAAAAGCGAAAAACCACATAATAGGCCGAAAAAGCCAGGATAGACAGGGGCAAAACAGACCAAAAGACCTGATAGATATCCACTTCATCCAAATTGTATCGGCCCCCGGAATAAAGGATGACACTATAAGAAAGAGGAATCAACGAAAAGGCCACCCACCCTTTATTGGTATTTCTGAGCATGTACAAAAATACGGGGCGGAGATGCTTGTAAATAACCCACCAGGTGGGCGCATACAGAATGTAACTGACAATATTCACCACATCCCTGCTGGAATCAAAAAAGTAAGAGACCAGCAATCCCACCATCGAAAAGGAGGTGCTGATTCCCACAAGAGTGCAATGAACAAAGAATACCTTGATGAGTTTAAATTCCGAAAGAAATGCAAAGACCAGAAATGTGGGCAGATGGATTAAGAGAGGGTAATATTCCATGAAAAATATGTATCCGTATTGGCTTAAGATCCCAATATTAACGGCCGCTACCACTACAACATACCCCCACACAGGGTACCGATATTTCTGATATTTGCTCTTGCAATCCAACAGCATGTATATCACACTAATTGCAAATATCAAGGAAAGCGCCGTTCTGATATAGTCCAACATATCCTACTCCTTAAAGGAGAAGGCTATGTATTCCGCCTTCACCGCCTTGCTGTTGGCTTTCGCCAAAGGCACCCATGCAGAAGACTGCATTTTAATTTGTCTTTGCTGAATTGTGTGGATATGCTCCATGTTGACAATATAGGAGCGATGGGGTTTCACAAAGCAAGACTCGGAGAAAATTTCCTTTTCCAACTCTTGCAAGGAACCAACGGCTTCAATCACTGTCCCATCCGTCAAATGATAGGCAATGGTTCTCCCTATGATTTCGGCGAACTCTAAACTTCTAATCGAAATTCGGGTCAGCCCAGATTTGCTTTTCACCAAAAACCCCAAAGATGATGTATCCTCCATCTCTTCTATTACCTGATCCAATAAAAGAAAGAGCTTGTCTTTCCATATCGGTTTCAACGCGTAATAATAGGCATTCACCGCATAGGACTCTACCGCATACTCCGGAGAAGAGGTCATAAATATGATTTTAATATCTTGGTTAAACCTTCGTAATTCTTTGGCCACATCCATCCCCGTCATATGAGGCATCAAGATATCCAATAACACCACTTGGTATTGCTGGCCACTCTCCATAGCGGAAATGAAATCTACGGCATTGTGGAACGCCGTAAATTGAATGTTGCCAGGTTCTCTCTGCATGGACTGATAGTTCTCGACCAAAGAGACTATATTGGATAAATCTTCGATATTATCATCGCATATGGCTATTCGAAACATACTTCTCTATCCTCATATCTTCCGCAGCAAATGAATACTTGCATCATACCATGTAAGAAACCCCATTACAAACAAATCCAACCGCTTTCCATCCGGTCGTTTCATGTCGAAAAAGAGCCATTTCATGTAACGTTGGTTTTTTCACAAAAAAATAAGCTATTCTGTTATTATAGGCGATATGCAAACCCGGGTATTTGCAAATCATTCACTAGAGGGAGGAAGCGTATGTATTATTTCATTTCAACAGGTATCATTATTACCGCCCTTGTCCTCTGGATTATTGCTTTGCAACGTAGACTCATGGTTTTGGAGGCAAATGTTGGAAATGCGGTATCACAAATCGGTATTCAACTATCCTCCCAATGGGATGCGTTGGAAGTTCTAGTATCCCTTGCCGAAGAATATATGGGGCCGGAAGAAAAAGCAGTAATGGAAACGATAAAAGAAAGGCACCCCATTACAAAAGTTTCCTCCACTGAAGACATCGCAAGACAGCACAAGATCACTTGGGAAATCACCGAGAAAATCACAGCCATGGGAAGAAAACACCCGGAATTAATGAAAAGCCAAGACTACACGAAGACCCTGGACGGTGTCCGCCAATATGAAAGCATGGTTCAAACCAGTAGCCTAATCTACAACGAAAGCGCTGCAAAATTGAACAAGGCTCTAAAAATGTTCCCCAACTCTTTGGTGGCCGGAATTCTGGGATTTGACCGTCGCACTTATCTTGATACAGGCCGTTAACGAAAAAATGCATAGAGATGCATAAACAGGAAAAGCAATCTGGTGATATGTCAAGAAAAGAATGAAAGACTTTTAGAAAGAATTGAATCAAGAAGCACACAACAAAAAAACCGTTTTCCTGATTGAAAGCAAAAAAGGTAATAAATGGAATTTATGAAG
>Ga0334898_1001830_pt1 | contig 21723 bp, 21 predicted proteins | sample GraSluR3_MG_10_FD_207228 | JGI IMG/M metagenome (GOLD analysis project Ga0334898, IMG submission 207228) | Sludge microbial communities from methane-producing bioreactor in Wageningen University, Netherlands - Granular Sludge_3_08-R3 | ecosystem: Engineered > Bioreactor > Anaerobic >... | reverse complement strand
AGCTGGATTTCAAAGTCCCTGATCATCGTGTCTATCTGTTTTTCTATCATAACATCCGGAATATCCACTTCGGTCAGTTCGGCCGCTTTTTTAATAACTTCGTTCTCAAGCTCGTTTTTTGCCCTCTGCTGCGCCTTTTCCTCCAGCTTTTCCCGGATATCTGTTTTGAGTTCTTCAAGGGTATCAAACTCGCTTACGTCTTTGGCAAACTCGTCGTCCAGGTCGGGAAGCTCCTTTTCCTTTATCTCCCTAACCTCTACCTGGAACTCGGCATCCTTGCCGGCAAGGTGCTCCGCCTGGTAATCCTTAGGAAACTTCACCTTAGCGGTAACACTGTCTCCCGCCTTCGCACCTATAAGCTGGTCTTCAAAACCCCCGATAAAATGCCCGGACCCCAGCACCAGAGACTGGTTTTCCGCGCTGCCGCCTTCGAACTGCTCGCCGTCTACAAAACCCTTGTAATCGATCATAACCATGTCGTCCTTTTGGGCGGCCCTGTCCTCAACGGTAACCATCCTTGCACCGGATTCGCGCATGTTATCCAGTTCCTTCTCAACATCCTCGTCTGTAACAGGATATTCTTTTTTCTCAACTTCTATTCCATCATATTCGCCCAGGGTAACTTCGGGCTTCACCGTGACAACCGCTTTAAATATGAAGGGTTTTCCCTTCTCTATCTGCACTATGTCTATTTCCGGCCTGTCCACCGGCTGCAGGCTGTGCTCCTCCACCGCGTCCTGGTAGGCTCCGGGACATACTTCGTTGATTGCGTCTTCGTAAAAGATGCCCTCACCGTAATGCCTTTCTATTATAAACCTCGGTGCCCTGCCCTTTCTGAAACCGGGTATGTCGAACCTGCCCGCATTCTTTTTATAGGCCCTGTTGACTCCCTTTTCGAACTGCTCGCTGCTTACTTCTATTTCCAGGGTGGCCGTATTGTTTTCTATTTTCTCCACTTTCGAACTCATATATGCTCCTCCTTGTTCGCATTAAATGCCTATATGTATAAGGCTCTTTCCAATGCCTGATTCGACTAAGACATTATAACATAACACCATGCTTATAACAAGCAAACGCAAAAAACAGACCACTTTAAGGTCTGCCTTCTTATTGGAGCGGAAGACGGGATTCGGACCCGCGACTTTCGCCTTGGCAAGGCGACGCTCTACCACTGAGCTACTCCCGCATGCTGACCCGCAGGGGTCGGTTACATAAAGTATACTAGCATATTTTAATAACCAATGCAATAGTAAATTCCACTCCCAACTTTTTTCGCCTGTAACCCGCCTGTAACCATATTATTTGCACGGTTTTAAAAAATATTTGAAAATTTTTCTACAAAAACTTGCAATATTTTCTATTGTAGTATACAATATGGTCACAAATACATAAAAACCCGATAAAGGCAAAGCCGTCGAAAGACGGTGACGCAAAACTAAAGGGGCTTAAGCGCATTAAGCGCTATGCCAGCCAGTTGCCGGAATATATGCTATTGTATATTACCCGCACCTGGTGTGCGGGTTTTTGTGTGTCCCAACAAAAAAGATAAAGGCAAAACCGTCGAAAGACGGTGACGCAAAGCTAAAGGGGCTTTGGCGCTATAGAGCGCTGTGCCAGCCAGCTGCCGGAATATAAGCTTTTGTATATTACCCGCACCTGGCGTGCGGGTTTTTTATTTGGGGGTCAAACAAATGATGAGGCGGAGAAATGTACTAAAGATTTTCATAATATTTCTTTTATGTACAAGCCTTGTGCTGGGTGCGGGCGTGCCGGTTCAGGCCGCCTACAGCGTAAGCTTCAAATCGAAAAACATCGAGATAACCTCTCCGGACAAAAACGGCCTGTCCTTTGACGGCAGCCTGGTTGTGGAAGGAAAGACCGACCTCCCGGAGGTTTGGCTGTGCGTAAGAGGCCCGGAAGGCGAGCTTGTAACCTACCCGGCGGATGTCCATGATGGCGGGTTCGCGGTAAACGTAAATCTTAGGTTCGGGAAGGGTGTCTATACCGTATGGGCCGGGGACAACCCCACCAGTTTCGACGGCAAGATACGTTTCGAAGTGAAAAACACTTCATCCGATGATACAAGGTATCTTGCACCCTCGGCCTATGTTGACAGCGATCATGAAGAAGTTAAGGCCCTTGCGGAGAGCCTAGCCGGTTCCTCCATGACGGATATGGAAAAAATCCAGGCCATACACCGCTGGGCCGCTTCAAACATAGAATATGATTACAGCGCGTATATCGACGGCAAGAACACACTGCGCACCGCCAGCGAAACAATAAACCGCAAAAAAGGTGTCTGCCGGGATTACTCCTTTGTGGTGGCAGCCCTTGCAAGGGCTGCGGGAATACCCGCAAAGGTTGTGTACGGCAGTGCCGGCGCCTCCGACAATGGCTGGAAGCCGCAGCTTCATGCATGGAACGAGCTGTACGCCGACGGGCGCTGGGTTAAGGTGGATTCAACCTGGGATGCGGGATATATAAAAGAAGGAAGGTTTGTAGCCTCCCTTTCGGACAATTATCTTGACCCGGATACCGACGAGTTTTCCATGACCCACCGGGTCACATCGGTAACGCTTCACTAAACGGCAGAATACATCTGCTGCTTTTTCTGTTGACCTTACTCCTCCAATGCCGCCCTTACTATAAGCCGCTGCCTTGCGCTGCCTGCCGGATGGCAGGTGGTCAGTGTGAGGGCCGGATAACCGCAGGGGTCGATAACACTCCAGTCGTTCTTTGCCACCGGAAAAACCCTCTCTACCCTGTAGGTATAACCCCTTGAATCATAACCGATTATGATTTCGTCTCCCTCTTCCAGCTTATCCACATGCCGGAACCACGCGCCGTAGGTAGTCCTGTGGCCTGCGATGGCGGTATTGCCCTCACCCGGCAGAACGGATTCTTTGTACCAGCCCGGGCCCTTTGCAAGGACTGCTTTGTCGGTGCCTTCAAACACCACCGCCGACAGCTCCAGCGCGGGTATCTCGATGGTCATGAAAGCTCCGTCCGGCATATGCTTAACAGGGATTTCCTCAATCTCCTCCGCTTCGGATATGCTCTCCTCGGGATACTCAATCACGGGGTTTTCCGCCTCTTGCTGCAGTGCTGTAAACTTTGCCTGGTGATACTGTGCGTATATCCTGGTAAAAAGGGGATAAAGCATAAGCAATATCCCCGTTATAACCAGTATCCAGCTCAGCTTATATTTTATGTGCTTTTTTTTGCTTGTCTGAGCCATTTTTAAGGTCTCCTTTTCATCCAGCCGGCATTTAGCGTCGTTTTCTTACAAACAGTCCCAGTCCCGCCAGCGCAGCACCAAGCATCTGGAAGGCTGCCGGGTTCCCACCGGTAAAGGGCAGGTCAGGAAGTTCCGGAGCAGTTACCAAAGGCTCTTCTTCAACTACTACCGGCTCTTCTACCGTTTCTTCCACCGGAGGTGTCAGCACCTCTTCAGGCTCTTCGGGAACCTCAACTGGCTCGGTTGTGGTGATCTTGACCTTTGATTTGCTGCCGCCACCACCGCTGGGTTCGTCGCCTTCTTCATAGTTTATTACGTAAATTTCCATGTCTTGACCGGCTTCAAGGTCAAATTCAAGTTCACCATCGTCAAGTTCGCTGTTGAAACCATCAAGAACGGTTTCGACCAGCTTGTATCTTCCCGCAGGATACGCGCCAAACTCAATTTTTCCGTCTGGCCCGGTTTCTTCGCTGGCCAGCTCTTCTTCCTCGTTTTCGCCATATATCCTGTATAACGTAAATGGAACAGCCTCATGCGGATCGCCCTCCGGGTATTCTTCATCAATGGTCTTGATTACCGTTATGGTGCCAGGAAGGTCGCAATTCACTACCTTTACCACTAACGGACTTGTTGATGTATGGTTGTCAGTTACTGTTATTTCATAGTTTTCCCCAAGGTTGTTTTCATATCCTTCAAGTTCTTCTTCCTCCAATATATAGGTGCCCGTCGGGATATTGTTCCATTCGATTACACCATTTTCATCGGTTGCTTTTTCAAGTACTGTATCGCCGTCCTTCAGATAGAATGTAACACCGCTATGCGGTTCCTCCACAAGTATGCGTGTTTGCATTTGAGAGTATGGCACTTTTGTCTTTTCTATTTTAACATTTCCGGTCGGTACCGTCTCTTCTGTAACCATAACAGTTACGATAACTTCATCAGTAACGGAGTATTGTCCACTGTCGACATCATAAAGCCCTGTAGCTGTAGCCTTGTTTGTTACAGAACCAGCTGTCTCAGTTTCATATGTGGCTTCCCCTTCGGCAGAAACACCCGGGTTAAGGCTGTCGTCATCCCCTAGCCCTGTTAGTGAAATGGAGCCCAGCACATCATCTACCAATGTTACATTGGTTAATGGCACGTTCCCCGTATTGGTGACTGTATAACTATATTTTATCTCTTGCCCTGCCACTACAGAATATTGATCCGGTTCTTTTGCAACAGTTATGCCAGGCTTGGCTATATTGACAGTCTCAGAATCGGTGTCTTTTACTTTCTCCCAGTCGAATAGCCCCTCGCGCCACCAACCCGTAACTGTAGCAGTATTTACCAGTCCATCCGGTTCATTGCCGGTTACTTTGTACGATTTAGTAAGGGTTTGGGTATCACCAGCCTTAACATAGCCCGGGATTGGCACTCCAAAAATTTTCTTGTTGATTATACCCAGCTTATTATCCTTTACAATAAACAACAGGCCAACATTGCCGGTATTTTCAACTTCATAGGTATATTTAATCCACTCACCCTTTTTAGCCCAATCCTTATCGGCATCTTTTGTTATTTTTATTCCCGGCTCGGGCGGCCCTTCCAATACAACAACACTAACCGTATCCGTATCAGTATAGGATACATCATTATAATATCCGGTTGCCGTAGCAGTATTGATCAGAGTGCCCACTGTTTCAGCAGTATCCTCGGCTTCCCCTGCGGCAGACTCACCCGGGTTAAGGCTGTCGCCAATCCCTAGACCTGTCAGTGAAATGTCGCCCAGTTCATCATCTACCAGCGTGACACCGGTCAGCGTTACATTCCCTTCATTGGTTACTGTATAGCTGTAACTTATGGTATCCCCAACAGTGACTGTATCCGGCTCGGCTGTTTTGGTTACTTCTATAGATGGATTAATTTCTTCATTTATTACCATAACCTCATAAGGGTCATTGGAAGCCGTAACCGTAATGGTATTGGTTTCATCGAGACTTGTCAAATATCCGTCCGGCACATCCTCTTCAAGTGTATAATCTCCCGGTTCCAGATCACTGAATATTGCTATACCATCATCATCAGTTCTTTGTTCGTCTCCTACCTGAACGCCGTTTTGCAGAACCTTGAATGGCACATCCTTTTGCGGACTGCCGTTTTCGCTGTCTATTTTTTTGATTACCTTAATACTTCCCTTGGTAGGCGGTATTGGAGAAAACTCGAGATAGTTCAGCTTCTGACCGGCACCATTGCCAGCAACAACTGTGAAAACACATTCATTCCCTGTAAACTTATCAAGGGTAACTGTAAATTTATGGTTGTTAAAATAATAAGACCCGCCTACCGCGTTTATCGTTCCTGCTTCATAATGGCCATAAGCATGGCCTTGTGCATCTCCGACATATATGCGGATATCAATAGGAGGACCATTCCAGTTTGATATTTCATCATAATCATCAAGAGGGAATACAAATGTCCTTTCGTTAGGAGGGTTATTCCCATGTGGCTTTTTAAATTCCGGGCCAAACTCTGAAAATTCTGCCCAATGACGACCATTATCGTCTGTATAAACGTCTGTGTCGTATGTATGTTCAGGATCCACAGTTTGTACACCTAATGTCTGCATATCCAAACCAAATAAAACTACATCCACTTGTTCCCCATCGTCTTCTTCTTCCTCAAACTCTTCTTCCTCTACTACTTCCTCTTCTTCCTCTACTACTTCCTCTTCTTCCTCAAACTCTTCTTCCTCTATCTCTTCTTCTTCCTCTATCTCTTCTTCTTCCTCTATCTCTTCTTCTTCCTCTATCTCTTCTTCTTCCTCTATCTCTTCTTCTTCCTCTATCTCATTTACTTGTGTCTCTAGCTGGTTATCCTGAACCAACTCGTCATCCCCATCGCCCTGTGCCAGGGCTATGCTGTAGGATGCCAGAAGTGCGACTATGGTGAGTACAGCTATAAGCTTTCTTGTCCCCATCTTTCTAATACTCAATTTATTCACTCCTCTTTGAAAAATAGTGAAACCTTCTTACCTTTTATAACACTACTTCCGCCAAGCATGTACCTCTGCCGGATGCAACCGGCCTATGCGATATGTACCAATAATTTATTATTGCTTAACCCCTATAGTACCCCGCTTTTATTATTACCCCCTTCCCCCTCTTCCATACTCGAACCCCAAGACCTTAACCTGGTCATCTCTTTTCTGCTGATAAACAAGCCTTCCTCAATGAGATGCAGCATTTCCATATAGCTTCTGAAGGGCACTGACTTCCCTTCTTCTATCCAGTGTATATACCCCTGGACGGTGAAGTTTTCCGAATACACCACTTTAATCATGAAAGTAGGGTTGGCACCAGATGTCCGATGGGCATTGTCCTCCTTTGCAGGTATGTTTTTCACAACAATCCCTCCAAATACAGCTCTTATGTCCTGCTGTACATCATTTTAACAGGGGACAGTTTTATATAGTGTTCAAATCGATTACATATACCGAACAGTACAATTACATTTCAATTACAAAAACCCCCGTAGAGGTTCCCGTGTAATCCGGAACATTCTTCGGGGGTTTGTCTGGCAATTAGGTTTTGTTTTTTCTTTATGCAAAGAAGGGTTTTTTGTCCGGCGTTACCGGCTTGAACGAAATCTCCACCGATAACCCCTCCTGCCCGGCGGCATTCCTGAACTTTTTCTCAACCCGCCTGCCAATCAGGGTAAGGGCATCCCTCTGCACGTCGGTAAGCAGAACAATCATCTGGTGGTCGTTCCACTGCGTAAATACGTCTCCCCTCCGCAGCGAAGCCTTCAGTACCGATTTTAAATCTTCGCCGGCACTCTTAAGCTTGTCAGCCGATGCCTTTCCTCCGTCGGCAGTAATGGTAACCAGGCCGAGAAACTCCTTGCTTTGGGCCCTTATACTCCTTCGCTCCTCCAGGTTGTATATGGTCCTGAAATATTCAATATCGCAAAAAAGTGCCCCTTCCATATCGTCAGCCTGGGTAAGGCTTTTGCTTAAGGTGGATATGTCAGCCCTTTTTAAATTGTCTCCCGCAATTATTCTGCTGTATACTCCTTTGAGGGCGGGGGTCGGTTTTACCGAAAGCTCCCTGTACATTCTCCCGGTTATATAGTTATAATGGCTCAGTGCATTTTTATATTCCTTCATTTCCAGCAGCGCTTCCAGAAAGAATACGTGCAAAGCCTCTTCAAAGGGCTCGTAGCACACCGCCTGCTCGAAATGCTCAACTATTTCCCTATGCCTGCCCTGGGTCTTCAACAGTTCAAAAAGCCTTATCAGCGACTGTACGTAAAGCCGGTGGTACCTGTTTCTTATGGTAAACACCCATTCGCTGCCGGTGATATCCTCCAGGTATTGGCCCCTATACAGCCTTATTGCTTCCGTGTATTTGTCTATTGCCATATCTGGATTATTTTTTCTCGCCGCATCGGCCATTTTTATATTTTGCTCAAAAAGGGCGGTGTCCACCAGGCAGTTTTTACTTATATTAAGAATATAGTACCCGTTTTGAAAGTCTATGGCGAAATACCCGGAACCGCCGCTTTCACTACCGGTCAGCCCCATACCTTCCAGTGTTTTGCGCAGCCTGAAAACCTGGGTTCTGAGGGCATTTTTGGGATCGGCGCTTGCTGAATCATTCCACAGGTTTTCGGTAATGTGATCAGGCGAAAGCTTCCTGTCCCTGTACGTAATAAAATACTTGAGCAGCTCCAGCCTTTTGTGAGACCGTCTGTTTTTCCCCATTAGGGATTTACCGGATTCTTTTATATCAAAATCCCCCAGCGTCAAAACTTCCACGCCCATTGTTATACCCCCAACCGCCAACCCGTATAGTTGACTCTTCAGTATATTGTACTAAATACTTCATCAACTTTCAATACGTGTATATGGTTACTTGGATAAATTTAACACGAAAATGTCATATTATGTAACAATTTTGTTCTATTTTTATTTTAGAGTATACCTTATACGGTAATAAATTACAACTTTTGACTTATGCCGCCAAAATAAGTTATTATTAAATAGAATGATTATACCGATAAATAGTATGAAAGGTCTTTTTTACCTTAATACTGTTTTTGTATAAAAAGGAGGCTTTCCCTTTGGCCGATTTCGACATCAAAATACTGGATAAGATACTATCGGAAACAATTGAAAAAATCCAGCAGGGCAAAGAAGAAGTGGATGAAATAAGCGAGCAGGTAAGCAGCGAATGCGAAAAGCTTCGGGACGACCTTGCGGATATCAGCGAGAAAGTAAGGCTAATAATCGAGAAGGTGGACAGCTTCCAGTACAAGGAGCAGCTTGCCAGGTATGACCTGTTTCTGACCAACAAGGAATACATGAAGCACGGCGAAGAAGACATGAAAAAGGCGTACAACGTGGCACTGGACCTTCAGCAGAGGTACAGGGAGCTTCAGCAGGAGGAAAGGCTGCTGCGCCAGGAAAGAGACAAGCTTACAAGAAGGTACAAAACACTTTCCAACACCGCCGAAAGGGCAAGGTATTTGTCCGGCCAGATTACAGAGGTGATAAGCTACCTGGCAACAAGCCTGCAGGGCATGTCGGGCTACATAAAAAAGATACAGAACAAGGAAGAAATGGTCATGGCTATTATAAAGGCCCAGGAAGAGGAAAGAAAGTCGATGGCAAGGGAAATACACGACGGCCCGGCCCAGGCCATTTCAAACGTGGTGATACGGGCGGAGATATGCAAACAGCTGGGGCTGGACAACACAAAACTGCTGGAGGAACTGGAAGGGCTGGTCAAGACTGCCAACACCAGCCTTGAGGATATACGAAGAATAATATTCGATTTAAGACCGATGCACCTGGACGACCTCGGCCTTATCTATGCGGTCATTAAATACTGTGAAGAGTTTGAAAAACAGACCGGAATAAAGGTTGATGTAAACCATTCCGACTGCGACAAGCGTTTTGACAATACCTTTGAAATATCCATATACCGAATCATACAGGAAATACTCAATAATTCGCGCAAACACTCCCAGGCGGAAAGAATAACCATTGACTTTGTAATGACACCCCTGGTAATTAAGATATCGGCGGAGGATGACGGAATAGGCTTTGACCCGGAAGAAATCGACTTTACCAAGCACTTCGGACTGAAGGGCATCCGGGAAAGGGTGAACCTTATGGACGGAACCGTTGACATAGATGCAGCCAAGGGTAAGGGCACCACATTCTACATAGAGATACCTTTAAGTTGAACCAAGTCCCGGTGTATGCCAGCCGTTTTAAACCGGAAAGCGTGATTACCGGCCCTTACATAAAGGGCGAAGGAGGGGTAATATGGCTGAAATCAGACTTATGGTGGTTGACGACCACGAGATTGTCAGGCAGGGTCTTGTCAAGCTGATTGAGATGAACGAGGAGTTTAAAGTGGTGGCAGAAGGCTCGAACGGGCGGGAAGCGATTAAGCTTATGCAGCTGCACCGGCCGGATATTGTGCTTATGGACCTCAACATGCCGGACATGGACGGAGTGGAAGCCTGCAGGGTAATAACCGAAAACGGCATCGGGCCGAAGGTTATCGCCTTAACCGTGTGCGAAGAGATTGACATAATAACCGATGCCCTGGCTGCCGGAGCCAAGGGGTATATACTGAAGAACACAAACCTTGAAAACCTGACCAGGATAATCAGGGATGTTCACGAAGGAAAGGCCTATATCGACCCGTCGGTGGCCACCGGCCTTATAGACCGGTACAACACCTATGCACGGCAGGCTGAGGGAAAAAGCAGCAGCCCCCTTTCGGAAAGGGAGGTGGAGGTACTGGAATTGGTATCAAAGGGCAGTACCAACCGGGAAATAGCGGCGGAGCTTTTCATCAGCGAGAAAACCGTGAAAAACCACGTTACCAATATACTTAGAAAGCTGGATGTTTCGGACAGGACCGAAGCCAGTGTTACGGCAATAAAGAAACGGTATATATAACATACCCGTCCCATGGGACGGGTCCTATTTTTTTATGGGTATATCAGCCTATCGAGAAAATAGTCCCAGAAAGTTCCAAAATAGGCCGAAAGGCCGATGTCAGCGCCCCTTCGCCGATGGTATCATATAAATTACCAAATAAACACGAAGGGAGTGCATGGTGACATGTTGAGAACCATAAAGAATTTTCTGGCGGACGAAAGGGGCCAGGCATCAACCGAGTACGCGGTGATAATCGGAGTAATAGCCCTTGCACTTATTGGAGTATTGGTAATATTCAGAGGACAGCTACAAAGTATATTTACTAGTGCCGGTGAGGAACTAATTGATAATGCGGTTCCAACCCCGTAATAATTCCCCTTGTCCTGCTGAGCCAGACGGCAGGACTTTTTTTCTAAAAACCAGGAGGGATGTTTATGAAGTACATTCTCCTTTTTTCCATACTTATACTATGCACGGTAACCGATATAAAGGAAAGAAAAATCCACAACCCGGTACTGCTGGTAGGCCTTATTATGGCCCTTATGCTCAATACTTACGAAGCGGGCCTTGACGGGGCCCTTGAAACCCTCAAGGGCCTTGCAGTGGGAACTGCAGTGTTCTTCGTGCCCTATCTATTGGGCTGGCTGGGTGCCGGCGATGCCAAGCTAACCGGTGTAATAGGTGCCTTTTTCGGCTGGCGGTTCGTTATATACGCCGTCCTCTGCACCGCGGTGGCCGGCGGAATTATCTCGGTTTATTTCCTAATAAAGAACAAAAGGGCGGCATCCCTTTTCCAAAACCTTCGCATGTTCTTTTTGACCCGCTCTTCCTATTACCTTCGCGAACACGATGAAACTTGCACCTTCCCCTATGCCGCCGCCATTATGCTGGGTACCGGCGCTGCCGTGGGACTGCAGGTGATGGGCTGTGTTTAGAAGATTTCTGAAGAACAGCGAAGGCCAGTCCATCGTGGAGTTTTCAATATCGCTGCCGATACTTTTGCTGATAATAGCCGGTATATTGGAGTTTTCGAAACTTGGCGGCACTCTGCTCATGGTGAACTACGGTGCCCGTGAAGGGGCACGGGTGGCAGCGCTGGGTGCCAACGACACCACCATAATCCAGCAGGTAAAGGAATCAACCCTGCTGCTTGACGACAGCAAGCTGGTGGTTGAAATCCTGCCGGAAACAGCAAGAGTAAGCAGCGGAAACGTTTCTGTTACCGTAAAGTATCCGGTGGATATCAATATCCCGGTAATTAACAAAATAACCGGCACCCCCAGATGGGTGACGGGAAACCTTACCATGCGGGTGGAGTAAAAAAGGGAGGTATAACAAATGCCAAAATTTTTTAGAAAAGAAGACGGGATGGCCCTTGTACTTTTTGCCATTCTGCTGCCGGTTATACTGGGCTGCACCGCATTGGTGGTGGACTTTGGTCTCCAGTACGGAAGCAAGGTAAGGCTGCAGAATATTGCACAGGCTGCCGCCCTGGCTGCTGCCCAGGATGCGGGTGAGAGCTCTTCCCTTGCATACGACAAAGCCTGCGAATACCTCAGCCTGAATGGGGTTGAGGAGGATGAGGCACAGATAGACATTTCCCAGTCAGAACCCAGCGCCAGTATTACCATAACAAGGGAAGCCGACTATTATTTCGGCCGTATACTGGGTTTTCGGACAGCCGATGTTTCTGCCAGGGCCAAGGCGGTAAGCGTGGGCCTATCGTCCTTTACAGGGGCTGCTCCACTGGGAGTCCTGTTCGATGATTTCGTCTACGGCCAAAAGTATACACTAAAATGCGGAGCTCCACCCGAGATAGGGGCCGGTAATTTCGGCGCCCTGAGACTGAGCGGTTCCGGAGCCACAGCCTATGAGGATGACCTGAAACACGGATACCCGGGAAAGCTGGAAGTGGGTGATATTGTAGAAACCAAGCCCGGCAACATGTCCGGCCCCACCGAGCGGGCGATAGACTACCGGTTTGCCCAGGACACCCGGGTACCGCCGAATACCTTCGACGACTTTGACCGGGACGCACCGCAGATACTTTACGTGCCGGTGATAGAACCCTATGAGGTCAGCGGCACTCACATACAATCGGTACGGATACTTGGCTTTGCCGCATTCTTTGTCACCGGCGTGCCGGGCAGCGGTAACGAAAGCGAAATAGAAGGCTATTTTGTCAAGACGGTAAAAAGCGGTACCGGGGGTGAAAGCCAGGCAAACTACGGTGTTGTAACATGCAAATTAGTGGATTTTTAAAGGGGGTTCTTAGGTGAGCAAGAAAATAATTCTTCTGACATTGTTACTGACCATTGTTACATCCGCCGCAGTATATCTTTACCTGGAAAACTATAAAGCTTCCATGACCAACAGGGAATACGTGCAGGTGGTTGTTACAAACCAGACCATACCCAACCGCGAAAGGATTACCCAGGATATGCTTAAAACGGTCACAGTAGACAGGGAATACGTTCATCCCAACGCCTTCAGGAACGTAAAGGACGTTGTGGGCGGCATATCCACCACAAGGATAGCCAAGGGGGACGAGGTGTTAAGGGATTATGTGGCATCCTCCAATGATATAGAAAAGGGCCTGGCCTTTGTTGTGCCCGAGGATATGAGGGCAATAACCGTACCGGTGAATGAAATCTCCGCCCTTAACTACATGGTAAGGCCGGGGGACATGGTAGACGTTATAGTCACCATTACACTTCAGCATCAGCAGCCGGACGGGTCAACCAAAAGCTTTGAGCAGAGCAACTATGTACTGCAGAAGGTATTCGTGCTGGCTACCAACGACAACCTGGGCTATGACAACGGTTTTGTCAACCAGGACGGGAGCAGAAAAAACACGGTAACGCTGGCGGTATATCCGGACCATGCGCTGACACTGGCGCTGGCCGCCGATTACGGAACAATCAGGCTGCTGCTTAGGAACCCGGCGGACGACAGGGTTACTTCGATAAGACCCGCCCTGCTTGAAAACTTTGTCCGGGAGGATGGGATCAGATGAGCATCAGAGTGCTGATAGTCGATGATGTTTCGGAAACCTGCAGCAACATTTCCAAGCTCCTGTCCTTTGACAAGGAAATTGTAATAGTAGGAACCGCATACAACGGTAAGGAAGCACTGGAGTTCTGCCAAAAAAACAGGCCGGATATTGTGCTTATGGATATTAACATGCCGGTTATGGACGGGATAGAGGCCACTGAAAAGATTGCCGTACGCTACCCGGAAATATCCATTATAATGATAACCGTCCAGGGCGAGCTGGAATACATAAAAAAAGCCATGGTTGCCGGGGCCAGGGACTACCTGGTCAAGCCCTTCACGGCGGACCAGCTGATAAACTCGGTGAAAAAGGTCCATCAGTTAGAAAGCAGAAAGATTAAGAAAAAGCCGCCCGCCGTTGTTTCATCCAAGCCCAAGGTATTGTCGGTATACAGCCCGAAGGGGGGCATCGGAACCTCAACCATAGCCGTCAACACAGCGGTAATGCTGCAGCAGTTGACCGGCAAAAAAACCGTGCTGCTTGACCTTGACCTGCAGTCAAGCGATATAGCGGTCATGATGGATTTAAACCTGGGAAAGACCATAAGCGATATAGTCCAGGACATCGGACACCTGGACTGGGAAATACTGAACGAGTATTTGTACAAGCACAGCTCCGGCGTGGACGTGCTGCTTGCACCGCCGGAGCCGCAGTATGCCGAACTGGTTAAACCGGAATACGCGGAAAAGATTATAAAGATATTAAAGCAGCATTATGACTTCATAGTTATCGACACTTCCTGTATTCTGGATGCCTTCAACCTGTCGGTGCTAAGCACATCGGACGAGATACTGCTGGTGCTTGCCCTTGAGCTGCCCACCGTCCGGAGGGTGAAAAAGATAAGCGAGCTGTTAAAGGAACTGGGCGTATCAAACAACATACGTTACGTGCTCAACCGTTCTTCCGACGAAATCGGGCTCAACAGGAAGGAAGTGGAAAAGCATCTCAATATAACCATCGACAATCATATTTCTTCCAACGGCAAGGTAGCAATCAGCGCGCTTAACAGGGGTACGCCCTTTGTCATAGGCAGCCATACCGCCAAGATAAGCGACGATATTAAAAAACTTGCGCTGAACTGTGCAGGGGGCGGACAGGCCAAAAAGAAAAAACGAATCTTTTCATTCTAACGTTACAGGTTATGGAGGGGTTGTAAATGTCACTTTTGGAAATGCTTGAAAACAAAAAAAAGAATACCGGGGATATTGGGGGCGGCAATGTTATTAAGATTGACAATACCGACAGGTATAACGATCTGAAAACCACCATTCACAAGCTGCTTGTCAAAAAACTGGAGCAGGAAAACAAGCTGTCCGGCGTCAACGAGAAGGACATGAAGAAAGAGATAAGAAGCTTTGCCGACGAGTACTTCCAGGGCAGTGCCCCCCATATTCCCCGCAGCGACAGGAATGCCATTATCGAATACCTGACAGACGAAATATGCGGCTACGGGCCAATCACCGAATTTCTGAAACAGACCGACATAGAGGAAATAATGGTGAACGGCCCCTACCAGATATATATAGAGCAAAAGGGAAAGGGAAATATACTGACCGGCAAGAAATTCCGGGACAAAGAGCATGTGATGCATGTCATCGAGAAGATTATAAGCCCCCTGGGCAAGCGGGTGGACGAAACCAAGCCCTATACCAACGCAAGGCTGCCCGACGGCTCCAGGGTACATGTCATTGTACCGCCGGTGGCACCCAAGGGGCCTTACATATCCATAAGGAAGTTTGAAACCGACCCCTTTACGATAAACGACCTGATAAACTTCAACACGCTTACCCCGGAGATGGCAAGGTTCCTGGAAGCCTGTGTGAAAGCACGTATAAATATTATGGTTTCGGGTGGTACTTCATCAGGAAAGACCACCATCCTAAACTGCCTTACTTCATTTATCAGCAATAATGAAAGAATACTGGTGATTGAGGATTCCATGGAACTGCAGCCGAGGGGGAACCACGTTTTAAGGCTGGAAGCAAGGGATGCAAACATAGAGGGCAAGGGCCAGTTTACCATAAGGCAGGCGGTAATCGAAGCCCTGCGTATGAACCCCACCCGGCTTATTATAGGAGAGATACGCGGCGCCGAGTGCTTCGATTTTCTGCGTGCCAGCAATACCGGTCACCGCGGCAGCATAAGCACCGCCCATGCCAATTCTCCCCGGGACCTTTTGCACGCGCTTGAAACCATGACAATGATGTCCAATATTGACATACCCCTCATTGCAATACGGCGGTATATCGCCAATACCGTAGACCTTGTCGTACAGCAACAGCACATGGAAGACAACACCAGGAAAATGGTGAGCATTACTGAAGTGTGCGGTATGGAGGGCGATGTTATCCAGCTTCAGGAGCTGTTCAGGTACGAGCAGCAGGGCATTGAACACGGCGGCAGGGTCATGGGCAAATTTTTATGCACCGGGGTAAAGCCAACCTTTATGGGCAGAATCAGGGCGGCGGGCATACCCATGCCGGACAGTATTTTTACGCGGCCCGACTGATAAGCTAAACGATAAACCAGTCCCCCTGTTTGTGTGGAGGTGTATGGAATGGATAAATTATTGCTGACAGTACTGATATTTATAACCATATATCTGAACAGCCTTATACTCTTTAAAGCGCTGTACAGAAAACAGCTCAAACAAAACACAAGAATCGGCAGGTACCTTACGGCGGACGCGCTGGGGGAACACAGGGAGAAATCCCTGTTCTCAATACTGTCGATGGTCAGAAGGCTCGGCAGGTCGCTGCTGAAAGAGGACCGGTCAGCAAAACTGGAGCTGCAGCTCTTGAGGGCGGGAATCCTATTAAAGAGCGAGGAGTACATTATACTGGTATACCTGTCGGTACTGGTTCCGCCGGTATTCATATACCTTTTGACCGGCAACATATTTGCAGCCGCCATAATGGCCCTGGCGGGGCTGATTATGCCCAAACAGATTCTTAATGCCGCCATCAAGAAAAGGCTGAACAAATTCAACCAGCAGCTGCCGGATGCAGTCAATGTAATGATATATTCGCTGAAATCGGGTTTAAGCCTTATACAGGCACTGGAAAGCGTGGCCAACGAAATGGCCGACCCGATCAAGAGCGAATTCAGAAGAACCGTGAACGAGATAAAGGTATTGAGCCGTCCCAAGGAGGATGCGCTGGAGAATATGAACCGGCGTATCAACAGCGAAGACCTTGACCTGGTGGTTACGGCAATAGCCATCCAGTCCCAGGTGGGCGGAAACCTGGCGGAGGTGCTGGAAAATATAGTGGAAACGGTCAGGGACAGAATTGCAATCAAGGGAGAGATTAAGGCAATTACAGCCCAGGGCAGGATATCCGGAATAATAGTCGCATCCATCCCAGTATTTGTGGGAGTAATGATTCTGTTTATAGACCCCGGGTACATGAAACCCCTTGTTGTTGAGCCCTTGGGATGGATGATTATTGGATTTTCAGTGTTTTCGGAGTTTTTAGGCTTTATGTTCATGAGGAAGATAATAGATATAGATATTTAAACCTGGGGGTATTGGCATGATGACCTACCTTACCGCGCTTATTGCGGTGACACTGTTTTTTATATTCTATTCAGTCCTGCTGGCAGTAGGCAGGAACCGTGAACGCTCTGCAAAAAGGATAGCGAAATACATTAAACAGAGACAAAAGACCGCCCTTGACATGGAGCTAAACCGGTCGCTGTCCGACAGGGTTTTTATGCCCTTTTACAGGAGACTGTCCAACAGCGTTTCCAGGATGGTACCCCGGAACCGGCTGGAGACCCTTGACGCCAAGCTGTTTCACAGCGGGCTGAAGATGCGGCCCCAGGAGTTTCTGACGCTGCAGTTTACCTGCATGGCGGTTTTACCGGTGTTAATTGCCTTCGCCCTTTACCGGTCCGGCAAGGACGCAGTTGAAATCACCGCCCTTTTTTTGCTGTTCGCAGCGGTAGGCTACCTGCTGCCCAAGTACTACCTTATCTCCAAGATAAACAAAAGAAAAAACCAGATGCGCCGCGAGCTTCCCGGGATGATTGATTTGCTTACCGTCAGCATGGAAGCGGGCCTCAGCTTTGATATGGCGTTGACCAAAATAGTGGCAAAGTCCAGCGGGCTGCTTACCGAACAGCTGGAGCTTGCCATGAACAGAATAAAAAGGGGCATCCCCAGGAGCCAGGCGCTCAGGGAAATGGCACAAAAGGCGGACGTGGAAGAGCTGGCAAATTTTATACTGGCGGTGCTTCAGGCTGAAAAGCTGGGCATAAGCATGAGCAATATACTGAAGGTGCAGGCGGCCCAGATGCGCGAGCGAAAAAAGCAGTGGGCCAAGGAAAAGGGAGGAAAGGCTGCGGTAAAGATTATAATACCGCTGGTGATATTCATACTGCCGGTACTGTTTGCGGTGCTGCTGGGGCCCCTTATTTTGAGCGCAAGGGAATACTTTTAGTCAAGGGTGCATAGGAGGTAAAAGTATGCTGGTCAACAGGGATACGGGAGAAGTAATAGCAAAAAGCGTGTTTGTAGCTAAAACGTTCTGGCCGAGATTCAAGGGTCTGCAGTTTACAAAAACAATACCACCGGATTTTGCATATATTATAACAGGCTGCGGCAGCATACACACCTGTTTCATGCGTTTTAAACTGGACGCAGTTTTTGTGGACGAGAACTGGACTGTTCTTAAGGTCCATAGCGGTTTAAAACCCTTCAGGGTAACAAACCCGGTAAAGGACGCCCGGGCGGTAATTGAACTGAAACACCGCAACTTATGCATTGAGCCGGGTCATGTACTGGAGTTGATTGAATAGGTGCATTTTTTTATTACCGGCCTGTCTTCCCTCCCAGGCCGGTAAAATCACTCCAGAAATGCGGGTAAGATTTGTTCACCGCATCGCTGCCGGTCAGAACTACCGGCCCGGCACACTTAACAGAGGCCACCGCCAAAGCCATTGCTATGCGGTGGTCGTTCCAACTGTCCACCCTTCCGCCCCTGAGGCTCTCTTTCCCCCGTATTACAAGCCCGTCCTCCAGTTCTGTTACATCCGCTCCCAGCCGGTTCAGCCCCTCGGATACCGCCCTCAGCCTGTCGGATTCCTTTATTCTAAGCCTTCCGGCATTAACAATCCTGGTAATGCCGCTGCTTAAAGCCCCCAGAACTGCAGCGACCGGCACCAGGTCGGGACACTGTGACGCGTCTATTGTAGTGCCGCATGTATCCGATGGAAGTACCTTGATAAAACCCCCGCCGCCCTGCGGGCCGTCATCCGTCCTGCCGGCGTGGAAAGCCGCCTTCATTTCCGATATTATATCCAGGATAGCCCTGTCACCCTGGACCGAGCCGAGGTTAAGGCCCTTGCATTTTATCCCGCCGCCCAGGATGCCCGCCGTTATCCAGAAGGCAGCCTGGGAATAGTCCCCTTCAACCCGGCAGCGTGTGCCTTTATACTTCTGGTTTCCCTTTATGATAAATTCCCTGAAATTCTTGTTTAGTATCCTAATGCCGAACTTTTCAAGTACATCCAGTGTCAGCTCCACGTATCCCTTAGATTGCAGCCCGGTGGTTATTTCTATTTTGGAGTCTTTTTCAAGAAGCGGCAGCACAAACATAAGCCCGGTTATAAACTGCGAGCTTACATCACCCCTTACCCTGAAGGTGCCCGGCCTTAAATCGCCCTTCACCGTCAGCGGAAGGCCGCCTCCCGTGCTGTGGTACTCTATTTTCTGCCTTTCAAATATTTTAAAGTATTCATCAAGGGGCCTTTCAACCAGCTTTCCCCTGCCGGTAAACATTGTTTGCCGGGGGGCATTTTTCCCCCTGCCCAGGCACGCCAGCGGTATTAAAAACCTCAGCGTTGAGCCGGATTCGCCGCAGTCTATGCTGCGCTTTTCAGCCCCTGACCCGGGGTTTCCCTTTATGCGTACCGAGCAGGCCCTGCCCGGGGTGCCGCTGTCCAGGTACTTTATGTCGGCTCCGAAGGATTTTATCCCCTCCAGGGTGGCCTTAATATCCTCCGACAGCACAAGGTTTTCTATCACGCTCTCGCCCTGTGCAAGGGCGGCGGATATTATAGCCCTGTGGCTTATACTTTTGGAAGGGGGAATGGTTACCTCACCGGTTAGTTTTGCCGGGTATATCGTTAATGTGTCCATATTTGCAGCTCCTTTCCCTGCTGTTTTCTTTCTCCAATATATCCATAATTCCTTCCCTTTTGATACGCACCCGGTTCAGGATAGACCCGAGGGTATCCGGCTCATTTTTGTTGATTGCTCTTTTTATTTCCGCAAGGCTGTGTTCAAAATCTTCAATCCTCTCAATTATATTCTCACTGTTTTCAAGCAACAATTCGGTCCAGAGCCGTGAGTTTATCCTGGCTACACGGGTTGCGTCCATGAAGCTTCCGGCCGCTGAAATGAACATATCCCTCCGGTCAGAGCAGCCTATAAGGGCGGCGGCTATAACATGCGGCAGCTGGCTTGTAAGGGCTATCATTTCATCGTGCCTGGCCGGGGTTACCCTGATTATGTTTTTGACACCCAATGCAAAAACCAATCTTTCCACCGCCTGTATGTTTTCTTCGCTGTTACGCGCTGTGGGGGTTATTATATAGCTTGCACCGTCAAAGGCCGACCCGGACGAAAGCCCAAATCCCTTGTATTCCCGCCCCGCCAGCGGGTGCCCTGCTATGAAATCCAAATCCCGCCGCAGAACCGAGTTTATCCTCTTTACCGGTTTTACCTTTATTCCTGCAGTGTCGGTGATAACCGCCCCCGGTTTGAAGTGTTCCATGTTTTCTTCAATAAAATCCGCCGTCTGGGCGGGATATATGCACATTATCACCAGGTCGGACTTTTTAAGCGGCTTTTCCGGCTTTATATACCCTTCGTCTATTATTCCCCTGTCCACGGCGGTATTAATTATGTCCTGGTCCACCTCAACCGCCCACAAGCTTTTGGGGTTCAATTTCCCAAGGGCGGTGGCAAAGGAACCGCCTATAAGCCCCAGTCCCACTATGGTAATATTTAAATCCTGTATATTCAAGTTGGTCACTCCCTCGCATGGTTTATTCATTTACAACCCGGCTCATTTTTCTTAGGGTTTTCATCAAGGCTTCGAACCGCTCGGGTTTTATCGACTGCTGCCCGTCACATTTAGCATTCGCCGGGTCGTTGTGGACTTCTATCATTAGGCCGTCGGCTCCCACCGCCAGCGCAGCCTTGGCCAGGGGTTCCACCAGCCACCAGTATCCCGACGCATGGCTCGGGTCAACTATTACCGGAAGATGGCTGTATTTTTTGACAACGGGTATCGCGCTCAAATCCAGCGTGTTCCTGGTATATTTTTCAAAGGTTCTAATACCCCTTTCGCAGAGAATTACCCTTTCGTTCCCCTCGGACATTATGTATTCCGCCGCCATCAAAAGTTCCTCGATGGTGGCCGACATGCCCCTTTTAAGCAGTACCGGTTTATTTGTCTTGCCCACTTCCTTCAAAAGGTCGAAGTTCTGCATGTTTCGGGCACCTATCTGGATGATGTCCACATCTTCCACGAACCTTTCTGTTTTGTCGGGCGACATAAGCTCGGTGACAATGGGCAGCCCGGTTTTTGCCCTGGCTGTTTTAAGCAGCTCAAGGCCCTCTTCTCCCAGGCCCTGGAAGCTGTAGGGTGATGTCCTGGGCTTGTACGCTCCCCCGCGCAGGAAGGCCGCACCGCTTTTTTTCACGCTTTCGGCGATGCCCACTATCTGCTCCTCGCTCTCCACCGAACAGGGCCCGGCTATAACGGTGAACTCGCCGCCGCCTATTTCCCTGCCCTCTGCTTTCACAACGGTTTTTTCGGGATGGAAAAGCCTGTTCGCCTTCTTGTAGGGCTCCTGCACCGATATCAGCCTGTCCACAATCCTGTTTGCCCCGATAAGTGCCGGGTCAATAACGCTGGTATCGCCCACCAGGCCGAGTATGTGATAATTCCTGCCCTTCGACTCGTGGATTTCACAGCCCAGGCTTATCATCTTACGCTTGACTTTTTCCAGCTCTTCTTCCGCTACATTTTGGTTCAAAACGATAATCATGATCTTCACACTCCTTTATTTGTTTTGAATACGCTGTGTCCCCTGACCTTAATTTGGCAGCGGTGTATCCCGACCTTAAAGCTAATCAATCGGGAACCTTCCGCATATATAAAAAGAGGACCCATCCAATGAGTCCTCTAATCTTTCCTATCTATCCCTATAAAAGTATAGTATGTCTATACCTTTATCCGCGCCGTGGTACTTTTCTTATCTCAGCCTCATTAGAAAAGGTTTTGCGTATTTTATTGCAGAACAAATAACCAGCGTAATAATAATATCCACCGGCGTAATAATAGTAGCTGTTAAGTTGTCCTGCATTAACCTTTTCCATAAGGTTTTTCATAAATGTACCTCCGACATACTAACCTTCGGTTATGTATTGCAAGTGATTATATCAGTATAAATATTACATGTCAATGAATTTTTATT
>Ga0334898_1001829_pt1 | contig 21739 bp, 23 predicted proteins | sample GraSluR3_MG_10_FD_207228 | JGI IMG/M metagenome (GOLD analysis project Ga0334898, IMG submission 207228) | Sludge microbial communities from methane-producing bioreactor in Wageningen University, Netherlands - Granular Sludge_3_08-R3 | ecosystem: Engineered > Bioreactor > Anaerobic >... | reverse complement strand
CCTGGTTCGTCCGGCTGCTGGTCGGCTTCGGGGCCTGGGTGGCCTCGGGGTTCCTGGTGGCCTTCCTCTTCATGGTCGATCTGGTCCCCGAAGACCTGGGCGCGGCCCTTTTCGGAGCCTTCGTCCTGGTTGGAGCCGGCGCCTTGCGGCGCAGCCCCGCGGCGGAGGGCTCGGACTTCCTGCAGCAGTCGGCCCTGGCCGGCTGGCTGGTGGGCCAGTTGATGGTGGTCTTCGGCATGGCCGAGGGGACCGACAGCCCTCCCGTCACGGCCGGGGTCGTCCTGCTGGTCCAGGTCGCCAGCATGGCCTTCTTCCCGGACGCGGTGGCCCGCTTCCTGGCCTCGGGCTTCGCGGTGGCCTCCGTGCTGGCCCTGATGCTGCATTGGAAGGTCCCCCAGGGCGACGAGGTGGCCTTCCTCCTGAGCGCCCTGGGAGCCGGCCTGATCTGGTGGCACCGGCCGGCCCTGCTGGCGGGCCGCTTCCCCCAGGCCGTCAACCCGGTGGGCTACGGCCTGGTCTTCTCGGCCCTCGCCCTGCTGGCTCTGGCCCTGGCCGACCCCTTGGAGCAGCACCCGTCCGGCATCCTGGCCAGCACCGCCCTCTCCGCCGGCGTCCTGCTGATGGCCTGGTGCCTGTTGGGCGAGCGGCGGCGCTCGGGGCCGGGCCTGGCGGTCCTGGGCCTGGTGCTCCTGCTGGGCCTGGCCACCTCCTCGGCTCCGGGCGTGATGGCCGCGGTGGGAACCCTGGTGCTGGGCTTCCGAGCCGGAGAACGGGGGTTGCTGGCCCTGGCCTGGAGCTTCCTGCTCTTCTTCCTGGCCGCCTTCTACTACAACCTGGAGGTGCCCCTGCTCGAGAAGAGCGGCCTCCTCCTGGCCAGCGGGGCCCTTCTTCTGGGGCTGCGCGCCCTGCTGCGGAGGTGCGGATGAGCCGTCGTCAAGGCCTTCTGGCAGGCCTGGTGCTGGTCCTGGCCGTGGTGAACGGCCTGGTCTTCCACAAGGAGCTGCTCTTGCGGGAGGGGACGCGCCTCTTCCTGGAGCTGGCTCCGGTCGACCCCCGATCGCTGATCCAGGGGGACTACATGCGCCTGGACTACGCCCTGACCCGGGACCTGCAACCGCCGAATCCCGACTGGCCCCGGGACGGACGCCTGGTGGTCCGGACCGACGAGCGTGGGGTGGCCGCTTTCGTCCGCCGTGACCAGGGCCAGCCGCTGGAAGGGAACGAGCGCTTCCTGAGGTATCGAATCCGGGGCGGACACATGCAGTTGGGAGCCGAGTCCTTCTTCTTCCAGGAAGGCCAGGCTGACCTGTATCAGCGGGCCCGATTCGCCGAGTTCCGCGTCAACCCGGCCGGAGACCTCGTCCTGGTCGGGCTGCGGGATGAGGTCCTGGCTCCCCTGGGGAACCAGACCGCGCCCGAAGCCGGGCCCAGATCGGGGGGAGAACGGAGCCAACGATGACGGGGATGGCCCTGAAGGGGCGTCAGTTCGAATGCACCTCGTGCGGACACCCCATCCAGACCTTCTCGCTGGGGCCCGGGGAGGTCTTGAACTGCCCCGAATGCGAGGATCGCCAGGTGGTCCCCGAGACGGCCTCGGAAGTCCACAAGCCCGGGGGCCCGCAGGAGCTCCCCCGCCTGACCGCGCGCGCCGCCCAGGCGCCCTCCCGACGCTATCCGATCCTGGTCTTCTTCTCCACGATGCTGCGCCTCCTCAGCGTGACCGTCCTGGTGGTCGGACTGATCGTCGGCATCCTGAGCCTGGCCCAGGGCGGGTTTCGAGCCGCGGGCATCGGGGGTGCGGCGATCCTCTCTGCGGTCGTGGTCTGCGTGATGATGCTGGGAACCGCCGAAGGCCTCCTGTGGATGGTGGACGTGGAGGAGCACCTCCGCGCGCTGCGCGAGAAGGACTCCCCCTCCAGGGCTTGACTCTAAATGTCCAAGACATATAATGCGACGGACACCTAGAAGAGGAAGGCACCTGGAGGTCCCATGAACCAAGACTGCGGACACGGCGAGCGGCGCCATCGCGGCGAGGGATGCTGTCGCCGGGAGATCGGGGGTGGAGGGCGTGGCGCCCTGGTGGAGGCGGCGGCCCTGGCCGCCCTCCTGGGAAGCAAGGCTCACGGCTATGACGTGCGCCGGCGGATCGCCGAGATGACGGCCGGCAACCTGGAGGTCGACCCGGGCGGGCTGTATCGGGTGCTGCGTCGCCTGGAGGACGAGGGCTTCGTGGCCTCGACCTGGCTGGCGGGCGACTCGGGCCCCCAGCGCCGGGACTACGAAATCACCCCGGAGGGCCGCGAACTGGCCGCCGACTGGAAGGATCGCCTTCGCGAGCGCCAGCAGGTGTTCGGCCTTCTGGCCCAGGCCCTGGAGCAGGCCCTGGGCGAAGAGCCCGCACAGGCAACAGAGCGGGGTCCGGCATCCGCCGCGCGACCGAATCCGGCCCCTGCCGAGAAGGCCGCTGCCGTCGCCACACCTGGACAGTCCCCATCCGTCCGGGTGGCCATCTCGACTCTGGGCCCCACCCTGGACGACCGCCTGGACGAGCGCTTCGGCCGGGCCAGCTACCTGCTGGTCGTCGACCCGGATGGCCAAGAGGTGCAGGTGGTGGACAATCGCACCAACCAGCAGGCCATGCAGGGGGCCGGACTCGGCGCCGCCGAGAAGGTGCTGGAGCACGGGGCCGGAGTCGTCCTGACCGGACACCTGGGCCCCAAGGCCTTCCGGGCCCTGCACGAGGCCGGAATTGAAGGATTTGACGGGACCGGCTTGACCGCCCGCGAAGCCCTGGAAGCCTGGTCGGCCGGTCGCCTGGCCCGCCTGGGCCAGGGCGATGGCCACCAGGGGCTCGGCTGAACCTGCCCCCAACAAATCAACCCGATCGAGGAGAGAGACCATGTCGGAAAAGATGATCCTGGGAGTCCCATCACAAGGCCAGGGAGGGCTGGAAAGCCAGCGCTCGGGACACTTCGGACACTGTGACTGCTTCACCCTGGTGGAGATCGACGGCCAGGAGGTGGTCGGGATCCGCATCCTCGAGAACCCACCCCACCAGGAGGGCGGCTGCCTGCGCCCGGTCAACCTGCTGGCCTCCAACGGGGTGAACGCCCTTCTGGCCGCCGGCATGGGGGCCCGTCCCCTGCAAGGCTTCCAGGACGTCGGCATCAAGGTCTACTTCGAAAACCAGACCCTGCTGGTGAAGGACGCCGTGAACCTCGTGCTGGAGGGGAAGGTCCCCACGATGGACCTCCAGCACGCTTGCGGTGGCGGCGGCCACCACCACTAGGGGGCAAGCATGGCAGAGTTCACCCTGGCGATCGCCTCGGGCAAGGGAGGAACCGGCAAGACGCTGATCTCGACGAATCTCAGCGTCCTGACATCTGAGGAGGAAGGGCTCACGGTCCTGGTGGACTGTGACGCCGAAGCCCCCAACGACCACCTCTTCTTTCCCCAAGGCCCCCGAAAGGCACATCCCGTCGAGGTCCCGATCGCCGAGGTCGAGGTCTCCCGCTGCTCCGCCTGCGGGCTGTGCCGGGACGCGTGTGCCTTCGGGGCCATCCGGATGCTGGGCAAGGCCCGGGTCTTCGGGGAACTCTGCCATCCTTGCGGAGTGTGCGTCGCGGTCTGCCCGACCGGAGCCATCCGCGAGGTCCCACGGCGGGTCGGGGAGGTCGAGATCCTCCGACCCGCCGGCCGGGAGCAACTGGTCCTGGTGACCGGCCGGCTGGATATCGGCCAGGTCAAGACCCCCAACGTGATCCAGGCGGCCCGCAGCGCCGCCGGGCAGTTCCCGGCCCGGACCGTCATCCTGGACTCTCCCCCGGGGGTGGCCTGCGCCGCCGTGGCCTCGCTGCGGGGGGCCGATGCCCTGTTGCTGGTAACCGAGCCCACCGCCTTCGGCCTGCACGATCTGGAACTGAGCCTGCAACTGGGCCGCGATCTGGGAGTGCCCATGGCCGTCCTGGTCAATCGCGACGTGCCCGGCGACACCTCGGTCGAGACCCTGTGCCGGAAGTGGGAGGTCCCCATCGTGGCTCGGATCCCCTTCAGTCGGAAGGTGGCCGAGACCTACGCCCGGGGAGGGCTGTTGGTGGAAGAATCCCCCGACTTCCGTGAACTGCTCAGGCCCATCCCCGGCCGCATGCGGGGACTGAAGGCCGGAAAGGTCGTCCGAGCATGAAGAGCGTGGCCATCGCCTCGGGCAAGGGAGGCACTGGCAAGACCACCCTGACTGCGGTCCTGGCCTGGTTGGCCTCCCGCGAGCTGGAGGTGACGCTGGCCGATGCCGACGTCGAGGCCTCCAACCTGCCCCTGGCCCTGCAGGTCCACTCCCAGACCTGTACGGCCTTCCAGGGTGGAGGCAAGGCCCGGATCTCGGAAGCCGACTGCTCAGGCTGCGGCCTGTGCCAGGAGGTGTGCCGCTTTGCAGCGATCCTGAGCCCCCATCCCGGAGTCTTCCGGGTGGATTCGCTGTCGTGCGAGGGCTGCGGACACTGCGTCCGGGTCTGCCCCGCAGGGGCCATCGAGAGAACTCCGACCTGCATTGGCGAGGCCTGTCTGGGCCAGTGCCGGACCGGCCCCATCGCCTTCGGCCAGTTGGGCCCGGGGCAGGACCTCTCGGGCCGCCTGGTCACCGAAGTGCGCAGACTGGGGCTGGAGGCCGCCCAGGAAAGGGGCTCGCAGCTACTGCTGATCGACGGCCCCCCGGGAACTGGTTGCCCTTTGATCGCTGCCCTGGCCAGCACAGACATGGTCCTGGCCGTCACCGAGCCCACCCTCTCGGGGGTCCACGACCTGGACCGGCTGGTCCAGGTGGCCGAGCGCTTCGGGATCCCGGTCCGCGTGGTCCTGAACAAGGCGGACCTGGCCCCAGAGGGAGCCCGGCGCCTGCGCGAGATCTGCCAGCGCCAAGACCTGCCGATCTGGGCTGAGATCCCCTATGACCCGGCCTTCGCCGGAACCCTTCAGGCCATGTCCGCCGACATGCAGCTTCAGCCCCAGACCGACTCGGTAGCGTGGAGCGCCGCAGCCCAGGTTTGGAAAGCCCTGGCCCGGGAACTGGACCTGCCCGCGAAACTGGCGACCAGGTAGGGGGCCTGCGCGCTGCGTCCTCAGCTCTTCGGCTTTCCCTCCCCTTCCCCGCCGGCGTCGGCTGGGCCCAGCCACTCCTGCCAGGGAAGCCGGGCCACGGCGGCACCGGCCATGGCTGCCAGGACCAGCAGGAAGACCTCACCCACGCCCCTGGTCGAGGAATGCTTCGGACTGGCCGGCGGCGCCAGGACCGGCGCAGAAGCTGAGGCCAGCGAACGGACGCCGACCTGCATGGGAAGCGCCGTCGGATGGGTCAGGTGCCAGGCGACAACCTGGAAGAGCAGGGCCAACTGGCGCTTGTCCAGATGACGGCGGGCGCGGCGACGCCCGGCACGCTTGGCCGTCAGGGCGCGCGCTGCCAGGTATAGGACCAGGCCGCCCCCCAGCAGCGCGGGTGCCGCCGAACGGGCCTGCTGGCCCGCCTGGCGCAAGTGCCCCCCCACGCCCTCGGCCCGCCCCTTCAACGAGCGGGCGACGAAGTCACCCTGGTCCTTGATGGCCTCCATGTGAGCCTGAATCCTGCGTTCCTTCTCGGCCAGTTGGGCCAGCAACTCGTCCTTGTCAAGACTTCGCATCGGACCTGAACCCTCCACCTCACGTGGTATTCGGCCGCCGATTCGAGCCCGTCTGCGTCGTCAGGCGCACCTCTACGGTGCTCACGTAGTTTCCAACTACGCTCCGCTCCTCGACGCACGCCTTCCTTGCATCCAGACCCACCTCGGCGCCCTCGGTTCTCACGCCAGGCGGCGGCTTCAGGTCGGACCTGAACCCTCCACCTCACGTGGTATTCGGCCGCCGATTCATTGAGGCCCACCCACACCTGGTTGTGGATGGGAAGAGCCCGTCTGGACGCCCTCGGTTCTCACGCCAGGCGGCGGCTTCAGATTGGCTTGCTCCTCAGCGGGCGGAGGGACGTAGACCCGACCTTGCGGGGCATCCGGTGACAGACGCGCCTCATCCACCAGGGCTGGCCGGCGCAGGTCCTTCAGGGTGGGATGCAGCAGATAGAAGGCCGCCCCCACCGCCAGGAAGATCAGGCCCACCAGCAGGAAGCCCCAACCCGGATGGCCCAGCCAGGTCCCCAGCCCCAGAGCCAGGGCCACCAGCACGAAAAAGACTCCGACTCCGGCAAGACCGATGGCCAGGGCGACGTCCGCCGCCAGGTTCAGCTTCTCGTTGAGCAGTTCCTGAAGCTTCATCCGCTCGGCCTGGATCTTCAGGTCCACCCAGTCCAGCAGGTCCTGCCCCAGCTCCCGACCGCGCGCCAGCGCCCGCCCCAGGGCCGCCGCCTCTGGAACAGACTCCAGCCCCCCGGGCTTCGCGCCCTCCGAGACATCAGGTTCGATCCTCGGCATACCCCTCACCTCACCTTCAAGCCACCCGCCGCTCTGACGCACACCCAGCGTTCCGCGCCCACGGCCTCCGCGGCCGACCGGGCACAGTGGAGACTTTCGCCAGGCCCCTGGCGGACTCCGCCCTGCTCGCTCCAACCCGAGCAGATCGCCCCATCCAGAGAGGCCGGAATCGATCCCGAGGGGCGACAAAGTGTTCTATTGACACAACCATCGTGTTAGAGATACACTTACATCGGCAGCCGCCCCTGCAACAGCCAGAGACAGGGCACCGGTCCACGCCAGAAACGCCCGACGGGCGACTCGTTGGAGGTCAACATGAACCAGCCTGAGATCCAGTTCCTTCCCCTGCGCGGTGCCATCCCTCTGAGCGAAACCAGCGAACTTGACCTGGTCGTCCGCATCGTGCCACCCGCCCCCGACCCCGACGCCCAGAAAGACCGGCCTGCCTTGAACCTGGCTCTGGCCCTGGACCGCTCCGGCTCGATGTCCGGGGGCGCGCTCGAACTGGCCAGGGAGGCCGCCTGCAACCTGGTGGCCCAACTCCAACCGCGAGACCGGGTCAGCGTGGTGGCCTTCGACAACGAAGTCGAGTGCCTGGTCCCCAGCGCCCGGGTGGACGACATCCCGGCCATCCAGAGGGCCCTTCGCAGCCTCGAACCCCGCGGTTCCACCGCCCTGCACGCCGGCTGGGCCGAGGGGGCCCTGCAGGTGGCCAGCCACTTCGACCCCCAGGCCACCAACCGGGTCCTGCTTCTGACCGACGGGATGGCCAACATCGGAGAATGCCACCCCGCCGTCCTGGCAGAGGAGGCCGGCAAACTGGCTACCAAAGGGATCAGCACCAGCACCATGGGCGTCGGGGGCCATTACCACGAGGAACTCCTCAACGCGATGTCCCAGAGGGGAGACGGCAACTTCTTCCACATCGAGGGTCCCGCCCAATTCGAGACCTTCTTCGAACTGGAGCTGGAAGGTCTCAATCTGCTGGAAGGCCGGAGGGTCAGCCTGGGAATCAAGCCCGCCCGGGGTGTCGAAGCCTGGGTCTGCAACCGCCTGGAACGCACCAGTTTCGGGAACTTCATGCTGCCCAACCTGCTGCGCGGAGTCCCCACCGAACTGGTGATCAAAGCCCGCGTCCCAGCCCCCGCCAGCGAGCAGGAAACGCCGATCCTGAATATCCGGCTGGCTTGGGATACCCTGGAGGGAGAGCGCCAGGTCCTGCGTGAGAGCCTGGCCCTGCCGGCGGTCAGCCGCGGCCGGCTCAGCGAGTTCCCCACCGACCCGCAGGTCTTCCAGTCGGCCACCCTGATGGAGATCGCCCGACTGAAGCGCAAGGCGGCCGAGAACCTGCGCCGGGGCGACGGGAACAGGGCCCAGGGCTACATCCAGCGCGCCCGCGACCTGGCCGGCCGGATGCCCGACTCCCCGGCCCGGGACGCCGAACTGCTGGACCTCGAGCACATCGCCTTCCACTTCGCCCGGGGTGACCGCCACTCGGCGCAGAAGGCGGCCTACTTCCAACAGGACCTGCGCTCGCGGGGCCGCAGCGACCGCTTCTCGGGACGCGAAAGCCGCTAGAGGAGCCTGTGTCCCAGGCCGTGGTCCGAAACCAGGGGTGCCCGTCCGGGGGCGGGGCGGGCGCCCCCCTGCGTCTGTGCACCGGCCGCATGAGGCTATATCTGCCGGGTGAAGCGCTCTCCCAGGGTCGCTCCCCACAAGGCCAATCCGAAGGCCAGGCCCCCCCCGAAGGCCAGCTTCAAGGGTCCCATGGCCAGCAGGCGGTTGGGCGTGAAAAGGCCCACCGACAAGGTGGCCACCACCACGATGGCGGCCCCCAGGGCGGGCTCGAGCAGGCGGACCCGGGGCGAGAGGACCCCGATCAGGAGGCCGCTGAGGAAGTAGCTCAGCAGGTTGATCCCGCCCTCCACGAAGAAGCGCATGTTCTCGGTCAGATAGGGACCGGTGAAGAGCCACTTGCCGGCAGCCCACCCGAACCCCAACTGGAAGGCGGCGAAGACGGCGATGCTGGCCAGGGTCCAGGCCCACGAGAACGGCTGGAGCTTCGCCTCGGCATCCACCGGGCGAGCCAGGGGGGCTTCCCGACGCGACAGAGGCGAGCGCGTCCGAAACAAGGAGCCCCCGCCCGAATCCTCCCCCAGCCCCAGTTCCGCCAGGGCCTGGCGTTCCGCCGAGTCCGGTCCGCTCATCCGGCACCTCCGATCCCGGTCAGGATAGCAGAAGGCGCGGCTGCGAGGAAGAGAGGGTCGGTGGCCGAGACGCCCCACACCCTAACGCGCCTGGGCCAGGTGGCAGGCCACCCCGTCCAACAAAGCCGGAGGGTCCCCCGCTTCGCACCGGGCCTCTGCCAGCAGGCAGCGGGGGTGGAAGGGGCAACCCGAGGGTGGTCGGGTGGCGTCTGGCAGGTCCAGGCTCTTCAGAGGCAGGGGCCCAACCTGACGCGCCTGCAGGGGATCCGGGGGCGGCAAGGCGGCCAGCAAGGCCTTCAAATAGGGATGGCGGGGACGGTCCAGCAGTGCTCCCACCTCTCCCCATTCCACCAGGCGCCCCAGGTACATGACCCCCATGGGGTGCCCGGCTCCGAAGAAGCGGGCGGTGGCCAGGTCGTGGGTGATGTAGGCGAAGGCGATCCCTTCCTCCCGGTTCAACTCCTTCATCAACTCCAGGATGGACAAACGGACCGAGGCATCCACCCCCGAGACCGGCTCGTCGGCCAGGATCAGCCGAGGGCGAAGCATCAAGGCCCGAGCCAGGGCCACCCGCTGGCGCTGACCGCCGCTGAGCTGGAAGGGATGCTTGGCTGCGAAGTAGTCCGCCGGGGTCAACCCGACCCGTTCCAGCAGTTCGCGCACCGCCCGGCCAGCCTCTTGCGCCCCTTTGACCAGGCCGTGAGCCCGCAGAGGCCCTCCCAGGATGGTCTGCACCCGGTGCACGGGGTTCAGGCTGGCATACGAGTCCTGATGGACCACCTGCACCTGCAACCTCAACTCGCGGGTCCAGCGGAATCCCCGAGCCCAGAGCTGGACCTCGCCGAAGTGGACGGTCCCGCGGGTGGGAGGCAGGACTCCCAGAAGGACCTTGCCCAGGGTGCTCTTGCCACAACCGCTCTCGCCGACCAGGGTCACGATGCCCCCCTCGGGGATCTCCAGATCCACGCCCTGGACGGCCCTCAAGACCCGCCCTCCCGAGAGAGGAAACTCGACGTGCACGTCGCGCAGGCTCAAGACCGGGCTCACGAATCCACCTCGGGCAGGAAGCAGGCCACGCCGTCCTCCAGCACCGGACGCTCCCGCACACAGCGCTCGGTGGCTCGAGGGCAACCCGGTGCGAAGTTGCAGCCCTGCGGCGGATGAAGCAGGTCGGGGGTGCGCAAGGCGCCCCGAGCTCGCGTCCCTCCCCGTCCATCTACCCGGGGCACGCTGGCCAGCAGGGCCCGGGAATAGGGATGACGCGGATGGCGCAGGACCGACTCGGCGGGGGCGAACTCGACCAGGCGCCCCCCGTACATGACCCCCACGAAGTCCGCCAGGCGGGCCACGGCGGCCAGGTCGTGCGTGATGAAGAGCATGGTGACCCCCGTCGTGCGGTGGACCTCCTGAAGGATGTCCTGGACGTAGGACTGGGTGATCAGGTCCAGGGCCGTGGTGGGCTCGTCCAGGATGAGGATCTGCGGGTGCAGCACCAGGGCCATGGCGATGGCCACCCGCTGGCGCATGCCCCCGCTGAGCTGATGTGGCCAGGCCGGCAGGACCCGGGCAGGGTCCAGGCGCACCATCCCCAGAAGCTCGCGGATCCGCTCGGGGAAGGGCGCCTGCTCGGGGTCCTGGCCGTGATCGGCCACCGCGTCGCGCAACTGCTCGCCCAGGGTCAAGGTGGGATTGAAGGCGCTCTGGGCCGCCTGGAAGACCAGCGAGGCCCGATGCCAGCGGAACCGACGGACCTCTTCGGGACTCAGGCCCAACACATCGACCCCGTCCACCAGGATTCGCCCCCGCCGGACCCGGGCATTGGGCGCCAGGAGGCGGAGCACGGCGTTGGACAAGGTGGTCTTGCCGCTGCCCGACTCGCCGATCAAGGCCGTCACCTTCCCCTCGGGCACCTGCAGTTGGACCCCATCCACGCAGCGGACGGCTCCCTCCTCCACTTCGTATTCCAGCACCAGGTCCTCGAAGACCAGCCGGCTCATGCCTGCCTCCTCAGCGTAAGCGGTTCCCTGAGGGCGTTCTTGACGAGGCCGCGGGGAGCTGTCAGGCTTCAGCCATCCAGTCCCCCGCCGGAAACAGGCGACAGGGGCCCCGGGAGCCCGCCGCATGCGGAGGCCGCGGGAGTCACCTCTGCGGTCGAAGGTCCGAGGTCAGCGGAGCGCTGGCGAAGTTCTCCTTCCACAGTCGCGGCGTCAGGAGGTGGACGTCCAGGGCAGGGTGGGTCTCGATCCTCTGGAGGATGTCCACCAGGTAGGTCGTGGGGTCAACCTGGACTTTGATGCAACTGCGGATGAGGGTATAGAAGATGCCGGCTGCGCGCGCGCCCACCTCCGTCACATGGAACATCCAGTTCTTCCGGCCCACAGCGTGGGGCCGGAACTCCCGCTCCAGGTGGTTCGTGTCCAGAGGCACGGCAGGATTGTCCAAGCACGCCATAAGCTCAGTCTTCCGCTGCGCGGCGTATGCGGCGGCCTTCACGAAGGGATTGGACGGCAGAAAGGCCGTCTCGCTGAGGTCCTTCTCGAGAAAACGGAACAACTTGTTCATGGTCGGCTTCGACACTCGTTGGCGGAGCGCGAGCAACCTCTCCGGGCACCCCCGCGCCTTCTCTTCCACGGCGTAGAGGATTTGGATCCAGTTGATGACCTGGTTCACCTTGTCCGGAGCGAACTTCTCCGCTTCGATGAACTTCCGGCGAGCATGCGCCCAGCACTGGTAACGGATGATCGAGCCCATCCGGGCTTTGGTGAACGATTCATAGCCCACGTAGCCGTCGCTCAGGACCCCGCCATTGTAGTCACGCAGCACGTCGTCCAGGATTGCTGAGGAACGGCTCGGTGAGAAGACAAAGGCGACCTCGCCCTGCACCCCATGGAAGCCCCAGAACCAGCCCTTCCGCATCTTTCCGTTCTCTCTGCCGGCCTTGGTCGGGGTCTCGTCGACCGTCAGGAAGTCGCCCAGGAGCACGGAGGACAGGACGGCGACATGGATCGGTTCGAGGAGTTCCGCGAGCCGATGCACGAGGCGGGTCAATGTGCCCCGGTGAACGAAGATGCCACCCTGCTCCAGGCGCTGGTGCTGGCGATAGAGGGGCAGGTGATACAGGAACTTGTCCACCACCGTCCCCGCGAGGAAGCTCACGTCGGCGAAGGAGCGTTCGAAGATCGCTGGCGGCACCGGGGGGCACGACAGCCGGGGGACCGCCAGGTGGGGCGCGGGCCCGCCAGCTCGAGTTCCGACCTGCGCGACCTCCTCCGCCACGGCGTCCTGGCTCGTCGTCGCCTCGAACATCACCGGGCCGCCCTCGGACCGCGACTCACCCTCTTCGGACGCCTGGACGTGGCCAGCGCCGTCGGTGACCGGCTCGGTTACCGCCTTGATCTTGACGACCTTCCGCACGTACTTCAGGACGACGTATGCCCCGGGAGTCTGGGCCAGGCGGAAGGTGCAGCGCTCGTCGACCACCTCGTAGTCGTCCGGCCCCAGGCCAGCGAGTTCCGGGTTCGGCACCTCGATCACCTGGACTGGGACGCCAGGCCCGAAGTTGAGCCGGCTGTCCGTCTCCATGATCTCGGTGGGCTTGCGGCGCTGCGACCGCTCGTAGCTCTTGATGGTCATTCCTGGGACCGGGGGCTCCTCCGGGACTTCCAACATCTCGTCCAGGAAGAGCTGCCGCGCGTCCGCTCCTTGCAGCGCCCGCCGTTCCGACAGCGACCCAAAAAGCTGGCGCTCGAACCAGGCCACCCTGCGGCCGAGTTCCTCCATCCGAGCGCTCATCTCACGAATCCGGACGTCCCGCGCTTCGACCAGGCGCACCAAGTCGCCATGGCTGAGGCAGGCCAGGGGGGCGTTCGGGGGGAGCATGGAATTGATATTCCCTCAATCCGAGGAAATTCCTCCCACCTCGATGCCGTCCAATAACAATTCGAGCCTGCGTTGGTCCAGTTCCACCTTGTCGGCGGGGTTACGCAACTGGAACCGACCTCGCTCGAGATGCTTGTAGACGATGACGAAGCCGGTCCGGTCCCACACGAGGCACTTCAAGAAGGTCTTCCGGCGGTTCAAGAACACGAAGAGGTCTCCGCTGAGCGGGTCCTCGCCCAGATTCTGGAGGACCAGCGCCTGAAGGCCTTTGAAGCTCTTCCGCATGTCGGTGGGGAGGCCATAGACGAAGACCCGGCCCCGGTGTTCCAAGAGTCTCACTGGGCAAGCCCCTCGAAGCGAAGAACGATCCCGCCAGGCAGTTCCACCACCAGGCTCGTGGCGGGGCGTTGGGGGATTCTCTGCACGGGAACCGGCGTGACCTCAATGAAGCCAGGCTCTCGGCCCTCCAGTTCGGCCATTCGCTTCCGCCATTTCCTGAAGCTCCAGAGGCCGATACCCTCGCGCTTGCAGAATTCCACCTGGGTCAGACCGCTGGCCTCGAAACGGCCGACAGCCTTCTTCCAGTCATTCAGGGTCTTGGGATTTGCCACTTGATGCTCCTTGCGCCGAGAATCTGGATCAAGATCCGAATTGATCCATAGCGCAGGGGCGACAGCGAAGGAAGAACGCGCTCGAGGCACCGCTTACTCCTCAGCCGCGGATCGACCAGTTCTTCGACCCCGGAGGCCAGTTGAATCAGGCAGAACTGAAAGGCCACGATAGCCACCAGGGGCGACAGCAGGTAGGCCCAGGCCCGGGGGACGTACAGGGCGCCCGACTGGAAGGTGGCCATGTTCAGCATCATCCCCCAGTTCTCGACCTTCAGGGGCACCAGACCCAAGAGCATGATGCCCACGCTGACGGTGATGGCGTCCCGAGCCACGCGGATGAAGTAGACGCCGATCAGGGGAACCAGGTTGGGCAGCAGCTCGCGGGTGAGGATCCACGTCGGCGACAGGGCCATCACCCGCGCGGCCTCGATGAACTCGCGCTCGCGCAAGGCGCGGACCTGCGAGCGCAGCGACCGGGCCAGGCCGGGCCAGGCCCACAGCCCCAGCACCAGGCCGAAGGTCACCGGATCCCCGACCCGCATCAGGGCGGCCAGGATGGCCATCACCGGAAACTGGGGTACCGTCAGGAAGACGTCCGTCAACGCCGTCAGGACTCCATCGATCCAGCCTCCCAGCAGTCCCGCCGTCAGCCCCACGGCCAGCGCCAGCAAGACCGCGAAGAAGCCCGTGAAGAAGCTGATCTGGATGATGTCCCGAGAGCCGTGCACCAGTTGGACCAGGGTGTCCCGCCCGGCGTAGTCGGTCCCCAGGAGATGCGTCAGGCTGGGGGGTTCGAAGCGCCGGTCGGGGTCGGGCATCCGGTCCAGGGGAAGGAGTTCGGGCCCCAACAAGGCCATCAACAGGAAGAAGACCAGACCCAGAAGACCCAGCAAGGCCCGACGGTTGCGTGCCAGGGTCCGCAGCGCGCTCATCGGCGCAGCCTCGGGTCCAGGCGGGCCAGGACCAGCTCGCCCGCCAGGTTGAAGAGCACCACCCCCATCGTGCTGATCAGGAAGATGCCCTGCATGAGGGGATAGTCCCGCCGGTCGATGGCCTGGGCCAGGAAGAAGCCCAGCCCGGGATAGCCGAAGATCGCCTCCACCAGCATCGACCCTCCCAGGGCCGAGCCCAGGGCGGTGGCCAGGGAAGGCACCAGGGGCATCATCGAGTTGCGCCCCAGGTAGCGCAGCAGGATCCGGCGGGGCTTCAGGCCCCGAGCCCGGGCCACGTGCAGGTAGTCCTCGCCCAGGACGCTGGTGGCCGAGGCCTTCATGGCCAGGGCCCAGTCCCCCATGGCCGGAAGCGCGAAGGCCATCACCGGCATCACGGCGTGCAGGGCCACGTCCAGCAGGAAGGGCAGGTTCAGTCCGGGCTCGACGTCCGGGGTGTAGTTGCCGCGCATGGGCAACCACTCCAATCCGATGCCGAAGACCAGCAGGAGGAGAAGCCCGATCAGGAAGGGCGGCAGGGCCTGGGACAGGGTGGCGTACAAGGTCAGCAGGGGGTCCAGCAGGCTCTGTCGGCGCAGGGCCCCCAAAAGACCCAGGCCGCAGCCCACCACGAAACTGAGGAAGGTCGCCAGGGTGGTCACCAGGAGCGTCCAGGGCAAGGCCTGGACCAGGACCAGGCTGACGGGGATCCGGTAGGTCAGCGAAAGGCCCAGGTTCCCCGTCAAGAGGCCCCCCAGGTAGGAGAAGTACTGCTCGAAGAGTCCGATGTCGGGGTTGTAGTTGATCATGGCCGCGGCCTGGAGGCGGGCCTGTTCGTACGAGATCCCCTGCTGCATCTGCAACTGGACGGCCCATTGATGCACGATGTCTCCGGGCATCTGGCGGATCAGGACGAAGGTCAGGGTCATGGCCACGGCGATGGTGGCCAGCGAGGTCAACAGGCGGCGGGCCATCAGCGGGCCTCCACCGGACGCACCCGGCCCGTGGCCAGCATCGTGGCGTAGATGGTCTCGGCTCCGGCTGGCAGGGCGGTCCACAAGGGGTCCTCCTCTGCAGGCCATCCCTGGACCCGGGTCCCGTCGTTCAGGAAGAGGGTCAGCCTCTTCTCGAAGCAGGCCAGAAACGGCAACTCCTGGTGGGCCAGGCTGCCCAGTCGGCCCAGGGTCTCCTTCTTGGCCAGCGGGTCTCGGACCAGGCGCAACCCGGCTGAAAGAGCCCCGACATCCAACCCGTCCAGGACGCCCGGAAGCCCCGAAGCCACCTGCAACTGGCCACCCGGCATGAAGAAGCGCTCCATGGCCAGCGTGGGGTCGCCGTAACGCCCCAGTTGTCCGCCGAAGCTGGCGGCCAGGTCGAAATCGCCGTCTGCCAGGCGGGCCGAGTAGAGGTCCCGCTTCAGGACCCGGATCTCGATTTCCATCCCGAAGGCCTCCAACTGGGCGGCCACGGTCTCGGCCAGCAGCACCAGGTCCGACTGGCCCTCGGGCGCCAGCAACTCCAGGCGGACGGGGCCTTCAGGGCCCAACCAGCGCCCCTGGGGATCCCGGCCGAATCCGGCTCCCTCCAACTCCCGGCTGGCCCGCTCCGGGTCCAGTTCGTAGGGTTCCAGCGAGGCCAGGGTCTCGGCAGGCAACCAGCGCCGGGCGATCTGACGGCCCATTCCCACCTGGAGTCCCCCGAAGGTCTCCGAGAAGGGCGAGGCCACGCGACGCACCAGGTCCCGATCCAGAAGCCGGGCCAGGGCCTGGCGGACCCGCAGGTCGTCAAAGGGAGGGCGCCGGGTGTTCAGCAGGACCCCCAGATCGGAAAGATCCGGCGGGGTCAGCATCCGGACGGTGGGACGCCGGCGCAGGATCTCGCTGGCCACGTCGGGAGGACAGGCGGGAGCCGCGGCGTCCAACTGCCCGGCCAGCAGATAGGACCAGATCACTTCGTTGCTTCCCCAACGCAGAAGCCGCACCCGGCGCACGGCCAGGCGATCGGTCTCGGGATGCTGCGGAAATGCCTCCAGGGACATCTCGGCCGAGGTGACCCGTCCGATCCGGTAGGGCCCGGTGCCCACGGGACGCGCGGGCTGAAAGCGGAAGAGGACCTCCCGGACCCCCCGAAGCCGGGCAGCCAGTTCGGGGTCCAGGGGCTGGGCGTCGCCCCCTCCTCCAGCGACCTGAGCCCCTCCCAGTTCCAGGATTGCGGGCAGATGCTGCCCGAAGAGGTGGACCGGGGAGGTGATCGGCTCGGTCAGGGCATCCACCCGCCCCAGCGGCGAGGGCTTGCGGAAGCGGAAGAGCACGGTGGCCGGATCGGGACACTCGACCGAGTCCAGGTAGGCCCACACCGGCAGGCCCCTCAGGGCCCCCAGGTAGAAGGTGCACTGCACGTCGCGACTGCTCAGCGGCTTCCCGTCATGCCAGGCGGAGCCGGGGCGCAAGCTCACCCGCAGTTCGCGCCCGTCGGGGCTCTCGGTGAAGGAGGTGCCCAGGCGGGGCAGATACTGCCCGGTGCTGGCCAGGTAGACGAAGAGAGGCTCATAGACGTAGGGAGCCGCCGCCCCGACCCCACCTGGGGCCCAGGGGTTGCCGTGATAGGCCGGAGGGATGTCCCACTCGCCGGCCCCGCAGAAGACGCCCAGAGGAGGTGGGCGGGAGCTGCACCCGACCAGAATCACCAGGAAGCCGACCAACCAGGCCAGACCCGCCACCCGAAGCAGGCCCGCGCGGAGCGGGAGCAGGGAGGGGCGGGCTGTCCTCAACCCGTCCAGGGCCTCGACAAGAGCCCCGTGCCGACCCGCTCAAGGTCCAACGGAACGAAGGAACACAGGACCCAGCCAAGCCATTGCGTGTCCATCGAACCCGGATTCTCCGCGCCGGCCGGGGGGGCCTCCCCCCGGGCAGACTCAGAATCCCACGCGCGGTTCCTCCACCAGGTTCCCGTCCACCTTCCAGCGATGCTCGGGAAGGAAGGCCCCATAACAAGCGGGATCCAGATTCGGGATGGGGCTGGTCATCTGGAAGGGCAACCCGCAGCGGGCCAGGGTCATCGTCTGGTTGGCGTCGGTCACCTCCAAGAGGAGCCGGTAGGCCCCGGGGACCAGGCGCAGGTCCGGGATCTCCAGCTCCACACGGTGCCGGCCCGAGATCTCGGGGACCAGGACCTGCTGGATCCGCGTATTGGAGGCTCCGCAGGCGGTGCCGTCGCTGCGGACCAGGCCGAAGCCCAGGATGGGGTGCATGGAGTCCTTCAGCTCAACGTCCACGGCCACCGAGAGGGTGCCCCCGACGGGCAGGGCCTGGGGGCTGCGAAATTCGGCGTCTCGGAAGCGGGCCATCTCGCCGTCCTCGAGCTGGACGTCCTGACCCACCTCCAAGCCCTGGACCTGCCGCTCGTACTCCTTGACCACATCCTCGGCGGGGCCCACCGAGCGGACTCGACCGTGATCCAGCCACATGGCCCTCGAGCAGGTGCCCAGCACCGTGAAGAAGCTGTGCGAGACCAGCACCACGGCCGTCCCCTCGCGACGCAACCTCCCGATGGTCTCGATGCAGCGGTGCTGGAAGGCCTGGTCCCCCACGGCCAGGACCTCGTCCACCAGCAGGACCTCGGGCTGGGCGTGCACCGCCACCGAGAACCCCAGGCGCATGTACATGCCCGATGAATAGCGTTTGACCGGCACGTCCATGAAACGTTCGAGTTCGGCAAAGGCGACGATGGAGTCCAGGCGCTGCTGCACCTCTCGCCGGGTCATGCCCAGGATGACGCCGTTCAGGAAGGCGTTCTCGCGCCCCGTCAACTCGGGATGGAAGCCAGCCCCCACCTCGATCAGGCAGGCCAGGCGCCCCTGAAGGTCGATCCGCCCGCGAGTGACCGGCATGATGCCGGCCAGCAGCTTGAGCATGGTCGACTTGCCCGCCCCGTTGTGGCCGATGATGCCAAAAGCCTCTCCGGGCTGGACGAAGAACGAGATGTCCTGCAGGGCCCACAGGTCGTCGGCTCCCCCGTCACGTCCGGGGAAGAACAGGGAACGCAGGAGGCCTCGGGTCCCGCTGAGGTGGTATCGCTTCGAGACCCCCTCCACCGAGACGCTGCCCGAGCCTCCCTTCAAATCTGGAAAATCGCTCATGGGTGCACGTGAGGTTCCCACCCCCCCGGCCCCATTCCTGCCCGGCCAGCCAGCGGGGGGAGGAGCGCCCGGGCCGGCAGGGAAACCCGGGGCATCTCGATTCCGGGAGGAGACCCCGTGCGCAGGAACCTGACCTTCCTGGCCCTGGGCGCCTGGCTGGCGTTCGCGGCCGCCCCCGCCCTGGCCCAGGGCCCGGCGGAGTTCAGCGGGATGGCCCGTTTCGGCCCGCATCGCCTGCTGGTGATCAGCGACGCCAAGGCCGACTCGCCGGAAGCCCGGCTCGGCATCCTGAGCCTGGCCGGGAAGTCCCCCCGGATGCTGCCGGTCGAGGTGGAGGACTGGGGGGACGGCCGGGCCAGCGACCTGGAAGCCTGCTGCCCCGTGCCGGGAACCGACGACGAGTTCCTCCTGGCCGAGAGCGGTTGGTGGAAGGGCCGGGGGGGTCGCCTCTTCCGGGTGAAACTGGCCCACCACCCGGATCGCGGCTGGACGGGCCGGATCCTGTCGGTCTGCCAGCCCCTTCCGGTTCCCGCCGAAGGGTCGACCCCCAGCCCCCTCCAGGTCGAGGGGATCGGCGCGGTCGTCGATCCCCAGGGGCGCCTCTTCGTGGTCCTCGGCCTGCGCGGAGGCCCGGAAGGCCCGGGAAGCCTGGTCTGGGGGACCTGGGACCAGGAGGCCTTCGTCCAGGCCGGGCAGTGCGACGTCTCGACCCATGCCGAGGTCGCCACCAGTCGAAGCTGCGCCGACCTGCAACTGGTCCCGGAAGGCGATGCCTTCCGGGTGCTGACGGTGGCCTCGACGGATCCCTCCGACCAAGGCCCCTTCCGCTCGGCGATCGTGGAGGTGGGACGCTTCCTCCCCAGGGCCGAAGGCTTCGCCTTCCAGAAGTCTCCGAACCGTGTGTTGTGGCGGTTGGAGGGCCTGAAGGTCGAAGCCCTGGCCCCCACCCCCGATGCCCTGGAGGGCTCGCAATTCTGCGTCGGCACCGACGACGAATCCTACGGGGGGATCTTCCGGCCGCTGCCGGCGCTTCCCTGATCCCGCCCGGATTGCCCCTAGGAGAAAGAATGGCCACCCTGCCCACCGACTTCAAGCTGGACCCCCAGGCCCGCGAGCTGACCCTGACCTGGACCGACGGAGAAGTGACCCGGCACGACTACACCGAGTTGCGCCGGCTCTGCCCCTGCGCCAACTGCGCGATCGAGCGCGACAAGGTCCGCCAGTCGATGGGGCTGCGAATCCTCTCGGGGACGAAGCCCCACCCCGCGGCACCGCTGCTGCTGAAGGTGGAACCAGTCGGGCGCTACGCCCTGCGCTTCGACTGGGAGGACGGCCACTCGGCCGGGATCTATCCCTTCGCCTTCCTCCGAGAACACCGCATTAAATGACAAAGCCCTCGCGGGCAGGCCAGATCCGGCTCGTGCTGGCGGGGCTCGTCTACAGAAGGAAGCTGGTGGTGGAGTTTGGCCGCAAGAGTTCGGCCAGGCTGGGTGGTTCTTCGCACTGAAGCACCCGGGTGAAGCCGCCATCCATCAGCAGCTTCGCGTCAGAGGGGGCGGAATTCAGGCCGGAGTTGAAGCGCGACTCTTGCAAGCTCGAGCTTCTCCACCCCTGGCTGACCCTCAGACTGTCCTGCAACATCCTTTGTTCCTCCTTCCTGCGCCGATCGGGCCACGCCCGGACGCCTCTCCTGGACCAGTTCTACCAGTGGCCCATGAAAACATGCTCAAAAACCTCTGACCAGATCGGGTCAGGACCCAAGAAGGCGAGAGGCGAAGGCCAGGAACACAAAGCAGCAAAGCCGGCGTCCGCGCCGGCCTTGCTGCTGGTGTCTGCCTGATTTGCGGGGGGGGTTGGAGGCCCGCCGCCGTCCAGGAGCCCTAGAAGTCCAGCTTCATCTCCAGCAGCAGTTGGCTGCCGGCGTAGTCGCCGTTGGCGAAGGCCCGCTGGTTGAAGTCGAAGAGCCGGTAGTCCACCGAGAAGCTCAAGTCCTGACTCATCCGATAGTCCAGGCCGATCCCGGGGATGCTCTGGCTGAAGTCGGTGTCCTGGATGCCCATGTGTCCGCGATAGTCCATGAGCCACCAACCGCCCCGGACGTCCAGGTCTTCAGTCAGCGGGTAGGCCAGATCCAGGCGATAGACGTCTTCCTTCAGGCGGACGTCATCCACCGCCGGAGCCCCACGACGGATGTCATAGCTGAAGTAGGACAGATCGGCCTTCAACCCCCCGTCGAAGCGGTGGCTGAAACCAAGCCCGTAGCTGTCGACCGAGCCCTTCTCGGCCCCTCCGGCCTGCAGCATCGAGAAGAGCGGCTCGATGTTGCCCACGGTCTGGACCTGGGCCGGGGTGGTGGGCTTGACCTGGTTGAGGTGGCTGTACAGGGCGTAGACCGAGGTGTCGTCCTCGTTGAAGGTGTAGCGACCGCGGAAGCGCAGACCCTCGCGGTTGTTCGGGAACTCCAGGTAGTCATGCATCTGGTAGTAGGCCGAGTAGTAGGTCCCGTAGGGAAGGAAGACCGGGATGCCGGGAGCCACCGGATAGGCCACGATGAAGGGGTCATAGGTGGGATCCACGCGCAGGTATTCCAGGTCCAGGAAGAGCTTCTCGATGGGCTCGGCCCCGATGCCGAAGCGGTAGAGGTCGCCGCCCACCGAGGTGTTGAAGGCCATCCCGGAGGTGTCGGGGTTGTAGCTGGAGGTGGCGAACTCGCCTGACAGGCGGATCTGGTACTCCTTCTCGACCAGATACGAGGCATCCAGGCCGAAGGTGAACTCCGACTGAGGGCCCACGAAGAACTGGGGCACGGCGGCGGCCGCTCCCAGCGGCTGACCCAGCCAGGCTCCAGGAGCCACGGGCGGCAGCCCCGGTCCGGTGAAGGAGACGGTCGGGAGCGGGATCAGGGGACCGCCGGCTCCGACCAGGGTGCCGTCGCTGATCCGCTCGTTGCGATGCTGCACGCCGTGCAGGGCGATCACGCCACGGTCTTCGGAGAACTCGTAGCGCAGGGTGCCCCCCATGCTGTTGGTCCGGTACAGCGACGCGTCGGGGTTGATCGAATAGAAGGCCTCATACTTGAAGCCCGAGTCGGTGCCGGCCAGGCTGCCCGTGATGTCGGCTCCGTAGAACGGCAGCCAGCGCGGGTCGTTGATGTTGGGGTTGCGCGCCCCGTTGAAGACGTAGTTGGCGTGGTAGCGCGTGAAGTAGGAGCCGACGACCAGGCGGGTCTGGGACGGCTTGTGCATCATCCAGAAGTTGTCCAGCACCATCCGGGTGAAGGGCTGGTTGTTGTCGGGCTGGGCGCCCGGAACCAGGCCGTTGCGGCCGGTCCAGACGTTGGCCAGCCAGGGCGCCGAGACGCCCCAGTACTGGTCCACCCCGACCTCACCCTGGCTGATGTAGGTGCCGTTATCTTACGATGACCATCCAGAACAGGCCGCTTAACGCCGGACACCGAGCCCGGCGCTGCGGGCCTCCAGGGAGGATGGTCCATGAGCCGACAGATACGGCAATTCACCCCTGACGA
>Ga0334898_1001828_pt1 | contig 21751 bp, 16 predicted proteins | sample GraSluR3_MG_10_FD_207228 | JGI IMG/M metagenome (GOLD analysis project Ga0334898, IMG submission 207228) | Sludge microbial communities from methane-producing bioreactor in Wageningen University, Netherlands - Granular Sludge_3_08-R3 | ecosystem: Engineered > Bioreactor > Anaerobic >... | reverse complement strand
CGCCGAGCACCCAGTTCATCACGTCGAGGTTGTGCACGTGCTGCTCGACGATGTGATCGCCCGACAGCCAGGTGAAGTAGTTCCAGTTGCGCAACTGCCACTCCAAGTCGCTCCAGCCGGGCTGGCGTTGGACGACCCAGATTTCGCCGCCGTTCCAGTAGCATTTGGCGTAGACGATGTCGCCGATCGCGCCGTCGCGAAGGCGCCGGATCGTCTCACGGTAGCTGTTCAGGTGGCGGCGCTGGGTGCCCGCCGCGATGCCCAGACCCTTCTGCCGGGCCAGCTCGCCGGCCTCGATGACCGTCTTGACGCCGGGCACGTCGACCGCGGCGGGTTTCTCGATGAAGGCGTGTTTGCCCGCCTCGACGGCCGCCTTGAGCTGCGCGGGCCGGAAGTGGGGCGGCGTGGCCAGGATGACGTAGTTGACCTCCGAAAGGGCCAAAACCCCCTGGTAGGCGTCGAACCCGGTGAAGCAGCGACTCTTGGGGATCTCGATGCCGAGCTTCGCGAGCTGGGCGCGGCAGCCGGCCAGGCGGTCTTCGAACAGGTCGGCCAGGGCGACGATTCGGACGTTTTCGCGCCGGATCGTGGCGTCCTGGGCCACGTCTTCGGTGTGGTAGCCCGCGGCCGGATAGATCACGCGCGTGGCCGCCCCCAGGGCGTCGAGCGCGGCGCCGGTGCCGCGGCCGCCGCATCCGATCAGGCCGATCTTGATCTCCATCTCCGACGCGGCACGGACGGTGTGGAGGAACGGCGCCTCGACGGCCGCCGCGGCCGCCAGGGCCAGGGTCGACCGCTTGAGGAACTGCCGGCGGGGAAGACTCGTATCGGAGGGGCGATTCGGCTTGCTCATCGAGATGGCTCCGGAAGGGACGATGCGGCCGGAGAAAGGGGGCCCAGCGCGCCTCGTGGCAAGAGGAGGCATTGCGGCGCATTCTCGGTGCGTCAATCAACGCGCCTATCCCCCTTTCTCCCCGGTGGGACCAGAACTCGCAGCATAGCACCACGGGGGGCATGGGTCCAGGGGCGAGCGTCCAGAAACGGGGCCAGGCTCGCTGACCGGCAAGAAGGAGACGCCGCGGCAATCTCGGCGAGTCAAGGAGCGCGCCGGTCGCCGTTGGTCGTCGCCACCACGCAGCCGAGCAGGCGGCCCCCATGCCGCGCAATCGAGCGGGCGGCGCGCCGGGCGGCCAGGCGGCCCGTCCGGCCCAACGCGACCAGTAAGAGGGTGCCGTCGCAGTAGCGCGAGACGGGAGCGACTTCGGGACAGGCCAACGAACCCGAATCGACGAATACGAAGCGGTAGCGGGTGCGCAATTCGTTCAGAACCCGTTCCAGCTCGGTCGAGGCGGTGGGGCCGACGTCCGTGCGCCGGCCCGGCAACAGGCTCAGGCGATCGACGCAGGTCTCGGCTACGACCTCTTGCCACGGCGCGGCGCCGCGGAGCACGTCGGTCAGACCGCGCTCGGCGCCCAGGGTGAAGTATTCGGAAAAGGCGGGACGGCGAAGGTTCGCGTCGACGGCCACCACCTCGTGCCCGGCCCGGTCGGCAACGAGCGCGGCCAGCCCGAGCAGGGTGCCGGTCGTGGCAACGTCCCGGCCGACGCTCGTCAGCATGACGACCGGGCATCGCACCGGCTCGATCCTCGCGAGCACGGCATCGGCCAGTTCCCGCAAGCCCCCGAGTTCGCCTTGCGTGGGTGGGCGCAGCCATTGAGCAACGCGATCGGGGCGGGTCGCCTCGCTCGCGGGGGCCGTCGTGGCGATCGGCTCGGGCGGCGCGTCGGTCGAGGCCGGGGGATCGGCCGATCGGGCGGGCGCCGCGTGCCGCGGGCTCGCGGGACTGGCCGCCGGCAGACGCACGCCGAGGGCTTCGAGCTCCTCGACCGAAACCGGCAGGACAACCGGCGTCTCGGGCGATCGGGCCTCAATCTGCTGCAACGCTTCGAGCATGCGGGTCATCGCGGTCCCCTGGGCAACTGGGCACGAGGTTTGCGCGGCCGGCATCCGCGTGGCGCGAGGGTGTCGGCGGGCATCCCACCGAATCTCACGAGCTTCGTCGCAGCCGGGCGAACAACTGCCCGTACTCCTGCCGGCGGACCGCAACGGTCGCTCGCGGACCGCTCGCGCCCGGGTCGTCGTATCCTTCTTCGACCACGATTACGTCGCGATCGTCGTCGAAGGCGGGCTCGGCCGGTTCGCTGCGCCGTCGAATCAAGGGCAGTGTCTCGGGCCCGGCCGCCCAGGCGGGGGGCGGGTCGCAATCGTCAGCCAACTCGTCGTCGCTCGGGCCGGGCACGTCGCCGTCGAAACCGGCCGAAACGCCGGTTGCGGGCGCCGCTTTCGAGGTCGGGCGAGCGTCACCACACCATTCGCATTCGCGGCACGATTTCTTCGCGCCGATGACCTCTTCCTCGGCGAACTGTTCGCGAAAGGGGTCGTCGAACACCAGCTCGACTTCGGGGCCGACCGAGCCGGCCGGGTGGAATTCGTCGTCCAACTCGGCCATAGCCCGCTCGATCGTTTCGACTTGCCGCACCGGATCGGCGTCGGGGTCGGCCGGCGCGGTCGCGGCCTCCGGCGCGTCCGACGCAAACGCCTCGTCGCCGGCGGCGTGGGGCTCGGGCCGAACGCGCGCATCGGCTTCGTCGTCCAATCCGCCGAACTCGATGATGCTTGCGCCACCATCGTGATCGGTCGCGTCGGCGTTCCAGGGCGTGGGCAACTGCTGCAAGTCGGCCCATGCTTCTTCGACGGCGGCGGGCTCGATCCGTCGCCGCCCCGCGGCGCAAGCCAGCAGCAACGCGTGATCGCACACTTGGTTGATCAGGCGAGGCACACCGTCGGTCGCCCGATGCACCGCCCGGCGCGTCTCGGAGGGCATCAGGCGGTCGGCGTCGCCTCCGGCCCCGGCGATCTGGGCGGCGACGTAGGCGTCGGTCTCGTCGCGGCCGAGCGATTCAAGGTAGCACCGAGCCACGATCCGCTGGCTGAACGATTCGAGTCGGGGGCTGGCCAAGCGTTCTTCCAGGACCGCCCCGCCCGACAGCACCAGGCGCGCCGCCGGCTGTCCGGCCGCCACCAGGTTCGTGATCATGCGGATCTCGTCGAGCAGGCGCAGCGGAAGCGTGTGGGCCTCGTCGACCAGCAGCAGCATGCCCTGGGGGCGGTCTTCGGCCAGGGTGAGGTAATCGACCAGGGCCAGGCGCGACTCGCCCTCGTCGAGCCCCCGATAAGGCCGGCCCATCTCGAACAGGAGGGCCTGGAACAACGCGCGCCGGGAACTGAGGCGCCCACAACTGAGCAGCACGACTTGGAAGGACTGCTCGAACTGCCCGGCCAGCATGCGGCACAGCAAGGTCTTGCCCGTGCCCGACGGCCCCACGATCACGCCCACTCCCTCGGCCCGCTCGATGCAGCGAGCCAGCCTCTGGCGGGCCGTTTCGATGGCCGAGGCCGGATAATACTGTTCGACGTCGGGCACCGACGCGAAGGGTCGCTTCGTAAGGCCGAAGGAGGCTTCGTACATTACGCTTTTCCTCGAAAGTCTCTGGTTCCGCAACTTCTCGAACGAGGCAGCGCACGCCCAGCCCGGCGGCCGTGCGTTCACATCTCATCAGATCGGCATAATTCGGCAATCCGCTCCACTGCGAAGAATCGGCACGCAGCGGCAACCCGGAATTGTGCCCGCGACTTCCGACCGTTGTGTTGGTCGTCTACACAGGCTGCGGAAGGGATAAGGCCGCCGGCCCCGCAGCTAGAACCATACGGCCAAGGCCCCGACGCAGCCGGCCACCAGAAGCAAGCCCGCTGCGATTCGCGGCAGTCGACTCGGCGGCGCGACACGCCGCATCGGCGCCGCGTCGCTGAGGGCGATCGTGGCCAGCACTGGGGCCCCGATCGTTTTCTCCGCCTGATCGCAACGGGCGATGGGCGGATCGATCGCGAGCCCCGCCGAAACAAGCCAAGTGCCCAACGCAACGCACATGGCCGCCACCAACGCCACGGCCAGCATCCCCCAAGCCTGCCTCGCCCCGGCGCCAATCTGGGGGGCTTGAGCCAACTCGACCTGCACGGTTGGTACCTGCGATTGCCGGGCTCGGGCCAGTCGAACCTCGTTCGCGAGCCGGTGGTATTCGTGCTCCGCACGGTCCAGGGCCAGCTTCCGCTCGCGAAAACCGCGGATCGCCTGGTCGCGCGCGCGGGCAAGGTCGGTCGCAAGCCGCGCCGGGCGTGGGTCGTGTCGGGACGGTACTGCCAGTGCGGGGCCCCGCACCGGCGAATCGACCGGGGGGGGGACGTCGGCTCGGGAGTCGGGCAACTTCTCCAGCCGGGCGCGGACCTCGGCGATCCGACCCTCGATCTCCTGCACCTTGGGATGCAGCGGGGTGAGATCCTCGAGCAGGGCCGCGCGCGCTTGCAGCAACCCATCCAGCGCACCCGACAATTCGGCCCGATCTCGATCCTCGACCACCTGCGGCGATGTCGGGGCGACCGGCGCGCGAGGCGGCGATTCGGGCGCCGGCTGCAAGGAGAGCCATTGCAGGCATTCGTCGACCCAACGACTCTCTCTGGAAAACCGTTCCTCCATATACTGATCGAATCGCGCCTTGGCGTTCAGGAATTCCTGCCGGGCATGCTCGCACGCGGCCTCGGCTCGCGCAAGCCCCGGGGCAGCCCGGTGCGCCGCCTCGGCGGCGTATCGGTCGGCATAGGCCTGGGCCACCGCATTGACCCGTTGAACCGCGGTCCGCGCATCGTCGTCGGTGGTCGAAATCGAGGCGCGGAACTCACCCGACGCGGTGGCTTGTTCGCGCACCCGCAGCCTGCTGCGAACCCCGGCCACGGTTGCAGCGGATGGGGGAGGGGTGGCGTTTACCCTTCCGGAGTGAGTCGGGCCGTTGAAGCGGTCTAAGGCCCGGGCGATGGTTTCGTCGGAAAGGAGTTCCCGCACGACCTGCTCCCCTTCGAACGAGGTAGCCGTGTAAGCCGGCTCAGCCGGTCGGTGGATCACGGCGGCGGTGGCCGTGTAGGGCTCGGTCGCGCGGGGCTGGGCCGCCCCTTTCCAGAAAACGACGGGACCCGTGGCTGCCGCCGCGATCACGCAGAGCAGGACGCTCGAACGGCAGAGCCCCTGCCGAGGGGCGTCGCACGGCAGGTCACAGGGGGCTGACATATTGCGTCTCGGGCTGGTGGGGTCGCTCTCGCTGCGCACGGACTTGGGTGTGGAAACGCCCGCCCTCCAGAGGGGGTGAACCGGGTCACGACAAACCCCCATCGCGCAGAGTACGCCACGGTTCCGAAATCGACGCCCGGTCGCCTCGAGCTTGAGCCGCCGAGACAAACGTCATTCTGCAACGGTCGCGCTTGCCAGCACGGCGGCCGTCGGCGACCATAAGAGCCGTCGCAAACCGTTTCTCTGTTGGGGAGAGTCAGGAATGAAAGTCGGCGCGTTTACCAAGAGTTTTCAGGATTGGCCGATTCCGGTCGTCTGCCATCGGTTTCGCGAGATCGGGCTCGACGGGCTCGACCTGACGGTGCGTCCCAAGGGCCACATCGAACCCGACCGGGCGGCCGAGCAGCTTCCGCTGGCGGCAAAGGCCGCCCTGGAGGCGGGCAGCGAGATCCTGTTTCTGACCACGGCCATCACCGATCCCACTCCCGAAGCCGAGGAATTGTTTGCCGTCGCCCGCGACCTGGGCATCGCCCGGATCAAGCTGGGTTACTACCGCTACAAGCCTTTCGGCACGCTCAAAGAGCAGCTCGAGGAGACGCGCCGGCGGATCGCGGCCGTGGCGAAGCTTGCCAAGAGGTATTCCGTGCTGCCGTGCGTCCACATTCACTCGGGCGCGTACCTGCCCTCGCACGGGACCCAGCTTTACGAGTTGATCAAAGACATGGCGCCCGATGAGGTGGGCGCCTACGTCGACATGCTCCACATGGCCCTGGAAGGCGGAGGCGACGGTTGGCGCCAGGGGCTCGACCTGCTCGCCCCGTGGATCGCACTGGTGGCCGTCAAGAACTTCGCGTGGCAGCGGGAACAGCGCGATCGGTTCGGCCAACTCCGCTGGGCACGCCGGGTCGTGCCCATCGCCGACGGCGTGTCGCCGCTGCCCGAGTTCATGGCCACGCTCGGGCAAATCGGCTACGACGGCATCTATTCGCTGCACAGCGAGTACCAGGGCAAGCACAGCTTCGAGGATCTGGATGCCGAGGCGTGTCTCGCGCAGACCGCCGAGGACCTGAAATTCTTCCGGGGGTTGTTTTGAACCCAGGCCAACCATGTCCGCCACGTTCCGTATCAAGATCTGCGGCATTACGAACGTCGAAGACGCCTTGGCGGTGGCTCGGGCCGATGCCGATGCGGTGGGGCTGAACTTCTATGCCAAGAGCCCGCGTTGCGTTCGCGTCGAGCACGCCCGGCAGATCGTCGAGGCCCTGCCCGCTCGGATCGTCAAGGTCGGCGTGTTCGTCAACGCGAGTTGCGACGAAGTCTGCCGGACCTTCGACCGGGTCGGGCTCGACCTGATCCAAGTGCATGGCGACGAGCCGCCGGAATTCCTGAGTAACCTGGGCGCACGCCCGGCGATGCGCGCATTCCGGCTGCTCGAGGGCCGGCTTGCGCCGATTCTCGAATACCTCGAGCGGTGCCGGGAGCTGGGCTGCCTGCCGCGCATGATCCTGATCGACTCGCACCGCGCAGGAGCCTACGGAGGGACGGGCGCGCTGGCCGACTGGACCGCCGCGGCGGGCTACCCGGCCGCCGACTGGCATCCGCCCCTGGTTCTCGCGGGTGGGCTGGGGCCCGAGAACGTGGCCCAGGCGATTTGCGCGGTGCGCCCGGCGGGCGTCGACACAGCCAGCGGCGTGGAATTGGAGCCCGGGTGGAAGTCCGAAATCCTCGTCCGGCAGTTCGTCGAAGCGGCGCGGGAGGGTTTTGCGGCCGCTCGGTGAGCCGGGGCGTCGTTGCGGGTGCCCCTCCCCCGGGTGAGGCCAATTGACAACCCAACCCGATCCCGGCATAAACCAGGATGGCAAGATCGACAAACCCCTTCCAACAGCGACGGAGAGCATGCCTGAGATCCAAGCCTTCCGCGGAATCCGCTACGACCTGGGGCACGTCGGCGCGTTGAGCGACGTGGTCGCCCCGCCCTACGACGTGATTGACCCCGATTTGCAGGACCGGCTTTACAAGATGCACCCCTGCAACGTGGTCCGCCTGATCCTCAACCGCAAGGAGCCGGGCGACGACGAGGCGAACAACGCGTACACCCGGGCGAGGCGATTTCTGCGAAACTGGCAGTCGGAAGGGGTGCTGTTCACCGAGGCCGACCCGGCCCTGTACGTCTACCATCAGGAGTTCGCGAGCGCTGGCGGCACTCTGGTGCGCCGGGGGTTCATGGGCCGCACGCGCATCCATCGCTTCGGCGAGGGCATGGTGTTTCCTCACGAAGACACCATGCCTGGGCCCAAGATCGACCGCCTCATGCTCACCGCGGTCTGCCAGGCGAATCTCAGCCCGGTGTTCGGCCTCTATCCCGACCCCGGCCGGCAGGCCCAGAGCCTTCTCGACGAGGCGACGGCCCAGGTCGCGCCGGTCGAGGCGACCGACCACCTCGGGGTCGTGCACCGCCTCTGGCCGGTCACGGACGTCGAGGTCATTTCGGCCGTGGCCGGGGCGATCGGGCCGAAGCCGATCTTCATCGCCGACGGGCACCACCGCTACGAGACCGCCTGCGCCTATCGCGACCAGGTCTTCGACAGCGGCGCGCTGCGTCCCGATCATCCGGCCAACTTCGTGTTGATGATGTGCGTGGCCATGGAAGACCCCGGCCTGACCGTGCTGCCCACCCACCGGCTTTTCGCCGGCATGGCGCCCCTCGCCTCGGACGAATTGGCCGGGCGCCTTGGCGACTGCTTCACGGTCCGACCGGCCGGACAGGGCCCCGAGGCGGCCCACGAGGTCTGGGAAGACGTCCAGACGGCCCACGACCAGGCCACCCTCGGCCTCTACACGCATCGCGACGGCCGGTGGGTCATCGTCGAACCGACGGCCGCCGGGCGCGCGAAGCTCGCCCAAGTCGCGGCCGACCACGACGCGTCGTGGCGGGAACTCGGCGTGACCGTGCTCCACCGGTTGATCCTCGATACGCTGCTGGGCGAGGATCAGGCCGAGCGCACGTACGTCCATCAGGTCGCCGAGGTGGTCGAGCACCTCGGCACCGGCCGGTTCGCCATGGCCGCCCTGGTCCTGCCCGCCACGGTCGACCAGGTCCGTGCCGTGAGCCTCCGCGGCGAGCGCATGCCCCCGAAGAGCACCTACTTCTCCCCGAAGCTGCTCAGCGGCCTGGTCATCAATCCGCTGCAGTAGCGGGTTGCGCGGCAACGCCTTCGCGCCGTGCGCGGCATGGCGTCCCGGCGTTGCGTCCCGGCCTCTCCGCGGCCTGCCGTTTCACGTGAAACCCGGTGGAAACGGTCGTGCCGCCTTGCGAAACGCGGCGTTTCGCGTCGAGCGGGCAATCTGCGGTCTCCGGTCGTTTCACGTGAAACGTGCGGGCCCGGCGGAGGCCGGCTGAAGCCGGTACTACAAACGCCCGAACGCGCGATCCGGCGCGAAACGGTCTTTTCCGGCACGCGCCTGGGTTGTTACAATTCGCCACCGCGCGCCGGACGCGCGCGTCGTGACCTCGTCGGCAAGGAGGCTGACCGTGGGCCGGGTTTTGTGCGTGGCCAATCAGAAAGGCGGCGTGGGCAAGACGACCACCGCCATCAATCTGGCTGCTGGCCTGGCGAAATCGGGTGCCCGCACCCTGCTGGTCGACCTCGACCCGCAGTGCAACGCCACCACCGGCCTGGGACAGAAGCCCACGGCGCGCCACCCCTTGGTGGCGGGCGAGCCGCTCCGGGAGTCGCTTCGCCCGACCAAGGTCAAGCGTCTCGACCTCTTGCCCGGCAGCCGAAGCTTTCGCGATGTCGAGGCTCTCGCGCACGGCGACGAGACGCAGGCCGCCCGGTTTCGGCACCAGTTGTCGGGCGGACTGGCCGGGTACGACTTCGTGCTCATCGACTGCCCGCCCTCGCTGGGCCAACTCACGCGAACCGCCCTGGCCGCCTCGACCGAGGTGCTCATGCCGATCCAGTGCGAGTATTTCGCCATGGAAGGCCTGGCCCAGATGATCGAGGTCATTCGCGAGGTCATCGCCCGTCACGCCCACAACCTGCAGTTCGCCGGCATCCTTTTGACCATGTACGATGCGACGCTCGAACTGACCTGGGAGGTCGAGGAAGAGGTACGCGACTTTTTCGGCGAGATCGTTTTCAGCACCATCATTCCGCGCGACGTGGCCGTCTCCGAAGCCCCCAGCCACGGGGCCTCGGTCATCGACTACGCACCCCGGTCCCGCGGGACCCGGGCCTACGTGGAGCTTTGCAGGGAGGTACTCGAAATTGGCTAAGGAAAGACGATTAGGACGCGGACTGGAAGCCCTGCTCAGCCGAGCCGGAACCGCCCCGACCGCCGATGAGTCCGCGAGCGAAAGCCCCGCGGCCTCCGTGGCGGCCGCTCCCGAGCGCGGCGAGCCGTTCCCGCAAGCAGGCCCGGCCCACCCGCCCACGGAAGAGCGCGGCACGTTCCCATCGCCCGACACGCCGCGACCGGCGCCCGCCCACGACCCCGAGCCCGCGTCGCAAGGCGACGGCGCCGACGGCACGGGCCCGATGCGAATCGACGTCGATCGGATCGACAGCAACCCCTTCCAGCCCCGGCAAGACTTCGACGAGACCGATCTGCAATCGCTCGCCGACAGCCTTACGGCGCACGGCCTGCTGCAACCCCTGGTCGTCCGCCGCGTCGACGACCGCTACCAACTCGTGGCGGGCGAACGCCGGCTCCGGGCCGCGACCAGGGCCGGCTGGACCCAAGTGCCCGTCCAGGTGGTCGAGGCCGACGACCGCGACATGGCCGAGTTGGCCATCGTCGAGAACATGCAGCGCAAGGATCTGAATCCGCTGGAGAAGGCGGCATCCTTCCAACGGTACTTGCAGCAGTACGGCGCGACCCAGGAAGAGCTGGCCGGCCGGCTCAAGCTCGACCGCTCGACTGTCGCCAACCTGATCCGCCTGCTCGAGCTGCCCGAACCCGTGCAAGACGCCGTTCGGCAGGGCCGCATCACCCAGGGCCACGCCCGGGCGCTGCTGCCCCTGGGCGAGGAGCGCGAGCAGATCGTCTTCTGCGAGCGGATCCAGCACGAGGGCCTCAGCGTGCGACGCACCGAATCCCTGGTTCAAGAGGCCATTCAGTCGGAGGATAAGGACCCGCCCGAAACCGTCGGCATGGAGGGCTCGCGACCGCTGCCCCGTCGAGCGACCAGCGACCACATCGCGTCGCTGGAGCAGGAGTTTCGGGTAGCCTTGGGCACGGTCGTCAAGATCACCCACAACGCGCGCGGCCGCGGGAAGATCACGATCCACTTCTCCAGCCACGAGGAATTCGACCGCCTCCGCGACCACATTTGCGAGGCCGAGCCGGTATTTGCCCAGCGCCGGGCGGGCTGAGCGAGGCTCGCGATCGTCGCCCATCGGTCTTGCCCCAGCCGGAATCGGGGCTTATACTGCCGCGCCATCTTCTCCAAAACCTTGTCCCGCGTGGACTTCGGCAGGGAGGCTGAGTGATGACCGTAAGAGACTGGATTGCGGGGGCCGTCGTGTCCCTTGTTGTGGTGGTTCCGGCATTCCCGCAAGCGGTACCCAACTCCGGCGACCGGGCCGCAACGCCGACCTGGCGCGCCCCCGTGAGCGATGCCGCGGGCCCAGGCGCGCCGCGCGCCGATGCCTCGGACGCCGAAGCGTCGGACACGGCGGCCGCGGGCGCGGCCGGGCAACGCCCGCCCGAACCTCGGGCGAGCGAGCATCGAGCCCCGATCGCCCGCGTGACCGCGGGCAGCGGTGTGTTGCCGAGCGAGCACGGGCAACTCTGGCGCGAATACGACATTACTCCCTACACGGCACGCATCACCTCGACCAGCCGGCCCGAGCAGGCGATCGTCGACTGGATCCTGCGCGAGACGGGCTACGAGGTCTGGCATGCGGAGCCCCTGGCCATCCTCAGCGCTACCCCGCAGGTTCTCCGCGTCTATCACACGCCCGAGATGCAGAAGCTGGTGGCCGAAGTCGTCGATCGGTTCGTCAGCAGCGAGGCCGAAACCCACGGGTTCGGACTGCGCGTGGTGAGCCTGAGCCACCCCAACTGGCGGGCCCGGGCCCAGCGCCTGCTCCAGCCGGTGCAGGTTCAGACGCCGGGGGTTCAGGCGTGGCTCCTGGAGAAGGAAGACGCCGCGGTCGTGCTGGCCGAGTTGCGGCGTCGCTCCGACTATCGGGAGCACAGCACGCCCCATCTGCTGGTCAACAACGGCCAGTCGACGGTCGTCTCGGCGACCCGAGGGCAGAGCTACGTGCGCAACGTGTCGTTCCGCTCGGAGGGGTGGCCCACCGTCGAGCCCGAAGGGGCCATCATCGACGAGGGTTTCTCGCTGGAGTTCAGCCCGCTGCTGTCGGTCGACGGTAAAATGATCGATGCCACGATCAAATGCGAGATCGACCAGGTCGAGAAGATGGTGGCCGTGCCCGTCGAGGTGTCGACGGCGGCGGCGCCGCGTCAGCGGATCGAGATCCAAGTGCCGCAGACGTCGCAATTCCGCTTCCACGAGCGTTTTCGCTGGCCCGTCGACAAGCTGTTGCTCGTGGGCATGGGGATGGTCGCCCTGCCGGTGCCCTCGGACGGTCAGACCTTGGTTCCCGGGTTGAAGCTTCCCTTTGGGTCGGGGCCCCCGCGAGCCGATGTCCTGGTGTTCGTCGAGAGCAAGGGCAAGATCGGCCCGGCGCCTTCGTCACCCCAGGCCGGCCGCGCCGCAACCGCCGAGGTCGGCCGGTATTGATCCGCCCCCGGACAGCCCGCTGGAAAAGGATGTGAGCTTTGATGACCTCCGCGTTGCGTCGCGTCGTAGTCACCGGGATGGGCGTCATTGGCCCCTTGGGCAACACGAAAGAGGAAACCTGGGATGCCCTTTCGGCGGGCCGCAGCGGCGTCGGGCCCTTGAGCCTGATTCCGTTGGGCAGTCTGCCCACGTCAATTGCGGCCGAGGCCAGGGCGTTTCGAGGCGAGGCCGACGATTTCGGCCCGTTGGAGAAGGAGCAGAAAAAGGGCATCCGCAAGGGCCTCAAGATGATGTGCCGCGAATGCCAGATGGGTGTCGCCGCGGCCCAGTGGGCGCTGAGCGACGCTCGCCTCGCGCCCGGCGCCTTCGACCCGGGCCGGGCGGGCGTCCATTTCGGCAGCGACTACATGCTCACCGTGCCCGAGGAATTCACCGAGGGCGTGCTCCAGTGCCTGACCGACGGCGGCGATTTCGATTTCTCCCGTTGGGCGCCGGAAGGGATGCCCAAGATGTCGCCCCTGTGGCTGTTGAAGTACCTGCCCAACATGCCGGCCAGCCACATCGCCATCTACAACGACCTGCGCGGCCCGAGCAATTCGCTCACCTTGCGCGAGGCCAGCGCGAACCTCGCCGTGGCCGGGGCCTTCCAGGCGATCGTGCAAGACCGGGCCGACGTCATGATCGCCGGGGCGACCGGAACCAGGCTTCACCCGATGAAGATGGTCCATGCGGTCCAGCAGGAGGAGGTGGCGCCGGGCAACGGCGACCCGGCCCGGGCGAGCCGCCCCTTCGACCGTCGACGCCAGGGCATGGTCCTGGGCGAAGGGGCCGGCGCGGTCGTGCTTGAGGAACTCGACGCCGCCCTGGCCCGTGGGGCGACGATCTACGCCGAGGTGCTGGCTGGCGGATCGAGTTCGGTGGCGGGGCGAAACCTCGTCGCGCGCCGCGACCTGGCCATCCGCAACGCCCTGGCCGCCGTGCTCGAGAATGCCGGGCTCGCGCCCGACGACGTCGGCTTCGTCCACGCCCACGGCCTGAGCACGCGCTCCAGCGACCGCGACGAAGCCTGGGCGATCGGCGAGGTCTTCGGCGGCCGCGCCGAACCGCTGCCCGTCACCGCGGCCAAGGCGTATTTCGGCAATCTGGGTGCGGGCGGCGGACTGGTGGAACTCGTGGCCGCGATCATGGCCATGCACCACGGACGCCTGTTCCCCATCCTCAACTACGAACACCCCGATCCCGAGTGCCCCATCCGGGCCGTCACCGGCGACGAGGTCGCGCCGGGCGATTGCTTCGTCAAAGTCAACGTCACCCCCCAGGGGCAGGCCAGCACGCTGGCCGTTAGGGCATTTCGGGGTTAGACGCAATTGGCGCGCGACGTACGCTGCGTCTCTTCTGCCCTCGGCGCGCTCCGCGCCGGCGAGTTCCGCCACGGAGGGGCCGTCCGTCGGAGCCGCGCCCCGGCGCTTGCCCGCGCCATTGGGCCGGCCTATACTCGCGGCATCGGCCGTGCACCGGCGAAGCATGCCGGGCCCGGCCGCGGAAGCTCGCCCCGAAACTTTGCCCGAAGGGAGCCCGACGCCATGAAGTCAGCCGACCCGTCTCCGAAGTCTTGCCGCCGCCGGTTCCTGGCGCAAAGTGGGAGGGCGGCCGCCGGCGCGGCCGTCGCCGCGATGACCGTGCCGCACGTGCACGCGGCCGAGGACAACACGATCCGGCTGGCGCAGATCGGCTGCGGCCCGCGCGGCAGCGGGGCCGTGGGCAACGCCCTTTCGGTTCCCGACGACGCGCCGATCGAGCTGTACGCCATGGCCGACGTGTTCCCCGATCGCGTCAACGCGGCCTGCAAGGCCCTGAGGCAGCAGTTCGGCGATCGCATCGACGTCCCGCCCGAGCGGCAGTTCGTCGGCTTCGACGCCTACCGCAAGGCGATCGACTGTCTTCGGCCGGGCGACGTGGCCCTGCTGACCACCCGGGCCTATCCCCGCCCGACCCACTTCGACTACGCCGTCGAGAAGGGCGTGAACGTGTTCATGGAGAAGTCGTTCGCTCCCGACCCGGGCGGGCTCAAGCGCATGCTTCGCGCCGGCAAGGCCGCCGAGAAGAAGAACCTCAAGATCGCCACCGGCCTCATGTGCCGGCACAGCGTGGCCCGGCAGGCCTTGATCGAGAAGGTGCGCAACGGCGAGTTGGGCGACATCCAGCTCATCCGCGCCTACCGCATGGGCGGCGGACGTGGCCTCGCCCCCCGAAAGCCCGACCAAAACGAGCTCGAGTGGCAGGTCCGCCGCTCCGTCGATTTTCTCTGGGCGTCGTCGGGCCTGTTCATCGAACTGCTGATCCACCAGGTCGACGAGTGCTGCTGGCTCAAAGACGCCTGGCCCGTCAAGGCCCACGGCGTGGGCGGGCGCGTGCCCTACAGCACCGATTGCGGCCAGAACCTCGACACCTACTCGATCGAGTACACCTTTGCCGACGGCTCGACGGCCCTGGTGACCAACCGCAACATCGCCGGCTGCCACAACGACTTCGCCACGTTCCTGCACGGGACGCGGCGGGCCGCCCAGTTTTCGGGCGACATCCACGCGGCCACGGTGCACACCTACAAGAACCAGCGGATCGACAAGGGCGACGTCGATTGGGAGGCCGGCGAAGAGCCCTGCTCCCCCTGGCAGGCCGAGTGGAACGTGCTCATCGACGCCATCCGCAACGACAAACCCCACAACGAAACCGAGCGATCGATGCTCTCGAATCTGGTCTCGGTGATGGGCCGGGCGGCGGTGCACTCGGGCAAGGTGATCACCTGGGACGAGATGCTGGCCTCGGACTTCCTGTTCTGCGATTACGTCGACGACCTCAACTACGACAGCCCCGCCCCCGTGCAAGCCGACGACCAAGGCCGCTACCCGGCCCCCGTGCCCGGAAAGTGGACCGAAATCTGAAGCCCGAACGAGCGTCTCGCCGCGCGGCGAGGCATTGTCGAAATGGCGATCGAGCGGCCGCGATCCGTTTGTTTTCCAAGAGAATTGGCCTGGAAACGGCAAAAGCTGCGCGTCTCAACACAAGGAGCCCGCGATGACCACCGACCCGGCGCCAAGACAAACGAATCGTCGCTTTGGCACGATGGCCGGCGCGCTGGCCCTCGCCGGGCCGGTGCTGATCGCCCTTTCGGCACAAGCGGTCGAGCAATGGGATCATGCCGAGGTGGTCCTGCGCGGCCCCTCGGACGGAAACCCGTATGTCGACGTTCAGTTGCGGGCGCGGTTTGCGCAAGGCGATCGGACCATCGAGGTGCTCGGCTTCTGGGACGGCGGCGACGCGTACAAGGTCCGCTTCATGCCGCCCGCGGCGGGCGCGTGGCGCTATGAGACGTCGAGCAACCGGGCGGAGCTTGACGGCAAGACCGGCTCGCTGACCGCCGCGCCACCTTCGCCGACGAACCGCGGCCCCGTGCAAACGTTTGACACGTACCACTTCCGCTACGCCGACGGCACGCCCTATCACCAGTTCGGCACGACCTGTTACGCCTGGGTGCACCAGCCCGAGGCGTTGCAGGAGCAGACGCTGAAAACGCTCGCGGCCTCGCCGTTCAACAAGATCCGCTTTTGCGTCTTCCCGAAAAGTTACACGTACAACCGGAACGAGCCCGAGCGGTTCGCGTTCGTCAGGAAGTCCGGCGGAGGGTTCGACTTCACCCGGCCCGATCCCGCCTTCTGGCGGCATCTCGAAGGGCGCATCCTCGACCTGCAGCGGCTGGGAATTGAGGCCGACCTGATCCTCTGGCATCCCTACGACCGCTGGGGTTTTTCGGCGATGGGCGCCGCCAACGACGACCGCTACCTGCGTTACGCCGTCGCGCGGCTCGGCGCCTTCCGCAACGTCTGGTGGTCGCTGGCGAACGAATACGACCTGATGGCCCCCGGCGCGATGTCGGGCCACCGCGGCGACAAGCAGACGAACGACTGGGACCGGTTCTTTCAGATCCTTGCGGCGGAGGACGGGCACCAGCGGCTGCGCGGCATCCACAACTGCCGCGGCTTCTACGATCATTCGAAGCCGTGGGTGACCCATTGCAGCATCCAGCATCACGATTTGCGCCGCGTGCTCGAATGGCGCAGGCAATACCAGCGGCCCGTGGTGGTCGACGAGTGCGGCTACGAGGGCGACATTCCCCAAGGTTGGGGCAACCTGGCGCCCGACGAGATGGTCCGGCGGTTCTGGATCGGGACGCTGCGCGGCGGCTATGTCGGGCACGGCGAAACGTACAAGCACCCCGACGATCTTTTGTGGTGGTCCAAAGGCGGCGTACTCCGCGGAAAAAGCCCGCCGCGCATCGCGTGGCTGAAGCAGTTCATGGCCGAGGCGCCGCCGTTCCACCAGCTTGAACCGCTGGACGAAAACCAGGGACGCCTCGTGTTGTCGAAGGCGGGCGAGTACTACCTGGTCTACTGCCTGAAGCCGGGCATCGAAACCGTCGAACTGGCCGGCGCGCGCCCCTACAAGCTGGATCGGATCGACCCCTGGGCCATGACGGTCGCGCCGCAGGGCACCGCTCCGGCGGGCCAGTTCGCGCTGGATGCGCCGCGCGCGGACCTGGTGTTCCGTCTGACGCCCTATCGACCCGGCGAGCGATTGCGGCCCCAGGCGAAGATCGTCGCCTCGGCGACCGAAGGTTTGGCGCCCTTGACCGTCCAGTTCACCGGCTCCGGCGGCGCGCAGGTTCGCTGGGACTTCGGCGACGGCGCGACAAGCGACGCGCCGAGCCCCACGCACGTTTTCGACCAGCCCGGACTCTACTCGGTCACGCTCACGGTAACCGACGCCCACGGCGGCGTCGCGCAGAACGTCGTCGAGGTCGCGGTGGACCGCGACGCCACCGCGCCGATCGTTCGCGCCGGATTCGAGCAAGACGAGGCGCCGGCGCTGCAACTCCACGGCACCGCGAAACGCGCCGCGGACGGTTCGCTGCACTTTCCCGACGGCGCGCCGTGGGGCTGGGCCCGGGCCGACGACGATGCGATCGACCGCCTGCGCGGCCTGCGCTCGTTTACGATCCTTGGCTGGGTGAAACCCGAAAGCCTCCAGATCGGCAGCGGCGGAAACCGCATCGTGTTCTGCCTGAACAAGGACCGCTCGGGCATCGACCTGGTCTGCCACGCCGACGGGCGCCTGCGATTATCGGTCAACCAATGGCCCGATGCCGTCCGCAACGACAGCTCGCCCGGCAGGTTGAAGATCGGCCGGTGGACCTTCTTCGCCGTCGCGTACGATGCCGCGCAGCCGCGCGACAACGTGCGCTGGTATTTCAGCGAGCCGCGCGACGCACCGGGGCCGGCTCGGGTGCAGCTCGACCGCAAGACAACGTACCAGGCGGGGCCCGTGGCCGCCGATCCCGGACCGCTGGCCGTCGGCAACTTCAACGAGACCATGCGCAGCTACGGTCTGGACCGCCAGTTCCGCGGCGAGATTCGCGCCCTGCGCATCTTTGGCAGCCGGACCGGGCGCCGCGGGGCGCTCGATTTGGAGCAAATCGAGAAGCACGTGCCATGAGAGTGCCATTTCGATTCGACTCCCGGCCCGTTTGCTGGTTTGTCTCTTCTTTCCTCGCTTCGACAAGGAGCCCTCGATGACCACCGACCCGGCGCCAAGACAAACGAATCGTCGCTTCGGCACGACGGCCGGCGCGCTGGCCCTCGTCGGGCCGGTGCTGGTCGCCCTTTCGGCACAAGCGGTCGCGGAAGGCGATCGTGCCGAGGCGGACCGGCGCGGCCTGCCCCGCGTCTTTCTGATCGACGCCGAGTCGCTTTCCCAAACGCGGGGCCGGGTCGCCGCGGGCGACGCCGCGTTGGCCGACCCCGTGGCGAGGCTCCGCGACGAGGCGCAGAAAGCGCTCGGGGCCGGCCCGTTCTCCGTCACCGACAAGAAGGTCGTTTCGCCCAGCGGCGACAAGCACGACTACATGAGCCTCGGCCCGTACTGGTGGCCCGACCCGCGCAAGCCCGACGGCCTGCCTTACATCCGCCGCGACGGCGAGGTCAACCCCGAGGGTGAGGCGTACGACCGCGCGCCGCTCGGCCGGATGACTTCGGCGGTCGAAACGCTGGCCCTGGCCTACTATCTGACGTCGCACGAGCCGTATGCCGAGCATGCGGGCCGCTTGCTGCGCGCCTGGTTCCTCGACGAGGCGACGCGCATGAACCCGCACCTCGAGTACGGGCAGGCCATTCCCGGTCGCACCGAGGGCCGGGGCATCGGCATCATCGACACCGCCCAACTCGCGCGCCTGGTCGACGCCGTGGGCATGCTCGCGGGGTCGCCGTCGTGGACCCCGGCCGATCGGCAAGGCATCGAGGCGTGGTTCGGCCGGTATCTCACGTGGCTGCGCGAGAGCAAGCACGGGCGCGACGAAGCCCGCGCCACGAACAACCACGGCACGTGGTACGACGTGCAAGTCGCGGCGTTTGCCCGGTTCGTCGGCGACGACGACATCGCCCGCGACGTGCTCGAACAGGTGCCGGCGCGCCGCATCGCCCGGCAGATCGAGCCCGACGGGCGCCAGCCCCTCGAGTTGGCCCGCACGCGCTCGTTCGACTACAGCGCGATGAACCTCCGCGGCATGTTCGATCTGGCCACCCTGGGCGAGCCGCTGGGCGTCGACCTCTGGAACTTCGAGACGGCCGACGGCCGGAGCCTCCGCCGGGCCCTGGATTGGCTCCTTCCTTACGCCACGGGCGAGAAGCCGTGGCAGCACCGGCAGATCCGCGCCTTCGACCCGTCGCGCCTCGCCCCCCTGTTGCGCCGCGCGGCCGTCGCCTACCAGCAGCCCCGCTACGAGCGCGCCGCCCGCCAGCTCACCACCGACCCGGCCGACCGCATGCACCTGCTCTGGCCCGATCCGAGAATCGAGAGACTTGGTGTCTGTCGTCTTTCACCGTTTAGCACGTGGGGCCTCGGGTTCTGGCGGCACGTTGCCGATCGCCGGCTTTGCCGGGGGGGCGTCTTGACCATCGCCGGGCCGAACCGTAGGCTTATGGGCAAACACCGAGTGGGTTTGCCGCCCGTCTTCGTGCACTTCCTCGCGTGACGCCTCGAAATATGCCTCCCGTGAAGGTGAGCCTGTACGCGACGCTCCGCAGCCACGTCGGCGGCCGCGCCTCGGTCGAAGTCGACGTCGAGCCGGGGCAGACGGTCGAGCAGTTGCTCCGCGGGCTGGGTGTCCCCGTCGAGAAGACTCGCATCCTCTTCGTCAACGGCCGACCCGCGACGCTCGCCCAAACGCTTCAAGGGGGCGAGCAGATCGGCGTGTTCCCGGCCGTGGGCGGCGGGTAGCCCCGCGGCTCACGCTCGGCTGCGGCACTCCCGGCCTTCGCGCGGATCGTGCAACGCCAGGCTCAGGTACCGCCCGTCGATGCGGCTTGCGATCCGCGCGTCGAGCCACCGATCGAGCGTGCGGCGGATCGCCGATTCATGGCCTGAGGGCGACGCGAACTGGAGAATCTTCTCGAGCGACCGGCCCGCGTCGCAGTCGAGATACATCGCGCGCTCCCACCCGGTGAGGCGGTGCTGGAACCGGGTCGCGCACGGCCTGGTGTCGGTGAGGATCAAGACGCCGTCGGGGCGGTCCCACATCCGAAGCGTCACCGAGCGGTCGAGATCCTGCCACGCGCGGATCGCCTCGAGGGCCGGTCGGGCGTAGTCGAGCGGGTCGCGGCCGTCGGCGTAATCGTACTCGTAGTAGTAGGCCAGCCGGCGCAGCACGTCGTCGGAAAAAGGATAGACGAACGGAAACGCCCGGTGGGGCCGCGGGTCGGCCATGCCGTGGCCCTGCGGATCGTCGAAGTAGGGCGAAAAACGGTCGAGACGCACGCGGCCCACCGCCAGGGGCGGGGCCAGGTGAACGATCGACGGAATCAAATCGGCCAGGGCGGCGTAATCGCCCGGGTTCTCGCCGGGAAAGCCGTACAGCACGTTCCACTTGACCTCGATATCGTGCTCCGAGAACCACTTGAGCGTCTGGAGGTTCTGTAGTGCGGTAGCCCCCTTGCCGATGAGCCGGAGCACCGAGGTGAGGAAGGTCTCGATCCCCAGTTGGGCGGCCCCCATGCCGGCGCGGATTAAGGATTCGACCTGCCGGCGCTTCAGGTTCGTCTTCATCTCGAAGACGAAGGCCAGGTCGATGTGGGCTTCCTCGAGCAGGGGCAGAAAGGTCTCGAAGTAACGGTGGTCGAGGATGTTGTCCGACGAGCACGCCCGGTGCAGCCCGTAGCGCTCGACGAGGCATCGCAGCTCGTCGACGGCCCGGCGCGGCGTCTTGCTGCGGTAGGCCAGCGTGCCGCCGTTGAGCCCGCAGAACTTGCAGTGGTGCTTCTGGCCCCACCAGCATCCGCGCGACGTCTCGAAGAAGAGCAGCGGCTCGATCGCGCCGGCCAGGGGGCTCCGCTCAAGCCTCGCCACGTAGTCGTCGAAGTCGGGATAGGGCAGCGCGTCCATGTCGCGAACCATGACCGCCGACCCATCCGACCCGGCCGGCGATTCGGCGAGATCGTCGCGGCCGACCACGCCGGGTGGCGTCTCCGGCCGCTCGCCGCGAAGGATCGGCTCGACGACCGGCGCGAGGGTCCGATCGGCCTCGCCGAGAAAGACGTAATCGATCTCGGGGAACTGCCGGATCAGCGCGACGCCCATCTCCGCCTCGCAGGCCGCCCCGCCGAAGAGGATCTTGATCTCCGGCCGGACTTGCTTGATCCGCCGGGCGAGGCACATCGAGGGCATGGTCTGCTGAAACGACGCGGCAAAGCCCACGATCGCGTACCGCGACCAATCGACGGCCGCGATGCAGTGGTCGAGGAACGGCTCGACGTGCAGCCCCGCCGCCTCGAAGTCGCGGCGGTCGCCATCGGTCAACCCGGCGTCGGTCGCCAGCAGCACGTCGTTCCAGTAGGCGTCGTCGCTCGGCAGGCGCCCGGCGAAGTAATGCCCGGCGAAAAGCCGCTCGCCGCCCAGCACGAAGGCGAACGCGTCGGCGATCCAGTTGTAACCGTCCAGCCCGACCCGCTCGGCGAAGTCGAAGTTGAAATAGGCGACGTCGCAGCCGATTCCCCGCTCGACCAGCGCGGCCTTGAGCAGGCTGGGCCCGAGATTGGGCCAGCGGAGGTTCGAGAAGGGCATGTTGACGAGGAGCACGCGATTCATCGATGCTCTTATCTCGAGGCGAGTGCGAATGGAGTTCATCGCTGGTTCGGGCCTACTCTCCTCTTCGACGCGGCTCATAGACCCGAATGCGGCCAGGTTCGACAATCCATAATGCACCTTTGGGCGACTGGGACGTCAGGTTCGGCAAGACACACGGTCCGCCACGGCTTGTGCGGGAATGACTCGCTCGCGAGTCAACTCCGCGGCAAACGCCAGCGCCGCCCGGACATCCTCGGGCTGCAACTGCGGGAAAGCGGCAGGCAACTCGTCTTCGGGTACGCCTTCCGCGAGGTTGTCGACGATCAGAGAGACCCAAATCCGGGTTCCCCGAATGCAGGGCCTGCCAAAGCAAACCAACGGATCGATTGAAACCCGTTTCAGAAGTTCCTCGCGATTCATGACCCTTTCTCCCCTGCGGCTCCCGCAAACACTAGCGGCGCGCTCCCGGAAAGAGGAAGACCCTCGACACCTTGCAGTTTCGCCGCATGCCCTATTCTACCGCACCGCCGCCGAACGGGGGACCACCGAGAGAACCCGAGGTGGCGCCAGTGCCCGGACGATCGGCACACGGGCCGAGCGCGCTTGACCGCCCGACTTCCGGCTCGTAGATTGACGCCTGCCGTTTT
>Ga0334898_1001817_pt1 | contig 21855 bp, 16 predicted proteins | sample GraSluR3_MG_10_FD_207228 | JGI IMG/M metagenome (GOLD analysis project Ga0334898, IMG submission 207228) | Sludge microbial communities from methane-producing bioreactor in Wageningen University, Netherlands - Granular Sludge_3_08-R3 | ecosystem: Engineered > Bioreactor > Anaerobic >... | reverse complement strand
ATCGCAGGTGAACGACTCTTCTTCACTCGTGATGGCAACCTTCACCGGGGCAGGATAATCAAACATGATCTTGATGAATCCCAACACATAGCTCAGCATCCCGCCAACCCTCTTGAACTCGGATGCAACGTAATTCACCAACGGCTCGAATCCGATTCCCACACCATTGATGAAACAACGGCTCTCTTGCTCGAATCGTCCACCCCACAATTCACCGTAATCGATCCTGTCGACAGTTCCGGAGGCGACCACACCGCAAGCCTCCACCACATCCTTGGGAATGTTGGCGAAAAAGGCGAAATCGTTCCCCCTTCCAACCGGAATCAAACCCACATTCGGCCAATCCTCTTCGGCAAGTCCCAGCTCCCGGGAGGCCTTCACCACTCCATCCACCACTTCGTTCATTGTCCCATCCCCACCAGCGGCCACAATGGTACGATACCCTTTGGCGACCGCTTCCTTGGCCAATGGAATGGCTTCCAACCGATGGGTGGTGGAATGGATGTCTATGGGGACAGACAACTCGGCAAATGCCGCTTCTATCACGGAACGCTGCTTCGCTGCCCTACCCTTTGCGGCATGTGGGTTCAATATGATGCAGATCTCAGGTCGTGTTGCACTTCGGGGCATGTGGCGATCCTTGGTTCGAGTTTGACAATTTCAAGAGCGTATCATACCCTATTTACATACGGTTTTCAATCCAATATAGTGCTTTGCATGAATGGAAATAGACCGTTTCTCCCCCTCTCGAGAAACGATATGGAGCAGAATGGCTGGGATACCGTCGATATCGTGTTCGTCACAGGCGATGCATATGTGGACCACCCGTCGTTCGGAATGGCACTTCTCGGCCGTCTTATGGAGGCGAACGGGTATAGGGTGGGGATCATCTCCCAACCGTCATGGAACGACGAAAAGGCCTTTCTTGAATTCGGCATACCCCGCTTGTGTTGCATGATATCATCGGGAAACATCGATTCGATGGTGAGCAGATATACCGCGAACAACAAGATTCGCAATGACGACCCCTATACCCCAGGCGGCAAAGGTGGGAAACGACCAGATCGTGCCACGATCACCTACAGCATGCGTGCTCGCCAAGCCTTCGGAAAGGGAACCCCCATCATCATTGGAGGTTTGGAGGCATCTCTCAGACGACTGGCGCATTATGACTTCTGGAGCGACAGGGTCCGCAGAAGCATCCTTCTCGACGCAAAAGCCGATCTGCTTGTCTATGGGATGGGAGAGCTCCAAACCCTAACGATCCTCGAAAGATTGAGCTTGGGAGAATCCATTTCCAAGATGTGGGATATCCCGGGAACCGTGGTGAACCTATCCAAAGAGGATGCGAAGGACCGTTTGTCAGCCACCTTTTCGATCGAACTGCCATCATACGAAACTGTTTCCGAACGGGACAAGCGGAGCAACTCTCCCACCGATACGGCCAAACATGCCTACGCCGAAGCCTTCCAACAACAGCTGCTCCACGAAAACCCCTTCGATCCCACCATCCTCATACAACCAAGCGGAGACCGGATGATCCTGGTCAACCCACCGATGCGACCACTGACACGGGAGGAATTCGATGGGGTTCAGCTGTTGCCCTATACCAGAAAGGCACACCCACGATACGACAGGGAAGGAGGAATCCCTGCTCTGAACGAGGTGCAATTCAGCATCACAAGCAATCGTGGATGCTTCGGTTCATGTACGTTTTGTGCGATCACCAGCCACCAAGGGAGGATGATCACCAATCGTTCGATAGCCTCATTGGAACAAGAGACCAAAGAACTCGTAGGACTTGATGGTTTCAAGGGCTACATTCATGATGTGGGAGGACCGACAGCAAATTTTCAAGACCTCGCATGCGACCGTCAGGAAAACTCGGGTCCATGTCGAAACAAATTATGTCTCCATCCCGAACCATGTGTGAATCTCAAGGACTCCCATCCCGCATACATCAAGCGGCTTGAGGCAGTGGAAAAGGTTCCCGGAGTGAAGAAGGTCTTCATCAGAAGTGGAATACGGTACGACTACCTTCTCGCGACAGGATCCAAGGAGTCCAGGGACACGTTCATGGACCGGCTTGTGAAGCATCATGTGAGTGGACAGTTGAGGATCGCTCCCGAACATATGGATCCAGAAGCCCTCGATGCAATGGGCAAACCGAAGGTCGAGTGGTACGAGAGGTTTGTCGGGATGTTCGATGCAGCCTCCAAAAGAATTGGCAGGAAACAATACTGCATACCCTATTTCATCGCGGCACATCCGGGAACCACACTGGAGGCTGCCGTCGATTTGGCGATGTACCTGCACAAGAGTCGCTTCATCCCCGAACAAGTGCAGGAATTCTATCCTACTCCAGGAACAGTGGCCACCTGCATGTATTTCACCGGGCTTGATCCTCGACCGGGAAAGGCCTTCGTTCCAGTCCATGTCCCCAAGGGAAGGGAACGCCATCTGCAACGGGCATTGCTACAGTACCACAAGAGTGAAAACCGCAAATTGGTTCGCGAAGCCCTGGAATCGACCGGGAGAAAGGATCTCATTCCGATACTTCTTGGACCCACTCGCTTGCCACAACACCACAAACGTGGTAAAGCTCGATCATGATCTCAGCACCTCCCCACTTGGCAGTGGAAACCAAAAAGGAATTTTTATCCAAATTGTTGCTTCTCGCCTTCCCCATCATGTTGCAGAACCTGTTGGTCTCCTCGGTATCCTTCATCGACACCGTGATGATCGGAATGGTGGGAGAGGAAGCGATAGCAGCTGTAGGACTGGCGAACCAGATGTTCTTCCTCATCACCCTCTTCTTTTTTGGCGTCAGCAGTGGTGGAGCGATCTTCGTAGCACAGTATTGGGGTGCCCAGGATCGCCCGGCTATGCACAAGGTGATGGGAATAGCGCTGCTGTTGAGCATCTCTGGAGCACTTGTCAGCACCATCGTCTCCATAGTGATTCCCAATACGATCATGGGAATCTTCACCGAGGACATCGCGGTGGTCTCCAGAGGAAAAGAATACCTGGTGGTGGTGGCGGTAAGTTACCTTTTCACCGCAGTGGTGATGGTCTATTCCTCGTCACTGAGAAGCACCGGTGATGCAAAGACTCCACTGTATACATCCATTCTCTCCATGAGTCTCAACGTCGTGCTGAACTATCTTCTCATTCTAGGAAAATTCGGATTCCCGCGGCTTGAGGTAAAGGGAGCAGCCTTGGCGACAGTCATATCCCGGGGAATCGAGATGGTGTTGTTGTTGGCCATCGTCTATGGCAAGAAGAGGGCTGTGGCGGCACCTTTGCACCGCTTGGTGGGTTTCGATGGGACGATGGTGAAGAAATACTTCATCACGTGTCTTCCCGTGATACTCAATGAAATGTTCTGGTCACTTGGAATGACCACCTACAAGATCGCCTTTTCCCGTATGGGAATGGAGGTGATCGCTTCGGTGAATGTGAGCGAAGCCATCCAAAACCTCTTCTTTGTGGTGCTCATGGGAATCAGCAATTCAAGTGCGATCATGATCGGCAACAGGATCGGAGAGAATCGAATCGATATGGCGACACTTTACGCAACCAGACTGTTGAGGATAGGACTGTTCACAGGGGCTCTTCTGGGAGGAGCATTGGCCTTCTTGTCACCATGGCTTCCCATTCCATTCAACCTCAGCCCCACCGTCGGTCTCATGACCACCAGATCACTACTTACCTTGGGGCTGCTCATTCCCATCAAGGCCTACAACATGGTGTTGGTGGTGGGAGTATTGAGGTCGGGAGGCGACACCCGTTTCTCCATGTTCGCCGAGCTCGCTGGGGTATGGTTGATTGGAGTTCCGTGCGCCTTCATCGGAGCATTGGTGCTCCATATGCCGATCCACTACCTTTATCTCTTTGTGGGATTGGAGGAAGCCTTCAAATTCGTGGTTGGGATGATCCGTGTGAAGAGTGGAAAGTGGATCAACCGACTTACCGATGACGAACCCCCGCTGTTGCGACAGAGTCCGGCTTGACCGCTTCATCGGCCCCTCGTATATTCTAAGCAATAGGGGGCCAGATATGGGAACCACGGTACTTACAAATGCCACAGTGATAACCGGTTCCGCGAAGCTTCCCAGCTGCGGTCTGTTCATGGACGCCGATGGGAATATCGGGGACATCTTCAATATGAAACGCTTCGCACAGAAGCAATTCCCGAAAGGGACCGAAGTGATCGATGTGAAGGGGGCGTATGTTGCACCGGGCTTCATCGACACCCATATCCATGGAATAGGTGGATTCGGAACCGAAGACGCCACTGTGGATTCCATCCTGGGCATGTCGAAACGTCTTGCCGATTTTGGAGTCACCGGATTCTTCCCCACCGTCTATACCGATACCGAAGAGAGGATGATCGCATCCACCGAAGCGATTGTGGAGGCGATCGGAGAGGAAGAGGGAGCCGAAATACTCGGCATCCATCTGGAGGGACCGTTCATCTCTCCGGAACGTCTTGGTGCACAGAATCCCGCTGGAGTGAAGGCGGTGGACTTGCCACTCTTCCATCGTTTGGTGGCAGCGGGAAAAGGCCATGTCACTTGTATGACAGTAGCCCCAGAACTAAAAGGGATGAGAGAATTGGCCCTTACAGCAATTAAAGAGGGCATCGTTTTGCTGGCAGGACACACCAACGCCACCTATGAGAACATCATAGAGGGAATGCAGGTCGGAATCCTACACTCAACCCACTTCTTCAATGCGATGAGCCGTTTGCACCAACGGAACCCAGGTACGGTGGGGGCGATCCTCATAGAACAGGACATGCAATGTGAAGTGATTGCCGATGGCGTGCACGTCCATCGCGATCTTGTGAAACTCCTGCTGAAGGACAAGCAGGTGAGAAACGTGGTGCTCGTCACCGATTCCTTGAAACCCACCAAGCAGGAAACGACACCCCTGCTTGCAAATGAAGAACCGGTGCTGCTGGGACCCGACGGAGCGTTCCACAAAGTGACCGACGACACCATCATGGGTTCCGCACTCACGATGCTTGAGGGAGTGCGGAATCTCGTATCTTGGGAGGTACCCGTCGAGTCGGCGATTCAGATGGCCACATCCAATCCGGCCAGGATTTATGATCTTTCAATGATGGGTCGTCTCATCCCGGGATATCTTGCCAATATCGTCGTGTTCGATGAGGACTTCGATGTGAAGGGACTCTTCATTCGGGGAAAACAGATCAGAAACAATTTCAACCATAGCCAACCGAATCCAGGAGGAACCGCATGAGTGCATCCCGAAACACTTCCAACAAGGCCTTGGAGGGTCTTCGTCCAGAACGTCTTTGGAATTATTTTCTCGACATCTCGAACATACCCAGGGAGTCGGGTAATGAAGAGGGGGTTCGCCAGTACCTCATCTCATTCGCAGAACAACATGGATTTGAACATCATGTGGATACTTCAGGAAATGTGATATTGAAGGCTCCGGCAACCAAAGGCATGGAACAGGTCCCTCCACTTGCTCTGCAAGGACACATGGATATGGTATGTGTGAAGGACGAAGACGTACACCACGATTTCGCCAAAGATCCCATCACTTTGGTGCGTGAGGGAGACTGGCTCTCAGCCGATGGAACCACCTTGGGAGCCGACAATGGGATCGCCATCGCACTTATCCTCGACCTCTTCACCGATGAAAAGGCACAACACGGTCCGCTGGAAGCGATCTTCACCGTATCCGAGGAGACCGGACTCGAAGGAGCTTTCGGACTCGACCCCTCTCTTGTCCAGAGCAGGAAGATGCTCAACTTGGACAGCGAGGAGGAGGGAGTCTTCTACATCGGATGTGCCGGTGGTGTGGAAGTGAGGGGAACCGTCCCTTTTAAAACAGAACTTGTCGATGAGAACGAGACTTCGTTCACTTTGACCGTGGACGGTTTGAAAGGAGGTCACAGCGGAGGAGAAATCCACACACAACGTGCCAATGCGATACAGGTCATGGCCCGTATCCTACGCAAGATCGCCGATCGGACGGACTTGCGTCTTGCAAGAATTTCAGGAGGAACCAAACGTAATGTGATTCCCAGTGTGTGCAAAGCTTCGATCACGGTTCCCAAAGCGGCGGTCGATGGGATTGGCGAGCTGGTCGAAACCATTCACAAGGAAATCAAGAAGGAGTATGCCCAGTCCGATCCCGATCTGAAGGTTACCCTTTCACAGCCCGAAACATCTGTTCATGAGGCGCCTTCGGTCAACACCTCCCTCGCAATGGTGAATGCCCTCTTCCTCGCTCCCCATGGAGTGGAGAGAATGAGCATGACGATAGAGGGAATCGTCGAAACCTCCAGCAATCTTGCGGTGATCGACACCATCGGCAAGACCTTCACTTTGATCACAAGCCATCGTTCCTCTCTGATGTCGGGAAGGGATATGGTTGCCAAGAGGGCTGTATTGGCCTTCGAAACCGCTGGAGCGAAGTGCACTTTGGAGAATCCCTATCCAGCATGGACACCGGATCCCTCTTCCGCATTGGCCAAGTTTTGTGCCGAAGCCTGGGAAAAGGAGATGGGAGAAAAAGCCGAAGTCACCGCGATTCATGCGGGACTCGAGTGCGGCATCATCAACTCTCTGGTGGAGGGTATGGACTCTGTATCACTTGGTCCAAACCTGCACGATGTCCATTCCACCAAGGAGAGGGTAAGCATTTCATCCACCGCAAGGATAGCGAATTTCCTACGACGATTGTGCCCCACCATTCGGTAAAGGCAACTGGGCCGGACCGCTTGTTGACAAGATCCGGCCCGCAAGCAATCATTTCCAGTCCTTGACACTCTTCGCAAGAGCTTTTGCGGTCTCAATGATCTTGTTCTTGTCCGCTTCCGATGCAGATCCTTGATACTCCACCACTCCAAGGCAATCCCATTTCAGCGATTCCACAAAGGGATCGAATTGCTTCTGGGCTCCACCTGACCAGCCGAAGGATCCGTACCGCATGACCTTCCTATTATTCACATGGCTACGATCGAGGATATCCAGGATGTGGTACATGGGAGGGAACATCCGGTATTCATAGGTCGGCATGCCGATCACCAATCCACTGGACCTCCAGGCCGAAGCGAGCACATGGGAGGCATGCTCGGCCGGAACTTCATGCAGGTGCACCTTCACACCCTCCTCTTCGATCGCCTGTTTGATCACGGGAACCATCGCAGCGGTGTTGCCATACATGCTGCTCCATACGAACGTGATCTCAGGCTCCGCGGGTCCGTTCATATAACCGGCGAGACGACCATAGAGTCCTATGACTTTGGCAGGATCCTTGCGCCACACGATACCATGGCTGGGTGCAACCATCTTGATATCCAAGGGGGAGAGTTTCTGGATCCCCCGGGTTACGAATTGACTGAACGATGAGACGATGTTGGCGTAATACCGCTCCGTCTCGGGAATGAGCAAATCCCATTCTTCCTTCGTCAATTCGTCATCGAAACAATGGTCATACTGTCCGAACGAGCCGAAGGCATCGCATGAAAAAAGGATACCGTCTTCAGGGACATAGGTCATCATCGTTTCAGGCCAGTGGATATTGGGAGTCTCCTCGAACACCAGAGTCTTGCCTCCGAGATCGATCTTGTCACCGGATGCGACCGCCTGTACATTCTCCTCCACCTTATAAAAGGCCTTCACCAATGGAACCGCCTTCTTGGTGCAGAGGATCTTCATATGCGGATTCTTCCTGCACAACTGCCCCAAAGAGCCTGTATGGTCGGGTTCCATATGGTTGAGCACAAGGTAATCGATATCCTTGAACGAGAGATGGAGGCTCTCCAATTGATGTTCCACTTCATCGACAGCACCTTCCCAGTCCTTCACCAGATCGATGAACGCAGTCGCTTTGGTTCCCTGGACCACATAGGAGTTCAGCAATACTCCATGCTCTATCGGCCAAATGCCTTCGAATAGATCCCTACTCCCTATACGTGCATATACCCGATGCACACCTGTTGCCAATCGATTGGGTTTCATATGTCCTCCTACATTACGATACATTCAATTTATAGCACAAATTATGATGACTTGGTAGATTTCACAAGGAGGATGCCCTGATTCTCAACTCGGAGAGTCGCTTTTGACGTTCACGCCATGAGGGCATGTGGCGTTCCAAGAGACGTTTGAATTCCACTCCATGGTTGAAATGCAACAGATGTGCCGTCTCATGCAGTGCCAGGTAATCGACCAATTCCAACGGCAATACCAGCGACCTCAGGGCGAATCGCAACTCACCTGAATGGGAACAACTTCCCCATCGCTTGGGAAACGGAGCGATATCGACAAGTACGGAAGCATGGAATCCCAATTCGGCGATCCACGCGGACACCAACCGTTCGTAGAGTGCGGTTCCCTCTTTCCTGTACCACATTTCGATCGCCCGTTTCACTGCCATTTCCTTTGCATTCGCGGGAGCGGAAACCATCAAGGTACTTCCTTCTCTTGTACAGGTGGTTCTTTTCACCTGCTTGTGGGAGAGCTCCAACTTAAGTTGTTCCCCAAGGAAAAGGAACACATCCCCCGTTTGGAAGGTATGGATTGGCAACCGCTTGGGCAATTTGTCCACGAATTCAAGCTTCTCTTCAATCCATCCGATGTGATCCTCCACAAATTTGCGGATACGCTTGGATGCGGTACGGGAAGGAACGGATACGACGACTTGCGCTTCATCGGTGATCTTGAGCTGCATTCGTCGCCTGCGGTTGCTCCGTACCACCAAATACTGTACTTTGCCTGAGGTTTCCACTACACTGTCTCCCATGAAATTATCCCTTCAGCAGCCAATTCAGTATACACGAAACCTGCCATTGCAAGTAGGTTCCTGCAGTGAAGCCTTCGATCGATTGCACGCTCTCCTGAAGGAATTCCCCCTAGGTGCCGAGGCCTGTATCGTGTGTGAAGCGATCATGACCGACGACCTGTGCCGAATAGAATACATCCAGAGCGTATACACGGAACCGGAGGAAAAGGATGTCCGAATCCTTTCAATTCCTGCGGGGACATACCTTTTTGAACAGCTGCGATTTCCCCCATCCAACGGAGCCGGGCTGATCCCGTTGCTCAATCGCTTCGCAACATCTTCCCTCAATTCAATCGATCATAGACAGCAACTCTTCGTCAGACTCTATAAAGAAGGTCCCTTTGCCATCGTGGTCCAAATCCTTGCCCCCCTCACCCATACCATAGGGGAATGAGGAATGGTGCGACCAGGGTCATCACCACACCATGGGCGATCGAAAGGGGTACCACTGTAGCGCCCAAACTCTTCTTCAGCAAGGGCAATGTGACATCCATGCTCGTCGCTCCAGCAATACTGATTGCCGAAAAGGATGATTTGGACAGGGTCGCCAACAACGGGATGAGGATGAAGGCCACCGATTCCCTGAACAGGTTGCTGAGGAAGGAGACCGCGCCCAACTTCGGGTCTCCCAATCCGCTGATGAGGACACCCGAAAGAGAGTACCAACCGAACCCGGAAACCAGTGTCATCGATTGTCGTAGGGAATACTCTGTGACCAAAGGAATGGCCAACGCTCCAAGATAGGTCCCCACTATGGTGGAAAGCGGTAGCAGAAACATGATTGGAGACTTCACAAGAGGAAGGAGATTGATCTCATGTTGCACCATCTGCATACCCACGATACACAATAGGACATAGAGGACATAGGTGATCATCGAGCCTTCGAACCAAAAAAAGAGATTGGTGGTCAGTGAAACAATGATTCCCGCCGCCACAATACCAATCATCAGCAGTGGAGTCTTCAATCGATCCCAAGTGATCCTCTGCCGCATATGCTCGGATGCACTTACTCTACGGGAAAGGAGGAAACCGAGGACCGAAGCCGATATGATACACCCGATGGTGACCAGAACGGTTGAGACCAATGCGTCGAATCCCATCACCATGATCTGTTGTTCGATGTTCTCGATACCGGCGGTGTTCACACCCATGAGGAACAACAGGGCATAAAGAATGAAATCCATCCCGAAAGCGGTTGCCTTGTGGAAGCGGCCTTTCCCGATAAGCTTGGCGAACACAGCTCCCAGAGCGAGACTGATGAACAATTGGGTGAGATACCATACCGTCTGCATACCGTTAAGGTAGCCCAAAACTACTCTGTTGCTCAAGGAGACGAATCGGGCTATATTTGTACAGACTTGGAGGAATACGGTGACCATAGAGAGAATCAGCGATACCATGCAACGCATCACATGTGCCGACGGAAAGGAGATCACCCTTATCGGCACGGCGCATGTATCACAGGACAGTGTTGACGAAGTTGCACGGACAATCGATGAAATCGGTCCCGACAGGATATGCGTCGAACTCGATTCGGGCCGATACAAATCCAAGACCGAACCCCAAGGATGGGAAAGCCTCGATATTAAGACGATACTCAAGGAGAATAGGGGTTTCCTGATGCTTGCGAACATGGCCCTCTCCTCCTACCAGAAGAAACTGGGCGAGCAGATGGGAGTGTCTCCCGGTGACGAAATCATGCGGGCCGCACAATTGGCCACAGAAAGAAACATACCCCTCTCCTTCTGCGACAGGGAAATCCAGGTGACATTCAAGAGGGCCTGGCGACTCTCAAACCTTTGGAACAAACTCAAGCTCATCTCTTCCCTATTGAACGCAGTCTTCTCCAAAGAGGAGATCAGCAACGAAGAGATCGAACGGTTGAAGGAGACGAATGTACTGCAGTCGATGCTCGACGAGATGGCAAAGGAATTACCTACGGTGAAAAAGGTTCTGATCGATGAGAGGGACCAATATCTCGCATCCAAGATCTACACCGCCAAAGGATCGAAAATTGTCGCTGTCGTAGGAGCTGGACATGCCCCGGGGCTTGTCGCACATATGGAAAGATTGGATCGAAACGAAGTCTCTTCAAATGTGGAACCGATCACCACCGTCCCTGCGGCATCCAAGGCTGGGAAAATCTTTTCCTGGGCGATCGTGGCCGCATTGCTCGGTATCATTGTATTGGGCTTTGTACGATCGGGATGGGACCAGGGACTGGAAATGTTCCTCTACTGGTTCGGGCTGAACGCATCGCTCACCGGTCTTGCGGCCGTATTGTCTTTGGCACACCCGGTAACCATCATAGTATCCATGGCTGCCGCACCTGTGACCGCCTTGAGTCCAACACTCGGAGTGGGGATGGTTGCGGGAATACTGGAAGCTACGATGCGGAAACCCAGAGTAATGGATTTTGAACATGTGTCGGAAGACATCATGCGCTTCAAAGGATGGTTCTCCAATCGGATCATCCATGCCTTGTTCATTTTCATGAGCACCAGCATATTCGCCTCGATCGGAACCTTCATTGCCTTCCCTTTGTTGATCAGCAAGCTTGGATGACATTGGTAAGGAAGGCTTACAAATTGGCGAGACATCGTTCTAAAATGATGGAAAACCCTCCGGAAAAGAGTGCAACTGCAGGTTTTGTTTGTTAGGAGTCCTTACCAATCGGTTTCGACATCTTCACCACGAGAGAGATGGCTTCATCGATACGGTTGCACCGATAGATGGATGCCTGTTGTTCCAAAGGCATGGAATGGGGAGCCAGGATCCTCGTGAATCCCATATCCACCGCACCCTTCACACGCTTGTCTCCGAATCCCACGGGACGAACCTCGCCAGCCAAGCTCAGCTCTCCGATAGAAACCAAATTTGATGGGAGCGGTCTACCTGTGGCAGCCGAATACAGGGCCATCGCCAACGGTAGCTCGATGGAGACTTCACTCAGCTTGATGCCTCCCGCCACATTCACATAGATATCCTTGTCGGAAAGCTGAAGGTTCGCATGACGTTCCAACACCGCCCCCACACGAGTGACCCGTGCAGTATCGATCCGCTCCGAATAGACCCTCGTGTAGCCTCCCTTGGCAGGTACGGTAAGAGCTTGGATCTCAACGAGAAAGGTCCTCGTCCCCTCCAAGACCGCGGTGAATGCGATGCCGGCGGGCAAATCACCCGATTTGCGTTCGCTGATAAAGAATCCTGCGGGGTCCTGCACCGCCACAAGGCCCTTCTCCGTCATGAGAAAGATACCTATCTCATCGACGGAGCCGAATCTATTCTTCACTGCCCTGATGATACGGACGCCGGAACCGGCCAACTCAAAATAGAGAACCGTATCCACGATATGTTCTATCGCCTTGGGGCCGGCAATCTGTCCCTCTTTGGTGATGTGACCGATAAAGAATAGCGATGAACCCTCTCGCTTGGCAGCGTCCACCAGCTCCATACTGCACATTCGCATCTGGTTCACGCTTCCAGGGGCTGAAGGCAATTCACTGCTCACCAACGTCTGCAGGGAATCGACCACCACGACATCGAATCGTGTGGTACGGAGCAATTCCAGCAACGGTTCCAATCTGGTGTCGTTGTAGAGTGTCACCGAATCCAAGGGAATTCCGATCCGTTGGGCTCTGGTCTTCACCTGACCGGGAGACTCCTCTCCCGATACGTACAACACCTCCCTGTCTGTGATGGATCCCAGTAGCTGCAGCATCAGAGTAGACTTCCCGATACCCGGTTCACCACCAAGCAGCACAGTTCCACCGCGCATGATTCCACCACCCAACACGCGATCGAACTCAGAAATACCAGAAGAATAGCGAAAATCGGAATCCACAACAATTTCTTTTAATGAAACAGGTTGTATTTTATTAGCATCGCTTACTAATTGAGTTTTCCCCGATTTTCCCTTCTTTTTCACCACCTCTTCCACAAAGGAGTTCCATGACCCACAATCGGGACATCGGCCGAGCCATTTTGTCTCGGCCCGGCCACATTGCGAACATACGTATCTGGTGGTGATCTCTTTCATGTTATCCTAGAAATCCAAGAGTTCCACATCGAACACAAGATATGAATTCGGAGGAATGACCCCAGGATACCCTTGTTTTCCATACCCGAGTTCAGGCGGTATGATGAGTGTACGCTTCTCACCTTTGGTCATGGTCACAAGCGCTTCGTTCCAACCTTCGATCACCTGCCCGATGGCAAACTTCGCAGGTTCTCCCCTTCTCACCGAACTATCGAAGACCCGTCCATCGAGTAGCGTACCGGTATAGTGCACGGTCACCATGGTACCCATCTTCGGAGAGTCTTTGCCATCACCCTTTTTGGTCACGACATACCTAAGCCCACTTGGGGTAACGCTCGCATCCGGCCATCTGTTGCGCAACTCTTTGTCCAACTCATTCTGCAGCTTTTCCAACCTCTTCTTTTCCACATTCTGGGCAGTCACCACAGCTTCCGAGAAGCTCTCTTTCGTAACAGTGAACCCTTTGGCATCTTCACCAACACGAATGATTTCGACCGACTTCATCACATCACCCTGTTCGATCGAATTGACCACATCCATGCCATCCACAACGGTACCGAACACGCTGTGTTTCCCATCCAACCATGGAGTGGGGACATGGGTAATGAAGAATTGGCTGCCATTGGTTCCGGGTCCGGCGTTGGCCATCGAGAGTATTCCAGGCCCACTATGTTTCAGGTCATTGGAGAATTCATCCGGGAATGTATACCCGGGACCTCCGGTTCCCGTTCCTTGTGGACAACCGGTTTGGATCATGAATTCGTCAATCACCCTGTGAAACTTCAATCCATCATAGTAGGGTTGGCCCGGATTGGCGAGATTCAGCACCCCTTCTGCCAATCCTACGAAGTTCGAGACCGTCATGGGAGCCTTGTGGTAATGCAGTGACAATGTAATGTCGCCACGGCTTGTATTGATTTTTGCGTACAATCCTTCCTGTAATGCTTTCGACATGCTATTTCCTTATATTAAATATATTTATAATTCGATCAACTCTTCATTTTGTGCGAGTAAACGATACAGTCTGTCCAAATCGTCCATAGAATGGTAGTAGATCTCAAGTTTCCCTTTTTTCAGGGTACCCTTGAGCTGCACCTTGCTTCCCACTGCCTCAAGGAACTTCTGCTCGAGTACCATGAGGTCGATGGGCTTCTCCTTCTTCATCCTATCTGCCTTGGAATGGGCCGCACGCTTCCCCTTGTTCAGATCCCCAGCGACCTTCTCGGCTTCACGGACCGAGATGTCCTTTCCAAGGATCGTTTGGTAAAGATACTCTTGATCCGCCGGATTGACAACCGACAGCAAGGCTCTTGCATGACCTGCGGTAAAGCCTCCCTCCAACAATGATTCCTGCATATGGTGGGGCAGCTGCAATAGTCTGAGACTATTGGCGATGGTGGAACGTTTCTTCCCCACCCTTTCCGCCAACTCTTCCTGACGTATTCCTGCCTGCTCCAATAGATATAGATAAGCCTTCGCCTCTTCAATCGGATTGAGATTCTCCCGCTGGATATTTTCAATCAAGGAGACTTCAAGTCTCTGCATATCACTGAACTTCTTCACTATTACGGGAATCTTCTCCAAGCCGACAGCAAGGGCGGCACGGTACCGACGCTCACCGGCAATGATCGCGTAATCGTCATCACTGATCTTTTCCACCAAAAGGGGTTGCAAGATTCCTTGTGTTTGGATTGATTCAGCCAATTCGTCAAGTGTATCGGGATCGAATTGCTTCCTCGGTTGATGTGGATTGGGGTGAATTTTATTGATCTCCAACAACATCAATTTACCACCATCGACTTCAATCGATTCATCACCAAGGGAAGATTTGAACACATCTTCAAAGGAATAATCATCCATCAGTGAACTGATGCCTTTCCCCAATCTATGTTTTTTATTGCCTACATTAGACACGGGCCATCACCTCCTCAGCCAATCCGGCATAACCCAAGGCACCCGAACAGGTACCATCATACAGATTGATAGGAAGTCCATGGGAAGGAGCTTCGGACAATCGTACGTTTCTTGGTATTTTTGTAGCGAATACCTTTTCGGAAAAATATGAGGTGACATCATCGACCACATCATTCGCAAGACGGGTTCTTGTGGTGAACATGGTGAATACAATTCCGAGAATTTCCAGATGTGGATTCAATTGTCTCTTCACATTCCCGATGGTTCGCATGAGCAAATTCAATCCCTCCATCGCGAAATATTCACATTGGAGGGGAATCACCACATACTCGGCCCAGCACATCGCATTGATGGTCACCAACCCCAGGGAAGGGGGACAATCGACCAGAATATAATCCCACTCTTCCTCGATAGTGGCCAATGCGTTCTTCAAGAAGAATTCCCTTGCCAATTCATTCACAAGCTCCACACTCAATCCAGCGAGATCTATTCCACCGGATATTGCATATAGATTGGGCACAGGAGTTTCCTGATACGCTTCCTTTGGCGTACACTTGCCCACTATCACATCATAACTGCCAAGATGCCTTGGATCAGCGGAAACCGCGCTCGACAAATTCCCTTGCGAGTCGAGATCGATCAACAACACCCTATTGTCTTTCTCGGCAAGATATGCCCCCAAATTTACGGCGGTAGTAGTCTTTCCCACTCCACCTTTTTGATTTGAAAAGATGATTTTTTTTGCTGCCATAATTTCACTATACAGAAAGGTATCCAATCTGTCATCAACTTCTTTGGGTATTGACCATCAATTCACGCTCTAGTATCTTACATAAAGAATTACCGAGGAGGACAATCGCATGATTGATAAAGTAAAAGCTGCAATCGAGAACATCAGACCCGACTTGCAGAACGATGGTGGCGATATAGAGTTTGTAAGCATGGAAGGCAATGATGTCACAGTACGTCTTGTCGGCTCATGCGCAGGATGCCCCATGTCACAGATGACGTTGAAGAACGGCGTTGAAAGATATATCCGTAGTGTTGTTGACCCCAACATCAATATTCTTTCCGAAAACTAATACACTGTTTCACGTGAAACAGCAGTAGTTTCTGTTCATGTGATTTTCACTTGTTTCACGTGAAACACAGCACAGCCACCCAAAAGGGTGGCTGTTGTTGTGTTGGAAGGGTAGGGTTACTCTTCGGTCGGATTTTCAATCTCCTCGACCTCCCCTGAAAGGGCTTCCTCTATCTCCTCTTCTTCCTTCTCGGCATCGGTCTTGGCAATGGCGACAATCGTATCCCCTTCCTTCAACCTTGCCACGGTCACTCCCGATGCGTACGCCTTCTGTATGGAAATGGTAGCAACAGGAATACGGATCGACTGGCCCATCGAAGTGATGCAGACGACATCGTCATCATCGTTCACTGCGAGTGTGCCAACAATGAATCCGGTTTTGTCCCTGAAGGTGTAGATCTTCTGTCCCATGGTACCGCGTCGATGGATCCTGAATTCATCGAAATGGATCTGTTTCCCTTGACCCTTCTCGGTGATCATCAAAATCCTACGGTCATCGGACACCTTGAGCAAGCCTGCAACTTCATCGTCTTCAATCAGGTTGATACCTCTCACGCCCCTGGAGGCCCTTCCCATCGCCCTCACATCGCTGTCGGCAAAGCGGAGGCCCTTGCCCTTCCTGGTGATGATCATGCAATCGTCGCCTTCAGACACCAACTCGCAATTCACCAGTACATCGTCCTCATCAAGGATTATTGCAATGATTCCTCTGGTCTTGGCATTTCTGAATAGGGATAAGTTCACCTTCTTGGCAACTCCATTTCTTGTTACCATAAGTAAATATAGACTCTCATCAAAATCCTTGAAGTTGATTATGGAAGTAATTTCCTCACCTTCTTCAAACGGGAAGTTTCGTTTTATACTCTCACCCTTGGAAGTCTTCGACCCGACAGGCAACTGGTGTACCTTGATCCAATACGCCTTCCCATGGTTGGTGACCACCATCACGTGCTCGTGGGTGGAAGCCACGAAGAGATGCTCGATGAAATCCTCATCCCTCAAGGTGACTCCCCTGACTCCTCTTCCTCCACGGCCCTGGCTCTTATACTCCTCCACGGGAACACGCTTCACAAACCCACGGTTGGAAATCACCACAACCACGTCTTCTTCCTTGATGAAATCCTCAAGAATCATCCCACCCAGCTCTTCATTGGTGATTTCGGTCCTTCTTCTATCACCATACTTGGTGGAAAGTTCCTGAATTTCGGTTTTCACCACCTGTCGTATCTTATCGATGCTAGACAACAAATCTTTATAGTATATAATTTTGTTATTCAATTCAGCCAATTCCGACAAGATTTTTTCTGTTTCCAAATGACTCAGACGTCCCAATTTCATATCGATGATCGCCTGCGCTTGGATATCGGTCAAGCCGAAACGTCCCATCAGGTTCGCTGCAGCGATGGTGTTGTCTTCGGCCTCCTTGATGATTCTTATCACTTCATCGATATTCTCAAGTCCGATCTTGAGACCCAATAGGATATGGGCACGCTCCTCGGCCTTGCGAAGATCATATCGTGTTCTACGTTCAACCACGACTTCACGATGCTTCACAAAATGCTTGATCATATCGATCAAGCCGACCTGTATCGGTCTACCATCCACAAGTGCGAGGTTGTTCACATTGAAGTTGGTCTGCAGCGGAGTATGGAGGAACAACTGGTTCACCACCACACTGGCTACCGCACCTTTCTTCAAATCTATTACGACACGAATACCATCGCGGTCCGACTCGTCACGCACTTCAAAGATCCCAGGGATCACCGCCTTGCGCAAATCCGCTATCTTCTTCACCAGATCAGCCTTGTTCACTTGATAAGGCAATTCGGTGAAGATGATCTGGTCGCGCCCTCCGGCAGCCTCCTCAATCTCATAACGTCCCCGTATGACAATCTTCCCTCTCCCGGTGGCGAAGGCATTGACGATTCCACTGCGACCACAAATGATTCCTCCGGTGGGGAAATCGGGACCCATGATATGGTCCAAGAGTTCGTTCAACTCGATTCCCGGATTGTCGATATAGGCAGCAACGGCGGAACCGATCTCCTTCAGATTGTGTGGAGCCATATTCGTGGCCATTCCCACTGCAATACCACTGCTCCCGTTCGCCAAGAGGAAGGGGAATGCGGCAGGCAGCACCAACGGCTCCTGGAGGGAGTCGTCGTAGTTCGGACCGAAGTCGACGGTCTCCTTCTGGATGTCGTTCAACATCTCCTCACCGATGCGACTCATCTTCGCTTCGGTGTACCTCATGGCCGCGGCGGGATCACCGTCTATCGATCCGAAGTTACCTTGTGGCTGCACCACGGTATAGCGTAGTGAGAAATCCTGGGCGAGGCGCACCAAGGCGTCATACACCGAGGCATCTCCGTGCGGGTGGTACTTACCAAGCACATCTCCAACGATTCTCGCAGCCTTCTTGAAGGGAGTGTTGTATTTCAATCCCATTTCGAACATATCGTAAAGGATTCGCCTATGGACAGGTTTCAAACCATCCCTGATATCGGGCAAAGCCCTACTTACGATCACGCTCATCGCATAGTTGAGATAGGAGATCTTCATCTCCTCTTCAACATTCGTCTTTATAATTCTTCCGGTCTGTTCTTCCATACTACCTATCCCCAACTTTCCTACACATCAAGGTTCGAAACGTACTTCGCGTTCTCTTCGATGAACCGCTTTCTCGGTTCGACCTCTTCGCCCATCAGCATGGTGAATATCTGGTCGGCCTCAACCGCATCCTCAAGCGTAACCTGGGTAAGGCTTCGACTATCGGGGTTCATTGTGGTATCCCACAATTGGTCGGGGTTCATCTCACCAAGACCCTTGTATCTCTGGATGGGTATCTTGCTGATATCCCCATCCTTGGAATTCTCTTCCAGGATCCTTTTGCGGGCTTCTTCGTCATATGCGTAGAAATGCTTCTTTCCGACAGTGATCTTGTACAGTGGAGGCATGGCGAAATAGACATATCCCATTTCGATCAAAGGTCTCATGTATCTGAAGAAGAACGTCAACAACAATGTTCTGATATGGCTTCCGTCGACATCGGCATCGGCCATGATGATGATCTTGTGGTAACGAACCTTGGATGGCTCGAAATGGGTGCCGATCCCTGCCCCGAGAGAAGCGATCACCGGTTGCAGCTTGTCATTGCCCAACACCTTTTCTTCCCGGGCCTTCTCCACATTGAGCATTTTTCCCCAGAGGGGGAGGATGGCTTGTGTAGCACGGTCCCTTCCCTGCTTGGCACTGCCTCCGGCGGAATCTCCCTCAACAATGAAGATTTCACATTTGGCCGGATCCTTCTCGGAACAATCGGCCAATTTGCCCGGCAATCCCGCTCCTTCGCTGTTCTTCCTGATGCGCATCCTCGCATCCCTGGCCGCAAAGCGGGCCTTGGCTGCAAGTATCGCCTTGTCCAGTATTCCTTCGATCACCTGGGGATATTCATCGAAAAAGTCGTTGAACTTTTCATACACCATCGAGGAAACAATACCCTGCACCCTCGGATTTCCCAATTTCATCTTGGTCTGTCCTTCAAACTGGGGATCGGGTATCTTCACCGAAATGACCGCTGTCAAACCTTCCTTCAGATCGTCACCGGTAAGCGAATCGTCGAATTTCTTGACCAACTTCGACTTCTTCAGCTGCTCGTTCATCACTCTTGTGAGACCACTGCGGAAGCCGGCAAGATGGGTTCCCCCCTCCCTGGTGTTGATGTTGTTCACGAAGGTGAAGAGCACTTCGTCATACCTGTCGTTGTACTGAAGGGCAATCTCAACCTTCACATCGTCCTTTTGGGTATCGAAATAGACAGGTTCCTCATGGATCACCTTCTTGGAGGAATTGAGGTGGCTGATGAACGACTTGATTCCTCCTTCGAAGTGGAAACTCTGGTGTCGGGGCGATTCACCCCTCTCGTCGGTAATCGAAATGACGATCCCCTTGTTGAGGAAAGCCAATTCCCTAAACCGTTCCGCCAATACCCCATAACTGTACTGGTCGGTTTCCATGATGGAAGTGTCGGCCTTGAATCTGACTATCGTTCCGGTATGTTCCGACTCACCCACAACCTCAACCGGTTTGAGGGGCACTCCCTTGCGGTACTCTTGGAAAAATACCGAAGGATACCTATGCACTGTCACTTCCAGCCAGTCCGACAATGCATTCACCACCGAAACACCCACACCATGCAGGCCTCCCGAAACCTTATACGTATCGTTGTCGAATTTTCCTCCGGCATGCAGCTGGGTCAACACTACTTCCAATGAACTTATCTTTTCCACCGGATGGGGTTCGGTGGGAATTCCACGTCCATTGTCTTCGACACGGATTACATTCCCCTTCTCGATAGTGACTGAAATCGCATCGCAGTACCCGGCCATAGCTTCATCTATACTGTTGTCCACCACCTCGTACACCAAGTGATGGAGACCATCTATTCCAGTGGAACCGACGTACATTCCCGGTCGTTTCCTCACTGCTTCCAGGCCCTTGAGAACTTGGATGTTGTTCGCTGTATAGGAACGTGCTCCATCCCTTCCCAGCGCTGAATCATGATGAGCCGAAGTGTCCGTTGGCACTCCCTCGAAAACGCTGTCAACCATATTATTATGTCCTTATAAGATATAAAAATGAAATCAGGCTATATGGTACCATTTTTAAGAATCAATGTAAAGTACACAACCCCATTTTACGATACATATAATTTATTTTGATATAATTATTTATATATGTTGACCAAGGTTTTTTAGGACTCTGTTCACCCATACTTGCCAATCGGCATCCACTGATATAAGATAACTACCATGCCGCAAGAAAAGTGGAACTACAATCTATTCTGGAAAGAGGTGGTGTCGCGGATGCAATCCTCCCTCCCGGAACAGGAAAGCGTCACATGGTTGAACAGAATCTCATACGCCGGATCGGATGACCACAAGCTCATTCTGGCCGTTCCGTCGCTCTTTATACGCGACTATGTCTCAACCCAATACAAGCAGACCATCACCTCTCTTCTGCATGAGCTGACTGGAGAACCGGTAGCGGTGGAATTCACTGTGAAGAAGGTTCCGGCATCCCCGGATTCAAAGGAAGAAGAGAAGACCCAGCCCCATCGGGAGGCGATGGTGAAGTCAGCTCCAATGCCTAAAGCTCAGAAACGTCCGAAAGATCCCAACATCAACAACAGCTACCAATTCGACACCTTTGTGGTGGGTGACAACAGCGCATTCGCCTACAATGTGTGCATGGCCATCGCAAAGAACCCTGGAGTAAGCTACAACCCCTGCCTCATCTATGGAGGAGTGGGATTGGGAAAAACCCACCTTATCCAGTCGATAGGTAATTTCATCCAGGAATCAACTCCCGAACTGCAGGTGGTCTATGTGACCGCCGAGATGTTCACCAATGAATTCATCCAGTCGATAGGAGAGGAGAAGACACCCCAGTTCAGAAACAAATACCGGAAAGCCGATGTATTGCTCATCGACGATATCCATTTCCTCCAGAAGAAGGCGTCCACACAAGAGGAGATGTTCCATGTATTCAACAACCTCTTTGAAGCGAACAAGCAGCTGGTGTTCACCTGTGACCGTCCCATCAATGAGTTGCAGGATATCGCCGACCGCTTAAAAAATCGATTCACGAGGGGGATCAATGTCGACCTCCAGCCACCCGATTTCGAAACCAGACTTGCGATACTCCGTAGAAAATGTGAAGGGAAGAGTTCCTACATCTCTTCGGAAGTACTGGAATACATCGGTAAGAATGTGAACACCAATGTGAGGGATCTCGAGGCGAGCCTCACGAAACTCATCGCCTACAGCAACCTCCTGAACAAGGAGATTACGCTCGATATCGCCAGGGAACAGCTCAAGAGTACCTATTCGATGTCGAAGGACCAATCGATGTCGATAGATTCCATCATTCGTGTGGTGGCGGATTACTTCAACATATCCCCTTACGATATAAAGGGAAAGAAACGTACCAA
>Ga0334898_1001810_pt1 | contig 21927 bp, 19 predicted proteins | sample GraSluR3_MG_10_FD_207228 | JGI IMG/M metagenome (GOLD analysis project Ga0334898, IMG submission 207228) | Sludge microbial communities from methane-producing bioreactor in Wageningen University, Netherlands - Granular Sludge_3_08-R3 | ecosystem: Engineered > Bioreactor > Anaerobic >... | reverse complement strand
TGACATGGGATTGCTGAACGGTCAGCTTTCCGAGGTCACCCTGAATTATCCTCTGGAGGATGTGGTGACCGGGGAGGATTTCGACATCACCTTCTCTTCCACCTGCGGGAAGATCATGATTGAACGGGCTTATCTCGAGGAGCTGGATCCTCAAACCGGGGAGACCGTCAAGGTGTATGCCGGCCTGAACTGCGACATGACAAACCTGCTGTGGGAATCCGCAGAGGCCGATGAATTTACGGACTGTTCGGGCGGTACCGTCACCGGGAACCTGTCCGGGCCCGGAACCTACGTGTACCGGGCGAAGCTGAACTTCAAGGCAATTAAAAACTCAGGCTGCCCGGATTGTGAAGCCTTCGCAGGGAACCGGTTCGAATGCTTCACGATCACGGCAGTGGAGGGATCATCCGGGGCGACCTTTACCGATGAACGCGACGGGAAGGTGTATAAAATGGTGACCATCGGCACCCAGACCTGGATGGCCGAAAACCTGGCATATAACGGGCCGGATGCCGACGGGAATCCCATCAATGGCATTTGCGCCTATAACAACGATGAAGGCCACGTGTCCACTTATGGGCGTCTATATACGTTGGATGCAGCCATGGCCGCTTGTCCTCCGGGATGGCACCTGCCCACCATAGAGGAATACAACACCCTGTTTAATTACCTTATTGCAAACGGTCACGGGTACGAAGGCAGCGGGGAGGATATCGCCAAAGCACTGGCGGCGACATCCGGTTGGGAAGACAGCCCCTGGCCGGGTTATCCCGGCAACGACCAGGGGAGCAACAACAGCAGCGGGTTTAGCGCACGTCCAGGGGGAGAGCGTGACTACGGCAATTATTTCTATTTTATGGGAAGAAGCGCCCCCCTGTGGACTGCAACCAAAAACTCTGTGCATTTGGCGGTCTATATAGAAATCAACTTTTCCTATCCTTTTGTATACGTTTATAATTACAGATCTACTGGGTATGCTCAAGGTGTCCGCTGCGTAAAAAATGCAGACTGATACAACGTACTGCTCCCGGAACCTGGATGGGGTGGGTAGATAGGAGGGAACCCCGGCTTTTTTCAAGAAGCATTATTGATTCTTTTTCTTGAATGAGTACCCGGCTGAAGCCATGACCAGGCGGTTAAATGCTTTATCGTCAGACCCCCCGAAAAGAAAATCATAACTGCTCCATGGTAAATTAATAAGACCGTACTCATAATGCACCCCCAATTGGTACTGACCATGCCTGATGCCTATACCAACAACCGGCCCAAAATCGCATGGAACAATAGGTGAAAAGATGTCTTCGTGAATCTTGCCGCTCGACCCGCCCAGGCTGGCATAGAATCCGGCCGCAAGGTATAATGCCGGAAATGATCTAAAGGGGGTTAATACGACATTCGCCGCTTGCCATTCAATGTATGAAGCATTGAAATATTCCTGATACCCGGGGTAATATTGATTTCCGGAGGGTACGCTGCGGTCTGGTGAGTTGAAATTTTATTGCAATAATTGCCCGTCAAGTGATTGTTAAAAAGGGCAGTGCGAAGGCCGCCGCCGGGGAACACGGCGGCGGCCATTTCGATGCGCCGGTTTTCCCGTTTCCATCACCCGGGTAATTTTATCGCCTACAGAAACAGGTGGCGGGTAGGGCATGCAAAAAAGCCGATCCGGGAAGGAAAGAGCAGCCAACTCACCCTCGAAGCCATTGCCGGTCTTTCCGGTTTCTCCAACCGCAATGCCTTCAGCTCGGCCTTTCAAAAGTCGGAAGGAGTGTCCCCCAGCACCTACGCCCTTCGGCAAAAAGAAACCGGACGGTAAATCCTGTTTCCCTGCATCGTTTTTATAAAATCAATGCAAAGCCCGGCCCCGGTATCCACGCTTCTGTTTTTCTAATTCGTAATTTTTCATGGACCATTTACCCCGGCGGCCCGCTGGTCGCGGGACTTGAAAAATTATTAATAAAGAAGAAAGTAAAGGCCATGAAAAAAACATCAACTGCATGCAGAGCCATTTCAGGAATGACTCTTGTTGCCGCGGCATTTTTGCTGGCGGCATTGACGCTGCACTCCTGCCAGGAAGAAGGGGATATATTCCTGAACGAGGACTTTTTAAACAGCAATGACATGGGATTGCTGAACGGTCAGCTTTCCGAGGTCACCCTGAATTATCCTCTGGAGGATGTGGTGACCGGGGAGGATTTCGACATCACCTTCTCTTCCACCTGCGGGAAGATCATGATTGAACGGGCTTATCTCGAGGAGCTGGATCCTCAAACCGGGGAGACCGTCAAGGTGTATGCCGGCCTGAACTGCGACATGACAAACCTGCTGTGGGAATCCGCAGAGGCCGATGAATTTACGGACTGTTCGGGCGGTACCGTCACCGGGAACCTGTCCGGGCCCGGAACCTACGTGTACCGGGCGAAGCTGAACTTCAAGGCAATTAAAAACTCAGGCTGCCCGGATTGTGAAGCCTTCGCAGGGAACCGGTTCGAATGCTTCACGATCACGGCAGTGGAAGGATCATCCGGGGCGACCTTTACCGATGAACGCGACGGGAAGGTGTATAAAATGGTGACCATCGGCACCCAGACCTGGATGGCCGAAAACCTGGCATATAACGGGCCGGATGCCGACGGGAATCCCATCAGTGGCATTATGGCCTACAACAACGATGAAAGCCATGTGGCCACCTATGGTCGGCTATATACGAGGGATGCAGCCATGGCCGCCTGTCCTCCGGGATGGCACCTGCCCACCATAGAGGAATACAACACCCTGTTTAATTACCTGATCGATAACGATTACGGGTACGGGTATGAAGGAAGCGGAGAAGATATTAACAAGGCCCTGGCGGCCACATCCGGTTGGTATGAAAGTTCCACTCCAGGTGCTCCCGGCAACGACCAGGGGAGCAACAACAGCAGCGGGTTTAATGCAATCCCCGGGGGAGAGCGGTCATCCAATTACACTTTCAATTTTATGGGAAAAAGCGCCTACCTGTGGACCGCAACCAAATACTTTACTTATATGGCGACAAGTATAGACATCGCCTATTCCAATCCTTATATATACCGTAATCATAATGTACCTGTTGTGTGTGCCCATGGTGTCCGCTGCGTAAAAAATGCAGACTGATACAACGTACTGCTCACGGAACCAGGATGGGGTATCGTCCGGGCTTGCAGCAATGATCCCTTTAAGCGGAAGCCTCCCGGCGGGTTTTTTCCCGGGGAGGCTTCCGGTTTTTGCGGCGATCAACGAACAGGGCTGGTAATGTTCGGCCTTCCGCTTTGTGGCCGGGAAACGCGGGGGCAGCGGCGCCCCGCTGAGGATGGTGGCGTTTTTGCCTTAAGCAGGGGTTTCCCCAAAAGCAGCGCCTCAGGCTTACACGGGTTTTGATTTTTATTTAAACACTTGACTTCCAGTTTTTAAATCACTATATTTAAAATATTTTTTCTGCAAATAGCTTATTGATCTTTGATGTTGATTTAGTGGTCAATATTGCCCCACTTCAGGATTACTGAGTGTTACTTTTCTACAATACTTTTCTTAATTCTCGCAGTTTAAGTCTTTCATTGTTTTAATCAAAGGAGGATATTTGTTATGAAAACTGCCCGGTTTTCTGTAACTGCCGTGCTTTTTGCAATGCTTCACTTCGTTGCCTTATGTCAGACAGCTGGGAGCGAAGACATTACAATCGAACGCGACGGAATACTTCTTAAAGGAAGGTTTTATCTTTCACCAGCTACAGGGAATTCTCCAACAGCGATCCTGCTGAGTGGATTTCCAGGAGGAAAAACCGACGTGCTTGGGATCGGGAGGCTGCTTGCTGAGTCGGGCATTCATGTGTTGACTTTTCAATACTGTGGCACCCATGAAAGCCAAGGCTTAACAAGCTTTGACAATCACCAGAAAGATATTCAGGCGGCATTTGACTTTATCAGGAAGCCGGAAAATGTGAGCAGGTTCCGGATTGATACCAACCTTATCTATCTTGGAGGATGGTGTCACGGAGGGGGCATGGCTTTGGCCTATTCAGTCAATCACCCTGAAATAACCTCGGTCTTTTCGATCGTCGGAAATGATTTTGGTGAGTTTTTAAGATTGTATATCAGTGTTCCTGAAATGAAGGTTATTGTTGACGAAATGATGGATAACAGCACTGCCCGTGGAGTTACAAGGTGGGAAGAAGGAGCGCTGCCAATAGAAATGGCTGCGGCAGGAGTTGAAAACATGAATCCCATATTTGACATAAGAGAAAAAAATGCAGAAACTCTTGCCCGGAAAGATATTCTGCTTATTTGCGCATGGGATGATGAGCAGGTAACAGTAGAGCAATTCATGTTGCCGTTATACAGGGCGCTCAAAAAGGAAAATGCCAAAAACCTTCAAATGATTTCCTTTCAGGATGTTCACCATTTTCCAAATACCCGCAGGGACGTGGCAGCACAGATAGCTGACTGGATTTTTACAGCTCCCGGGAGGTTGTAATGAAAAGCCTCCGGATATGATTCTAGATCAGGGCAAGACGTTTTCCACACATACTTCACCATGGAGGTTTCATCCATTTAAGTGTTTTCTATTTTAACCCAGCCGTAAAAATTACGCAAATGAAAAAGAACAACATCATGGCCATGGCAGGGATCATATTCATAGGGTTATGCCTATGCTTCCCTGATTGCTGTCTTTCGCAGCAACCTGACAAATCAGAAATAGTTGAAAGAGTCAGGCAGCTTGAGAATGCTTACAATGCTGGAGATGCACAGGCATATGCAGCGATTTATGCCTTAAATGGTTCGCATACCTATGCGAATGGAATTACGCACCGGGGCCGCAATGAAATTGAAGAAGGTTTAATTGAAGCGTTTGCCGGTCCGATGAAGGGAACACAAATGAAAATTACGCCTCAGGTAATCCAATTTGTAACGGACAACATTGCCGTTGAGGAAGCTTCATTTGTTCTGACAGGTCTTAAGATGCCGGATGGTACCGAAGTGCCCCCGGTTAATGGTGTTTGCCTTGCGGTTTATCAAAAGCAGGAGAAAGAATGGTATGCTTTTGCAGTGCAGTGTATGGTTCCACCTTCCTTTTAGAACGGACTCACCGTCTACGAGAACCTCGCCCGCCTGGACGAGCTTCCGCCCAAAGGCTTCTGGGTCATGTCCATCCCCATGAAAAACCGCGGCGGCAACGGCGCCCCGCTGAGGATGGTGGCGTGGGTGCTGTAAGGGGAGGCTGCCGCATCACGGTTTCACCCCAAACAACGGACGGAGTAAGGGAATTCTGCGGATCAGGAATTCATAGAGCAGCCAGCAGATGCCGAAGGTGCCCGCGATCAGGATGAGGCCCTTCCAGGCCATGGGCCAGGACTTGTCCATCACCCTGTAGCCCAGGACTACGGTGACTGTCTGGTGCAGGATGTAGAACGGGTAAACGGCCTTGTTGCAATAACGGATCAGTCCGCTTTCGCGGTTCAGATAGCGGGCGGCATAGCCGAAGAGGCCCAGGATCATGAACCAGTATCCGACAACCCTGATCAGCGGGAGCAGCAAGCCGGGAAACCCCGCAAATTGGCTGCTCAGCATGATATGCGCCAGGATCCCTAGCACGCCGGTCAGCAGGTAAGGCCGGCGTTTGTTGCGGACGGAATCCCTGAATGCCCGGCCGGCGGCCATCAGGCTGAACCCGGAAAAGAACAGCAGAAAGTACAGGACCAGGTTATACCAGTCGCCGATCAGGTCATGGGTGGACGGGAAGCGCGGTTGCAGGAATGCCTCGGTCAGCCAGAGCGGGAGGATGAAAATCAGCATGCCCGTCGGATGGGTCACTGCCTTTGACAGGAACTTCGTCCAGCGGTTCGCGGGATGCCTCCTCATGTGGACAAAGACCGGGGCAAGGACGAGCGAAAAGAGCAGCAAATAGGGCAGGAACCAAAGGTGGTGCCAGCTGACATTGCCCTCAGGATAGACTCCATGGAATGCATCCCGGATCAGGAAGCCAAGATAGCTGCCCTGGTAATCCCCGCAGACCAGGCGTTCCAGGTAGACCTGGGGCGGTACGATGACCAGCATACCGAAAACCAGCGGCACGAGCAGCCGCTTCAGGCGTTCCCGGGCATATTGGCCCCCGCTTCTCTTGCCCAGGGCGAGCCAGGTGCCCATGCCTGAGATCATGAACAGGATGTTCAGGCGCCACAGGTTCACGAAACGCATGGGATATTGAAGTCCGCCGCTGAGCTCATTGTTCTTGATATGCCAGTCCCACGGCACAAAGAACATCCCCACATGGTACAGGATCAGCAAACCAAACACGAGGACCCTCAGCCAGTCCAGATCGTGCAGCCGGTCCGGTTTTTCTATGGTTTCTATTTTTGCCATTTCCATTGATTTGAGATGAAACATCCGACGGCAAAAATAATGCGTGCGTGGCTCCCGAAGCTATAAATGGGGTGGTTTGCAAGGTTCTGGGACGGGCAACAGCCCCCAGTGACGGGTCACAGGCCGGCGGGACGGATAACAGGCCGGGGCGAAGCGGAAAGGACTGTGTTGCGGGAAAGCTCAGGCGGTTGATTCCGTATGTTCACGCAAAGCCTGCCGGAACTGATCCAGGTAGCCACGCGAGACAGGCACCCTCTCGTCGCAGCCTTCGAGGCTGATCTGCAGTCCCTGGGCATTGCCCGATACCTTGATGATTTTCCGGGCATTCACCAGGTAGGACCGGTGAACACGCAAGATCCCCCGGATGTGGCTTAGCTGGTTCTCCACCTGCTTCAGAGGGATCCGCTTCAGGGATTTTCTGGCGGCGGGCTCGTTATCTGCCCTGCTGAAGAACTCGGAGTAATTGCCGCTGGACCTGACAAAAAGGAGCCCGGCCGAATGCAGCACAAAGTCATCGCTTTTGACCTGGGTGGTGACCCGCACGGATTCCCCCGCATGTCCGGGGAGGGCCCCCTGGTCAATCAGCCGGTTCAGGGCCAGGGAGCGCGACCTGAATTTCTGCTCCAGCCGGCGCAGGTTTACCGGGACCAGCAAAAAGACGATCAACACGGCAACCAGGGCGGTGTTCCGGATCTCTTCCAGCAGGTACGCCACGGACCAGTTCCCGGGGTTGTCATAGATCAGGTCGCGGATCAGGAAGTTGGCCGTTCCCATCAGCGGGAGGACAAACGCCAGCGCCAGGACCTCATGCCATAGTTGCCAGCGGTTCGGCCTGGCCGCGTCCCTGAAGACCAGGTTCAGCACCGAAAAGAAGCAGAAAAAAACAAGCACCGGAAGGGCAGCCTGCAGCAGGCTGATCAGGAAATAGCTGAGCCGGTGCTCCGGGTAATACACGTTAAATGGCCTGAAAAAATACACGAAGGCAAAAGCCAGCGCAAACAGAAGCAGGGCCAGCACCGGAAGCCTGCTTCTGGTGTAATAATACGGATAGGGCTTTTTCAGAAAGGCGAACATGCTCTTTTGCTTCGGATCATTATTCCCGGCTCGATAAAATTAAAACATAACCCTGATGTAGTGACGAGCTGCAATCGAAATTCAGCGATTTAGGGGATTCACTGCAGTGCCATTGCGCAGTGGAAACTGACTGTAATATTCTAATTGCCATAAACGGGAAAGATTTTAAGCCAGGTGAAATGCCAGTTCTAACTCCTGATGAGTATCTGGTAACTCCTGATGAGTAGCTGGCCAGCTTTCCGTGAGGGTGAGGAAATCAACCGTGAGTTCGTATTTTCTTTTCGCTAATTTTTTCATTGTTGTGGTTTTTCGACCCGTTGCTTGAGCGCACGATTCATTTGATGATACCCAATTTCGGTTTTTTTTATCATCCTTCCCATTAGTAAAACCATTGGACCCATAAACCGTTCAACCTGCCTGAACCGGGTTTTGCCTTCGGGAGTGGGTTCCAGTAAAAAAGCATGGTCCCCGCGATAGATTATCCGAAGAAAACTCCCACCCCAAAGAATCTTTTTATGCGGTATCAACTCATAAACTTCGGGTTCAAATGTCATGGGTTTCATCCCTGGTGGAACCACTTTGATGCGCATGCGTTCACCCACCCGCAGGTTTCCCTCGACCACCGGAATAAAGGCGTTCCATGATTCCCATGATTTGAAATCCACGAGCACTTTCCAGACCTCTTCAGGTTGCGCATCAATGTCTATCCACGCATCGATCATACGGTGCATTCTTCTGGGGGCGTTCTTCTCTTTCATAATTTATACTCGTCGGATGGATGGGTAACATTTATACTCGTCGGATGGTCATCATGCTAATTGGCCGCACCCCGGGATTTATAAGCTGCCCGGGGGTTGGCTATTGTTATGTGGTTGACCAAAAGTACGATATAATTTTTTCGCCAGACAAGGCTATTTACATCGCTGTCTTAATGATTGATGGTTTTATGCAATTATGTTGTATATTTAGTCATTCTTCCATGACCAAATGCTTGCGTATGAAACGGTTCATCAGGCCGCCTCGGCCGTTGCACATGCTGCTGCTGATCATGCTGGCATTGCTATTGGGCGGGTACAGTGGCAGTGGCAAAGGATCCCGCGGCAGTGGCAACATTTTTAGCGGCAGCGACCTATGGGAGCCGCTGAACAGGTCAAACAGGAGCGTGCGCGATGCTGCCGGCAGGGCAGCCATTGAAAGAAAGGCGGAAAGTATCCTGGATGTGTTTCGCCAGGCCCTCCCCTTTAACCCCCCGAAAGGCTTCGCGGTCATGCCGCGGATGGAGTACCTGAAGCCCCTCAGCTTTCCGGGCAATGCCCACACGCCTGAACCCGTCCACCTTAGGGTGGCGGTCCGGATGCCGCCTGCAAGCGCAGACATTGTGGCCGGGGTCAATGTATGGATCAACGACCCGGCAAACCTGCTGGGAGAGTCCCTGCTCTCAGACAGCCAGGGAGCAATGTTCCTGTTGCCGCCGGAGGTCGGGAGGATGGGCGGCCAGAAAATTGTCAGCCGCATGGCACACCCCCCGGGCTACGACAATGAATATCCCTGCACCAGCATCTTCCCTTTGTGGTCACCCGACCAGGAACCCTTCCTCCGCTCGGTTGTCCGTCCTTCGTTCGGACTGGCAAAAGCCACTGTGACAACCTATTTCACCGCCGGCGACCGGCCTTTCTGGGAGCCGGTATCGCAGGAGCGGTGGATACATGCCATGATCGCCCAGGCGGAAAAGACGGTCGGCGACATCCGGGCCGGGGTGGACGCTGCCGATGAACTGAACATCACGCAGCAGCAGATTGACCAGATGAAGGCATACCTCTCGCAGTTGAGGGAATCAGCGAACGAAGAGAACATCAGAAAAAGGTACATCGATGTCAGGGAGCGACTGATGCCTCTTTATGAAATGATGAAACAGAACAACCCCGCAGAGGCCGAAGCGTTTTACCAGCAGTCGATCGTCGGACTGGAGCAGGCCATGGATGCGGAATTGTCGCAGGCAGGTGAAAGACAGAAAGAAGTTGAGGAGATGGAGCAAAAGCTGGTATCTGCCCTGATGCAGCGCGAAGAGGTGTGGCAGCAGATGAAAGCCGCTGTTGAAACAGGCAACTGGGACAGGATCGATGAACTATCCGACGAAAATAACCTTGACCACCTGAAGCTGATTGCAGATGCCGGACGGATGGCGGGAAGGCTGCGCGCAGAGCTGGCCGGAATGTCGCCTGCCGAAAGGCGGGCGCCGGCCTATGGATTCGAGATACCGGAAGATCACCCGGTGGGCCCCCACAGGCAGGTCGTCGCCATGGTCTTTCATGCCGAAAGGCCGTCGGGGCTTGTGCCGGCCAATGCAAAGGGCGCCCGCGCCATCGTAAGCATCGACCCCGGATTCTTCGATTTTTCAGATGCCGATGCGCCCATACGGCTTATGGCCGTGGAGTACTGGGGGAGGAACGATCTTGCCTACGACAACAACAGGAGGAACCTGCTCGAAGATATATGGCAGTACCTCGACTGGCAGGCACTACAGGGCATGATGAGGTAGTTTCTTATTTGCCGTCGGATGGGCCATTAATATTGATGGCATAACAGGCATTTACTCATGTGGGAATATCACTCTAATCGGATGAATATCACTTAAACCGGAGGAATAACGCCATGGGAAAAAGAGCAAACAGATTATTTCTTCTGGCGGCAGCCCTGCTTGTTGCCGTCACATTCCCGGCCATTGCGCAGGAAGTCACCGAGCACCCGTTGATTCGCCCCTTCCCCGGGTCGGTTTTTGATGAGCGGCGCTCGGAACAGCTCAACCACGGGGAGTACGAGTTCAGGGTGGGTACACCGCCGAGGGACTATACCACCGAGACCGTCAGGGGTGTGAAACGAAGCCTCAGGTACTTCCTCTATCATGCCGACGGATCACCCAACCGGGACGTGTCCCAGGTTGAATATTTCGAAAACTACAAGGCGGCTGCCCTGGAAAGAGGGGGGCAGGTAAAATGGGAAGACAGGCACTATGGACTGGTATTTACGATCCCCAGGGAAGACGGAGGCATTACCTGGTGCCACGTGCAGGTGTCTGTAAGTGCCGCAAGGACCAGCCTGGCAATTATCGACGAGGAACCCCTGGCAACTTCCCTCGAGTTCACCCCGGCACAGATGCTGGAGGCCCTGGATGCCGATGGCCGCATCGCCCTGTATGGCATCCTGTTCGATTTCGACAAAGCCACCTTGCAGCAGGCATCCGCCAAACAGCTGCAGGACGTGTTGACCCTGCTGCACACCAATCCCACGCTGAGACTGGAGATTTAGGGACATACAGACAGCGACGGAAGCGCGGATTACAATCTTCAGCTATCACAGCGAAGGGCCGAGTCGGTAAGGCAATACCTGTTGCTTTTCGGGGTTGACCCATCCCGCCTGCAGGCGAAGGGATACGGGGAATCGATACCCGTAGCTCCCAACGACAGCGATGAAAACAAAGCCAGGAACCGGAGGGTTGAGTTGGTGAGGCTTTGACGGGAGTCCAGCAGTCGGACCCTTTACCTTAAGCATCGACTACAGAAAACCAGCGGAGTCAGCGGTCCCCCGCTGCGGATCTTGGCGTTGGCACCTTAAGTAACGGTTCCGGCTTACCTGCAGTTTTTCCCGTATGTTATAATATCCACCACAATGGTGTTTGATTATCAATCTTTTCTTATATTTGTACACTTTATCTTAAGGGAAAAGCTTGATGAAAAACGTACCAACCAAAAAACAAATCGGTCAGCGAATTGCAGCCCTGAGAAAATCCAGGGGCCTGTCCCAGGCCGAGCTGGCACGGATTATCGGGATCGGCCGGTCTTCCCTTGTCCAGCTCGAATTGGGAAACAGGAATCTGGACTTTACAGAGTTCAGGGAGCTTTCCATTGCCCTGAGGTTTTCCCTTGACGATTTCATGTCGGATGACTATCTACCGGAGAATGATGCATTACAGGTTTCTGACACTGCAGTAGCATATGGTGAGCGGGTTTCATCCCCAACCCTTCAAGTAAACAAGCTTAAGAATGTGCTATTATATCTCCTGGAGCAGTGTGCCGGGAAACCCAACATCGGTGAGACAGTCCTTTACAAATTGCTGTATTTTTCTGATTTTAACCATTACGAATTGTACGAGGAGCACATGACGGGGGCCACCTACCGCAAGCTGCCCTATGGTCCCGTACCACAACAGCTGGATGCCATCATCGGGCAAATGATCCGGGACAAACAGCTCAGGAGAGTAAAAGTCCAATACCACGGTTACCCTCAGACACGCTACCTGCCCTTGACGAAGGCCGATCTGCGCCAGATAAAAGCCAGCGAGAAAGAAGTCATCGACAGGGTCATCGCCCAGATGAGTGACTGGTCTGCCAGTGCCATCAGCGAATACTCCCACCGGGATATGCCCTGGCTGGCCACCAGGGAAGGAGAAGAAATCAACTATGAGCTGGCATTCTACAGGGAACTGCCTTTCTCCATGAGGAGCTATGAGGAAGACACGGAACGTACTAAAAAATACTTCAACTAAGACCCCAAATGTTCAACGCGCCTGATTCATCCTCCCCTCAAAATACTCCCGGGTCTCATCATCCACGAAGTAAACGTAGCAGCTCTTCATGCTGAAGCCTGCCTGGCCTTAGCGGCGGCAAAACCCAAACGCTAGGAACTCATGCAAAATCAGTGAGCCACAAAATCACTAACCAATGAAAAACAAAACCCTGATTGTATTGATTCTCTTCCTGGCCGCCGGATGCCGGCAGGCGGCGGATCCCCCTACCGGTACAGATCCCCTGGACGTGCTGAGGGACGGGCAATGGATTGACCTCACCTGGGCGTTCGATGAGGAGTCGGTCTACTGGCCCACCAACATCCCCTTTACGCATGATACAGTGTTTGCGGGGATCAACGAACAGGGTTGGTATTATTCATCCTTCCGGTTTGCGGCCGAGGAACACGGAGGCACCCATTTCGATGCGCCGGTGCATTTTGCCGAAGGGGGCATGACCGTGGAGCAGGTGCCCCTGGAGCAGCTGACCGGGGAGGGGATCCTGGTGGATGTCAGGCGGCAGGCGGCGGATGACCGCGATTACCTGATCACGGCCGAAGACCTGCAGGCCTGGGAGGCGGCGCACGGGCGAATCCCCGACGGGGCGATCGTACTCTTTAACACCGGATTCTGGACATTCTATCCCGACAAGGAGGCCTATACCGGCACCACCCTGACCGGGCAGGAAGGGGTCGCCAATCTGTCCTTCCCCGGGATCCATCCCGACGCGGCCCGCTGGCTGGTGGAGCACCGGAGCATCAAGGCCGTCGGACTCGACACCCCCAGCATCGATTACGGAAAGTCGACCGACTTCATGACCCACCGCATCCTGTTCGCCCACGGACTCACCGCCTATGAGAACCTCGCCCGCCTGGACGAACTTCCGCCGAAAGGCTTCTGGGTCATGGCCCTCCCCATGAAAATCCGCGGAGGCAGCGGCGCCCCGCTGAGGATTGTGGCGTTGGTGCCGTAGGTGGGGGTTGAGTTTTGTAGTCGGATGGGGCTGGGGGGTTTCCCCGGTTCAGTTGTATACCGGGCCAACCATTTCTAAGGCATACTGAATTTCTTCCTTGAGAAAACCAACTCTCTGGAGGTTTCAGGTTAGCTCAATACAATCTTATTTCCCGAAATCACTGTATTCTTATTTCCTGTTTACAACCGGTTAATTCACTCCTCATACAGGATAGAACTAAGGGGAGAGAACCTAAGGAAAAAACGGTAAATTTGTCAGCCTACCTCGTTCTTTGATACCAAAACCCCAGGGGGTCAATATCACCGGAATATCCCCTACGGTTGGCGGTATGAAAAGTTGCCGATTGCGGGCGATTTCCTGTCAAGTTACACAAAAGTTGGAGCGGGCTACAACCCATGAATAACCTACTGTCCCGGCAATTTTTAATACCGCGTGTTATGGGCTGGGGTTCTTTATCTTTCATTTTCTCGGTTAATTTTCATTGTATCCAAATTTTCTAGTTTGCAATACTTCTTTCCACCAACTTTCTCTCTCAATAATTATTTGGTCGTCAGTCGTTGATTTGTAAATGTCAAGTATTGAGTATCTAAAATTTTGTTTGATGTGGTCAAAACTCAATATTTTCAAACCCACATTTCCACCATGTCCAGTTTTAACATATGCTCTCCAACGTCCTAAAATCATATTTTCTCCATATGCCGACCCAACATATTTTTTCCCGTTCGATATATCTGTCAACAAATAAACCCCTTTTTGATTTTGAAGAGCAGTTTTCCAGTTGTCCTTTTCCAAAATTCGATTCATTTCATCCCACGAAATATTCACTTTTTCATAGCCTGGAAATAAGTCATTGTCAAACGTGTCAGGTAAAATTTGTGAGATTTCACAGTCATCAATAACCGATTCAGCATTTCGAATCATTGTCTGTGCTTTATTATCGAACTTTATAATTAGTCGTCCTAAATACTTTTCATACTCAGTCAATGTTTCGTATTCATATCCAACACCATTTTGAATATTCAAGTCTTTTGTTATTCTGCCAATATGAAACAATAACCACAAATTCTCTTTGGGCTTAATTTTGACAAACCCAACTGTGATTTGTCCGCTTCTATAAGATTTTCTTTTATTGTAATTCCAATACTGTCCGTTAAGCATAATTTGTATGTCGCCATTCTTAAATATCTCAATTGGATTCCAATTTTGCTCAAACATTAAATTGAATCTGATTTTAACGTTGTCTAAATTGTCAAGTCTAAGAATGTCATTAAGTTTTATGCTTTCCATTTTATATTCTCAAGTTTGTTTGTAGTCTGTTTTTTACCCTTGCCCACAACGGTTTGCGGCTTTGCGTAGTGGCGGATTTTTAGCACAAAAGTTCAATCGAAGAACTGCACTTGAACCTACCACAAAATTGTCATACGAAGCACTGCACCCGCCATTACGCAAAACCGCTGTTGGCAGCTGGTGTTCTGTTGTCTGTCCTTGTAAACCATTGTCGCTGTTTAGTTTCCGTGTCTTTGTCGTGTTGGTCTGTGTGTCGGGTGTTTTAATTTTTTTTGAAGGGTAGGAAAAAATATTTTGAATTTTCTCTTGCGTTGGGGCAGGCATACTCTTTGGCAAGCTTAGGTCTGTGCGTTGGCTTGTGCGGCTTGCCAATGTGTATGACTGCTGTGCGTTGGCTGTATGTGTTTGTTGTCCTGTCATTACGCTGCTTTCTGTTTGTAAAGATGTTCTTGAAATTCTATAAACAGTCGGCTGATGTTTGCCACGTCTCCCAAAATTTCTTTTGCGTCTTCCAATGATTGATACTTGTTTGTCAACAAGATTGGTAGTTTCTCTTGGTCGAGTTCGTCCACGCCTGTTTCAATGTATTTGCTCAAAACGAATGTGATAAACTCTTTTTGTTTGTCGTTGAGTAAAGCAAAAATGGTCGCTTCGGCTGCTTTGGCTCTGGCTTCTCTGGTCATTGCGATATAGTCGCCATTGAAAACATATTCCAACACGTCATACAAGTCGCTTTTTTCCATATCTACCAATTTTTGCAAAGTCAGTAAATCGTCTTTCGGGAAACCTGCTGCATCTAAATTTTCTAATAGAGTTTTTCGTGTCAATGGGTTGCTCCAAAGTTTCCGCAATTCTTCTTCGTCTTTGAAAAGTTTCGGTAACTCTCCAAACAGATTATTCAAAAATTCTTCTGCTGAAATAGGTTTACCGTCTGCACTCCAAAACGAAGTGGAAACCATATGTTGAATTTCTCTTTCCTTACCATTTTTCAGTTTGATTTTTACTTTCTTCTTGCACACACAAGGTCGCTGTCCGCATTTCTCACAAGGTTGTGGCGGTTGTTTTTCGCAAACGCAAGGTCTTTCTCCGCAAACTGGGCAAGGTCTTGGTGGAACATACTCGCATTCACACGGATTTTGTCCGCATTTTTTGCAAGGCTCTTCTTCCAAAGGTTCTCCGTCCCATTCAGGGTCTGAAAAGTGTTTGTAGGCATCTACAAAGTCGTAAATGGTAAAAAACTCTTTGCCGTCAAAAAGTCTTGTGCCACGTCCAACGATTTGTTTAAACTCAATCATTGAATTTACTGGACGAAGCAAAACGATATTGCGAATGTTTCGTGCATCAACTCCTGTAGAAAGTTTTTGCGAAGTGGTCAGAATGGTTGGAATTGTTTTTTCGTTATCCTGAAATTCTCTCAACAGTCTTTCGCCTTCTTCTCCGTCATTGGCTGTTACACGAACGCAATAAAAAGGGTCTTTGCTTTTAGCGTTTTGGTTTACCAAATCCCTTATCAATGCTGCGTGTCCTTGATTGGCACAAAAGATTATTGCCTTTTCGTTTTGGTTGGCTTCATCTAAAAATATGTTTACCCGCTTAGCTTCCCGTTCTATTATTTCAATGGTGCGGTTAAAGTCTTTTTCTTCATACAGTTTGCCTTCTTCAATTTCTCCTTCTACAATCGTGTCGTCTGATGTGTAGCGGTAATCGTCCAAAGTAGTTTTAATGCGTTTTACTTTGAAAGGAGTTAAGAAACCGTCATTGATGCCTTCTTTCAGCGAATAGATGTAAACAGGTTCACCAAAGTAACGGTAAGTGTCCACATTGTCTTTTCGCTTGGGTGTAGCGGTTAAACCCAATTGCACTGCCGGACTGAAATATTCTAAAATGCTTCTCCAATTGCTTTCGTCATTTGCTCCGCCACGATGACACTCGTCAATAATGATAAAATCAAAATAATCGGCTGTATATTCGCCAAAGTAGGGTGCAGGTTTTCCTTCTGCATCCGTGCCACTCATAAAGGTTTGAAAAATGGTGAAGAAAATACTGCCGTTGGTCGGCACTTTTCCGCTTTTCTTTATTTCATTGGGTTTTATCCGCACCAAAGCATCTTCGGGAAATGCTGAAAATGAATTGTAGGCTTGGTCGGCTAATATGTTTCTGTCAGCCAAAAACAAAATTCTTGGTCTGCGGTTGCCGTCTCGTTTTAGGTTCCAACGGGTTTGAAAAAGTTTCCAAGCTATTTGAAAAGCGATTGCCGTTTTTCCTGTTCCTGTGGCAAGGGTAAGTAAAATTCTTTCTTTGCTTTGTGCAATGGCTTCAACGGTTCGTTGAACGGCTATTTCCTGATAATATCTTAACTGCCAACTTCCGCTTTTGTCTTCAAAAGGAACATTGGCAAACTTTTCTCTCCAATCATTTTGCTCGGTAAAGGTTTTATTCCAAAGTTCGTCAGGGCTTAGAAAATCTGTTACCAAACCTTCTTCGCTTGATTTCATACAGATTTGGTAAATGGCTTTTCCGTTGGTGCTGTATGTGGTTTCTAATTTTAGTTTTTCTGCATATTTCTTGGCTTGCATTACGCCTTCGCCTACTGCCAATTCATCACTTTTGGCTTCTACCACTGCCAACTTGATGCCTTTGTAAACCAATACATAATCGGCAATTTCTCTTTTGCCCCTGCTACCACCTGTTTGAATTTTACCTGCCGTGATGCTGTATTCACGAAGGACTTTAGAGCCTTCCACAACGCCCCAACCACAAGCTTTTAGCTTTGGGTCTATGAGTTCTGCTCTTGTTTCTGCTTCGTTCATTGTCTTAATATTTTAGCTTCCGAGCCAACCGATTATTGGTTGAACAAAATCAGGGATTGGAATTGATTCTTCTTGTGCCATTAATCTGGCTCTTAATGTTTTGTTTCTGCCAAATTGTTGACAATACACTTGGTATGTTTTATCTGAATAGAATCTTTTGCATTCATCTTCATAATTCTTTTCAAATACGAAAACCTGAACTCCCTTACCTGCATAGGAATTTAAAAGTTCATTGTATTTTGATTCTTCGTCCTTTTCATCTTTTTTGAAGTCAGAACTATCTGTATCATAAACTAAGCCGACTGGAATTTCAAAAGAAATTGCTAACTCAACAAAGTCAATCAAATTTCTTTTGCCACCAACTTCAATGATTGTGCTACCAACGCCATCAAAATCAATCCCCATTCGTTTTGCAAATTCAGGGAAAGCCATTTTTTCAGTATCTCCTTCAACAATTAGAAGTTTTCTTGCAAAGAACATTTCATTACGTTCAGGGTCTAATTCCTTTCTGAATTTGTTTTTTAAAGCATCACTTGTTTGAAGCGTTGATTTTTTGATATGCGTTCCATTATTATTCTTTGAAACGATAACAATTTCATTGAACTCAGGAATAGTAACAAAATGAGGTGAATGAGTGATGTAGATAACTTGGTTCGTTTCACCAATTTGTCTGATTGTTTTATACAGAGACCTTTGCATTTGCGGATGCAAATACATTTCAGGTTCTTCGATTAAAAATAATGCACCTTGTTTTTTTCTGTCTTCAAATGCTTTAAGAATAGCTAACACAATTGCGTTTTGGAAACCTGCACCTAATTCTGTTGCATTAATGTTGTATTCGTGCTCCTTTACGTAAATTTCTAATGACTTATAGAACTCAAGTGAACTTAATGGATTAAAATATAAATCGAGTTTATCGGTTTCAGTTTCGGGATTAAATCCGAGTTGTTTGAGTGCATTATCTTTTATTGCTTTTTCAAGTGCAAGAAATTCATCTGTTCTTAAAGTTCTTATTGCTTCATCAATAGCTTGTTTGAAGCGTTCAATGCGTGGCAACATTTTCCCGCTTCCTTCCTTTCCAACTTCAATAAGATTAACGGGATTTTCAAAATCAGCATTAATATCTTTCATCAATGTTCCAAGAATTGAATTTCTACTACTTGGAAGTTGATTTTTTAAATTTCTGTCTGTTCCGATAAAAATAACTGGAAATGCTTCTTGAAGTTCTTGTGGGATAGTGGTCAACGGAACCATCTGAGGTTGCTCACCTTTTTTTGGTCTTGATTTGAATCCGAATACAGGTTTATCATTAAGTTGCAAGCATTGTTTCTCTAATCTTCGTTCGCCTGAATTTTCTCCTTTCTTGTATCGGGTATAATAGAATCTAACTTTCGGTATTTCTACAGGAATCCCAACATATTGTTCGTATTGGAATGGTTCATCAAATTCAAAATCAATAATTATATCTGTGTCGTAATCTTCATTATAAACATCATTTTCAAAAAATGTGTTTTTAGTCACCCAATCTCTCCCAAGAACTCTATAAATAGCACTTAATATGTTGCTCTTACCACAGTTGTTAGCTCCAATTAAGGCATTGACCTGTTCAAGATTTAACTCCAAAGGCTCTTTTATTGAACGAAATCCTTGTATGTTAACTTTTCTTATTCTCATACTGCAACCGCTTTTTCTGTTTTCAACTCCCCTGCAAACGCTTTTTGCAAGATTGATTTTTTCAGTTCTTCCAAATCATCAATTTTCTTTTGATACACCGCTTCCAATTTTTGTGTTTCGGCTCGCAGGGCATCTAATTGGCGGACGATGGTTTGTTGTTCTTCTTTAGTTTTTGGGAAAGCTATTTCATACTTATTTAGTTTTTCAATTGTCAAGGCACTATACGCTGCTCCTATTGCAAGACTTTTAATTTTCTCTACAAAGGCTGTCAAAGCATATTTCAAATAATTCGTGTCTAACCGTTGAAAATCCTTAAACCAAACAATATTTCCGTCTTTAAAATAAAACTCGTTTTCGTTTTCTATTACCATAATTTCACCGATAGTTCCAACGGCAGACATTAGTAAATCTCCAATTTGAGGCACGCCAAATGATTTTTTAATTTGCTCGTATCTATCTTTTGAAATAAATAATTCAAGGGTAATTGGTTTGCCGTTTGATAATTCTTTAATCTCCTTTGTTCTGTAAAATGGAACACCATCTTTTACATATTCGCTTTTATATATTCGCTTACTTGAGGTAATAGTTCCTAGTTCATCTAAGCATTTAACTTCCCAATCATTATTCCCATTCTCAAACACCCCCTGCAAATAGCTTTCAAAAAGTTCTTTGGCGTTTTTGAGGTTTTGTTCGGCATTGGCTTTTGCCTTGGCTATGGTGGCAAAAGCTTCATCTAATATGGAAACAATGCGTTGTTGTTCTGGGAGTGGGGGAATTGGAACGGAAACTAAACCTAAATTTTTTCTGCTAATCCTTTGTCGTGTTGCTCCTGTTACTTGCTTTTGAATTTCATTTTGATATTCATTTGAAAGCGAATAATATAGAAACCAATTTGAGAGTAGTTGTTTTTGGTCAAATCGAATAATGGTGCAATCAACAGCAGTTATCATTTTTTCGCCTGTATCAGGCAAAATACAAGCTCGTCCAACTGGGTCGGGCAAGCGTGAAACCAAACAATCTCCTTCAAAAATTTCAGTGCAACGTAATTTTTTAAAAGTATTTTCTGAAATGTAACGGGCTTTTTCGCCCCTGTCTTTAAATATTCCGTTTCCAACATTTCCTGTTTGAATAAGGCGTATTCCTTCTGCCGATTGGTCTTTACTTTCAATCCAATCGCCATCTTCAAAGACGGTGCTTATATCAACTATTTTCTTTCTTCCCCAATTCTTCATATCAGTTCCAAAATTGAGTTAAGGATTTCGGCACTTTCTTCGTCCAATGCTTTCATTTCTTCCAAAATGGCTTGCGGTTGGCGTAGCGTTACTTCTTCTTTTTTGTTCGGGTTTTTTACGCTCAAATCAAAGGTGCTTTGGTCAATATCTTTTACATTCACTGTCCAAGAGTTTTCGCTATCGGCAAAGGTTTTTTGCAATTCTACAAATTCTGCCAAGTCGTTTTCATTGAGCGGGTTGGTCTTGCCCAAATTGCGGTCGAGGTTCAACTGGTAAAACCAAACCTTTTGTGTGGCTTTGCCTTTTTCAAAAAACAACACTACGGTTTTTACACCCGCACCGGTAAAGGTGCCACCGGGCAAATCCAACACGGTATGCAGGTTGCAGTTTTCCAACAAGGTTTTGCGTATGGCAACGGTGGCATTGTCGGTATTGCTCAAAAACGTGTTTTTAATCACCACACCTGCCTTGCCGCCTGCTTTCAGTATTTTAATAAAGTGCTGCAAAAAGAGCGAAGCGGTTTCGCCTGTTTTAATCGGGAAGTTTTGTTGCACTTCGGCTCTTTCTTTTCCACCAAAAGGCGGATTGGCAAGCACCACATCATAGCGGTCTTTTTCCTGTATATCGGCAAGGTTTTCGGCAAGCGTGTTGGTGTGTATGATGTTGGGAGCTTCCACACCGTGCAGAATCATATTCATCACACCCAATATATACGCCAATGATTTTTTCTCCTTGCCGTAAAAGGTGCGTTTTTGCAGTGTCTCGGTTTCTTTGGCAGAAAGTCCTTGCCCTGAGCCTGTCGAAGGGGATTTGCTGTTTCGCAAATAGTCAAACGCTTCGCAGAGGAAGCCCGCACTGCCTACAGCACCGTCATAAATTTTGTCGCCAATTTTTGGGGCAACCACTTTTACAATGGTTGTAATGAGCGGTCGGGGTGTGTAGTATTCGCCACCGTTTCGCCCGGCATTGCCCATATTTTTGATTTTGTCTTCATACAGGTGGCTCATTTCGTGCTTCTCTGCGTGGGTGCGGAAACGTAACTCGTCAATGCGGTTAATTACTTCACGCAAATTGTAGCCGCTTTGTATGCGGTTTTTCAGTTCGCTGAAAATCTCGCCAATCTTGTATTCAATAGTATCAGCACTCTCGGCACTCAGCTTAAACTTTTTGAGATAAGGAAAGAGTTTGTTGTTTACAAAGTCAGTGAGGTCGTCACCTGTAAGGGCTTTGTGGTGGTCGAGTTTTCCGTCTTTACCTTTTGGCATTGCCCAAGCTGTCCATTGGAAGTCTTTGTCAATGATAGGCGTGTAAGTCTTGCCTGTCAGTTCGGCTGCTGTGGCTCGGTCTTTCTCTAAGTCGTCCAAATATTTGAGGAACAAAATCCAAGAGGTTTGCTCCACATAGTCCAATTCACTGCCGCAACCTGCGTCTTTGTGAAGTATATCGTCAATATTTTTAAAAGTCTGCTCGAACATTATTTATGTCTGTTTTTATCAATTTATAAAGTTATCATTCTTGTCGGTGCGGTGGCAAAAAATGGCTCTTTTGGTTTTGCTGAAGGGTCGGCTTGTGGGCGGGGCAAAACCAAATGTGCCATTTGCGGGCTGGCATTAAAATTCAAAATATTATGTGCGGTGGGAAAAAAATTAAAACACAGAAGGGTAAGCAATGAGTGTCGGCTTACTCGTTGTCCGTTTGTTGTATGATTTGTATGTCTGTGTTCACCTATCAAAATGGTTTACTTTTTCTCTGTTTTTGTCATCTGTTTGTCGTTGTGGTGTCGTCTTTTACACTTGCTGCCAACGGTCAGGTGTTGCCGCCAGTACGGGATTCACGGTATATCGGTCGGATAAAGATTCAAGTTTCTTTCCTTAAATGCTTTTCAAAAAACTGATTCGCCCGCATTGCGGTAACACGGTGTTAGCGGATGTAGCCCAAA
>Ga0334898_1001802_pt1 | contig 21981 bp, 11 predicted proteins | sample GraSluR3_MG_10_FD_207228 | JGI IMG/M metagenome (GOLD analysis project Ga0334898, IMG submission 207228) | Sludge microbial communities from methane-producing bioreactor in Wageningen University, Netherlands - Granular Sludge_3_08-R3 | ecosystem: Engineered > Bioreactor > Anaerobic >... | reverse complement strand
TTATCGTTTTTTTAGTTATGTGGCTTATGCCAGAACTAAATTACGAATCCTCAATAAAATGGTGTCGCCCGCATCCCACCCAATTTTCATTCTCGTGGGTGTCAAAAAATTGTCATATAGGTTTCATATTAAAACAATTCAAAACTTATATCGTATGAAACAATTTATCTTTCTGCAAATCTTCCTCTGTTTTTCTGTCTCCCTGTTTGCTCAGGCCGAAAGGGTGGCGGTAGTGGAAAAGGAAGACGGATGGAGGCTTCAGGTAGATGGAGTTCCGTTTATGGTGAATGGCATGAACTGGGATTATTTCCCCATTGGCACCAATTTCTCCTACAGTTTATGGAATCAACCCGACGATTTTATTAAGAAGGCACTCGACGATGAGATGTCGCTGCTGAAAAACATGAATGTAAACGCCATTCGTGTTTACACCGGAATCCAGCCCAAATGGATAACCTATATCTATGAAACGTATGGCATTTACACCATGCTCAACCACTCTTTCGGGCGTTACGGACTAACGCTTGATGGCGCATGGGTAGCCAATACGGAGTATTCCGACCCCCGCACAAAAGAGCTTCTTCTGAGGGAAGTAACAGAACTGGCGGAGGAATATAAAAATACGCCAGGGCTTTTGTTGTACCTGCTGGGTAACGAAAACAACTACGGTCTTTTTTGGGGTGGTGCCGAAACCGAAGATATTCCGGTTGAAGACAGGGAATCAACACAGCGAGCCAGGTACATGTACAAGCTTTTTAATGAAGCAGCTATTGAGATGAAGACCATTGACCCGGGCCACCCGGTATCCATCTGTAACGGCGATTTACTGTTCCTCGATATTATTGCCGAGGAATGTAAGGACGTGGATATTTTTGGTATAAATGTTTACCGGGGCATGTCGTTTACCGATATGTTCGACAGGGTAAAAAACGAATACGGAAAACCCGTTTTGCTTACCGAATTCGGCTCTGATGCCTTCAACGCCATTACCATGGAGGAGGCCCAGCAGGAACAGGCCATGTATGATGTAGCCAACTGGAAAGAAATCTACGAAAATGCCGCAGGCATCGGGAAAGCCGGCAATTCGCTGGGCGGTTTTACTTTCCAGTTTAGTGATGGCTGGTGGAAATTCGGACAAACCAGAAACCTGGATGTGCACGACACCAATGCATCGTGGGAAAACGGTGGATACGCTTTTGACCACATTCCGGGTGAAAACAACATGAACGAAGAGTGGTTTGGTATCTGCGCCAAAGGACCTACAAATTCCAAAGGGTTTTATCAGTTATTTCCGAGGGCAGCCTACTATGCGCTCAAGGAAGCACACGACCTGAATCCCTATGCCGGTGGAACCAATTTGCAAACCATTCAGCAGCACTTCAGCAACATTCTTGTAGTGGAATCGGTTTTAAAAGCCAGAGGCGATAAAGCCGCACTGGAAGGCGAAAAACTGAAAAAAATCAGCCTGAGCAGGTTCAGCGCACAATTCACAACATTTAACACAGGCGGTAGTTTAATCTCTACACCAGAGGAAGCAGCCCCGGGCAGCACAACTTACCCGAATAAACTGGGATTTGACCAGATGCAGTCGTTTTATTTTGGTGTAGAGGCCAATCCTGCCGCAAATTTCAGGGCCAATGCAGAGGTAAACGTTTTGGGAAATGTAGCACAAAATCCCATCGACCAGATTTTTTACGAAAACAGGGGCCGGCCGGTTGAAGTAACCAGCGACGACGGCAATCTGAATATTGAATCGGTAAACAGGGTTCAGGTTTACAGGGCAAGCTATGAATGGAACCACAGAATGTTTAACCTGAACGGTTTTTACCGTACCGGCCATTACCACTGGGGTTACGAAGGCGATTTCTTTGGCCTCTATCCCGAAGCCAATTACGGGCCCAACATCGACATTTATAACGGTGTGGCTCCCTCAGGTTTTGAAATGGAAGGAAAGAGGTTTTTAAGTGACTTTAAACTGGCTTTTGGCCCGCAGCTTTGGTGGGGTGCCAACCCGGCACTGCTGTTGAAATACAGCAATACACTGGCAAAGTTCAATTTCACCGGAATTTTTCATGAAGACCTTGCCCAGCTTGGACTGACTGAAAGCTCGTTTGCCATACCGCAGCCCAAAACCCGGCGGCTTACACTGCATTTGAACCGGGAGTTTGGAAAGTTTGGTGTCGATTTGGGAGGAATCTGGGCAGGACAGCCTTTGCAAGGCAGAGAGTTTCAGGTTGTTCGGGGTGAAGAAGGAAATTACACCGTTTATCAGGATGAAATAAAATCGCAGGACAATTTCGGCGGGAAAATAAAACTGACTTACGCAGGTGGCCGGTTCAACTGGTATGCACAATCGGCAGCCATGGGTCTTGTGGCAAATGGCGGCGCCGAGCAAACGCTCACATTCACCGGATGGAAATTGAAAGACAGCGGCAGTGGAAACCAATATAATTTTCTGTCAGGGTTTACTTATTTGATTGGCGATTTGCAGATAGCCCCGAATTTTTTGTGGCAAAAACCCATTGAAGGGCCTATTCCCGCTGGCGTTCCTGCCCCCGGAAGGCCGCGCAATATTCTCGACGACCCGTTTGTGGTTCGTGGAAACAGGGAACAGGTTGCCGCAGAAATTCTTTTCACTTTCGACCCCACACCCGGCACCTGGATGTATGACTGGGACAGTGACCGGTCGGAAGATGCCGAATTTGCTTTTAACCTGGGTTTTGTTTACCGGCACCTGCCAACCACTCAGGATGCAGCCGTAGGAATTTTACCCGACGGCCGTACCATTTTCGCATTCCCGGGCGCGGCACCGGCCCAGGATTTATGGGAGGTTCACTCCAGAATCATTTCGAAAGTAAACCACGATTTTGGGTTTATTGCCAGTTTATATGCCGGCGATGCACAAGCCAACGGCAGCGACGACCGGCTTATCCGCCGCTATGGAATGGATTTACGCATGATTTACAAGGAGTTGAAACTCATCTCTTTTGCACGGATAAACGACTGGGGTCCGTATGACTACCACCGGGATTATAACCTGACATTCCCGCTTCAGCTTATGGCCGACCTATCAACCTCATTACGCAAACCCGACTGGTTTGACCTGCCGGATACCAACATTGGAATCAGGGCAACATACCGCACTCTCGATAAATATTCTCCGCGCTACTCGCCAATTCAGAAGCTCGGTGAAGGTGGTGAATTGGTTCCCGACCCCGATGCTATCGGATTCGACAACGGCAACGAATGGGAAATAAGAACTTATGTGCGCATAAATATTGGTAAATAAAAAACGCAATAAAATGAATACAAATATTCTTGTCAAACTAAAAAAATATATCCCTGCCGGTATCGTGCTGATGCTGTTGATGGGGTGCGAACGCGAACTCGACGAATTGAAACCTGTCATATTTCCAGATAATCCGGAAGTGTTTATTGATGGTTTCAGTGCAGGATTGAATTATGCCGCTTTTGGTGGCTCGCTGCCTACCGCTTTCGATGTGGACACCAGGGAAACCTGGAACAATTCAAAAGCTTCCATGCGGTTTGATGTGCCCAACGCAGGAGACCCGGAGGGAGCTTATGCCGGGGGTGTTTTTTTCACTGATGCGAGCAGAGACCTTTCCGGATATAATGCGTTAACTTTTTGGGCAAAAGCATCCCAATCTGCCGTTCTCGACCTGGTTGGGTTCGGAAACGACCTTGGGGCCTCGAAATACCAGGTAACTATTTCGGGGTTGAATGTGAGTACAAGCTGGAAAAAATACATCATCCCCATTCCCGACCCGTCAAAATTATCTACCGAGCGTGGAATGTTTTTCTATTCTGTTGGGCCTGTTGATGGCAAAGGTTATTCATTCTGGATTGATGAATTGAAGTTTGAAAAGCTGGGAACCATTGCTCATCCCCAGTTTGGAATTCTGAGTGGCCAAAACCAGGTGGAAACAGCATTTATAGGCGTTTCCAAAACAATCGGCGGATTGACTTCCATTTTCAACATGCCAACGGGCGTTAACCAGGAAATAAATATTGCACCTGCCTATTTTGAATTTGAATCTTCCAACCCGTCTGTTGCTTCTGTTGATGCAACAGGCTACGTAATGGTTACGGGAGGTCCGGGCGATGCCGCAATTACCGCATCAGTTGGAGGTGAAACAGTTGACGGTTCTTTGACGGTTCAATCGCAGGGCGAATTTCAACATGCTCCAGACCCCACACAACCGGCAGAGAATGTCATTTCCATTTTCAGTAATGCCTATCCCAATGTCCCCGTAAATTATTACAACGGATACTGGCAGCCTTATCAAACTACGGGCTCGGCAGATTTTGAAGTAACCGGAGACCATGTGCTGCATTACACCGATTTCAATTTTGTAGGCATCGAATTTAGCTCTCCCACCATCAATGCTTCTGCCATGACCCATTTACATATTGATATTTTTATTCCGAATATTTTAACAACCAATGCACGTTTAAGCATTGAAGTGGTTGATTTTGGTGCTGATGTGAGCGGAACGGTCACGAGTACCATTACACCAGCGCAGTCGCAGCAATGGGTGAGCCTGGATATTCCCTTTTCAGAATTAAGCGGTTTGAGCGCAAGAACAAATCTTGCCCAAATCATTTTTGTGGATGTAAACAACAACATTGCAAATTTTTACGCCGACAACATTTATTTTTACAATGAAGCAACTACGCCTTCAGTTCCGGCAACAGCCGCACCTGCACCCACACACAGCGCTGCCAATGTAATCAGTGTTTTCAGCGATGCCTACACCCAAATTGCCGGAACAAATGTTAATCCGGGCTGGGGACAGGCTACCGTTACTGAGATAGTGCAGGTTCAGGGAAATAACACCCTGAGAATGGCCGGTCTAAATTATCAGGGAATTGAATTGGGCAGCAGCCAGGATGTTTCAGAAATGCAATTTTTGCACCTCGACTTCTGGACATCCAACTCAACTGCGCTCAGTGTTTATCTGATAAGTCCGGGACCTGTTGAAACCGGATATACTTTAACGGTTCCAACTTCAGGCTGGACCAGCATCGACATTCCGTTGTCCTCATTTTCTCCGGTAGATTTAACCGATGTCATTCAACTCAAATTCGACGGGAATGGCGACATCTACCTGGACAACATTTACTTCAGAAAAAATTAAAATATAATACAAATGAATACAACAGTAATATTCAAAAGAATCCGCATCCCATTCATTCTGGCGGCATTGATGGCCTTTTTTTCGGGTTTCGAACGGGACGACTTCCAAAAGCTGGAGGAACGAAACTGGCAGGAAACCTGGAGCGATGATTTTGACGGTCCTGCCGGACAGTTGCCTGATGCCACAAAATGGACGTTCGACATTGGCACCGGTGACGGAGGCTGGGGAAATGCCGAATTGCAAAGTTACACCAACCGCCCCGAAAATGTTTCGCTCGATGGAGAGGGGAATTTGGTGATTACCGCCATTCAGGATGGCAACAGGTTTACTTCGGCAAGAATTAAAACGCAGGGATTGTTTGCGCAACAATACGGTCGTTTCGAGGCCCTAATGAAAACTCCATACGGTCCCGGTTTGTGGCCTGCATTCTGGATGCTGGGCGAAAACATTGAAACCGTTGGCTGGCCGCAATGTGGCGAAATTGATATTATGGAGCTGAGGGGACAGGAGCCGCACATCATTCATGGCACCATTCACGGCCCGGGATATTCAGGCGGAAACCCCATTACGAAAAGTTATGCCCTTGCCAACAACCGGTTTGATGTTGATTTTCACCTTTTCGCCGTGGAATGGGATGAGGATAAGATTGATTTTTTTGTGGATGATTATTTGTATCAGCGCATCGAACGTAGCGTTGCTCCCGGCGAATGGGTGTACAACCAGCCGTTTTTTATCCTTCTGAATGTGGCGGTTGGCGGCAATTACGTGGGATTTCCCACAGCCGACACCCCTTTCCCGCAAAAAATGATTATTGACTATGTAAAAGCTTATCAATTAGTAGATTAAAGTTTATCTCCTAAAAATCAATATTTAAAACAAATGGACAAAGCGTATTCAGACAATTCAAAGTTACATGCAAAAAAGAAAGTTAAAATGGAGGTAGTTGAACTTAAAAATGAGCGCTACTTTAAAATTTCGAACCACGATGCAATGCGTCCCTTTTTTATGAGCATCGTCAGCGACTCGAATCACTGGATGTTTATTTCGAGCAACGGCGGATTGTCTGCCGGGCGCAAAAACCCTGAATATGCTTTGTTCCCTTATTATACCGACGATAAAATTACGGAATCAGCCGACATCACCGGAAGTAAATCCATTTTCCAAATTAACGCCGGGAACCAAATTCATATTTGGGAACCTTTTTCCGAACGGTTCACCGGAAAATTTAGCATCAGCCGGAACCTTTACAAAAGCATTTACGGCAACAAAATCATTTTCGAAGAAATCAACAACGATTTAGGTCTGACTTTCAGCTACCAGTGGAATTCATCGAAGATTTATGGGTTTGTCAGAAAGGTCTGGTTAAAAAACACTTCGGACGACGATTACGAAATTACGCTGCTGGATGGAATCCAGAACATTATGCCTTTTGGCGTTCCGAGCGATTTGCAGCGTTCAACCAGCAACCTGGTGGATGCCTACAAAAGGAGCGAACTGGAACCGAAATCAGGCGTTGGAATTTTTGCCCTCAGCGCCATAATCGTTGACAAAGCCGAACCCAGCGAAGCATTGAAAGCCAATGTCGCCTGGTCATTGGGACTTGAAAACCCGAAACACCTGCTTTCCTCACTGCAACTTGATAACATCAGAAAAAACAGGGAGGTTTCAGAAGAATCAGACATTAAGGGAGAAAAAGGAGCTTATTTTGTTTGTAAAAAAATTTCCCTCCCGTCTCAAAGTGAAAAGACCTGGAAAATCGTTGCCAATGTCAATCAGAATCATGCACAAATCATCGAACTGAGTCAAAAAATAAAAAACAAAAGCGACCTTGAGAAGCAAATTCAGGCCGATATTGATTCAGGCACAGAAAAACTGATTCAACTGGTGGCAAGCTCCGACGGATTGCAATTCACTAATGACAAACTGAATGATTCCCGCCATTTTTCCAACGTGCTGTTCAACATCATGCGCGGAGGGATTTTTGATGACAACTACCAAATTCAAAAAGCAGATTTTTTAGAATATCTGGCCAAAGCCAATAAAAAAGTACTGGCAGAAAATCGGAATTTCACGGAAAAACTTCCAGATGTATTTAGCCTTTCGGAATTAAAAACCTTTTTAACAAGCATTGACGATGCCGATTTACTGCGACTCGCCACTGAATATCTTCCTTTAAAGTTCAGCCGAAGGCATGGTGACCCCAGCCGACCCTGGAACTACTTTACCATCAACATTCAAAACGAAACCGATGGCTCTGAAATTCTGGACTACGAAGGAAACTGGCGCGATATTTTCCAGAACTGGGAGGCGCTGGCCCATTCTTATCCTGAGTTTATCACCGGCATGATTTTCAAGTTCCTGAATGCTTCTACTTTCGACGGGTACAATCCTTACCGCGTTACCAAAGACGGCTTCGACTGGGAAACCATCGAGCCTGAAAATCCGTGGTCGTATATCGGGTATTGGGGCGACCATCAGATAATTTATTTGCAGAAGTTTTTCGAAATCATTGAAAAATATTACCCCGGCACCTTACAATCGTTTTTCGACAAAGAATGGTTTGTTTATGCTGCAGTTCCTTACAGAATAAAGCCTTACAACCAGATTCTGAAAAACCCGAAAGACACCATCGAATTCGACCATGCATGGGATGCTTCCATTAGAAAACAGCGCGATTCCATTGGGGCCGACGGCGCATTGCTTGCCACTGACAATCAGGAAATCTACCATGTGAATTTCATTGAAAAAGTGTTGGCCACTGTGCTTTCAAAAATGTCCAATTTTATTCCCGAAGGCGGAATCTGGATGAACACACAGCGCCCTGAGTGGAACGACGCCAACAATGCGCTGGTAGGCAACGGAGTTTCCATGGTGACGCTTTATTACCTGCACCGATTTCTGAAATTTTTCCGCAACGTGCTGGAAAAGTGCGAAATGGAGAATGTAACGATTTCGGCAGAATTGAATGTATTTTACCAGTCCGTTCAAAATACGTTGGCAGAATTCAGTTCATTGCTGACTGAAAAAATAAACGATTCGGACAGAAAAAATATTCTGGACCACCTCGGACAGGCTGCTTCGGATTACCGGCAGCACATTTACCAAAACGGATTTGAGGGAACAAAAGAAGAAATCACACTGACGGAGCTGAAATTTTTTACCGGAGTTTGCCTGGATTTTACTGAACATTCCATACGCGCCAACCAACGGCCCGATAAGCTTTTCCACGCCTACAATTTAATGACTGCCGCAGACAACGAAGTTTCTGTTTTGCACCTTTCGGAAATGCTCGAAGGGCAGGTGGCCGTTTTAAGTTCGGGATATTTATCTTCTGAACAAGCACTTGAGGTACTGGATGCACTAAAAAGCAGTGCCCTCTTCCGCGAAGACCAATACAGCTATATTCTCTATCCCAATAAAAGATTGCCCGGGTTTCTGGAAAAAAACAATATTCCAACTGATAAAGCGGAAAAATCGGAGTTGATTAAAAAACTGGTTTCCGATGGGAATAAAGAAATTGTTGACCAGGACATTCAGGGCGAATTGCATTTCAACGGAAGTTTCAAAAACGCCGGCGACCTGGAAACGGCATTAAACAAATTGGCAGAAGGCGCTTACAGCAAACTCGTTCAGCAAGACCGAAAACTGATGCTGAATATTTTTGAGGAAGTATTCAATCACAAAGCATTTACAGGCAGGTCGGGCACTTTTTATTCCTACGAAGGACTGGGGTCCATTTACTGGCATATGGTTTCGAAACTTCATCTGGCAGTGCAGGAATGTTGCCTTAAAGCCATTGAAGAAGACGCCGGCGAAAAAGTCATCGGCCGCTTGCTGGAACACTATTACGAGATTGAAGCCGGGATTGGTGTGCATAAATCGCCTGAACTGTATGGCGCATTCCCCACCGACCCGTATTCGCATACGCCCATGCACAGGGGCGCTCAACAACCCGGTATGACCGGTCAGGTGAAAGAAGATATTCTGGTCAGGTTTGGCGAGCTGGGAGTTTTTGTAAAAGAGGGAAAACTGTGTTTCAATCCCGTACTGCTCAGAAATCAGGAATTTCTTAATGAAAAACAAACTTTTGAATACCGGAATTGTCAGGGCGATTTCAGAGAAATAAAACTTTCAGACGGGCAACTGGCGTTTACCAGTTGCCAAACCCCCGTTATCTTTTCACTTTCCGAAACAGACAGCATAACTGTGTATTACACCGATGGAAACAAGGAAGAAATTGCAGGCAAAATCCTGAATCGGGAAATAAGCAGCGAGATATTCAGGAGAACCGGAGCCATTGAAAAATTGGAAGTATTACTATCAAAAAACATATAGAAATGAGTGACAAAACGGGAAAATTATCGGTAAAGGAAAAAATCGGGTATGGACTGGGCGATACCGCTTCGCACTTTGTGTGGGACATGGTCGGTTTCTGGATTTTGATTTTTTACACCGACACCTTTGGAATATCTGCGGCGGCAGCCGGAACGATTATGCTGATTGCCCGTTTCTGGGACATGTTCAGCGACCCGCTGATGGGAATTATTGCCGACCGCACCAACACCCGCTGGGGAAAATTTCGGCCCTATTTGCTTTGGATGGCGCTTCCATACAGTATTTTAGCAGTTCTTACTTTTTCAACACCCGATATTGGAGACACCGGAAAAGTGATTTACGCCGGGGTTACCTATCTGCTGCTTATGACTGTTTTTACGGCTATTAACCTTCCCTATTCTTCGCTGGGAGCTGTAATGACTTCCAACTCGTACGAAAGGGCCGGATTAAATTCCTACCGTTTCATTTTTGCTTTTATCGGACAATTTATTGTTACCGGAACCGCGCTTTACCTGGCCAATTATTTTGGCAAAGGCGACAACGCCAAAGGATATCAATATACGCTGATGCTGTTTGCAGCCATCAGTTTTGTGCTGTTTATGATTACTTTCAAATCTACGAAGGAGCGAATTCAACCGCCGCCCAAACAGCAGAAAAATCTGAAACAGGATATTAAAAACCTGTTCAAAAACCGGCCCTGGGTCATCCTGTTTTTTGTGGGAATTATTTCGTTTGTGATGTTCGCCTTGCAAAACCTTTCCATTGCCTATTATTTTAAATATTATATCGGGAATGAAGAAAGCGTGCAACTGTTTAACGTCATTGGCACGGTCGCTTTAATTCTGGGAATTCCTTTCTCAAAACCACTGTCGGAACGGTTCGGGAAACGAAATGTCTATATGGCAAGTTCCCTTCTATCGGGCCTGTTTTTTATTCTTTTATATCTTCCGGGAAATGAAAACATCTATTCCGTTTACATTCTGAACATTCTGGCCAAATTTACCTACGCACCCGCTGTTCCGCTGCTTTGGACCATGCTTGCTGACACAGCAGACTATTCTGAATGGAAATTTGAACGGAGGGCAACCGGTCTGGTGTTCTCGGCAGCTACTTTCGCACAAAAAGCCGGTTGGGGAATTGGCGGAGCACTGGCCGGCTGGATGCTTGCCCTGTTCCAATTTGTTCCCAATGTCGAGCAAACGGCTTCCTCTATCAATGGCATTAAGCTGATGATATCCGTATTTCCGGGAATTCTGTATATGTCGTGCGCCATTCTGCTCTGGTACTATGCCATTGACCATAAAACGTGTCTTCAGATGGAAACTGAACTGGAGCAGCGAAGAGAAAAACAAAAACAATAGATTATGAAATCAATTTTACCAAATCTGATAATTCTTTTTTTCACCGTATTTCTCATGAGCAGTTGTATGAATTCAAAAAAACTAGAAGTGGAAGTATTTGAAACTTCAGCAAATGGAAATCAGCTTACCCAATTAGTTGAGTTTCCTGCAACAGATACAAGTGTGAAAATTTCCATTCTACCCGGTGAAGAATTCCAGACCATAACCGGATTCGGAGGTTCTTTTACCGAAGCTTCGGCTTATCTTCTCAATCAGGTAAGCAAGGAAAACCGCGAAAAAATTATGGAAGCCTATTTTGGGGAAACAGGCGCCAGGTACTCATTAACCCGCACACACATGAACTCCAGCGATTTCTCGTTGGGAAATTATTCTTACGCTCCTGTTGAAGGTGATGTAGAACTGGAACATTTCTCCATTGAAGAAGATTTGAACGACATCATACCAATGATTAAAGATGCAATGGCTGTTTCAAAAGACGGTTTCAAACTCATCTCGTCGCCCTGGACGGCCCCGCCGTGGATGAAAGACAACAACGACTGGCGCGGCGGAAAACTGTTGCCGGAATATTACGAAACCTGGGCTTTATTCTTCTCAAAATACCTAGTTGCATATCAAGCTCAAGGAATAGATATTTGGGGTTTCACGGTAGAAAACGAGCCGCTGGGAAACGACAGCAACTGGGAAAGTATGCATTACACGCCGGAGGAAATGACCGAATTCGTAAAAAACCATCTGGGGCCCAAATTGGAAGCTGATGGCCACAATGTGAAAATTCTCGGCTTCGACCAAAACCGCGATGAGCAGTTGAAAATTTGGGTGGATGTAATGTTTGCCGATGAAGAGGCCGGCAAATATTTCGATGGAACCGCTGTCCACTGGTATGCCAGCACCGTTGAATATTTTCCTGAAGCCTTGCAATATGCTGCAAACAAAGCGCCCGGCAAGCACCTGATTAACACTGAGGCCTGTATCGATGCCCAGGTTCCCCGCTGGAACGACGATGCCTGGTACTGGTCGAAAGAAGCCACCGACTGGGGCTGGGACTGGGCACCCGAAGAACAAAAACACCTGCATCCCAAATACGTTCCGGTGTTTCGTTACGCACGCGATATTATCGGCTGCCTGAACAACGGCGTGGATGGCTGGATAGACTGGAACATGGTGCTCGACAGGCAGGGTGGCCCGAACTGGGCAAAAAACTGGTGTGTGGCACCGGTAATTGTTGACCCGGAGCAGGATGAAGTGTACTTCACGCCATTGTATTACACACTTGCACATTTCAGCCGGTACGTCAGGCCCGGCGCGGTAAGAATAGGAATTGAAAACACCGGTGAAAGTCTTATGGTAACGGCTGCACGTAATCCCGATGGAAGCATTGCCGTAATTGCTTTCAATCCTGAGGAAGAAAAAAAAGGCATTCAACTTAACCTGAACGAAAAATCGGTTGAATTTGCCATTAATGGAAAAGCCATTCAAACCATTCTGATAAAAAAACCATAAAATTTTGAAAATCAATTTATAACTTAAAATCAATAAATTATGTCAAAGTATGTAACACCGCTAAAAGACCGGGTCCCTTTAGGGCAAAAAGCAGCTTTTGGTGCCGGCCATTTGGTTAACAACCTGTTGCCCGGTGCGTTAGGTGTTTTCGCTTTCTTTTTGCTTACTGCTTTTGGGATGGACCCCTTTCTGGCCGGTTTGCTTGGAGGGTTACCCCGGTTTTTCGATGCCATAACCGACCCCATCATGGGTTATATCACCGACAATACAAAATCGAGGTTTGGCCGCCGAAAACCCTATATTTTGGTGGGTGCAATTCTCAGCGGTGTTTTGTTTGCCGTTTTGTGGCAACTGAATCCCGATAATTCTCAAAGCTATAACTTCTGGTATTTCCTGATTCTTTCCATGGTGTATCTGCTTGGAAACACCATGTTTTCCACTCCCCTTATCGGATTGGGTTACGAAATGACTTCGGATTACAATGAGCGTACCCGACTGATGGGATTTTCGCAAACACTCGGACAGGTGGCCTGGATGATCGTACCCTGGTTCTGGGTGCTGATTGCCAACCCCAATTTATTCGAAACGCAGGCCATTGGCGTTCGCAGACTGGCCATAATTGTGGGTGCCATTTGTATGATTCTGGGAATGCTGCCTGCCCTGTTTTGTAAAGAAATTGACCAGGCTAACCTCACCAACCGCGACGACCTCACGATAAAAAATATTTTTAAAAGCTTAAAGAGTTTGCTCCACAATATGGTGCTGATTTTTAAAAACGTTTCGTTCGTGCGACTTTGCGGAGCAACGTTTTTGGTTTTCAACGGCTTCCAAATGGTAGCTTCATTCAGTTACTTCATCATTGTTTTTTATATGTTTAATGGAGATTACGGACTTGCCGGAACCTGGCCAGCCTGGTTCTCAACAATCAGCGCCGTGTTCACCGCATTTTTAATCATCCCGATAATTACCTGGATGGCAAATAAGTGGGGAAAAAGAAAAGCATTCATTTATGCCACAGCTATTTCCATGGTGGGGTACGTTCTGAAATGGTGGGGCTTCAATCCTGAAAATCCATGGTTAATATTTATGCCCTTACCCCTCATGGTATTTGGAATCGGCGGGTTGTTTACCCTGATGATGAGTATGACTGCCGACGTGTGCGACCTGGATGAGCTAAACAATGGCATGCCCCGTAAAGAGGGAACCTTTGGAGCCATCTATTGGTGGATGGTTAAACTGGGGCAAGGCCTTGCGCTTGTGTTAGGTGGTTTGGTGCTTAAACTGGTAGGTTTCGACCAGCTTGCCGCCCAGCAAACCGCCGATACAATTACAAACCTGAGACTTGCCGATATTATCGTACCTGCATTTACCGCCGGTCTGGCCATTTGGGTGATGTGGGGTTACGACCTCACTGAGAAAAAAGCCAGGGAAATTAAAGAAGAATTGGTTAGACGAAGAGGAGAACTTTAAAATGCCTCTTTCTTATGAATAATTGTAGTGTAAATTTTTAATAATCAAAGACATGTCATACAGACCAGAACAATTTTTAAACTTCAGGGAATCAAAAAAGTTTGATAAACAGCCTCTGGAAAAAAAATCAGATGAAGATATCAGAAATCTTTTTCTGGAAATTTTGTATGGAGGTGTTCACGGTTTTTGCTTCAGTTTGTACGAAGATGGGCAAAAACCAGGCGATATCATTTCAGCGGGGCAAATCAGGCGCCGGATGCAGCTCTTAAAACCCTACACCCAATGGATTCGTTCATTTTCGTGTATCGAAGGTAATGAGCTGATTCCCAAAATTGCCAAAGAAATGGGAATCAAAACTCTGGTTGGAGCCTGGTTGGGTACCGACGAGGATAAAAACCGGCAGGAAATTGAAAACCTGATTCAACTGGCAAAAGACGGTTTTGTGGATATTGCCGCAGTGGGCAACGAAGTGCTTTACAGAAACGATTTGCCGAAAAAAAAACTTTTAGATGTTATCAGGCACGTAAAAAATGAAATTCCGGGAATTCCGATTGGCTACGTGGATGCATACTACGAATTTGTGCAGCATCCCGATATAACCGAACTGTGCGACGTGATTTTGTGTAATTGCTATCCATTCTGGGAAGGAACTGATTACAACTATTCGTTACCTCACATGCAACAGATGTATCAGCAGGCTGTAACTGCAGGAAAGGGGAAAAGGGTAATTATAACTGAAACCGGATGGCCCAGTAAAGGAGAATCAATGGGTAATGCCCTTCCCTCGCACATCAACGCGCTGAAATATTTTGTCAACACCCAGCTTTGGGCGATTGATGAAAACATTGAGGTTTTCTATTTCTCCTCGTTCGACGAATCGTGGAAAGTTGGAGCCGAAGGCGAAGTGGGCGCCTACTGGGGAATTTGGGACAAAAATGAAAAGCTGAAATTCTAAATGAACACATTCAAGGCACTAAATATTACTCCGGGAAAAGCGTTGTGCTATTCGGGCTTCCGGCTGGGACAGCAACCGGGCGGGAAAAATCCTTCTTATGATGAGGTAAGGGAAGACCTGTTGCTACTTCATAAACACTGGAAATACCTGCGGCTTTACGATTGCGACCCCCATGCTGAAACGGTTCTGAAAGTCATCAGAAATGAAAAACTGGATTTTAAAGTGATGCAGGGGGCGTTCATCAATGCCGAAATGAATAATTTTAATTGCCCCTGGGGAGGCGGAACCTATTCAGAAGAGGTATTGACGCAAAACTGTTTGAATAACCGTGAAAAAATATCGAGGTTAATTGAACTGGCCAACCAATACCCCGACATCATCTTTTCACTTTCGGTTGGTAACGAAGCCTGCGTTGAATGGACCGACCACTATGTTCCTGAGAAAAATGTGCTTGAATATGTTAAACAGGCAAGAAGAAATGCAGTTCAACCTGTTACTTTCTGCGAAAATTACGTGCCCTGGCTGTACAAGTTGGGAAAACTTGCTGAAGAAGTGGATTTTATATCCATACATACTTATCCGGTGTGGGAATACAAACACATTAACGAAGCACTGGATTATTCAAAAGAAAACTACTACTCGGTTGCCAGCAAATTTCCGGAAAAAGCGGTGATTATTACCGAAGCTGGCTGGGCAACCAACTCAAACGGAAAGGGAATCAACCCCGAGAATGTAAACGAAGAATATCAGAAAATCTACTACGAAATGCTAATGGACTGGGTGCAGAAAGAAAACATCCTCACCTTTTTCTTTGAAGCATTTGACGAATCATGGAAAGGTTCACCGGAACCTCTGGAACCGGAAAAACACTGGGGATTATTTTATATCGACAGAACACCTAAAATGGCGATTAAAAATTTATTGAAGACTTAGGGCTTAAAAGTCTGTTTAACATGTATTTACGAGAAACATTATTTTTATTTATTCACTTTAAAATTTAGGATTATGAGAAACTTTACGTTTATTTTATTGGTGCTTTTTGCATCCGTAAGTTTTGCACAAAATGCCCCGGTTAATTTTGAATCGGACGGTTACGGAGCCGACTGGACATGGACCGTTTTTGAAAACGACACCAATCCTGCTCTCGAAATTATTGCCAACCCCGATGCGAGTGGAATCAATACTTCGGATTCGGTTGCCAAATTTACTGCCCTGCAGACAGGTGCAGCCTGGGCTGGAGTTGAATCTGCCCATGGCACAACCGATTTGGGGCCATTTGTACTCAACGCAACAAACTCCACCATTAAAATTATGGTATGGAAATCTGTAATCAGTGATGTAGGAATCAAGTTAGTTGCTAATAGTGGTTGGGCACAGGTTGAACTCAAAGTAGCGAACACACTGGTTGATGAATGGGAAGAACTCTCTTTTGACTTTTCCGACTATCCAAACCCGCCTGAAGCTGAAGGTCAATATGACCAAATTGTGATATTCCCGGATTTCAATCTTGACGGAAGAGGGCAAACCAATATTGCCTATTTCGACAATATCACTTTTAATCCTTCGGAAGGTATTGCCGACGAACCTTCGGCAGCCGCTCCTGCACCTCCTGCCCGGGCAGCTGAAGATGTAATTTCAGTTTTCAGCAACGCTTACACCAATGTTGCAGGAACTGATTTTAATCCCGGCTGGGGCCAGTCAACCGTTGTTTCCACGGTTGAAATAGAAGGGAATCATACCCTGAAATATGCCAACTTAAATTACCAGGGAACGCAGTTTGCCAGTGCGCTGGATGTGTCGGGAATGGACAAGCTGCATGTTGACATGTGGACCGCCGATGCAACAGAAGTGAACATTTTCTGCATCAGCACCGGTCCGGTTGAAACGGCATACTCACTTGCTGTCACTCCAAACCAGTGGGTTAGCTACGACATTCCATTGTCGGCATTTGGCGATGTGGATATGGCAGATGTTATTCAGCTTAAAGTTACCGGAAATGACGGCTCTCCGACCATTTTCCTGGACAACATTTATTTTTACAAAGGTGAAGGAACCGTAGTGGAAGATGGACCCAATGCTCCGATTGATTTCGAGGCTGACGGTTTTGGCGCCAACTGGACCTGGAGTGTTTTCGAGAACGACTCAAACCCGGCTCTGGAAATCATTGACAACCCCGATGCCAGCGAAGGTAACACCTCAGCAAAAGTGGCAAAATTTACTGCTCTGCAGACAGGTGCAGCCTGGGCAGGATTTGATTCACAAGAAGGCGATTTGGGAGAGTTCTATTGGGATGAAACAAACAGCATTGTGAAGATAATGGTTTGGAAATCAGTTATCAGCGATGTGGGAATTAAGTTTGATGGCGGTGCAAATCCAAACGACTGGTCAGCTGGCGAAATCAAGGTGGCAAACACTGTGGTCAACCAATGGGAAGAACTGACTTTCGATTTTTCAGATTCGCCAAACCCGCCTGCTGAAATTGGTGGTTTGAAAAGAATTGCCATTTTCCCCGACTTTAATGACAGGGAGCAGGACAATGTTATTTATATCGACAACATTACTTTTAATCCTGCTGAGGGTGGTCCAACTGATGGGCCTGCCACAGCCGCGCCAACACCTCCTGCAAGGGATGCCGAAAATGTAATTTCTGTTTTCAGCAACGCCTACACCAATGTTGAAGGTACCGATTTATTTCCGGGATGGGGCCAGACAACTGCAGGGTCCATGGTTGAAATTGAGGGAAATCAAACGTTGAAATACGCCAGTTTCAATTATCAGGGCATGCAGTTTGCGAACGCACTGGATGCTTCCGGAATGGAAAAACTGCATGTGGACATGTGGACCGCAAATGCCACTGCGGTTAACATTTTCAGCATCAGCACCGGGCCGGTTGAAACAGCCTATGCACTGCCCATAACTGCCGGACAGTGGGTCAGTTACGATATTCCATTGTCGGAATTTGAGGGCGTTGATTTGGCTGATGTTATCCAGTTCAAGTTCGACGGCGGTGATGGCACACCAACCATTTATTTCGATAACCTCTATTTTTACAAACTCCCGACATCGGTTTCAATTCCGGTAAACAATGAGTTTCTTGTTTATCCGAATCCGGTGAAATCGGGTACGTTGGTTCATTTGAATGCTGTTGCAAAGCAGGTTGATGTTTTCGACATTACCGGAAAATTGATTCAATCAGGCATGAACACTTCTTCTGTTGAAACCGGCGGAATGAACCGTGGAGTCTATTTGATGAGAATTCAATCTGAAAAAGGGAAAATTCAAATTAATAAGCTCATAGTCAATTAAGTTTGGTAATTTCTTAAAAGCCGTCAATTCGTTGGCGGCTTTTTACTCTTTTATTGCATCTTTTCAGGCTTGTTTTATTCCATTCATTGAAAATTTCAAAAAATGTCTTCAGAAATAATCATTATATTCATCGGTGCTGTTCTCATTCTTGTTGCAGTTGTTGATAGCATAAAAATTGGTGGCTCGTCCCTGAATTTAGTGGATATCAAAGTAAAAATCCCGATGGCCATATTGGGTATTTTGCTGATATTCTATGGTGCTTATGCTTATGGGGGTGCAAACTTACCGGGTCAGATTGAAAAACCGGTATTAGGGGAAAAAGCTGAGGCAGAGTTTCCTGTGAAAAACATTCAGGTTTTGTCGCCACTCGAAAATGATTCTGTCAACTGCCGGATTTTAACATACGGCGTTTATCCTGAATCTCATGACAAAGATATCTGGGTGCTGTTAAAACCAACTGACAACAGGTATTATCCGCAATCTGACCACACCAATACTTCGTATAAAAGAAACGGTGAATGGCAGGTTATCACACGGTTTGGCGGCGACAAAGGAGAAAAATATGAAATCATTGTATATGAAGCAGATTCAATTGCCTCTCAGTTTTTTAGCGCTACCATTCAAAACTGGAAAGACAGGCTGTCATACCCCGGTCTGGAATTGGATGAAATTCCGGCAGGAGCCAATGAAGTAAGCAGGTTAAACGTTTTTTTAAAGGAGAATTGCAGAGGGGTATATTAATGGATTAAAATTCATTTTTTACTGGCTGAAAAATTTTGAGACAACTCCAAATACAAGTCGTAAACTGACGGCTTTTTTTTCCTATATTGCATGGTGTTATAAATATCTTTAAACCGATTGATTGAAAAAAGCAGCCGTATATCTTATTCTTTTTTTGTGGGGCACTTTAGTGCCTTTTGCTCAAATTATCCCTGAAAAAGGTGTTCCTCTGCTCGAAAATTTCACACCCCTTCAATACCAAAACAAAGGCAAAATTTGGGACATAAAAACTGCGCCAAACGGTATGGTTTACATGGCCGCCGACAAAGGGTTGCTGGAATACGACGGAAAAACCTGGAACAGTTTCAAAGGCAGTAACGGTTTTACCCGCTCGGTACTGGTAGTAAACGATTCGCTGATTTACACCGGTTCCGATTACGATTTTGGCGTTTGGAAAAAGAACAAGTTTCAGGGTTTCGACTACAGCTCGCTGTATCCTTTTCAGGAAGTGGTGCAGGAAATCAGTGAAGAATTCTGGGATGTTTACCAGCTCGGTGAGGCCTTCATTTTTGTTTCATTTCAGAATATTTACATTTACCAAAACGAACAGCTTGTAAAAACAGCAGCGCCATCGCGGGTTACAGGTAGTTTTCAAATAAACGGCACCCTGTATCTTGCCGACGAGGAAAATGGGTTGTATGTTTTCAATGATTACTCGCTTCAGCAGGTATTCGATTATCCTGATAATTTGCACCTCGAAATAGCAGGCATTTATGAGAATGAAAACGGACTTATGGTTGTTACCCGAAACCGGGGACTTTACCAGTTCGTTTCAGGCCGGTTGAGCAGGCTGGAAAATGATTTGTCTGACAATCTGGAAACAGCCAAGGTTTTTAGTTTCGAGCAAATTGGCGAAAAACACCTCGCATTTGGAACCGTATTGAAAGGTTTATACATCGCTGACTTTGAGGGTAAAATAATCCATCGCATCAACCGGCACAAAGGCTTGCCAAGCAATACGGTGCTGGCTTTGCACTACAGCCGGTCCGGTAAATTATGGCTCGGAATGGATTACGGCGTTTCGTCGCTCGACCTTCAAAACAATTATACCTGGTTTTTTGATTACCGGGGCGATTTTGGAACAGGATACACTGCCTTGCTGAAAAACGCTGATTTTTATCTCGGAACCAACCAGGGACTTTACCGCTCGGAATGGGAAGGTCTGAACAACAACCTGGAGTTTTTTAAGGTGCAGATTATTCCCGAAACCGAAGGCCAGGTGTGGACACTGGAAAATGTGGACAACACAGTGTTTATGGGGCACGACAAAGGATTGTTTGTTGTAAACGAAAATTCAGTGGAAAAGATTAACGGGCAGGAAGGTGTTTGGACCATTCTTCCATATAAAGATTTTTTGCTGACTGGAAATTACAATGGCATTTCCATTTATCAAAAAAAGGGAAATCAGTGGAGCTACCTGAAAAAAATGGAACTTATTCTGGGGTCGTGTAATCAACTGCTCATTGAAAAAGAGAACATCCTTTGGGTGAACATTCCCAACTTCGGGCTAATCAGGGCAGTGTTAAACGAAGATTTGAACCCGGCAGAGCGCATCATTTTTCCTGAAGTAGATTTTGAAGGAAACGATGTTTTCCTTTTTAAAAATGAAGATGGAATTCAGGTGCTGACCGATAAATTTCAATACACGTTTAACGCCACCGAAAAAGAATTTCTGCAAGTTCCGCAATCAAGGGAAACTCCCGGATTGAAAGGTGTTCTGCCTGGTATTTATAAGTCTGTTATACTGAATTCCAATTATGAATTTTACCCGGTGTACAATGGTTTCGCACTAAAATATTTACAGATCAATGAGTTTTCCGAACCTCAGGATTACACACTCACGATTCGAAAAATTGAAACCTTCAGAAACCGGGAAGAAAAGTCAATTTCTCCCGGTGCAGAAGTTCCTTTTTCGTTCAATAATTTTCGTATTGAATGTATTGTTCCCAACCAGGAAAACGTTCTTTATCAATACAAATTAAATGATGAAACGGAATGGAGCGACTGGATACCGGATAATACATTCGATTTTGTTGGCCTTTCACCCGGCGAACACGAAATCCGGTTCCGCGCATCGGTTCAGGGTGAAATGACCGGTGAACAATCCGTTTTACTGAACATCACTCCACCCTTGTATCGCACCTGGTACGCATATCTTTTTTATGTATTTCTCATTTTATCAATAGTATTTGTAATTCGGGCACGGCATAAAAAAGCGCTGAAAAAACAAAAGCACAAGATGCTGCTCAAAGAGCAAAACGCCTTGCGTAAACAGGCAGAAAAACACCGGCAGAAACTTCAGCAAATTGAACAGGAACGGCTGCAGGCAGAGTACGACCAGTTAAAGCAACAATTGAAAAGTAAAACCATTGAGCTGGCTACCAAAGCCAGAGACAATGAAGAAAAAAACCGACTGATACTTTCGCTAAAAGAGACATGTGAAAAGGCTCAAAAAAATCCTTCCATCACCAAACTTAAACTGGCTGAAATGTCGCGCACACTGGACTCTTATTTAAATGTGGAAGACAACACTTTTGAAATTCAAATGGACGAGTTGCACCAGGATTTTTTCAAAAAACTGAAGGAAAAGTTTCCTGAGCTATCGAGCAACGACCTGAGGTTGTGCGCTTATCTGAAGATAGGACTCAGTTCAAAGGAAATTGCTGAAATTCTGAATATTCAGCCATCCAGTTCTTATATCAGCCGTTCGCGGCTCAGAAAAAAACTCAACCTGAACACTGACGAAGATTTATATACTTTTTTAAATACCAAAGTTTAACTCCAGCAAATCGTAATTAAAATTCAGGCACTTCTTTCAAAAACCGGTAACTGTTTGCTTCGTAATCAATCTCGCATACAAAATGCTTTATTCCATTTGAAATCACTACCCTTTCCACTTTCAGCGCCATGTTGTAGCGCACCACCTGGTCGAACGTTTCCTGCGAAATTTTTACGCCGGGAGCTTTGAATTCGGCGATGAGCAACGGCTGGCCGTTTCGGCGGTAAACCAGTAAATCGAACCGGAAAAGTTTTCCGTTTAGCGTAATTTGTTTCTCCACGGCCATCAGCGATTCCGGGTATTTTTTTTCTTCGATAAGATAACGCATAAAATGTT
>Ga0334898_1001800_pt1 | contig 22017 bp, 16 predicted proteins | sample GraSluR3_MG_10_FD_207228 | JGI IMG/M metagenome (GOLD analysis project Ga0334898, IMG submission 207228) | Sludge microbial communities from methane-producing bioreactor in Wageningen University, Netherlands - Granular Sludge_3_08-R3 | ecosystem: Engineered > Bioreactor > Anaerobic >... | reverse complement strand
GGCTGCGTCGCAGGACGAGCGACGGCGCCGACTGTTCCTGGCCGTCTCGATGAGCGCGAACCTGGGCATGCTGGGGTTCTTCAAGTACTTCAACTTCTTCGCTGAAAGCACGACGGCGCTGCTGAACGCACTGGGCATGCAGGCCGATTTCATCACATTGAACATCCTGCTGCCGGCCGGGATCTCGTTTTATACCTTCCAGACCATGAGCTACGGGATCGACATCTATCGTCGCAAACTGCAGCCCACCCAGAGATTCCTGGACTTCATGCTCTTCGTCTCCTTCTTCCCCCACCTGGTGGCGGGACCCATCATGCGCGCCACGGCCCTGCTGCCGCAGTTCACCCGGAAACGTCACATCCGGGTGGACCAGGTCAACGCCGGCCTCTTCCTGATCCTGTGGGGCTACTTCAAGAAGGTCGTGGTGGCCGACAACCTGGCCGTCACCGCCAACAACGTCTTCAACAACTACCAGAACTACCAGGGCATGGACCTGCTCTTGGGAATCCTGGCCTTCACCTTCCAGATCTACGGAGACTTCTCGGGCTACACCGACATCGCCCGGGGAATATCCAAGCTGATGGGCTTCGAGTTGAACCTGAACTTCAATCTGCCCTATCTGGCCGCCAACCCCAGCGATTTCTGGGAACGCTGGCACATCTCGCTGTCCTCCTGGCTGCGCGACTACCTGTATATTCCCCTGGGCGGCAACCGTTGTGGATCCGTCAGGACGTATCGGAACCTCTTCCTGACCATGTTGCTGGGGGGGCTGTGGCATGGGGCAGCCTGGAACTTCGTGGTCTGGGGCGCCTACCACGGCCTGATCCTCTGCGCCTTCCGCCGTCTGGACCCCTACCCCGAGCACCTGAGGGAGCACCGAACGGTCGGCGACTCCCTGCGACTGGCGGCCAAGGTGGCGTTCATGTTCATGCTGACGGTGATCGGGTGGGTCATCTTTCGTTCCGGTTCACTGGAACAGATCGCCTACATGCTGACCCACGTCGGCTTTGGAGACCGGAGTTGGACGACCGTGAGCACGCTGTGGCGGATGATGGTCCTGATCTCTCCCCTGCTGCTGGTCCAGGGGTATCAGTACTTCAGCAAGGATCTGCTGATCCTGAGCAAGTGGAAACCCCTGGCCAGAGTCCCCGTCTACGCCTTCCTCCTGCTGGCAATCATCCTCTTGGGCTCGCGCCAGACGACGGAGTTCATTTACTTCCAGTTCTAGGGACCATGCCTTTGTGGCCGGTCCAGGCCCTTCTGCACCTGACCCGACCGGGCCAACCGACGCTGCAGCATGCCCAGGTCGCGCGCCCTCTCCTGCTGCAGGTCGGCCTCGACCTCTTCCAGGCGGCGCCGCTCGTCCCAGTCTTCCCGGTGTGCCGACAGAGGCCGCATCTCCAGGCCTTCCAGGCCCCAACGGAGTTCCCTGCGCCGCCGCGGGCGTGGGGCGCCCGCCTCCGCGATCCTGCATGTTTCCCAGGAATCTCCTGCGAAACACGACGGAGACCGGCGCGACCCGTCCCTCCACGCCGACACCTGCTGAGCCCGGGCCGGCCTGGAAGCCGTCGTCGGGGCTTGAGACCTCAAGCCTTCCGAACGGCCAGGATCTGGATCACCGAGCCGAGCCCGGTGTGATGCCGGCCTTCGTGAACCTCCCGCTCCACTTCGCGGGCGATCTCCAAGCGGAGCCCGGCCAACTGGCGGCACAGGATCTCCAGGTCATAGAGCATGGCCGGGTCCTTGGGGCCGCCGGTGCCTTTGCCCAACTGGCTCTTGGCGAAGGCCTCCAGGATCAGGACTCCGCCGGGGCGCAGGCCGGCCGCCGCAGCCCGATGGATCCGTTCGGCAAGGGGCGGGGGCAGGTGGCCGTAGATCGAGACGATCCCGTCCCAGGCCCCCGGCTCGATCGTGAAGTCGGCGGCGTCGGCGTGCATGGCCTGCAGGGAGACTCCCCGCTGCCCGGCCAGGGTCCGGGCCTTGGCCAGGCCGACCTCGGAACCATCCATGGCGGTCACCTCGTGGCCCAGGCCGGCCAGGAAGACGGCGTTGCGCCCCTCACCCTCCATCAGGCACAGGACCCTGCCCCCAGGCGGGATCCGATGGGCCAAGGAGACCAGGAAGGCGTTGGGCTCGGTTCCGTAGACGTGTTCGGGGGTCGCGTAGCGCTCGTTCCACATGGTGCCGCGCTCCTTCGCCCCAGGGGCCGTGGGCCCTGGCCTCGCCTGCCGGACGGCGTTCATGGAATCGCAACCATCCTGAGATAGACCGGCAACAGTCCGGACATCTTGCGGTGGAAAAACGGGGCGCAGGCTCGGGGCGGGAGGTGACCGCCTTGAGCCGGACCCGCAACAACCTCGACCCCGTCTGGAAGGAGGCGCTGGAGTCGATCAGCGATCCCGAGGTTCTGCTGCGCCTGGTCGGCAGCGTGGCCACGGCCACCAGCGCCGCCGAGGTCCTGGCGGCGATCCGGAAGGAGACGCAGGGAGCGTAGGGGGGGGCGGTGGCTGGCGCCCCTCCCCGCGATCCGGCATGCTTTCCAGGAATCTCCTGCGAAACATGACGGAGACTGGTACCCCTCCCTGCAATCCAGCATGTTTCCCAGGAATCTCCTGCGAAACATGACGGAGACTGGCGCCCCTCGTCCATCCATGCCGAGACCTGCGGACCCCGCTCAATCCACCAGCGCCTTCAGCAACGCGTCCCGGCCATCCTGGTAGAACTCGACGTTGAGCTTCGTGGCCATGTCGTCCGAGAGGTCGAAGAGTTGTCGGCGGCAGGAGACGGGCTCCCCTGGTCAATCGTCAGGCGGATCCAGGGGGCTTGCCGAGGGGCTTGGCCCTTCCGCCTCGGCCGGGTTGGCAAGCCGCAGGCGAATCGGGGGGGACTGGGAAACAACAACCGCCGTCACCTCAGCGTCTGGCTTCAAGCCGGGCGCGTGCTCCAACCAGGCCGACTTGTTGACGTTGAGCCAGACCAGCCACAGGTTGCGCCAGCGCCAGATCAGTCAGGCCTGGACACGAGAGCCCGGCTGCAGGGCAAAGCCACGAGCCCGTCGGTACAGATTGTCCAGGGCCCGGATTGCGTCAGAGAACCACTGGCTGTCACGTCGCCGAGATTGCTTTGCCTCCGCAGACAGGGCAGTGAAATACTCCAGCGGATGGCCTTCCTCGCCGGTAAAGCGCCCACCTGAAGCAAACAGGACGTTAAAGAAGGCCCTCGCCGCTGCAGTGTCCCTTCCCTTCCCGCGAGAGCCCCCACCTGCCGGGGTATTTTCCCTGAAGGCGGCTTCCTTGGGTGCTTTGGCCCGATCCTCGCGGCGAACCCTGTCCCAATCCATCCTGGTCATAGGTGCTCCCTCCCATTCCCTCCACCCCCGCAGGTGAGCTTCGACCCACCCGGCCCACCTCATCCCGCCCGAATTCCACCCACGCGGCCAGGCGGGCCGTGAAGTCCTCCGTGGTGGCCGACACGCCCCGGTGGGCCAGTTCGCGAAGCAGCATGGGTTCCAGGTGCTGGTGGTACAGGCTCAGGCGCTGGGCCGGGGTCAGCACGGGCGGGGCCGGCGGGTGCGAGAACCAGTCGACGCCTCGGCGCGGCTCCCAGTCGGGGCGGCGCTGGCCGTCCAGGGTGCAGGCCAGGCCCAGCACCAGCCGGCGGCTCTCGCCCCCCGGGCTGTGGACCTGGACGCGCCACCAGGCGGCCACGCCGGGCTCCTCGACCTCGGCGCTCACGGCCAGGCCCAGTTCCTCCGGCGGGAGGTCGGCCCACCGGGCCAGGGTTCCGGCCACCAGGGGGTGGTCCAGGCCCAGGGGCGACAGGTCCTCGCGCTGGGCGGCCAGGTCGCGGTCGGTGGTGAAGAGCAGCCCCTCCTCGCCCAGGGCGCAGACGCTTTCCGAGACCCGCCTGACCTGCCGCCCGGCCTCGGCCTCAGAGGCCTCCAGGAAGGCCAGGATGCGGGCCATCTCCCGCTCCAGGTCCTGGAAGGGCCGGTAGTCGTCCAGCCGGAAGCCCTCCAGGTCCTGGAAGAGTTCCGAGACCACCTGGCGGGCCTGGGAGGCGTTGGCCAGGGCCGCCTCCACCTCCAGGCGGGTGCGGCGCATCTCGGGGTCGTCCAGGGCCTCCTGGTAGAGCCGCTCGTAGCTGAGGCGCTCGGAGAGCTGGCCCAGGATCTGGCTGCGCAGGTCCTCGGCCACGTGGCCCCGCTCGTCCACCTTGCCCAGGGTGCGGGCGATCTCGGCCAGCTTCTCCTCCAGCAGCAGGAAGATGCGCCCCTCGATGGTGTCGCCCAGCACCAGGTTGTAGACCTGGGCGGTGTCCTTCTGGCCGTAGCGGTGGATCCGCCCGATGCGCTGCTCGAGGTCCATCGGGTTCCAGGGCAGGTCGAAGTTGAACAGGATCCGCGAGAACTGCAGGTTGATGCCCTCGCGCCCGGCAGCCGTGCAGACCAGCACCCGGGGCCCGTCGGGGCGGCGGAACCGCCGCTCGGCGGCCACCTTGGCCCCCTGGTCGCCCCCGCGCAGCACCACCACTCCCTGCCCGGGGTAGCGGGCCTCGATCTCCCGCTCCAGCAGGTCCACCGTTCCCAGGTAGGTGGCGAAGACCACCACCTTCTCGGACGGATTGTGCTGCCACAGGACGCCCAGGGCGTGCAGGAGCTTGTCGACCTTGGTCTCGCGCTCGGGCGGGAAGACCGCCAGCAGTTCGCGGATCATGCGCCGCTCTTCCGGGAAGCCCCAGGCCACCAGGCCGGCGGCGTCCTCCTCCGAGGCCGGGGCGCCCACCTCGCTGCCCGTGGTGACCCGCCACTCGTCCAGGGCCCCCGCGCCCTCCTCCTCCTGCATCCGCCGGGCCACCCGCAGCTTCAGGTCGGCCAGGTGGCGGTCCACCTCGGTGCGCGCGACCAGGTCGTCGCCCAGACCCAGTTCCTCGCAGATCATGGCCCGGGCCTCGGCGTACAGGGCGTCGCGGGCCTCGATGTCCAGGGCCTGGTCGTGCTCCATGGCCTGGTTCACCGTCAGCAGCAAAAGGCGCCGGCGCAGGGTGCGGTGCACGGCGGCGAAGCTGGAGGCGGCGATCTTCTGGAAGACTGCCATCACGAAGCCCAACGAGCAGCCCTTGCCTCCCTGGCGGCGGGCCAGGGCGAACCCCTCCTGGAGGTACTCCCGAAGCCGGCCGTAGAAGGCGAACTCTGCCGGCGACATCAGGAAGGTCTCGGTGTGGACCCAGCGGCGGGCGAACAGGGGTGAACCGTCGGCCCGGCAGGCGTCGGCCTTGGTGCGGCGGACCACCACCTCGTTCAGGCGGTGGCGGTTGTCCAGCATGTCCTGGGGGTCCCGGAACAGGGTGGACTTCAACAACTGCACGATCATCCAGAAGGCGAAGTGGTCGCCCTGGTGGGGGGTGGCCGACAGCAGCAGCAGGTCCCGGGCGTGGCCCTTGAGGGCCTCGGCCAGCTTGTAGTTCTCGGTCCTGCGCACCCGGTTGCCCTGGCGGTGGGCGGCCAGGTGGTGGGCCTCGTCGAAGACCACCAGGTCCCAGGGCGGCGCCTCCAGGATCCGGCGCACCCGGGCGGGCCGCTTCAGGGTGTCGATGCTGGCGATCAGGCGGTGGTGGCGGGCGAAGGCGTTCGAGCGCCGGTCGGTCACGTCGCCCTCGGCCCCGAAGACCTCGAAGTCCAGGTGGAAGACCTCGTTCAGCTCGCGCTGCCAGTTGTAGACCAGGCCCGCGGGCACCACCATCAGGGCCCGGGTCAGCTCGCCCCGGCTGGCCAGTTCGCGCAGGATCAGGGCGGTCTCGATGGTCTTGCCCAGGCCCACCTCGTCGGCCACCAGGAAGCGCCGGGGGCTGGCCTCGGCCACGTGGTGGGTCAGCACCACCTGGTGGGGCAAGAGGTCCACGCGAGCCGAGGTCAGGGCGGCGGCGTTCTCCACCAGGGGCAGGCTCCAGGCCTCAAGCGACAGCCAGGCCCTCCGGGTGCGCCCGGCTTCGCCCCGCACCCCGGCCAGGACCCGCTCGTCCCAGGACAGGGCGGCCTGCAGGGAGGCGGCGCGCACCTGGCGCTCGCCGGACTCGAAGAAGACGCGGACCAGGCCCTGCGCGCGGGCCTCCACCACGACCCCGGCGCCGAAGTCGGGATGCCGGACCCGCTGGCCCGGGCGGAACTCCGTGGCGGCCAGGCTCAAGAGACCCTCGGGTGGTGCAGGCCGATCCAGGCGGGCCCGTCCCAGTCCTGGTCGGGCACGGCGGGGTCCAGGATGCGGCGCACCTCGGACTCGGCGCCGGACCACAACAGGCGGCCCAGGGGAAGGGTGGCGTCCCCGGGGTGGCAGCGCCACAGGTAGTGGTCCGCAGAGGATTGGGCCACCAGGCGGCTGCGGCCTCCGGGCACCCACAGGACCAGGGCCGCCTCGCTGCCATACTCGGACTGGAAGCTGGACAGCAGGGGCCGGAGGCTTTCGTCCAGCCAGCGCTGGCCGGCCTCCGGGTCCAGGCTGTCCAGCACCGCCTGCAGCCCCACCGCCACCACCGCGTCCCCGCCTGCGGAGGGGAGGCTCTCGGGCCACTCCTGGGAGAGGGCGAAGAGTTGCCGCAGGGTCAGGGCCTCGGCGGGCTCGATCAGCGAGGCCAGGGCGCCCTCGCCCCACAGGATCGAGAAGCCCCGCCGCTGCCAGGTGTCGGTGGAGAGGGCCTTGCTCAAGGTCTAGGCCTCCCCGAACAGGGCGAGTTGCTCGCCCCGGCTGCGGCCTTCCTGGGACTGCTCCCAGCGGCGCAGCAGGGTGCGGGCCGTGCTGGCCGCGGTGGGGGTGCCCGGCCAGCGGTTGCGGCGGGTCATCCACTCCAGCAGGGGCCCCAGGGCCGGGTGGGGCTTGAAGTTGGGGTTGCTGATCGTGTCCTGGACGTTGATGCCGCTGTCGGGCCAGCAGGCGCCCGCCAGCACCAGGGCCTGGTCCAGGTCGTGGACCAGTTTCCCCTTCTGGCGGCCCTTCCAGGCCTGGGCGAAGTCGCAGGGCGAGGCCAGGTGATAGGCTTTGCCCTGTTCGTGGCACCAGCCCCGCTCCTGGAAGGTGGAGGGCGGAACCCCCGTGCCGCGCAGGAACTTCTGCACCTGGTCGCGGGGGATGACGGGAGAGTCCGCAAAGATGCGCAGGAACTGGCGGGTCAAAGGGTCGGCGGCCAGGGGCGGCGGGTCCTGGTGCGGCGAGTCCTCCTCCTCCAGCAACTGGTTGATGCCCAGGATCGCCTTGCGGACGTCCAGCGTCGTCTCCTCGTCCACGTAGACCTGGCCATAGTGGCGCGAGTAGTACTCCAGGGCCTTGCCCCGGCGGATCACCTGCATGTCGGCGGCGGGGAGCCCAGAGCGGGCGTGGGTCTCCAGGACGTGCTTGAGCCCCCGCAGGTCGTCCAGCACCGCCCGGCGCATGCGGGCCCAACTGACGGGCCGGGGCTCGTCCAGGCGCTTGCGGCACACGTGGATCATGTCGTACTCGACCGTCTTCGAGCCGAACTCGCCCTCGCCCTTGGTTTCGTCCGAGCGGATCGGGTAGATGGCCTGCAGGTAGAAGCCGGCATCGAAGAGGCTCTCCAGGACCCGCACCCAGGGCTCGTCCTCGCTGTGGTGGAAGGTGAAGGTCAGGATCCCGCCCGGCTTCAGGGTGCGGTGGGCCTCGCGCCAGCACTCGGTCAGGATGCGCTGGTAGAACCGGGGCCCCTCGTCGCCGTGGCGGGCCGGGTTGGAGACCGCCTCCAGGGTCTTGGGGGTGAACTCCGGGCCGAACTGCTGGGGGTAGCGATCCTTCAGGGCCAGGCGCAGCCACACGTAGAAGAAGTCCGCCAGTTCCGAGTAGTGCAGCAGACCCTCGAAGGGCGGATCGGTGGCCACCAGGTCCAGGGAGCCGCTGGGGATGCCGGGGAGATCCGTGGAGGAGCCGCAGAAGAGTTCGCTCAGGGGCCGGACCGGGTCGCCGCAGGAGCACTTCTCGCTCTTGCCGGTGACCGCGCCCGCCAGGGTTGAGTTCCGGGAAACCAGGGCCTGGTTGTTGATCAGCTCCCAGGGCGCCTGCATCCAGGAAAGGGCGTCGAAGAGGCTCGCGCATCTGGACTTCCAGTTGCCAGAACCGAGACTAGAGAAGCCTCCGTTTTCGGCTACCGTCGACTTCGGATGAAAATTGTCGTTCGAAAATAATTGAGCAATGCCGTCCCGCTTAAAGTTCCAGTGGCACAGTCCGTTCTGGAAGTTCAAGTACTGCTGGAAGGCCCCCAACACGAACTCCCGCACCGCCTGGTCGTGGTGCCCACCCGTGGTCACCGCGCGCAGCAGTTGACTGTGGACCAGCAGTTGAGTGGGGTGGAACATCTTCCACCAGTGGGTGAGGCCGTGGTTGGGCACCCCGCCCTGCAAGTGGTGGGTCATGAAACCGTAGGGCAACTCGCTCCGGGGCCACCAGTCCGCGAGGTCGTCCTGGCGGCGGGCCTCCCACTCGAAACCGGCGGCCGCGGTACGGGCCGGTTCGCCCGGAACGGCGAAGAATCGCCCCCCATAGGGCCGCCCCTCCTGGTCGCAGCGGGGACAGTAGCCCTGGATCGCGTAGGGAGCCATCGGACCGGTCTTCCCCGAAGCCTTCACCGAGGTCAGCACGTCCTGACCCTGACCGCAGGCCCCGCACTCGAAGGTGGACCTCCTCGGCACCGTCCCCCGCTCCGTCGAGAACACCACCCCCGTCTCGGGGCACTCCACCTCCTCCGGCAGGGGCCCGCGCACTTCCAACAGGCGCAGGGTCCGGGCCCGCTCTTGTAACCAGGCCGCCGTGGCCTCGGCAGGGTCCGTGGCGCTGCCGCCGAGTTCCGTCCCGTCGGGCAGGCGCGAGGGCGCTCCCGCCAGCCACTGGGGGTGGACCAGCAGGCTCAGTTCCACCTTCTTGCTTTTGCCCTTGCCCGAAAGGGCGGGCCGGAAGCGGGACCCGCAGTGGGGGCAGGACACCTCGGCCGAAGGCTGCAGGACCGCAAAGGCCGGCTCGTCGGGCGAGACCGCCAGGGGGACTCCCGGGGCCATCCGGGCGGCATCCTGCTCGACGTCGAAGACCCCGCGGCAGGCCCGGCAGGTCACGGCCCAGGCCTTCACCGACAGGCTCTTGACGGCCATGACCGGCGAGGACATCAGGGGCGTCCGGTGGCCGCAGCCCGTGGCCTGGCAGGGCCCGTGCTTGGCCCAGAAGACGTAGATGGTCTCGGGACCCTCGTAGCGGTAGTGACGGCGCTCCTCGGGGGGGACCTCCCAGGCCCGGAAGCCCTGGGGCATCGCCTTCCCGGTCCGCAGGTCCGTCCAGCGGCCCCGGTGGCCGCGGGGGCAGTCGCAGGCGTAGTAGGGCATGATCTGGGGGCGGACCTCGGCCTCGACGTCGTCCAGCAGGGCCTGGACCTGGTCGGGGCCCACTTGGGCGAACTCGTTGCGGATCACGAACCAGGCCACGGGGTTCAACTCGCTGCCCAGCATCTGCATCCCCAGCCGCGAGCCCTCCACCAGGGTGGTCCCCCCGCCCCCGAAGAGGTCGGCCACCCGCAGGTGCGACAGGGCCTGGCCGGCCTGGTGGTTGGCGTAGTAGACGTCCCAGACCAGGCCTGCCGCCCGGGTGGGGTCCTCCGGGGCCTTCATGGCGGCGGCCAGCAGCATGGCCCGGAACACCGACGAGCGGCGCCGGGCCCACCACTTGGACATCTGGTAGATGGGCTTGCCCGCGTTGCCCTCGATGACGGCCACCTGGTTCACGGGCACCACGGGGAAGTCCACCTCCAGGCAGGTCCTGGGCCGGTGGGGATCCGCGAAGTCCACGGTCTCGACCTGCACCTGCCGGCCCGCCCCCACCGCCTGGGCCACCAATCTCGCCACCTGCTGCTTCTTGGTTTCCGCCATCAGTTCATCCGCTCCATTTCCAGGAAGGGGACCAGCATCTCCAGCACGCTCAGGCCCCCGTGGGCCAGGGTTGGATAGCCCCCGGGGCACTTCCAGCGGCGCCGTCCCAGGGCCAGGCGCGCACCGGCCAGCACCAGGTCCTCCGGCGGCAGCCAGCGCCCGGGCTGGCCCCCGTCGGGGCTGGACCGGCCGCTCTTGAATAACTCCCGGAGGTAATGCCCCTGGGCCTCGGCGGCGTCGTCGAAAAGGCCCGTGGCCGCGTAGCCGTGGTCCGAGGTCAGCACCAGCCTCCGGCCCTCGGCCAGACGGCGGGCCAGGGCCCAGAAGCCGGGGCCCGTCAGTTTGTCCCGGGCCTCCAGGGCCAGTTGGGGCAGGCCCTTGCCGGCGGGCGCCATCTGGTGGACGGCCTGGTCGGGCCAGGGGTGCCAGAAGACCTGGTCGCGCTCGGCACCTATCAAACCGGCGCAGTCCTGGAAGGGCATGTCGGTGCACTCGGTCCGGGCGGGCTGCAGGGCAAAGGCGGATCCGGCACCGTTGTTCTGCAGGGCGGCCCGGGTCGGCACGCCCAGGGCCCGGGCGAAGCTGACCGTGTCCCCCGGGATCTCGGCCCGCCGCCAACCGGCCTTGCGGACCCGGATCCCGTGGGCCTCGGCCTGACAGAGCAGCCACGGCAACTCGCGCAGTGACAGCCCATCCAGCAGCAGGACGGCCCGGCCCGGCGGGTGCGCCGCCCACCAGTCCTTCAGGGCCTGCGAGGCGGCGGGGACGCTGCCGGCCAGGTGCTGCCACAGGTCCCAGGCCGCCCCCGACAGCAGCAGGTCCAGGGCGTGCAGGCTGCGGTCGCGGGCCACCGCCGCGGCCCCGGGATCCTGCTGGACCGGGGCCGCGCACACCGACCAGGCGTGCAGGCCCACCTGCTGCCAGGCCTGGTCGGGCGGCAGCGTCAGGATCCGGTCGACCAGGTCGCCAGGCAGGCTCATGGGGTCTGGTCCACCTCCAGGGACAGGCCGTAGCGCATCCCGTCGGGGAGTTTGCGCAGCAGTTCCTGCAACTGGGAGCCCGTGATGCCCTCCACCCGGACCGCGGCCCGGTGCACCTTGGTGCCGGGCCCCACCCGCGAGGTCTCCAGGTACCCCAACAGGTTCAGGGACGAGTTGGCCGGGGCTTCCAGCTTGTGCCGGGCCGGGAGCGCCGGCGCCGGACCCGCGCCGAAGAGCCCGCTGGGAGGAATCGGCGGCGTCGGGGTCTCGTGGACGGCGCCCGAGCCCTGGTGGCCCCCCGAGGTCGTGCTGGCCCCGCCCCCGCAGCCGCCGACCGTGCCGCTGCTGCCCTGGGGCAGCGGCGGCAGGATCAGGACCTCGTCCAGTTGCCGCCCCCCGGGCAGGCGGCCTCTCATCCGCTGCCAGGCGTCGCCTTCGGCCTCACCTGCGGCGCGCTGCAGGGTCTCGACGCCCCGCAGGTTCAGGGCCACAGTCCCCCTGGAGCACAGGCGCAGCAGGCGTTCCTTGACCTGGGTCTCGCCCAGCCAGGGCAGGCAGCGCTCGTCGTTGGGGCGGGGCTCGCGCAGGTCGGACAACAGGCGAGACACGGGCGCCTGGGCCTGGGCCAGTTGCAGCACCAGTTCCTGGAAGGCCTCGGCCTCGAACAGGTTGTCCCGGATCGCCTGCTCCACCGCCGGTGGGATGGCCGCCCCCTGGGCGTTCAGGGACTCGACGTTGAAGTGGCTGCGCTCGGGGTTCTGGAAGCTCCACCGGTCCAGCACGGCGAACTGGCCGAACCTCTCCTTCAGGGCGTCCTCCAATTGCTTGCGGTACTTCTTCTGCAGGGGGCGGTAGGCGCTGTTGTGCTCCATCCACGCGGTGGCGCGCAGCACCGCCCGGGCGGCCACCAGCAGTTCCCGGTCCCGGTAGAGGTTGCCCATGGAGGGCTTGGGGAACAGGAAGCGCACCGTGTTGCGCCCCGTGGCCAGGTGGGCCTTGAGCCACGGCCCCAACTGGGGGCCCAGCGCCGCCGGGGCCTCGGGCAGCACCACCAGGGGCAGGCGGTCCTTCCACTGCTCCGGGGGAACGACCTGGACGGGGCCGCTCCAGGGCTCCTCCACCCACCTCGGCCCCAGGACCACGGCCACGAAGTCCCGCGAGATGTCCTCGCTTCCCGAAAGCACGTAGCGGGCGTGTCGGGCCAGTTCGGCGTGGTCCGAGCCGTCGGCGAAGAGCCGGTCGTTCCTGGCCTCGGCCAGCAGGCGCGCCTGGGGGTTCTCCTCCTCGCGGAAGACCAGGCGGTTCCCGTCGCGGTGGATGTTGAAGCTGTTCTCCACCGTCCGGTCCAGGTCCGCGGCGAAGCTGTTGTCGTCCACCCGGCGCTCCCGGGTGATGTCCAGTTGCAGGGCCCGGGGCTCGGCGCCGGCGTGCTTTTCGACCGCCAGCGAGCGCAGCCACAGGGCGCTGAGCATCTCCGAGAGGTGCTCGGGAGGCTTCTCGGGGTGCTGGATGGCGCCCCGGACCGCCTCCAGGTTCCTCAGGGCCTTGTCGCGCAGGTTCCGGTGCCGCTCCGAGGCCACCGACTCCAGCAGCGCCGCGATCTCGTTCTGCTCGGCCTCCAGGTTGAAGTCCGCCGGGGTCAGCACGGGCGACCGCTCGCCCCGGCTCTTGAACAGCCCGGCCAGGATGCGGATCAGGTCGCGGGTCTCCTGGGCCTCGGTGGCCATCAGGACCTGGTCCTCCAACAGTTCCAGCAGGCGCGGCGAGTAGGGCCAGGCCTCCAGGTACTCGGCCCGCTTGGAGGGATGCTCGTCGGCGGGGACGTCGTACAGGCGGAGGAACTCGTCGACGTGGGCGCGCGCCAGGTCCTCCACCTTCGCCGGGTCCACCTGGGGCCGGTTCTCGAACAGGCGGTGCAGCAGCAGTTGCCGGCGATCCCGGCTGGCGTAGGGCCCCTTGAAGTCGACCTGGATGGGGTCCACCCGGTGCACCTGCCGGTAGGCCTCCGTCTCGCCGTTGCGGACCGAGACCACCAGCAGGAGGCGCTCGGGTTGCACCTCGGCGATCTCCGAGAGGTTCTGGATGAAGTTGAAGGCCCAGGTGCGGTAGGGTCGGGCCGGCTCCTCGATCAGCCCCTCGAACCAGGTCTGGAACTCGTCCAGCAGCAGGGCCATGGGCTCCTCGGCCACCATCTCCAGCAGCAGGTCCTTGGAGGGGACCCCTCCCTTGCGGCCCACCCGGACCGAGTGCTGGCCCTCGTAGTACTGCCCCCGGGGATGGTGCTTGAAGAGGATCTCCCACAGGAACTGGTAGCGCTGGTGGCTGAGGACCTCGCTCACCACCCGCATCCCGCCGCGCAGGGGGACTGCGGCGATCTCCGGACGCTGCAGCCGGGAGGCCCAGGTCGCCAGCCACTGCCGGGTGGCGTTCCCGTCCGTCAGGGCGTGGTGGAGCGCCGCCATCAGGTGGGACTTGCCCAGGCCCCGCTCGCCCATCAGCACCACCGGCCGCCCGTGCCCCGGGCCCAGGGCCTCCAGGGCGCGCAACAGGTCCCCGCTGGGGTAGGTGATCTCCAGGAACTGGGAGGCGGGCACCTGGACCGCGCCCTCGTTCTTCGAGTTGGTCAGCTCGATGGCCGTGCCCTTGAGCCTGCGGCCCTGGAACTCCTTGCGAAGGGTCAATCCCAGCATGTGGTGCGCCTTCCCCGATTGCGATCTCCGGCGGTGCGGGAGGGAGGGGCTTCACGATGTCCACTGGCCAACCCTGCATGATGTCCCATGGACAACGGTCATTCGACGGCGCGGAGGCTACCATGGCCCGGCAGTGAAGACCGAGATCAACTGGTTTGGCCCCCACCTTCAGGAACTGCGGAACCGTGCAGGCCTGACGCAGGAGGGCCTCTCCGAACTGGCGCAGGTGAACCCGCAGACCGTGAAGGACTGGGAGAGCGGCCGCAAGCGCCCCCACCTGGACCGCCTGCCGGTTCTGGCGACGGTCCTGGGCGTGGGGCTGGAGCGAATGCTGCCCCCCATCGCGCCGGTCCCCGCCGCCGATCGCGCCGAGGAAGCCCTCCCTCTCGAAGCCAGCGTCGAGGCCCGCCTGGCCCGCATCGAGCGCCAGTTGCGGCGGGTGCTGGAAGACCTGCAGGAGTTGAAGGGGCGCTAACCGGCGGCCCGGAGCATGCCGCGGAAGGTCTCCACCAGCGTCGAATCGTCCAAGGCCAGCTCGAACTGACGCAGCCAACCCTCGACGTAGGGGGCATCCAGCGTGCTGCCCTGGCGAAGCACGACGGTTTCAGCGTCCTCGTGGTCGCGCGATCTTGTAGATCAGCTTGTAGATCACCAGGTCCTCGGCGGTGCACAACCGAGCCTTCTGGCCGGGCAGGACCTCCATCTCCACGGCTCGGTGGATGGCCTCCTCATCATAGGCCGTATCGGCCAACAGCAGGTCGACACGACAGCCCCCCGGGTCCCGCAGGAACAGGAATCCCAGGCGCCTCAGGGTTTCCACGGGTTCCTCGACCATGGGGGTGTACCCGGGCAGGGAATCCAGCAGATAGGCGCCGCGCTCGCGGGGCAGAAGGATCTTCAGGTCCACATCGGAAGTCGCCCGGGCCCGCCCCCATACGCTGAGGGCCAGAGCTCCAATGGCAGCAGACTCGATGCCCGCCGCGGACAGGGCCTGCTGGACGCGCTGCAGGGCAGCGACCAGCCCCGTCAAGCCGCGCCTTCCTTCTGGACCCGACCCAACCGGGCCAACCGGCCCTGCAGCATGCCCAGGTAGCGCGCCCTCTCCTGCTGCAGGTCGGCCTCGACCTCTTCCAGGTGCCGGCCGAACTCGCGGTAGAGGGCCTCCAGCTCCGCCACGCTCTCAAAGACCGTCATGGCTCGGAGCAGTTGCGCCTCCAGGCGGCGCCGCTCGTCCCAGTCTTCCCGGTGTGCCGACAGAGGCCGCATCTCCAGGTTTTCCAGACCTCAGCGGAGTACCCTGCGCCGCCGCGGGCGTGCCCCCCCTCCCCGCGATCCGGCACGCTTCCCAGGAATCTCCTGCGAAACATGACGGAGACTGGCGCGCCACCCAGCGGTGGTCGTCGCCTCCGCATTCAGGGCCCGCGCCAGCAGGCAGGCGATGGTCAGGGTCCCGCTCCGGATGGGGGGGGGCTGTCGGCCTCCCTGGGGGCGTGAGATGGCACGCCGGCCAGAGCAGGAGCCGGCTCTCCAGCCGCGATTCATGGAGGTATGAGCACCCTCGGCAACGTGATCTGGCTGGTCTTCGGCGGCTTCACGGCCGCCCTGGGCTCGATCGTCGGAGGGGTCGCCCTGTGCCTGACCCTGATCGGCATCCCCTTCGGCCTGCAGGCGATCCGGATCGGGGTCGCCATGTTCCTCCCGTTCGGGAAATCCATCGTGGAGGACCCGGACGCCGGCAGCACGCTGAACGCGATCCTCAACGTCATCTGGATCGTCGGCTGGGGCTGGGCCCTGGCGCTGAATCACCTGGTCTTCGCCGCGCTCCTGGCGATCACGATCGTGGGCCTCCCCTTCGCCAAGCAGCACCTGAAGCTCATGATGCTGTCGCTGTTCCCGTTCGGTCGCCGGATGGAGTGAGGCCCTGACAAGGGCGCGGCACGCCCCCCGTCAGCGCGTCCCCGGCGCGGAACTTGGATGTGCCGCCGACGCCCCGCTGAGAACGCTGAGAGATTCCGCGGGCAACGGGGCAGGCAGGCGCGGAACGACGGGCGAAGGACCTCGAATTCCCCAGGGCTGCCGAGAAGGCCGGTGGACAGCGCTCCAGACAAGACCAGACCCAGGAGTTCCTGGGATCGGGAGCGGGAGCAGGAGCGGGACAGCCGCCTGGACAGGGAGGGAGCACAGAAGGCATGGACTCCAGGGTGCTCGCGCCGCGCGAGCTCTCCGAGGGGCAACTCCAGGCCATGTTCGGCCTGATGCAGGCCCACTACGACGGGACGGAGCCCGCAGTCTTCCGCCGGGACCTGGCGTGCAAGGACTACGTGATCCTGCTGGAGGAGGGCGGCCGTCTGGTGGGCTTCTCGACCCAGCAGCTCGTGGAGTTCGAAGGGGTCCGGGGCGTCTTCAGCGGGGACACGATCATCCATCGGGACCACTGGGGCTCGCCGCGGCTCTCCCAGCAGTTCGCCCGCTTCTTCGTGCCCTTCGGTCGACACGAGCCCTTCTACTGGTTCCTGATCTCCAAGGGATACAAGACCTACAAGTTCCTGCCGACCTTCTTCGTGGACTTCCACCCGCGCCAGGGCGTCCAGACCCCGCCCGAGGCCCAGGCCCTGATCGACTCCTTCGGGGCCCGGTTCTTCCCGGGCGAGTATGACCCGGGAAGCGGGGTGGTCCGCTACCGGGGCTCCAAGGACCGGCTCAAGCCCGAGCTCCAGGACCTGCCCGAGCGCCCGGAGGATCCGGACTGGCGCTTCTTCCTGCAGCGCAATCCGGGCTTCCGCCAGGGCCACGACCTGGTCTGCCTGGCCCGATTGCACCCCGGGAACCTCAAACCCCGTGCCCGGCGACTGCTGCTGGGGGCCCACGCCGGAGACGCCCCATCTCGATGACCTGGTCCCACCGATTCCTCCATGCCCTGCTCCGGGCAGCCCTGCACCCTGCCCGAGGCTGCCTGCGTCCCGAAGAAGCCCCTCTCGAGCAGGACGCCCGGCTGCGGCACCTGCTGCGGGCCAACGCCGCGAGCGCCTATGGCCGGGCCTGCGGATTCGGGCAGGTGGACGGAATCCGGGCCTTCCAGGAGCGGGTCCCCCTGGTGGACTACGAGGACCTCCGCCCCTGGGTCGAGCGCGTGGCTTTGGGCGAAACGGAGGTCCTGACCCGGGAGCCGGTCCTGCTCTTCGAGCCCACCGGAGGCTCGTCGGGGCCCGAGAAGCTCATCCCCCTGACCCGGACCCTCCTCGAGGAGTTCCGCAGGGCCCTGCACCCCTGGCTGGCCGACCTCTACGCGAACCATCCCCGGGTGCGCGGCGGCCCGAGCTACTGGCAGGTCACCCCGGGCCTGGTGGCCCCCCGGCGCACTGCCGGCGGAATTCCCATCGGATTGCAGGACGACGGGCAGTACCTGGGGAGGCTTCCGGGGGCCCTGCTCTCGGCCCTGAGGATCCGCCCGGCCATCCATCCCGGGATGAGCAGCGAGGCCTTCCAGGTCGAGACCCTGCGCTCCCTGCTCGGGGCGCGGGACCTGCGCCTGGTCTCGTTGTGGAACCCCTCGCTCTTCCTGCGCATGCTGGAGGCCCTGCAGCGCGATCCCGACCCCATCCTGGCCCGCCTGCCCCGCGAGCGCGGCCTGGAGGTGGCCGGCTGCCTGGAGCGGGGGGACCCGGCCGGACTCTGGCCCGACCTGGCGCTGATCAGTTGCTGGCGCGACGGTCTTGCGACCGGGGACGCCCAGAGGCTGGGGGCCCTCTTCCCCCAGGCGGCCCTCCAGCCCAAGGGCTTGCTGGCCACCGAGGCGGTGGTGACCCTGCCCCTGGAGGAGGCCCTGGGTCCGGACGGAGGCCACGTCCCCGCCTGGCGCAGCCACTTCTTCGAGTTCCTCGACCCCTCGGGGAAGCCGTGGCTCGTGCACGAGCTGGAGCCGGGCGGGGTCTACGAGGTGGTGGTGACCACCGGAGGCGGCCTGTACCGCTACCGGCTGGGGGATCGGGTGCGCGTCACCCGGCGCTGGCGGGGCGTGGGCCTGCTGGCCTTCGAGGGGCGCGACCGGGTGGTGGACCTGGTGGGCGAGAAGCTGAGCGAGGACTTCGTGGCCGCAGCCTTCGCCGACCTGGCGGGCTTCTTCATGCTGGCGGCGCGGGAGGACCACTATTTTCTGTACACCCGCCACGCCCTGGAACCGGGCGAGGTGGACCGGCGGCTGAGCCGCAGCCACTCCTACGAGGTGGCCCGGAGGGTGGGCCAGCTCAAGCCTGCCCGGGTCTTCCTGCTGAAGGGGGATCCGGAGGCGGAGTACCTGGCCTCGGCCCGGGCCCAGGGCCGCAAGCCCGGGGACCTCAAACCCGCGGTGCTGAGCCCGCGGGGGGACTGGAACTTCACCGGCGAGGAGATTCCCCTTTGAAGATCGCGTTCCTGGCCCCGGCCGGAGCCATGCACCGACACGACGGCAACTTCGGGCATAGCCTGCACTATGCCCCCCTGACCCTGACCACCCTGGCGGCCCTGGTCCCCGAGGAGATCCCTGCCGAGCTGACAATCCACGACGAGACGGTTCAGCCAATCCCCCTGGATCTCCAGGCCGATCTGGTCTGCATGACCGTCATCACGGGCACGGCCTCCCGCTGCTACCGCTATGCCGACCACTTCCGCCGGCGCGGGCTGACCGTGGTGCTGGGGGGGGTCCACGTCAGCATGCTGCCCGACGAGGCCAGCACGCACGCCGATTCGATCGTCACGGGCTTTGCCGAGTCCACCTTCCCGCAACTGGTGCGCGACTTCCGGCAGGGGCGACTCCAGCCCCGCTACCAGCAGGGACCGGACTTCACCCTGGAGGGCCGCCCCCTGCCCCGACGAGACCTGCTCAAGCGCAGGGGCTACATCACCACCCGCACCCTGGAGGCCGTGCGCGGCTGCTCGTTCCCCTGCACCTTCTGCGCCTGGCCGGCGGCCTTCGGGCGCAAGGTCTACCTGCGCCCCATCCGCGAGGTCACGGCCGAAATCGAGGCCATGGGGGGAACCCTGCTGACCTTTCCCGACATCAACCTGCTGACCGACCGGCCCTATGCCCTGGAGCTCTTCCGCGCCCTGGTCCCCCTGAAGAAGAGGTGGCTGGGCCTGGCCACCTCCAGCGTGGGCCTGGACGACGAGATGCTGACCCTCCTGGAGCGCAGCGGCTGTCAGGGCCTGCTGATCGGCTTCGAGTCGATCACCCAGGGCTCGCAGGCCTTCGTGAACAAGGGCGTCAACAAGGTGGCCGAGTACGCCGAGCTGATGAGCCGCCTCCACGACCACGGGATCCTGGTCCAGGGCTGCTTCGCCTTCGGAGGCGACGACGAGGACCCCTCGGTCTTCGACCGGACCGTCGAGATGGTCACCCGGACCCGGATCGACCTGCCCCGCTACAGCATCCTGACCCCCTTCCCCCGGACGAAGCTGTACGCTGACCTGGAGGCCCAGGGGCGCATCTTCGAGCGGGACTGGGCGATGTACGACGTCGAGCACTGCGTCTTCCGGCCCCTTCACATGACCATCGAGGAGCTCGAGGCGGGCATCACCCGGGCCTGGGAGGCCACCTACAGTCCGGGCGGCATCGCCCGCCGCCTGTGGCCCTTCAACCGCAGGCCCTGGCTGGGCTTGCCCCTGAACCTGGGCTACAAGACCTACGCCGATCGCTACCGCCGCTTCACCCGCGAGATCATGGTCGACAACTCCGACATCCCGGGATCCGGGTCGTGAGGCTGACCTTCGTCCTGCCGGCCATCGGCAAGAAGCCGGGGCAGAAGTACATCGGCACCTGGAAGATGGAGCCTTTGACCTTCGCCGTCCTGAAGTCGCTGACTCCGGATCGCTTCGAAGTGCGCTTCTTCGACGATCGCCTCGAGCTGGTCGACACCTCGGTCTCCACCGACGCCGTGCTGATCTCGGTCGAGACCTACACCGCCCGGCGCAGCTATGCCCTGGCCCGGCGCTTCCGCGAGCAGGGAGCCCGGGTGATCCTGGGAGGCTACCACGCCAGCCTGATGCCCGAAGAGGCCGGCCTGCACGCCGACGCCGTGGTGGTGGGCAACGCCGAGGCGCTCTTCCCGGAGTTGCTGGAGGACCTGGCGGGGAATCGGCTCCAGCCCCGCTACCAGGGCCCGGCCGGGTTTGGCCGGGTGCCCCCCGATATTTCCCTGTACGGCAATCGCCGCTACCTGCCGGTCTCGCTGGTGGAGACGGGCCGGGGCTGTCCGCAGGCCTGTGAGTTCTGCGCCATCTCGGCCTGCTACCGCAGCCGCTACCATCCCCGGGAGGTGGGCGAGATCCTGCGCGACCTGGAGGCAAGCCGCCACCGCCGCTTCTTCCTGGTGGACGACAACCTCTGCGCCGACCGCGAGCACGCCCTGGAGCTCTTCCGGCGGATGGAGCCGCTGGGGCTGCAGTGGGCCGGGCAGGGGACCCTGGCCATGGGCCAGGACCCGGAGCTGCTCCGGGCCATGAAGAGGAGCGGCTGCGAGATCCTGCTGGTGGGGTTCGAGAGCCTGAACCAGGCCAACCTGCGCCAGATGGGGAAATCGGTGAACCTGCAGCTTTCCGACCGGGACCAGATGGTGCACAACCTGCACGCCGCCGGCCTGAACCTGTATGGGACCTTCGTCTTCGGCTACGACGCCGACGACCAGGGGACGGTCCGCGAGGCCCTGGACTTCGCCGTCCGGCACGGCCTGTACACGGCGGCCTTCAACCACCTCCTCCCCTTCCCCGGCACCCGGCTGCACGAGCGCCTGCTCCGGGAGGAAAGGTTGGATTCGCAGGCCTGGTGGCTGGACGGCTCCTATCGCTACGGCGAGGTGCCCTTCAAGCCCCGGGGGATCGAAGGGCCGGCCCTGGCTCGAGCCTGCCGGGACGCCCGCAAGGAATTCAACAGCCCGCGGAACCTGATGCGACGGGGAGCCCTGGCCCTGAAACGGGGGACCCTGGTGGCCTGGCCGCTCTTCTGGGCGATGAACCTGCCCCTGGGCCGGGAGGTGGACCAGAAGATGGACGTCCCCCTGGGAGAGAACCTGGATGAGTGGCCCAAGTAGGCGCTTCGCCGTGCGCCTGGCCGGCGCCTCGGATGACCCGGCCCTGCGCGAGATCCTGGCCGAGGACGGGTTCGGAGGGCGGATCCGGGTCTGCGCGCTGCGCGAGCCCTCCCCCCTGGCCTCCTTCCAGAGGGAAGGGCACGAGGCCCTCGTCTTCCTCCTGGAGGACCTCGAGGAGGACCGGGTCTTGGGGATGGGCGGCGTGGTCTGCCGGGACATCGCCTTGGGTGGGAAGAGACGGACCTTGGGCTACCTCTGTGGCCTGCGGATCCGCGCGGAGGCCCGGGGGCGATTCCGCCGCCTGGGGGATGTCTATCGGGAGCTGCGCCGGCTCACCGCGGATCGGGTGGACCTGTACCTCAGCGCCATCCTGGCCGAGAATCCCCGGGCCCTGCGCCTCTTGACCGGAGCCCGGGCGGGCCTGCCCCGCTACCATCCCCTGGGCGATTACCTCACCTTCTTCCTCCCCACCGGAGGCCGAGGTCCGGTTTTGAGGGAGTGCGACCCTTCCCTGTACGAGGCCCTGCGCAGCCGGATGGACGGGATGCGCTGGGAACCGCGGTCCTGCGGGCTGGAAGAGGCCTGCTGGGTGCAGACCGACGGGGGGCTGGGCTACCTGGCGGTCCCCGGACACAAGCAGTATCGGGTCCTGTCCTACGGAGGCTGGATGAGGCTGGCCTCGTGGATCCCCCCCTGGCTGACCGGATACCCGCGCCTGCCCCGGCCCGGACACCTGGCCCGATACGCGACGGGCGCCATCTTCAGCCCGGACCCCGACCAGGCGCGCCGGATCCTGCGCGAACTGCGCAGGCGGGCCCGGGGCCTGGACTTCCTGATGATCGGCTGCTTGCAGGAGGATCCCCTGGCCCGGATCCTGGCCGAGGAGCGCCACGTGCTGTACCGCAGTCGGCTCTTCGAGGTCCTCTTCCCGGGGATGGAGCCCCAGATCCAAGGTCCCCTCCAGGTGGAGGTGGCCCTCCTCTGAGCGTTCCCCAAGACCCTGTCCGCAGAGAAGCCCCCCGAAGGGGAAGACTCAGGGCAGCGGGAGCTCGGGGACCTCGCGGAAGTCCAGGTCCAGGATGGGGTACTCCCGCCAGTCGCGGAAGTCGAAGTGCCACCACTCGACGTCCAGGACCTCGAAGCCCTCGGCCTTCATGGCCGCGATCAGGAGATCCCGGTTGGCCCGTTGCCGGGTGGTTCCGCCGGCGAAGTCGGCGTGAGCCCGCTCGGTGAACTCGTCATAGGCGCCAGGCATGTCCAGGTAGCGCCCCGTCTGGAGATCGTACAGCGAGACATCCACGGCGCACCCGCGATTGTGGCGCGAGCCCTTCTGCGGGTCGGCCACGTAGCCGATCCGCCGCCACTCGGCGGGGGCC
>Ga0334898_1001797_pt1 | contig 22029 bp, 30 predicted proteins | sample GraSluR3_MG_10_FD_207228 | JGI IMG/M metagenome (GOLD analysis project Ga0334898, IMG submission 207228) | Sludge microbial communities from methane-producing bioreactor in Wageningen University, Netherlands - Granular Sludge_3_08-R3 | ecosystem: Engineered > Bioreactor > Anaerobic >... | reverse complement strand
TTATGTTTTCCCAGAACTTAAAAATTCTTTAGAGGAAACATATGGAATTTTGTGTTACCAGGAACAGTGTATGAGAGCAGTAATAGATGTTGCCGGTTACGATAAGTCCGACTCTGACAGTTTCAGAAAAGTAATTGCAAAGAAAAACAAAGAGCTGATTCCTCTACACAGAAAATGGTTTATTGAAGGCAGAAAGAGAGTCAGTCCTGACGAATACGGGAAAGAGAAGGATTATGGCCACGAGATTCCTGGGGGATTGTCTAAAGGATATTCCGAAGATGATCTCAAGGAATTCTTCGACCACATGGAAGACTTTGGGAAATATGCGTAAGACAAAAACTTAAAGAAAGGAGGCTTGACAGGATATGAAAAAAACAACTAGGGACATTTTTCAAAAAGATATTGATAAGATATCCAATATGTTTCTTTCAGGAAAAACAGTGAAAGAAATAACAGCCACAGGAGAATATTCTAAAAGGGCAGTATCTCTTGCTTTACTGAAATCTGGAATCAACAGCAAAAGAAGGGGCAGGTATACGCTAGACGAAGATTATTTTGAAAATATTGACAGCGAACAGAAAGCTTATTTTTTGGGACTATTATACGCTGACGGGTTCGTGGGAAATGGGAGCTCTAACCTTGTGGCGATATCCCTGCTATATGATGATGTGGATATATTAGAAGAACTAAGCAGACTAATCAACCTTTCCGGAACAGGCATCGTAAAAGAGAAATATAATACCTCGTTCTCAAAGAAATACTTTGCAAGACTAGCATTTTCTTCAAAAAAAATGATATTAGATCTAAATAGCCACGGGATGATTTACAAAAAAGAAAAGAGGCTTGAGATGTTTCCAGAAATATCAGAAGATATGGACAGGCACTTTATTAGGGGTTATTTCGATGGAGACGGCTCCATTTCTGTAACGCGCAATAATTTTGCAAAAAATGGAAAAGAATACAGTTATTTGCGACCAGCATTTAATTTAATTGGCACCAAGAATTTTTTAAAAGAAGTGGAGCGAAAACTTAATCTTTTTGGAGTGACAAAAACTCGGTACAATAAGTGCCTCAAATGTGAGCATCTTCTGTATTTGAACATTGGTGAAAAGCAAAGTATTTTAAGCGCATACGAGTATTTATATTCCGGAGCCTCTACATTTTTAAGTAGAAAAAAGGCGCTGTGGGATTCTGCAGTGTCTATTTGCGCCAACACAAAGTAATTTGTGTTTGAAAACTGGGTGAATTGCGGGAAACCTTAAAGGGCGATCCGCAGCCAAGCCCGCTGAATTGACAAGATAATTAGGCGGGAAGGTTCAGAGACTAATTCGTGAGGATGTCATACCAATAATCGAAACACGAGCGCCCGGAACCCATTCTAATAAAATGGGTTATGATATAGTCCGACACTCCCTGGAAACGAGGAGATTGCAGGATAAAGAGCCTGCAAATAACAAGTGTCAACAAATCCCATGCTGCCGCATATATGGTGGTCGGCTACGTAACAGCGTGGTTAAAATTCTACTATCCCGTAGAGTTTATGGCTGCTCTTATGAGTTCTGTGCAGGGAACTCAAAAGAAAATCGCAATGTATATAAATCATTGCAGAGAAGATTTGGGAATAGAAGTTCTGCCTCCAGACATCAATATTGGCGAAGAAAGGTTTATCCCAACAAAAGACGGGAAGATAATTTTCTCGCTCAATGCAAAAGGTGTTTCTGAGAATTTCCTGACTAATCTTAAAAAGGTTAGGGGAGAAGGTTTTACTTCTTTCGAAGATTTTATGCTGAGATGCTTTAACTTCGTGGGCAAAGCAGACATTGCAGCCTTAGCCTGTTCGGGAGCATTTTTATCCCTTGGAGTTAACAGAGCTCAGATTTCTGCAGCCTCAGCTGACATCGCTGACAAAGTAAGTAAGGCAAAACAGGCCAGAAAGAGAGCAGAAGTCTCGGGACGCCCATTTGATCTTGAGATGTGGCTGAATATCAATTCCCTCATTCCCGACATAGGAGAATATCCAGACAAAGTTGTTTGGGCTCTGGAGCAAGAGTATCTCGGTATCTTCCTTACAGGGCACCCCATTCACGAATATATGTATCAGGTGGCCAAGTATACTGACTTTAAACTTGAATGGATGGATTACGAAGTTGACCCAGACACAGGACTGATTACTTTTTCCTCAGGAATTAAGTCGAGAAGACCAGTCTGTTTTGTCGGAATGTTTAAAGATGTCAAGATAACTGCCACAAGGAAAAAGAAAGAGGCTATGGCAATAGTGCAGATCGAAGATCTTACCAGTTCAGCAAAAATGATGATCTGGCCAGACAGCTACGCAAAATATCGGGCTGATATCGAAGAAGGCAATGTAATGATAATAAGGGCAGAAACCAAGGTTGAATCAGACGAACCGCCAGTCCTTATTTTTAAAAGTGCAGAGCCTCTGAGTAAAGTAGTATTAAAGAAATATCAAATCTCCTCTGACGACCCTTTAAAAGTTGCATTAGCGGCAAGGAGTCTCAGAGACGGGAGAGTATTTAAAGAAACGTTACCTGTGTCAGCAAGAGTAGGCAGACTAAAACTTCTGTTACCAAACAATTGTTGGTCAGGAGAAAATGAACTTTCGGTGGTGGCAGAGAAAATAGGAGTAGAAATTACAGAGGTATCTGACTGTTAAAAATAACTTATAAAAAGTTATAAAATATATGTTGACTTTTGTAACTTATGCAGTATACTTATTATATACTACATAAGGAGTTGATTTATATGAAATATTATTCTATAAGCAAGTTTTCAAAGATATTAGGAGTTTCAGCACAAACGTTGAGAAATTGGGATTCAAACGGAAAACTTAAGCCACATCACACATCATTAAATGGTTATAGATACTATTCTCACGAGCAGTTAAATCAGGTTATGAATGTTAAGCCTAACCTAGATAGAAAGATTATAGGATACTGTAGAGTATCAGGCAACAAGCAAAAAGATGATTTAGAGAGACAAGTTGAAAGTATGAGAATGTATCTAATTTCCAAAGGAAAACCATTTGAAATAATTACAGACATTGGGAGTGGTATTAACTATAAGAAAAAGGGATTAAGAGAACTTATCAAACTCATCACGCAAAATAAGGTTGACAAAGTTGTTGTAATTTACAAAGATAGACTGTTGAGGTTTGGATTTGAATTGATTGAGTATATTGCTAGTCTATATAACTGTGAGATTGAAATTGTGGATAATACTGAAAAATCAGAGCAGCAAGAATTAGTTGAAGATTTAGTTCAGATAATAACAGTGTTCAGTTGCAAATTACAAGGCAAGAGAGCCAATAAGACTAGAAAACTTGTCAAAGAATTAATAGAAGGTGATGAAGATGATTAAGTCAATCAAAGTAATGTTACTTCCAAACAATAAACAGAACAGTAAACTTTTTGAAAACTCTGGGACAAATAGATTTGCATACAATTGGACTTTGGCAAGGCAAAAAGAAAACTATGAAAATGGTGGGAAGTTTTTATCTGACAACGATTTGAGAAAAGAGTTCACACAATTAAAGAAATCAGATGAATATAAATGGCTGAATGGATATTCTAATAACATAACCAAACAGGCCATAAAAGATGCTTGTGATAGTTATAAGAGATTTTTCAATAAACAGTCTGGATTCCCTAAGTTTAAAAGTAAAAAGAAAACAAGACCGAGTTTCTATACGGATAGCTGTAAAATTCAATTCACTGAAACTCATGTAAAACTTGAGAAGATTTCAGATTCAAAGAAGAAAAATAGGGCTAAACTCAATTGGATAAAACTTGCAGAGAAAAGCAGAATCCCAACTAATTGTAAGTATATGAACCCAAGAGTTACATTTGATGGACTGAATTGGTGGATAAGTGTTGGAGTAGAATATGAAGATATTAATTATGCTCCAATGAATAACGGAATTGGTATTGATTTAGGCGTGAAAGACTTGGCTATATGTAGCGACGGTAGCACTTATAAGAACATCAACAAAACAAACAAAGTAAAGAAAATAGAAAAGAAAAGACGAAGGTTGCAACGTCAAATATCAAGAAAATATCAAAATAATAAAGAAGGGAGCAGTTACAAGAAAACGAGCAACATTAAGAAGTTAGAAAAGAAACTTTTAAAGGCCAGTAGAAGATTAACTAATATCCATAAGAATTACTTACATCAGACGACTACAGAGATTATAAACAGAGAACCAATGTTTATAGTAATGGAGAGTTTGGATGTACAAGGTGTGATGAAAAATAGACATCTATCCAAAGCTGTTCAGCAACAGAGCTTATATGAATTTAAAAGACAAATTAAATATAAATGTCTTTGGAACAATATAAGATTTGTTCAGGCTGATAAGTGGTATCCATCTAGCAAAACGTGTTCGGAATGTGGAAGCATTAAGAAGAATCTTAAACTTTTAGATAGAGAATATGTTTGTACGGAATGTGGATGCGTAATAGATAGAGATTTCAATGCAAGTATAAATCTTATGAGATTGGGATTGCAATCAATAGCATAGTCATCTAAACGACACTATTGACATGTACCGAACGTTAATCGGGAATTTAAGCCTGTGGACAGTTACATCAAACGAAAGTAGCTTATGCAAAATCGGACTGGATGAATCAGGAATGGAACATAAAAGTGCATTATAACTTTTTATAAGTTTTCAGTAACGGACGGTGAAGCTAATGACTGAAACAGAAATTATAAAGCTTAAGAACGAGGCTCTTGCAATAAGAGATAAGATAATCTCTGCAAAATCAACAATGGAGAGCGTTGAAAAGAATATAGAATCATATAACAGGGACTTGAAAGAGCTTGGCGTTGAGAACGGCAACGCTGAGGAGAAGATAAAAGAGATGACCGAAGAAATAGAAAAGATATATGAAGAAACGTCAGCGAAAATAGCTTCATGGAAAGAGAAGATAGCAGAAGTAGAAAGCGAGGACTAGGCCGTGTTAAATTTCAATGAAGAAATAGCTGTAATGACGACTAAGCTCTCAAGGCTGGACTTCGAAAGGCAGTCTCTGGAAAAAGAGATTAAAAGGCTTACAGGGGAAACTGACGCTCTTAAGTTGGAAGAATTCAATGCTGCAGCTGTCTGGCTTAAGGAATTGTCTCAGAATCAGAAAGCAGAAGTGTCTAAGATGCTTGCAGGGCTTGGGACGCTTGCCCTGCAGTACAGCATGGGGACTAACTATGAAATGGAAATCGAAACAAGCGGCTCTGCCAAAAGACCTGAGGCCAGAGTTTTTCTTGTTAAGAATTCTAACAGAGAAAACAGAGAAGACCCCCTTGAAGATAATGGCGGAGGGATTGTCGATATTATGGGCACTTCGTTACAGCTTGTCATCCTCGACAGTTATAACGACCCTGTAATTGACGGACCTGTAATCTTTGACGAACCCTTTAAAATGGTAAGTAAAGAATATGTGCCGATGCTGAGTGAGTTTATGTCAAAACTTCCCGCTGACTTCAACAGACAGATTATCGTTGTAACTCACAATGAATTCCTTGCTTCTATGACCGAATCAAACGTTTACGTTTCTTTGGGAGAAGATGAAAGGAGTCGTATTGATGTTAAATTTCAAGAAAGCAGAGAAGAATAGTCTCCCTTTAGAGGCAAATAAAATAAGTGAAATTAAGAAGCTGATTGCAGTTACAGAAAATCATATATCCTTTCTTCCAAATGGAGAGCTCAGCGAAATACTTTACGAAAAGCTTGGAATATATAAAAAAGAGCTTGATTTTTGGATAAGAGAGTACCGCAGAAAGCCTGGTGAATCAGATGCCGGATAAAGTGTCAAGAAATTTAAAAACTCTTGTTTCGAGAAAAATCGAGTTAATGATAGCGAGGGAAGAACTTAGCCAGTCAATCACGAGAGGAAAAGAGTTCTTCTATGCCCATAGCCAGAAAGCAAGCCTTGACCCAAGCGAAGGCAAGCTTCTGGCTGAAGGAGCTGGAAGATTCAGTGAACTTATTTCTGAAGTAGAGTCTATAGATGAAGAAATAAGAAGAATTAATATAGTTATGGTATCTATCGCAGAAACGATAGGGGGGCTGTCATTCAAATTTGAACTTCCCCAAAGATTTAATGATGCGGGAGATAAGCTTGAAAGCGCAGAAGTAATCTTAAATAGTGACGGATCAAACGGAGCGATATCGGCAGAAGAAATATGGACCGTGATGCTCCTTAAAGAAATGTTTAATGTAAACAACGTAGAAATTATAAAGGACTGAGCTCATGGAAAAGATATTAACTTACATTTATAAAACATTGGCAATAACAGTTTTGCCACTTATCAATCACCTCCTCGTTCTTTTCGCAGAGGGTGCGTTTTTATCAGAATTTTAAAAAACATTATATAAGTAATATGAAACTAAAGTGGGGCAACCCCACCTAGAGAAGATGGTCACTAGGTATTTTGAATGAAGTCTGTAGAGGCTTGCAGATATTGAAAGTCTGACCATCAATTAACACATAAATCCATTGTGGCTTTGGCCACAATGGATTTAATTTTTTCAAAATTTCTTGTATAAGTAATATGAAGCAGAAGAAATAAAATAAAAAAAAAAAAAAAAAAAAAAAAAAACAGGAGGAAATTATTATGGTTAAAAATGAAGTTGAATTACTAGGTGAAAAACTAGCAAAGAGAGCTAAGGAAGAGAAAGAAACTTTTAACAAAAAAGTTGCCGAGAATAAAAAGAAGGCAATTAAAGAAATTTCTGCGACAATGGAAGAAGTCGCTGAAAGTATTAAAAAGCTCGACCCTGAACAGGTCGAGAAAGAAGCGAAAGCCAGAAGAAACAAGCTGGCAATCGGTGCCGGAGTAGCAGCCGGAATAGTAGGAACCGCAATAGGTTTCTATATTAAAAACAAACACTGAGATTAATCTCAGTGTTTGTTTTTTTACTTAATTTTAAAGGAGGAATTTATTATGAAAATTGAATTTGGAAAAATCCTTGAAGCTACAGCTTCACCAGTTGGCAAAGACAACAAAGCAAACCCTGACTTTCAGGGAGTATTGGTTGGAGACAGATCTGTACTTATAGGGTCAGGGACATTTGTAGTTGAGATCAAGAACATAGAGGTTGAAACTGAAATTAAGCCCGGCTCGTTCTTCTCTTTCCTTGAGGGAAAATTTACAGACTATAAGTATCCAATGACTCCCGAAGCAATATTCGAGGAGATAAAAGTTAAAGAAAGACCAGTAGGAATGTCAGTATTTCCGCTAATATCTCTTATTAATATTTTCGACAGATTGAAAAACGAAACAGAGCCAACCTCAAAAAAGACTTTGCTTGAAAGGTCAAGGACAGTCTTCTCTTCAGGACTTCTTGGTCCAGACGAATTTGCAGCGAAACTTAATTTTAAAGACGGAAGATTCGGGCTGTTCTCAGGAGGGCTAAATATTCCGTTAAGCAAAGACTCCGTTATGCCGGCAGAATTTTTGACAGAAAACACAGTGTACAGATGTATATTGATCGGAGACGAGGTTTCTGTTATTGATCCATTCGGCAAAGCAAGGCTTGGAGTCCTTGTTTCTCCTGGCGGATATATTGACGTTGATGTCGAAAAACTTAATCTTCTGACAGGAGTTGTTGACCCGAGATTGATTGTTACTTCAAACATTCTTGAGCCGGGAGACCTTTTAATTCCGCCGGTGCATGTTTGCAGCGAATTACTTTCAGAAGTTCTTGGAATAGTAAGTTTAGGAAAAGGCAATTTAATGGAAGTCCATTTTCCGTCAGACCCCGTAGCTGAGCCTATAATTATAAAGAATGCAAGAGTGGGCAGCGACGACTTGGAGATTAAGGCCTATATCGCTCCCCTCGACTACATTAATTATGGAGTGGCAAGACGATGATTGCGGCAGAAGATCTTGATATCCTGGAGGAATTGGGGAACATAAAGAACACAACAATGGAGCTTTTAGCGACAGATGACATTGACAAAATTCTCGTTCCGGTAGAAGCAAAGGGATGGAAGTATCTTTCTGAAACACAATTAATTATCCCTGAGAATTCATTTTTCAGAATCGGCGTGAGAGAAATTCTCTCAGACATGCTCTATTCTTTATCTGCCGGAGAAGTTATAACAGTTTCAGATATTGTTGAAAGAGTCGACGAAATGAACATGGTTATGATAATTGACTTTTTTGGCAAAGAAAATGAAAAAGAAATTGTAGACCAGATACTCATCAATTATCTTGGGCAGTACTCACTGATTATGGATGACTATGTGCGCAATGCGCTCATTGAAGAGGGGTATTTGAAGAACGGCTCCATTGTATACGCAGGTGATGAAATCGATTGCCAGATAACCTTGCTGAAAGAATTTACGAAAGGGCGGTGGTGAAATGGATGCGGTGCAAGTATACAGTCAGTTAAGCAGAAATGTTAGCGCAGAAATTCAAAATATATCGATGCTGTATAAGCAGATTATACAGCATCCAGCTATATCCTCAGCTTCTCCTGAAGATATAAAAAAAAAGATTCTTGAGATGTACTTTAATCTGTTGGACCAAAAAGCCTTGATCGGATCAAGTATCCCTGTAGTATCTTTTTACGAACTTATAGACAAAGTATACTCTCATAACGAAGAAGTAATCTATGAGATAGCTCTGCAGACAGTTATAAGCGAATGGCAGGATAATTTAAGGCAGATAGATGAGTGCGCTATGGAGGAAGAAGTTGAGCAGGAGGCGATATCTATTGAAGACTCTCTTAGCTATTCAGCATCATACTATCCTTTTGGAAAGTATTTAGTTGATATTTTGGCTTTTCACAAGCTCCCGCTCTTGGCTACCTCTGGCGACGATGTTTTCGCCTCATTTGCGGACGAAAATAATTCGATGATAGAGGACTTGATAATCAATGACTGTCAACAACCATTGATTATAAACTTTGGAAAAGGAGAAGTTTTTTCCCCAAAAGGAGTTCTCGCAATAGGTGGTGTTAAAATTGAGTGATCTGGCAAGATGTGAAAATGGGGTTTCTGTCAGAGACGAAATGGAAGATATAGCAAAAGAACTTCTGAAAAGGATTATAGCGTGGGACTACAATCAGGGCGCGAGGAGCATTCATGGAAAAATTGTAAAAGACATTTATATCAAAATGTTTCCTTGCATAGCCATTGATGAACTTGTCGACGCAATAATGGAACATAACTATGAAGTTCTGGATGAAGTTGTGATGATTGATTTGGAATACAAACTCAGTTTCGGATACACCGAATATATTGATGAGTGGCCAGACGACGAGCAGTACCAGACTCTGTATGAATATTGGGCAGAAGACATGTGGTACGGATATGATATGTCTGGATATCTAATGTCTTTACTTGATGAATATAATTTACCGTATATCCAAAGGTTTTTTGGCAACTATGGTAACAGGGAATATTGGCTCTACAATGATTGCCAAACAATGCTGTTAAACAGATATGGCAGTAGTGACGGGACTCTTATTGATAGAGAGGACGGAGGTTCTTATGGCAAATATTGAGCTTCTGTCAAGAGTCGGGATAGAGGAGATCGAACAAATAAACAGCGCAACAGTGTTTTATGAGTTGACGAAAGACCTTGTCCTTCCAGATTCTCCAAACATCAAAAAAGAAGTGATTGACAGCTATTTTAAAGAATGGAACGGGCACGAATTACCAGACTTGATAGATGTTATCTATAGAATATACGAGCACAATTACAGGATAATTGAAGAAATAGCTACATTCGATTATGAGTCTGGACATATGCTCGGTAAATTTTCAAAGAACGGAGACAATATTAGTTTAATAAAATGTGAGAGACTTTGGGACGAAGAATGGGAATACGAGATGAGACACCTGCTTCCGCCCAAAGTTTTCGAGATACTGTTTGAAGCTAACCTGCCGTTCATCTTGAGTGATGATGGAGCTGATATAAGGTCTCCAGATGAATATTACTACGAATACCTGGACATTCTTCACGAAGATTTAAGAGTCGTTGTTAATGATTCGCAAAGAACACTGCTTAAAGGGTGGCATTCAGCAGTGTTCGGTAAAAGCGAAATATCCGCAAAAATGAAAGTGGGGTGAGTTCGATTAATGCATTGAGCGTTTATTCTCCAAGAGGTCTCGGTCAGACTTCTGCCGAAGCAGAATATGGAGAGTTTTACGAAAGAAAACTTGACGAGATTTTTAACGAAATGGTAAGAGGCGAAAGTTATATCGCTGACGACGATCACGGAATATATATAAAGAAAAAAATTTTAGACGTATATTGGGAAGAGTTTAACTCCAAGGACAAAGGTATCCCAGATTTGTTTGACATAATGTCAAATATAGAGTTCGAAAACTCTAGTTTAAGATATCAGGTGGCTGTACTCGATTATATGTACGGATGTTATGGGAAAAGGTCGTTCTGCGATACTCCCCACATTAATGTTGATCTAAAAGATTTGACTGAAAAGGAAGCAAGCGAGATTGAAGAACTCTTGGAAATGTGGGATGAAGATTTCTCTTATTTTTACAATTACTGTGGTGACGAATCTATGGACCATATAATTGAGGTTCTCAGCGTCCACAACCTGCCTTTCTACGACAACGAGCTGTACAGCGGAGAAAGAATTAATTACGATGCAGATATAATAATTTTTAACGACTGTCAGAAAAGACTGATTTCCTGGGATGAAGACCTGTTCAATTTTACTAATACGCGGGTGATATAAATGGCAGTTCGCTTACCGGAAAACAGAATTATTTTATCTGACAGAAAAACGGGCGAAATAGAAAGGTATATGATATCTGCTTATAAAAAGTGTGAGTCCCCGCCATCTTTAGAAGAGTTCATGTTCTATTTGCAAGATGAAGTTTTTATGAGCAGCGCCGAAGTATTTTCGACAAAAACAGCTTCTTCACCTGCGCTCTCAAGGTGGGACCTGACAAACCCGTTCCTCGTAGAAATGCTTTTGCTTGAAAGCAACTACAATTTTATTGATTACTCTGGCAAAGAAAGAGGAAACTGCCAGGTAAACTTGTTAGAAAGTTGGTGATTTTAAATGAACGATTCTGACAAAGCTTTTGTCAGGGACAAGATTATGGAAGAGTACTATTGCATACTAAGTAAAGGATATATCCCAGACACACAATCTTTAAAAACAAAAGTAATAGATGCTTTGTATGTCGGTTGCTTTGACTTGGTCATGCCCGAAGGGTTTAAGATTGAGGACATGATGACGGAGCAGTTTATCCACAATGTATTAAGTTTTTACAAGAACATACATTATTACGGAGGGAGGGTTTGGCACGATTCACAAAAAGTTCTTTTAAATGGTTGGCAAAGACAATTGTTGTTATTGGAGGCTTAGATATGAGTGTTGCAAGACTTGAAGCAATAGAATCGCTAAGAAAAATAAAACAGATATGCTCCTGGAAAGACGAGTGTAGCGGATGCTCAATAAGAGACCGTTGCGGAATGGTTTCCTATGGATCAGATATTTATTTCACAACAAAAAAGATATCTGCAAGGATAAGTATAAGCGACGATATTTCTGTGACTTCCTGCCCAATACTGTATTCTGAAGATGCGTCAAACTCTCTTGATATTAAAAGGATACACTCTTTGAACAAAACGATAGACTGTGATAATTGTTCGTCAACTATAGCTCACGTGCTGCCGAGAGACTTTATAGTTGACGAATTTAATTTAAGTGATGCCAAAAAAAGAAAAATAAAGTGCTCCTTTTCTCCAGGAAGATTAAAGCCGAGATTTTCGATGAAGATATCTCCCATAAGAAAAACTGACGCTATGAAAGATTACTTTAAAGAGTATGAAAACATACCTATCATTTTTCCGGAGAAGGCAATAATTTTTCCTGAGTCCGCAAGAATGGACTTCAATTTTTTAACATTTTCAGAAGCAGTGAAAATTTTTTCTGAAAAAACTGAAGTCGCAAGAATTAAATTTAATATATGTGAAAAAAAACTCATACTGTCACTAAAAACGCCGACAGCCAGAGTGGACTTCGCTATTCCTGAAATATAGCCAAAATATTTTTAATAATATAAGTAACATATACGAGACCGAAAGAATTTTCTCTCTTTTTTTACCCTTAAAAAGTGCTATAATTGAAAATACTCCCCCGGTCGGTCGTTGACAACAAGGTAAAGGTGGTGAAATTTTTGGCGTGATGAATAAGTCAGAATGGTATGAGAAAACACAGGATTTTATTTTATCAGACATGGAAGATTTTTATGAAAAGTTTTATGGGTCTTCCATGAAAGAAGAAGGGTTCAAAATTGTGTCTATAGGCGGAAGCGGATACAGATTGAACCCTTGCCCAGTTTGCAAACACAAAGACTGCGCTACAGTCGGTGAGGCAGTTTATTGTTTTTCCTGTGAATGGAAGGGCACACATATAAGCGCATGGTATGAGTATGCTACCAACGTATTGGGAATGTCTCTAAAGGAGGCTATAGCAAAGCTTGATTACCACTCAGGGCTTAAATTCCCCGTAAGTACTGCAAACATTGAGGATTACGAAAAAGAGCTTGTATTACAAACTATACTTAGGGCAGCAGAGTCTCACTATCACGAAAACTTAATAAAGTCATCCCAGCTTTTTAATGTTGGAGAAATAAAGATGACTGCCCTAGACTATCTATTAAAGAGAAGACAGAGAAAAATGAAGACTATCGAGGATTTTAAGATAGGCCTGGCTGGCAATTATCTTGATCTTCATAAAAAACTGATAGGAATGGGTTTTACAAAACAACAGATAAAAGAGGCTAAAGCCTGGGTTCCGGAAGGACTCTTAGTATATTATTACAAGGACCCTGTAACTAAGGATATCTTGAGAATAAACACAAAGAACCCCTTCGGCATTATTGGCAAAAGCAAAGACAAGAATGGTAACGAAGTTGAGACTGGTCCGATTCAAGGTTATTCGGTAGGCGACAAAGTCCCTATGTTTACTCCTAAGTTTTCTTTCAAAAAGCCTTTCGATATAGTAGAAGGCGAAAATGATCTGCAAGCCATTTATGAAAATGGCTCTCAGAACGCATGTTGTCTTGGCGGGAACATGAGCGACGAACAGATTAAAAGTGCTTTTGGAAGATCAGAAAGTGTCGGATACCTCATGTTCGACAATGATGAGGTTGGAAAAAAATATTTTGACAAGCTGAACAAGCTTTTGCCGGACAAAATGCTCAGGAAAATAAATTATCCTGAAGATTATAATGACCCGGACGAATATTATAAAAATGCTCCCAATGCCAGAAATATGGAAATCTTGAGAAAAGAATCTGTATCTGTGGTAACTGAAGACTATGTAATAAGGAATGCGAAGAATGTGTGGGTGATAGAAAACAGGCACACAAAGCTTGAGTTCATAATAGACAATTATGACAATAAGAGCGAAAAATCGTTAACTGGAACAGTGAACCTTTATCTTGAAGGAGTTCTTGTGGACAGAGAAGTTGATAAAGACCTCACAAAAACAAAAGCTAACAAGAAGCCGTTCAACTTCTATTTGCACGACAGAATAAACGAATACTTAAACTCAAACATTTGGGAAAGACCAATCGAAGAACTGGTTGAAATTTATTGGTATTCTTCAAAGAAAACAGATATCGTAAAGAGGCTTGCGAAGATTCTTTACGAATCAAACAACGACGAGAAGATAGTCAACATTTTGAAGACAAAATTAAAAATGGCTGACGGTAGAGAAGATATTATAGATGCTGTTCTTAAAGAGGCAAACGACATACAGAACAAGCTTATAGGCAATTCTATATCCAGTATACCGAAAATAAAACTAGCACAATATTTTAATGTTAAAAATGATGACGGCTACTTCTATTTTATGAACTACAAGCAGGACGGAGACTCTTTAAGAAGACTTCCGTTTCTTTTAAGAAACGACAAGACACTAATAAGGCTCGACCTGCTTAAAAGGAAAGATCCTCAATGCCTTCTTCTTGTGGACAACAAATACGAACTGCCAGTCGAAGTGCCTGAGGCAGTTATGGACTCAGATGAGTGTTCTTTAAGCCAAGACGCTGTTTATAAATACATAGACGGCGAATTGCCCCCAGAGGACCTCGACCCAAAAAGACTGATAGATATTGTTTCAAGTCATTACAAAAGGTTTTATTATTCATCTAATGAGGCGTTATACAAAGTCTTGGGGCTATATACTATGATGACTTATTATTATGAACTGTTCGACTCAATCCCTTATCTGTTTATAAATGGTAAGAAGGGTTCAGGAAAGTCAGCTCTCGGTTCAGCATTACATTTGCTTTGCTTCAATGCAAAAATGGCAACAGACATATCTGATGCCTCGCTGTTTAGAATGACAAGCCTTGAAGGCGGCACACTTATCCTTGACGAAATGGAACAGCTTACCTCCAGGAAAAAGGGTTCGGAAACAACAATGGGTGTTGTTCTTAAGGGCGGATATAAAAGAGCCAGCAACGTATACAGAGCAGACACCGAGACAGCGTTAAAAACGAACAGGTATGACAGTTATGGTCCAAAGATAATCATTAACATATTTGGATTAGATGACGTTATCAAGGATCGTTGTATTCCAATAAATACCTTCGGATACAACCCCACAAAAACAACAAGAAGAGAAGATGCGAAAAGCTACCTCTCAAACATTGGGGAAGTAAGGCAGTTGACGAGCAGACTTTGCCTGTCAGCGCTAGAGAACTTCAAAAAAGTTCATTCAATAAAAAACGATGTATTCTTTCAGACTTCCAACGCAAGACTTTCAGAAATAATAACTCCTTTGGCAATACTTGCAAAGTTTGTTGATGGTGACAACGATACAACTTATCAGGATGCTATCAGTGAATTTTACAATGAAGTTATTTCTGGAGACAAAGAAGACACTGAAAAGAATACGCCAGAAGGAATTATTTTATCTTGCATTCCTCAAGTGGCAAGAGAGCTTTATGGTCTTGTTCATGAGGACGAAAAACTTTACACAATACCCGAAGTCCATAAATACACAGAGCCAATTCTCTATAATCTGGACGAGGGCTGGTTCGAATTAAATATTCTTCACCTGAAATGTTTCATTGAGGAACATATGCCCGGTGAATCAGCGTTTACTAAAATAATAGCTAGATGGCTGAAAACCTGTTACGACGTTCCTCACAGAGATATTCGTCGAGGTGTGGCAGTTATTGAGAATGAAGATTTAGTTAAAGAATTTAGGGGGAATAAAAGACCAAAAGTTAACAACTATAAATTCTATTTTAGAGATTTTATAAAAGATATAGGTAATAACTTTATGGAAAAAGAATTCTTCCCAACAAAGAAGAAAGAGAAAGAAACTACAAAGAAGACTAAATTGTTTTAGAGAGCGGCGTCCGGAACCGCTCTCTTTCTTTTTAGCTAAAAAAGGAGATGATGTGGAATGATGGGATTTTTAAAGGCCAACAAAAAGGCGTTGACCATAGGTTTTGGGATTACTGCAAGCATTGCCGGCATTGTGTACTGTGCTTACAAAGCACAGGTAAGCAAAACGATTGCCGAAGAATTAGATAAGAAAGAAGAAGAAATATCCTTCGACTACAAGCCGGAAATATTAATTGACGACTCAGACATAGACTTTTAAAAAGCACTGTTTTTCTTGTATAAGTAATATGAAGTAGAAGAAATAAAAATTAAAAAATAATAGGAGGAATTTAAAATGAATGAAAACGTAATGAAAGTAATTAAAAGAGTGAGTAAAGGAGTTGCACTAGCAGCAGGAACTGCAGTGGCAATTGGAGTGGCGCAAAAAGCGTCACGTGAAGCAGTTACGGATGTAACTGAGGGCTTGGGTCAGGGATACAACCTGACTAAGACAGCAGTGAAAGGAATCAAAGAAAAGATCAAAGGGTAAAACCTTTGATCTTTTCTTATTTATTTTTTAATAAGGAGGTGGCTAGTTTCAGGTGGATTCACTATTAATGATTTTTTCAAGAGATTTAAAAAGGCTTACCTTTGAAACAATGATACCCTTTTCGAAAGACGAGCTCTTTCTCATAATCAATCCGAGACTTGCCTTCAGATTTTCAGGAATAGCTGACGACAACAATAGATACCTCGACATTAAAGATATAATGGAAAAGGAAGTTACTTTCGCTACCCCTGATTTCAACAAAAGATGCAGAGAGTTTGCTCAAGTAATGGACACAAGAATAGAGAGGTATTTCATAACGAAAAAATCTCCCTATGTATTCTTTGATGAAGAGGAGCAGGATTTTTTAAGGGGCATCATTAAGAAAAACTCTCTTACTGCAACAGTAACTATCTATATGAGAGAAGACACGAGAGGAAGATTCAATAAAATAGCCTATACTTCTTTGTCGGCGAAGGACCACATAGAAGTATCGAGACACTTAAAAAGAATGAGGGTAATGGCTGTAGTTAAACCTGACAAGTATTATTCTCTTCATGTATCTGCAAAATCGAGAGCAGAAAGCAGATATGAGAAAATGAATATGGCAAAAGAAAGTGACTTTATGGAAATGATCTTTTCCAGATATCCCAGAGTTGCGGAGATTAAGGACAGAAATCAGTTTAAGATTTACTACAGAGGTCTGTCTAAGAAATATCATCCAGACCAGGGAGGAAGTCACGAGATATTCGCATGTATTTCTTCTGACTTCGAAAAACTGAAAGAAACTTATTGGTACAAGAAGCTTCCAAAAGGGGAAGCTGAAACAGTTCAAAATGAAGACACCGCTGACAGTGAGGATAATATTCTCATGCTTGTTGCGAGAGGCGGTGGTCAAAGTTGATTGATAGAAGTATTCTGGAAAAGCTAACGCAAGAATCTCTTGCCGGAGAGTCGATGCCTGCAGAAAAAGAACTCGACAATAAAGACCGGCTGAAAGAGAGCTATGAAGAAACAATGAAGAATATGGAAAAATTCAGAGCTATTAAGTCTGACGATGAAAATTCTTCAGGAGACGGCCTCATAACTGTTAAGGTTCACGATGATATATTTAGAAGTTCTGCATCTTCTCAGGAGACGAAGAAAACCACTTCTTCGTATGGATCTTTGTTTGGAAGTTCCACATCGTCCACAAAGTCTGCAGAGCCTGAAAAGAAATCTTACGGATATTATGGTTACGGAAGCTCAGTTAAAAAGGAGGAGTCCAAGGAAGAAAAGGCTAACGCTTACATCGAAGGGCTGCTCAAAAAGTCAGCAAAAAGAGTAAGAAAGGATAAGCAAAAAGAAGAGCATTATCAAAATAATATGTGGAACATATTTGAGCTTAAGGAACGTGAGGAGCAGAAAAAGAAAGAATATGCATCTCTGGAAGACAAGGCAAAAGCCAGAGTTAAAGACCAGTTTAGAAAAACTGCACTTAAAGGGGTCATTGCTTTTGGCCAGGGAATACTTAAGTATGTTTACACAATATAGAGGGGACGGTGGCACAATTGGACAGAGGTATAAATTACTGGAGAGCAGAACTTTTAAGAGCGGCCAAAGAGGTTTTAAAAGATTCTGTTCTCTACACACTAAAACTATTAGTCGGTTCTTTTGTCGAAGAATATTTAGTCAGAAGACCACTAAAGAAAATTATGGAAATTAATCGTAAATGGGACTTCGATGACGACGAAGATTTCATGTATGACTATCAGGCTGCCTAAAGCCTGATTCTTCAACCCTTTTCAAACGCCTATATATATTGGGGGTTGCCCCAATATATATAGGCGTTTGACTTTGTATATATGAAGAATTATAATATTTTTAGTAAATAATTATAATTGGGGGTTTGAGGATAATGGAAAACAAGAGTATTGAGGTTTTGAAAGATGCTATATTAAAGGCTTTTATTGCAAGTGCAGGTTTATTTTTTACAGAGTTGGGAAAAAACCTCACAAGCACTGCAAAACTAGAGCAATTTAAAATTGGAAGTGGTGAGTAAATTTTGGTAGTAGGTTTCGATTTCAGCAGAAACAAAATAATTCTTTTTATTAAACCTGAAGATGAAAAGAATTTACTCAGAAATGAAATGAAAAAGAAGAACCTCTACGTCTGCAAAGAAATAAGAGAAAATGTTTTTGAAGTAAATCCTGAAGATGCTAATTCTCTGAACAGGCTCTTGAGCGAAAGTGACGAACTGAGAAGCTTGATATCAGTCGATGCGAGTTTTGAGAAGTGGAAGCAGGAAGGCAATGCCCCAAAGTCGCCTGTACTTATTAGAAAAGGTCCTGTTAAATCAATTATTTATCCAGGTAATAATAAAATACCTGTTGTTAAAATTGAGGAAGAAACAAGATTCTTTTTAAAGGCTGCAGTTAATATGCAGAAGTATAAGGAAGGAAAATGGGACGGCTATATAAACCTTTACGACAGAAGAACGAGGTCTTTCCCTTCAGGACTTATAGAGAGGGTAACAAGCCTTCTTGAAAAAGAGGACATTGGGTACATTGTGGAAGTTATCTATGAAGAAATTCCACAAAAGCAGTATAACTGGGAAGTAAATGACGGACTTATTCCTGACCCGGATCAACTGGAAGCAGTAGAAGCTGCTATTAAAGGGGTAAGCGGGATCATTAAAGCGCCAACGGGCTTTGGTAAAATTTGCCGTTCACAAGAAACAATCTGGCATGGTTTCTTGTGAATAATCAGTGGGGAAATTCGGTAAAAGCTTTAAAATGCCAATACCGAGAGGGCCGATACCGAACGGCCTTTGTAACGCATAGGAGTTGAGCGATAATGGAAGCAATAATACTCCCAAGAGTCTCCGCCACTAAGTCAGATTACTTTTTAAAAAAGTATAGTGAAAATATATGCTAAACTGATCTGGAATTGACCAGGTGATGAAAATGAGGGAAACCTCCAGAGGGGCTGATAAAAAACTGCCCGGTAATAACAAATTGAAAACTGCCCTGTTGGCCAAAAGATTAACTGCTAACCTCGGACTTCCAACTCTCTTTGTTGCTAACAGAAAGAGTTTGCTGGATGACGCTGCAGACGAATTTCGTAATGGAGTATCAGGACTCAATTACGATGATGTTGTTCAGATAAAGGACGGTTGGTTTGGAAAGACTAAAGTAGGAAAAGACACACAAGAAGTACCGCCACTTAGCGCTCCAATTGTTGTGGCGACGATTCAGTCCTTGAGTGCAAGGCTTAAGGATAAACGAACAGAAGGGCATTTAAGAAATTGGCTGAGAAATGAGTGCAAGTTATTAGTGGTAGTTTAAATCATCTGCCGTCTTAGCGGGACAGGACAAGAACTGCTAAGATTATCACGGGGAGAATTGCTGGAAAGCTAAGTAGTGCGACCGACAGCGCACTATATGCCAATCAGCAGCCGCGCCGCACATGGGAAACCTGCGGAGGGTTCAGAGACTAGGGAGAAGCTAAAGCCTAAAAAGCCAAGCTTCAGCCCACAGCACCCCGCTCCGTTGTCTGGTTGCAAAAGGATGAAGATATAGTCCGGTCCTGATCGGAAATGATCAGTTGAAAATTGATTTTTCGAAAACAGATCTCTTTCTTTCCAAAAATATGGTTGCTCCATCATAGAAATATGAATAAATTCTTTGCAGCTGGAGTCTCCCTCCATATCGGAGATCTTTAATGTCACACGTTTTTTTCGGATAGCTGTACAATTTTGTAGCATTCAGGTTACACTCAGTTATAAGGACGTTTTGAATTCCCAGCAAAAACTTTTCATTTGCAGTTATGCCGATGTTGCCCACGGTGGTTTTTGACGTAGAGTAAGACCCGTTTCCATCAAAAAACCCCCTAATAAAATGTCGCACGAGCCCTTTATCTAAGTTCGTCGGGAATAATAACCGGCCAGTTTTATTTCTGAAAACACCGTGTTTTTTTAGGTCAGAGCAAAGCTTTGTTGAGTTAATGTCCAGCCTGGACATTAAGTTCTCGGAGTACGTTTTTTTAGGGATGTACTTAACAATCTTAAGTGTCTTTGCTTCGATCTCTGCCGCGAAAGTATGAAGCAGGTGTATATCTTTTGCGCTGATATTTATAGAAAGCCTATTTGTTTCGGCTTTTCCTCTAGGGCTTGTTTTTGAAACAGAGCCGTCAGCATAAATAAATCCTAGCCAATAAGCCTTGGCCTCGGAATCGATGTTTTCAAAAAAATCTTCATTGAAAGAGTGCTTTCTCACGGGACGAAGAACCCTGCCACTTTCAACGAGGTATTTTTTGATGGTTTGCGAATCTCGGCCGAGATCCTTAGATATTTGGTAGATGCTTTTTCCCGAATCATACTGCTGCAATATATTGTTTACAGTTTCTTCCGAGTATTTGTTTAGCAAAGAAATCCTGTCTTTGTCACCATATTCTGAAGGGGGCCTCAACTTTACTCCATTTAATGCTAAATATTTGCTAACTGTGCTGGGATCAAAACCATTGTCCTTACAAATTTTAGATATGCTGTCTCCTGCAGAGTATCTGCTCAAAATGAGGTTTATGATTTTCTCCGTATATTTTGCAGCCATAATCAACAACTCCTTTATAATAATAGCTAAATTGTACCATAACTTAGTCCCATCTGTCTGGTATAATTTCTCGAGATGAAACTCAAGCTGTCGGAACAAAAATTTGGGACGAAGTGCTCAATGAGTGCTACGCACCAAGAAGAATAGCCATGTCCGCAACGCCACGCCGGACCGACGGGGCCACAATCAAATTGGAGGCTATGTCAGGACCCTGGCTCTTTTCCACTACTGCTTCAGAGCAGATTGAAAAAGGCAGACTGTGTGAACTGGAAATAAATTATAAGACCTATGACCACAAGCTCTTCAACGAGCACGATGCAGACATTAACTATTTGGAAATGTATAAAATGTGTATAGTTGATAATGAGGACAGAAATAAAAAGATGGTCGTCGAACCGGCGCTGGAAATGGTTAACGAAGGGCGACATGTTCTTGTTCTTATCCAAATGATAGAGCATGGGGCAATCCTGGAAAAAATGTTTCTTGAGGCTGGCCTTGAACCGAAAGACGTCCGCTTTGTCTGGGGAGACACTCCTGATAAAATGAGGGTCGCTGCTATTAAAGAGTTTAGAAAAGGGGAATTTAAAATCCTTATCGGCTCAACAATAATGGACGCAGGGGTAAATATTCCGATTATCTCCGGAGTAGTTCTTGCAGGGGCAGGAAACTCAGACATAACTCTTGTCCAGAGAATTGGTCGGGGTGCCAGGAATGCTGATTACGAAAAAGAGCTGGGAGAGCTTCCTGAATTCATGGTCAAATCTCATGGAAAGAAAATAACGAAAGTATATGATGTACTGGATATGAATGCTAAGTTCTTCCACAGGCAGAGCAAGAACAGATTTTATAATGCCAGAGAAGAATTCGGCCAATCAAGAGTGAGAGTTGTCGGAGACAGCACAGCTCTTGTTAAAAAAACCAAAAGGTACTCAGCGAACAAAAAAGAGATAGATCAGTTTGGAGCTCAGCTTGAGGTCCTAAGGTCCTTCGGGAAAGATGAATAAATAAAAGTTTCAACATACAAAAAACAACTCAGGGCGCCTTAGGCGCCCTGAGTTGTTTGGCAAAATATAAAAATAGGAGGGGTTTTCAAATGAAATTTCCGATTCGGCTTAGGGAGACTTTCTTTCCGCCAGCGTCCCAGTTTACTTTGAAACCAAGATTTTTAGCTATAAACGAAACAGGTACAACAGTCTTGTTATTAACAATTGTTGGAGCCTGGTCTATTACAACAGTTTCGCCATTTACTTCGGCGAAATTCTTATCTATCCATAGTTTAATACTTTTATCCTTGCTTGTCACTTCGACAAGTTGATTTTCTTCTGCCCAGTGGACATTGAAACCTAGTGTCTCAAAAACTGAGCGAAGAGGGATCATTGTTCTCCAGGGGTCCTCTGTTAAGAACGGAGTGGTATCTGTGAAGTAGTTGCTGACAGCTTCTCCGTCAACAACAGCAGTGTGACTGCCTATCCAGAGATCCACATTGTTCACAATGTGCGCGAAGCCATATCTCTCACAGAGAGCTTTTCTCTGGATAATGGC
>Ga0334898_1001794_pt1 | contig 22058 bp, 18 predicted proteins | sample GraSluR3_MG_10_FD_207228 | JGI IMG/M metagenome (GOLD analysis project Ga0334898, IMG submission 207228) | Sludge microbial communities from methane-producing bioreactor in Wageningen University, Netherlands - Granular Sludge_3_08-R3 | ecosystem: Engineered > Bioreactor > Anaerobic >... | reverse complement strand
TTCATTGCCAATAGCGGCATGTGGGTTTTCCATCACATACCAAAAATTATCGTTCAGGCCGTCTGTGCAATCTGACTCGTTTGCATAAATCTCGAGTTTGTCCTCAACACAGAAATCATAAATGACCTCCTGGCAATCCATGCTGCAGTCAAGCATTAGCGCGTCTCCAATGTATCCTTCTTTTTCCCCGCAGTATGCTTTATGAGCAAGCAAAATCCCCTTGGGTAGCGTAAGCCCTATGGGATGCTCATACTCGTGCTCACCTGGCTCATGCCAGTCGCAAGCTTCTCCAACATCATGGTCAATCTCAAAGTTTCCGCAAACCAGGCTTTTGTACTCTTCCTGGGTTATGCAGTTGCTTAGGTCTAAAGTGCACTGGCTTGAGCAAACAGGCTTATTTTCGTCATCTGCATCCCTTGGGTAAAGAGGCTCCCCGTCCAGTTTGAAATGCCCGCATGTTATCTCTTCCCCTGAAATCTCCTGCCCATTTACCCTGAACAGCTGGTCTCCGTCAGGGTCGCACTGCTCATGCTCATGAAGCACTCCGTCAGGCTCGCAGTAATAGTTAGTGCACACACCATTCACGCAGAACTCTTCATCACCGCAGGGTTCAAGCTGGTTTACTGCCCGTAATCTGATGGCTTCTTCATCTTTACAGTTGTTGTAATCAGCAGACCTGAGCCTCATAACCTTTTCAAGTTTAATACATTGGTAGCTGTAGCTCCCGCCGGCAGGAGCACTTGTGCGAGCAAGGTCAAGGTTAACAGAGCCATGGTTTCTGTTGTATGGGTCAGTAGCAGCTTCACAATGCGCACCATCATAGTTTGAGTCGCAAACTATAAACTCAAGCTCAGAGCCAGTGCCATCGCAGCCGTCTCCTGAACAGGTTGTGCCGCCAACAATAAATCCTACAACACTTCCAACGATTGGACCCAAGAAAAAAGGGATAATGCTTCCAATAATTGCCCCAGCCCCGGCATAACCAACAACACATCCTCCATAATTCATATCGCTTTTTTTATTGCATTCAATGGAAAAGCTATCCTCTTTATCTAAAGATAATCTGATTACGTCCCTGTCAAGGCTGGTGATTGAGAAATCCTTGCAATGAAAATCGCTGCACTTGTCGTTGTTAAACGTTTCATCTATCAGGTTGCAGTAATGCGCGCTTTTAGCATCTTCAGGAATCAAATGGGTGGCATCCGGGTCCTGCAGCGAAAGTGTGAAAGTTGCTTCATTAGCCTCATAATTTATTGAGCTTGGCTTTATGTACCCTATCAAAACATCATCAAGGCCAGCAGCAAAAGAAAAGTCAACCTTGAGGAAAAAAACAATTATTATCATGCAAAGAGTAAAGCTAAGAAATCCCTTGTAAGAAAAAATGCTTGTTTTGCTGCTCATCTGGCTTCTCTCTTTACACATGCACTTTTTAAATCTTTCTTTTTCAGAATTGCAAAAAGGTTTTATACTATGCTACTTCTCCCAGAGCCATGCAAGAAAAGCAAGCGGTAAAAAGCACGTTAAAAAAACAGCAGTACGGCTTTTCAGGTGAGCATACTGCAGTAAAAATCTGCGCCTGGACAAAGCGCTCCCTGCTTGACAGGGATGTGTGCTACAAGCAGGCTTTCTACGGAATCCAGGCGCACCTATGCTGCCAGATGAGCCCTTCAGTAAACTACTGCCAGAACTCCTGCATCTTCTGCTGGAGAAGCTTTGCAGACACAAAAGGCTTTACCCCAATCCCTGAATCAATAGCAGACAAGCCCGAGCAGATTATAGAGAAATCCTTCGCGCAGCAGAGAAAGCTCCTTTCAGGCTTTGGCGGAAACGAAAAAACTAACCTTAAGAAGCTAGAAGAAGCCCAGAACCCAAGGCATTTTGCAATCTCCCTTACAGGCGAGCCAACGCTTTACCCTTACCTGCCAGAGCTGATTGAGTTGCTGCACAAAAAAGGAATAACCACTTTCGTAGTTACAAATGGGCTAAGCCCGGAGATGCTCAGAAAGATTTTCCCAACTCAGCTTTACATCTCAGTTGCTGCACCTGATGAAAAAACCTTTCTTGAAATCGAGAAGCCAAAAATAAAGAGTGCCTGGAGCCTTTTTAACAAAAGCCTTGAGGAAGTTGCCAAAAAAAGAGAAACCAAGACAAGAACCTGCATGAGAATCACATTAATCAAAGGAATTAATGACAGTAGCCCGGAAAAGTATGCAGAGATTATAAAAAAGGCAAGCCCTATTTTCGTTGAGGTAAAGGCTTACATGCACGTTGGCTCATCCATCAACAGGCTGGAGAAAAGCAGCATGCCGCTTCATAAAGAGGTTAAGCAGTTCGCAGAAAAAATCAGCGAGCTCTGCGAATGGAAGCATGAAGATGAAAAACCCAACTCAAGAGTTGTTCTTTTAATGAAGCCGGAAGACAAAAGCAAAAGATTCCTTCAAGGCTTCTCAAACATCCCTCTTTAAAGCCCTGCCGAAAAAATCAAAGCTTCTTGACCTGGTGATTTCAGCCTCAGCAAACTCGCCAAGCTTGTAGCCGGGCTCAAGAATTATCTGCTTATAATGCCCATTTCTGGAAATAAGCGTATCCCCTTTCCCCTTTTCAGTGATTAGCACTTTGCCTTTCCAGCCAACCCAGGCCTTGTTTTTCTCTTTGCAAGCCTGGTCAAATGCCTTTTTTAGCATCCGTGCCCTTTCAATCCCTATTTTATTATAGTGCTGCTTCATCTTGGCTGCCTTTGTGCCAGGCCTGGCCCAGAACCTTGAGATGTTCAGCACATTCGGCTTGATTTCCTCTACAAATTCCAAGGTTTCATTAAACTGCTCTTCTGTTTCACCCGGAAACCCGCAGATTACATCAGTGCTAACCGTAATCCGCAGGCCTGAGCCTTCAATCTTGCCAAATATAGAAGCGAGCATCTTCTTATCGTACTGCCTGTTCATTTGTTTCAGCACTTTGTCATTCGCAGACTGGATTGGAATGTGAAGGAACCTGTAAACCCTTTCATCTTTTCTCATTAGATTAAGCACTTCTTCAAGAACCGGCTCAATCGTATTTGGGTTGCTCATACCTATCCTTAGAAAGAACTTTCCATTAAGCTTGGTTATCTTGTTAGCAAGCGTAATAAGACTTTCTCCAATGTCAAGCCCATAAGCCCCTGTGTCCTGCGAGGTCAGCCACAACTCCTTAGCACCCTGCTTAAGAAAACACTCAGCCTGTAGCACTAAGTCCTTAACAGGATAGGAAAGCAGCTCTCCTCTCGCAAATTTTGTTTTGCAGTATGAGCAAAAGCCTACACAGCCTTCGTTTATCTGCAGCTTTCCCGTTATGCCATTTAGGCTAATTGGCTTTTTGTAAGGGTTTTTGAACCCAGAAGAATTAATAATTACATGCTTACTGTCTATTTCCGCAGCAACTGCATCGTAAACCCAGTCTATATCCCTTACCCCGATGATTGAAACCCCTTTATTTTTAAGCTTCTTAACAGCTTCTTCACTTGCCTGCGGCACACAGCCAGCAGCAATTATTTTTTTTCCAGCTGACTGCCACTCCCTAACACACTTCCAGAACTTTCCTTCGGCATGATGCTTCACCGTGCAGGAATTGATAATTACTATATCTGCATCCTCAGGATTTTCCAAAACAGGAATCTCTTTTTCAGCCAGCAGGCTGCTCATAAAATCAGAGTCAGCCTGGTTTGATGCGCATCCGAATGTAATAATAGCAACTTTCATTGTTGTTGTGGTTATCCTAAAATTTTAAAACCCTTTCGGGTTTTCAGCCCAGAATAAAAAGCTTTAAAAAGAATGGCTTTTCAGTTAAGGAAAGGTGATGCTCATGAAGAAAGCAGATTCAAAAGGCTTTAAGTTGAATCAGAACAATATGCTGATACTGCTTGTTGTTGTGCTTATTGCTGCTTTTGCATTATATGTTGCATTAGATAAAATACCAGAAATGCAAAAGGCAAAGGAAGAAAGAATCTCGCAGAAAACCTTTGATGATGTCCTCGGTTTTTTGATTGAAGAGACGGAAGAGTGCGGAGTGGCTCAGGTGTTTTTTGAAAATAAAACCCGAAACCTTGTTGACCTGAAGTGTGCAGAAGAAGTTTTCATCGAAGGATACAGGAGTGCTGTTCAGGCGCTTTTCGTGAGCAGTGAGGGCTGTGCTGCAGTTCCGGTAACATATGAGAACCAGACAAAACATTTCATAGAGCAAGAATGCATGTTTGAGTGATTATGAGAGTTAGGGCTGGAATATGGATTTTTTTTATTTTCTTTTGTATTCTTTTTGTGCCAGTAGCTTATAGCTTCACTGCATCCGGGGGTGATATTGAAGTTAAGTCTACCACCATGGGAGGCCAGGGAGGGCTTCTTTCCGGAGCAGACATTGGGGCACGATTTCTTCTTTCAATTTACCAGCCAGGCGCGTTTGCGGTCGGGACAGGGACCTCAGCAAATATAGGCTTTTTTGAATTCCCTGATGTGTGCTTCCCTTTTGGAGAGTGCGGGTATTTTTTTGACCAGGTTCTTTACTGTGATGAAGGCACCTGGAAAAGCCCGAACCTGGAAAAGGCTTTTTGTATTGCGCCAAACTGCGAGTTTGTGTGGATGGATGGAGTGATTTCGGGCACCCAGTGCTGCGGGAATGACGGGCTTGACGATAACTCTTATTATGCCAATGCAAGCCTTACAGATTCAAGATACGTACTTTGCCAGAGATGCGATGAAGGAGTTTTTGCTACAAATACAACGCTTATTGGAAACGGAGTCCTGGTTGGCTCTGGAAGCGAGAGAGAATGCTTCCATGGAAATATAGTATGTAATGTTAACCAGGCCCTTAACGGCACATCAAGTTCTGTATATGGATGGGGTTATCTTGATGGCCAAACATGCTATTACGGGAATGCTAGCTGCTCAAATGGCGCTTATTCAAACAGCACAAATTGCCAGCTTCCGTGTGAAGGTGAATGGTGCTGTGTAAACCAGGTAAATTATACTGACATGCAATCCTGTCATGAGACTGAAGGCTGCCTTTTCACAGACCACGACAGGAACGATGCACAGAGCTATTGCGAGGCTTCCGGCAACGGATGTGAGCCTTTTGTCTGGTTTTCCGGCCTGAGCACTTGCTGCGGAAACGATGATGCTGATGACAGCTTTGATGACCCTGGCACAGGAAACCACTGCTGTTTCGAGGGAAATTTTATCGAGCACAACAGCTCATATGAGTATATGCTCTGCTGGAACGGCGAGCTTTATGACTGCAATAACCAGGCATCGCTTGGCTTCGAGATAAATGTTGCGAACTGCGAAGAAGCAAACAGTTCAGGGTGGTATTGTGCAGCAAGCGGTGAGCCAACGTACTGGCAGAGAGGGTTTCCGCTGGGCTGCGAGGGCTGCGATTTTAACGAGGACTGTGCTTTCGGCTACTGTGACAGTGAGCTGGAGTATGGCTTAACTATAGACCCATTCGTCTGCTTTAATTGTACAGCCTGTGAAGGCTTTAGCAATGTTGCTTGCGGCGACCATAATGCTTCAAGGTGCCAGTATGACTGCGGCTCCAGCGAAGACTGCGATGATGTAGAGCCAACCACCTGCAGGGACGGGACAAGCATTTATTGTGACCTTGGTTGTATTGCAAGGGACAGGAATACTGCAGAGGAGTATTGCACAACAGACATTAACAACTGCGAGCCTTTTGTATGGATTAATGGCGGCGAGCTAGATCCATTCGGAGCTTATGATCCAGGAACTTCGCTTGCTTGCTGCGGCTCAGACCAGGGAGAGTATTTCAGAAATACTTCGCTTATGGGAACATATTATGCTGCCTGCTGCAGTTCTCCGTTAAGTTGTGTAAACCAGTCAAGCCTGTGTGTAAAAACAGGAATAGTTCAGGGAGAATACACCTGCTCAAATGGCGAATGGAATAAAATCCCTGAGCACGACAGCCCCAGGATTCATATTCGTTCAAGGATTGATAATAATGTTGTTGGCTACTGGACATTGGATAACGATGTTTCTGATATTTCGGGGAATGGAAATCACGGCACAAACAATGGTGCAACAAACATTAGGCAAGGATATGCTGCAGGAGCGTTTGAGTTTGACGGCAGCAGTTATGTAAACTTAAACTACGGCTCCGGGCTTAACCCTTCAACCCATCCTCACTCTTTCTCTATGTGGGTAAAGGCAGGCAGCACAGCAAGCAACAGGATGTTTATGAGCGCTGGCCAGAGCGGGGGATCAGACAACAGGTTTTACATAGGCATCAACAGCGGAAACTGGGACATGGGAATACGAACCTCTCCATGGGGTTCAGGAACAATTTCTGCAACATCAGAATGGACACATATAGCAGTCACAATGAACGGCTCAAGAGCTACACTCTATGTAAATGGAAACATTGGCAGGACAATCAATTATGACTCCTACTCTTTCAACAGGCACATCTACCTTGGAAACCATGACGACAATTATTACTGGGTGGGCAAGATAGATGAGGTAACCATCTTTAACAGGACGCTTTCAGAAACAGAGATTAAAGAGTTGCATAACGGAACAGCTTATACGAGGAACTCGCTTACGTGTGCACCAGTAAATGTTTCAGACAGCGAAGGAGCAAACCTTACTTATATCTTTAACTGGTACAGGAACGGGGACTCGCTTACAGTTTTGAATATGCCTTTTGACTCAAACGTGTCAGTAGCACAGGCAGATGCGATTAAGGATTATTCGGATTCAGAAAACCACGGAACATTAGGAGGAGGAAACCAGAGCTATGCCCCAGCTTACAGAAGCGGCGATGACTGTGTATCCGGCGGATGCTATGAGTTTGACGGCAGCGATGACTTTATTGACTTGCCAAATGATTTAGGCTACATCAGCGAGTTTTCTGCTTTTGCCTGGTTTAAGTCGGGTGGGACGCCAGCAGGAAATTTTCATATAGTTCTTGGGGGCCAACAACTTGAAATAAGTATTCCAACCTCTGGGGAGCTTAGAACCGGCGTATCAACCACAAATGGAAGATTTTTTTCTAATCACGGCTCTGGATTGACTGATGGGTCTTGGCATTTTATTGGGTTTACATTTAATGGTACAAATAAGAAGAGTTTTATTGATGGGCAGGATGTAGGAGACCTTCCTGTAACAGGCACACTGACTTATAGTTTCTCTAACAGGAGAATCGGAAGATTTGGCTCTTCAAGCACTTATTACCTTAATGGCTTTGTTGATGAAATCATGATTTTTAATACAACCCTTACACCCGACCAGGTTTCAGCTATATATGAAGCAGGCGAAAACTCCCACCAGCCGGACATTATAGACTACTCTATGACTACGAAGCACGACGAGTGGAAATGCGATTTGGCTGTGAACGATGGGCACGGCGATTCAATGAGGCTGTTTTCTGAAAACCTCACAATAAGAAATACTCCTCCCGTTATGGGCAGCCTTCTTCTTCCGGCAAATGAAACTTCAACCACAAACAGAAAGCCAACCTTCGAATGGGAGCCAGGCACAGATGATGACGGAGACTCGCTTACATATTCAATTGAAATAAGAAGAGAAGGAGCATGCTCTCTTCCTGATTATTGCTCTGTTCCTGTGATAACTGATTCAGGAATTTCTGGCTTAAGCTATACTCCTGTCCAGAATCTTGACATTGCAACCTATGCATGGAATGTAACAGCGCACGATGGAGAGGAATATGGGGAAGCCTCCGAAACTTTTGAGGTAACAGTTCAATCTTTAGTCAATATAACTTTAGTTAACAGCACAATAGACTTTTCTGTTCTTCCTCCTATGACAGTTCAGGATACAGCAGATAATAGCCCGTATCCTTTCAGGATTAAAAACGACGGGAACATAAGGGTGGACATTTTAATGAATTCCAGTCAGCTTTTCCTTGCGAGAAGCCTCAACACGAGCTATTTTCAGGCAAAGGCAAGGGAGATTTTCGCAGAGAGCTTTGATACAGGCCTGTCAAAAATGAACTGGTTTAACCTTTCAGAGGCCTTGGCTCTGGTAATTTCGGATTTGGAATTCGCTTCCGGCTCTGACGAAGCATACATTGACATAAGGGTAGATGTTCCTCCCGATGAGCCGCCTGGCGAAAAGGAGGCTCTTCTGATATTCGAGGGAGAATCCAGTTGATTTATGCCGAGTGGTGAAAAATCTTTAAATAAAGCCTGCTCAATTCTTTTTTTAATGTCGCTGCTCGATAACCTGATGAGGAGAAGGGAAAGCCTTAAGCTGATTAAGGTTTGGGAGTTTAATTCAAGCTCAGATATTTCTGTTGGCCCGGTAGCGGGGAAGCTTGAAGAGCATTCTAATGAAGCAGTTATTGTTTTTGGAACTAAGGATGGAAGATTGTATGTAATCAATGACGAATCTAAAGTTAAGTGGCTTTATGACCTTAAGGAAAAGCTTTCAGGCATCCAGTCTTTGTTTCTTGATTCAGAGTCATCCTTCAGCATATACACCACGCCAGTCCTTTATGATATAGATAAAGATGGCAAGAAGGAGATAATCTTTGGCTCAGAGAACGGGATTCTTTTTGTGCTTGATGTAAATGGAAACCTGGTGTGGAAATTTAAGACAAGCGGAAAGATACGCTCAGACATTCTTGTTGAAGATATTAATGAGGATGACTTTCCTGAGATAGTTTTTGGCGCATCAGATGGCTTCCTTTACTGCCTTGATTATACTGGAAATGTGCTTTGGAGGTATGACGCAGGATCGCCGATTGAGTCCGCTCCTGCCCTGCTTTCCGGGGTAGACGATGATATAGTGTTATTTGGAACTAACGAAGGAAAGCTTATTGCTGTAAACAGCCTGGGGATGTTTAAATGGGATTTCAAGGCAAAAGACAAGATAACAGCTAAGCCGGTAATTTCCCATATTAAGAATACAAAGGAGAAGTTTATTGTTTTTGGCTCTTTTGACCACAACCTATACTGCATTTCCGCAACAGGCTCGCTTGTATGGAATTTTGAGACAGACGGCAAGATTGTGTCAGAGGCAACGATAGCAGATATAAACAAGGATGGGTTTCTTGAGATTGTTTTTGGCTCATGCGATAATAAGGTTTATGCGCTTGACAGGAACGGCAAGGAGCTTTGGAATTTTGAGACGGACTTTTGGATAGTGAACCCGCCAATAGTCACAGACCTGGATTCAGATGGCGAGCTTGAGATAATTGCTGGCTCTTTTGACCATTCAGTTTATGTTATAGACTCAGAGGGCTCTTTTGTTGTGAATTATGTCCCGGGCGTTTCGCCGATTACTCCGCAGCTTGGTAATACAGACTTTCTATCTTCCGATGACCCTGGAGAATACAAAGGAAGGCTGCTGTACAAGTATGATTTTGATGGCATGGTTGTTGGGACACACCTTTTTATTGACCCTTCAAACCAGAAGTTTGTAGTTATCGGGATAAAAACCGGAAAGATTAATAATATGCGTGTTGCAGGAGGCAAGAAAAAATGATTCAGCCAAATTCAGATAAAAGCCAGATTGTTAGGATTAAGACATTTGCAGAGGGTTTTGATGAGGTAATGCAGGGAGGAATCCCGGAGAGCAGTGTGGTTCTTGTGGCAGGGACCTCAGGCTCAATGAAGTCGTCTTTCTGCTTTAGCACAATGTTTTACAATACTCTTCAGGAGAATAAGACCTGCCTGTATGTTTCTTTGGAGCAGTCTTTTTGGTCGCTCATAAACCATGCGGTAAACCTTGACTTCGATATGTCAAAAATAAACACTGTGATTGTTTCGGATGTTTCCCGGATAGATGAGAAAATCCGTGAAGTGAACTCCTCAAAAAAAGGCAATCTTGTGGTGCTGGACCTTGGTGCACTCAGAAGAGAAGTAAAGGATACTAAGATAGGTGAGCAAGGAGACTGGATAAATGTTATAAAGAATGTTATCAGGAAATTTAAGACCCAGTCAAAGCTTGACCTTTTTGCGCTTGATTCACTGTCTGCGCTTTACATCCTGAGCAGGTTTGAAAACCCAAGGGCAGAGCTTTTCCATATTTTTGAGTCTTTCAGGGAGCAGAAGGTAACGACTTTCCTGATATCTGAAATGCCCCTGGACAAGTCAAGGTACAGCGAGTACGGGGTTGAGGATTATCTTTCAGACGGTATTATTTATCTTGAAAGAACGGAGCAGTACAGGAAGGTCATCAGGTCTATTCAGGTAATAAAGATGAGAGCCACAAACTGCGACCTTAACATGTACACCCTGGAGTTTGCAAACTCGAAGTTTAAGGCATTGTATGGGGGCCAAGCCCCTCTTGTCTGAGAAAAGGCTAATAAGCTAAATATTGGAAACCTCTTTTGCTATCTCTTCTTTTTTGAGGCCAATGCCCTGAAAAAACCGGGATATGTTTTTTATGTCCCTTAGGTAAAGCTCTTTTCCCAGCAGTGTATCTGCCGGCATGGACTGGGAGAAATCAATGAGGTAAGGCTCATCATCTTTTGCCAGTATGTTGTACTCTGAGAGGTCTCCATGCACCAGGCTTATTTTCTTCAGGGCCTTTATCTGTGAGCAGGTCTTGCTTAGCATCTTTATTTTTGCTTTTTTGCTTTTGGGGTGCCAGTCTTTTAGCTTTGGGCTTGGCCATTCCTTTCCAATGAACTGCATTACAATAATATTGAACTTGTTTAGGTAAGGCAGGGGGCAGGCAATCCCTGCAGCGCTCGCAGCCCGGAGATTGATGAATTCCCTTTTTGACCAGGAAAAAATAACCTGGCGCTTGCCTTTAATTCCCTTGAACCGATAATCTCCCCTAAGGTAGTCCTGCATCCTGTTGAAGTCGCAGGCCTCAAGCCGGTATATCTTGATAGCATAGTCTCTTTCAGGAGAGGATGCCTTGAAAAGGTTGGCTTCCTTGCCAATCGAGATTGGCATAATCTTGTCTTCAGGTATGTTTAGCTGCTGGCAGATCTTTCTTATATTGTCAATGGTAAACCTGTCAAATACATTCTCCCAGGTCTTGAATTTCTCCCGCCTGCTTGCCATTTATCCAGCTCCTTTAAGAAAAAAAATCACCCTCTTGCGAGAATGTAGCCTACTGCAGTATGTAAGTTTGAGTCTTCATTTTCATTTGTCCCATCAAAAAAGTAATTTATTACAATCTTGCCGTCAACAGATTTGCCAGCATCTTCGAATTCAATTGTTGCTGTTGACCCAGTACCGCGTTGAATTTTTATTTTACCATTAGGGTCATATTCAAGCCTGCCCAGCATGTCATCCCTGATAATCGAGGCATTTTTAATAATCAGGGCTTCCTGGGCCTTGTTTCCCAGCACAATTTGCAGGTTTTCATTGTCTATTGTAAAGGCAAGGCATTTTAAGCTTGAGTATATCTCGCATTTCTGGCTCCTGAAAGAAAGCGTGTTTAAGTCTGTTATAGCTGCAATGGCAGCAATGATTCCAACAGCTATCAGGATAACCCAGCCGTAAGTAATCATGAATTCCATCGCTGCCTGTGATTTTTTTCTGGCTTTCATTTTTATTATTACGATATAAGGATTTCGCCTTTTGCAGTCCTTATTCGCTCCAAATCATCATCTTGAACAAGCTGAATATATGAATTAACAGAGTCATCCACAAAAATATACTTTATCTCCAGCTCTGCAGTAAACCTCTTTACTTCTTTAGGATTATCTATGATTATCTGTGCAGGGGCATCTTTTGGTATCTTTGGAATTGCTGCGGAGATAGGATTGCTGCCTGTCCTTAATTTTACCGTTTGCGTTTCACATTCAGTCTGGGTTCCGGTTTTGCAGGATATTCCTGAAGTTTGGTCAGTGTGCGCTGCTCTTGCATTCATTATTTCTTCCTCCTTTTTTGAGGTAATATTTATTTCTAATAATCCAACATCCACCCCTGAATCTGTATGGAGCTTCATATAAAAATCTCCATCTGAATCAAACCCAAAATCCTCGCACTCAAACATATTGTAAATAATGCAGTAAGGCTCCCTGAAACTTTCAAACTCAAAAACACCGAATGCGTATGCAACAGAGAAAATAGCCATTACAGCGAGAAAAACCCATGCCGTGACCATCAGGGTTTCCAGAGAGAACTGGGTTTTTTTCATGAATTATACTCCTTGTACGGAAAAGTTTATAAATCTTGCTTAATTACAATTTATAAAACTTTTCATTTATCCAGTGTTTTGGTGATAAAAATGAACAAATTTATCAAAAGATGCCCTGAATGCGGCAGCATAAACCTTTTTTTCAATAAAGACAAAGGAGAGATTATCTGCAAGGACTGCGGCCTTGTTATCGATGATAAGCTTATAGACCATGGCAAGGACTGGAGAGATTTTGAGGATTCTGATGATGTGTCAAAAAGAAGGACAGGAGCGCCTATGTCTTATTCTCAGTATGACCAGGGCTTAGGCACAGCTATCGGGTCTACTGCTGACCTTGGAAGGCTCGATGGCAAGTCAAAAAACAAGTTTATCAGGCTGAGGAGATGGCAAAAGAGAATAACCACAGCCATAGAGAGAAACCTAAAGCTGGCTCTTGCTGAGCTAAAGAGGATAACCTCTTTCCTTAACCTGCCTGAGTCTGTTCAGGAGGAGGCAGCAAGGATATACACCCTGGCAGTTCAGAGAGGGCTGGTAAGGGGCAGGAGCATGGAGTCTGTGGTTGCAGGTGCCTTATATGCAGCCTGCAGGGCGCACGAAATCCCAAGGACGCTTGATGAGCTGAGTGAGGCAAGCGGAATAGACAAGAAAGAGATTGGCAGGACCTACAGGTTTATCACAAGGGAGCTTAACATAAGGATTCTTCCGTCAAACCCAATGGATTATCTTTCCAGGTTCTCATCTTCCCTGAAGCTTTCACCGGAGACACAGACAAAGTCTGTTGACCTGCTTGAGCTGGCTCAGAAAAAGGAGCTTACTTCTGGAAGAGGGCCTACCGGGATTGCTGCAGCAGCCCTTTATGTTGCAGCGCTTCTGAACGGCGAGAAAAGAACACAGAGGGAAGTTGCTGATGTTGCCGGAGTAACCGAGGTTACAATCAGGAACAGGTACAAAGAGCTTCTGAAAGAGCTTAACCTTGAGAACGAGATAAAAAAGATAAAAGGCAAGAGAAGGAAGAAAAGAGAGCTCGATGACGAAATATGATTTTTGCCGATCTTCATATACATTCCAGATTCTCAAGGGCAACATCTTCGGGTTTAACCATAGCAAATCTTGAAAAGTGGGCTAAGGTTAAAGGCCTGGGGCTTCTTGCAACTGGCGACTTTACGCATCCCGAATGGCTAAAGGAGATTCGCCAGAGCCTTTCAGAAGACGAAACAGGCTTTCTCAAGACAAAGAAAGGCTTTAGCTTTGTTCTGCAGTCTGAGGTTTCTTTAGTATATTCACAGGAAAATAAAACCAGAAAAGTGCATTTTATCCTTCTATCTAAAGACTTAGATACAGCAGAGCAGGTTAACGAGGCGTTGTCAAAGCATGGCTCTCTTACCGCTGACGGCAGGCCAACCCTTGGGATTGCTGCTCCAGAATTTATAGAAAAGGTAAAAGAAATAGATGATTTAAATGAAATAATCCCTGCCCATGCATGGACACCCTGGTTCGGCATCTTCGGCTCAAAAAGCGGCTTTGACTCAGTTGAAGAGTGCTGCGAGGACAAGTCAAAGAAGGTCTATGCGCTTGAGACAGGGCTTTCTTCTGACCCGCCAATGAATAGGCTTCTTTCATCCCTCGACAGGCTTAACCTGGTCTCAAATTCAGATGCACACAGCTTCTGGCCCTGGAGGCTTGGCAGGGAAGCAAATATGCTTGACATAAAGATGAATTATAAGTCTTTGATTAAAGCAATCCGTGAGAGAGAAGGGTTTAAGGGAACAATAGAAGTTGACCCGGCGTATGGAAAATACCATTTTGATGGCCACAGAAACTGCAAAACCAGGCTGGAGCCGAAAGAGTCACTTAAGTTCAACAACCGCTGCCCAAAATGCGGCAACTCTCTGACAATAGGGGTGCTTAACAGGGTGCATTCGCTTTCTGACAGAAGCAAGCCAAAAGAAACAGACAATTTCAGGCATCTCATTCCGCTGTCAGAGGTAATCTCAGCATTCAACGGAACAACACCCAACTCAAAAAAAACCTGGGCAGCATACAACTCTCTGGTATCAGGGTTTGGAAATGAGCTCAATGTGCTGCTGAACGCATCTTTTGATGAGCTGAGCAAAACCGCAGGCAGGGAGCTTGCAGAGCTTATTATCCAGAACAGGGAAGGAAAGATTCAAGTTTCTCCAGGGTATGACGGGGTTTATGGAAAAGCCCTGATTAACCCAGCTGATTCTGTTTCTGGGGAAAATAGCCGGAACAATGAGCCGCAGCAAAAAAGCCCTGTAAAAAGCCTTAAGGATTACTTTGGTTAGGGCCTTTTTTTCTTACTCTTTTTTCAAGCTCTAAAAACAGGGCCAGGATTCCGGTATTAAGAGCAGCTGCCAGGGCTGCTGAGATTAAAAAGAAATTCCTGAAAAAGCTTTCAGGCATGCTTATTATCAGCATAGAGTATGCAGGAAAAATATAATTGCCCTGGGGAAAAGCGAGCAGATGAAACAACTCAAAGAAGAATGTAAAAAACAAGGCTGAAGCCAAGGCAAGCCCCACGACTATTACCGAGCTTCGAAGAAATGCTGAAATAATTTTATCCCTGCTTAAAGCGCCTTTCTCAATAAACAGCATTATTGAAACAGCAGAAAGAAGCAGGATTGAAGCAGGCAGGGTTGCACCTTTCCTTAGATGCTCCCTTACATCATGGAGATGCTCGTTTTCGTTATCCGTTAGGTAATGAATGCTTTCTTTTTCTCCCCTGAGAAAAGCGGTGATGTCTTCCCGAAACCTTTCACTTATCCCTGGGTTCGAGAGAGTGTACATTACTTCATCAGAAGAAGCATCTATGATTATAAGGGCAAGGCTGGAGAACATTATTAAGAAAAAAAGAAAAATAAAAAGACAAAACACAAATTCTGCGCGTCTGTGTTTTATCATATAATATGCGACCATCTTTATAAGCCTTTCCTGGAACTAGGCGATTTTCAGGTTTTTTGTTGGTTCCAAAACCTATTAATTTTTTTTTGTTGGTTCCATTTACCAAAAAGATTTTTTTAAAATCCAATTATAATAAATCCTTATTTATTTTTGCCTTTCTTGGCTTTTCATCACTTTCAGTTATCACTTTCTTGTTTTTAAGCGATTTTATTATCCTGAAGAAGGTTGTTTTTGGTATTTTAAGAGAAAACCTGATCTTTGAAAGCTTCGCCTCCAGGTTGTTGCTTATAAGGTATTGGACTACCTGCTTTTCGTTTTCTTTTAGCGTCTCCATAACCTGCTTAAGCTTTGAAGGAATGACCTTTTTATGCTCGTTTTCGATGCTGGCATTGCTTTCATCCTCATCAAAGCTGTGGTCTATCTCAATAAGAGTGTGCCCCCTGTCGTCCTGGCCTGCGTTTTTATTGGGTTCTTTGTTGTTCAGGCTATCCTTTTCAGTAGGCTTTTTATGGCTTTTTTTAATTCTGCTTAGGGCAAAGATAAAGGCTGCCAGTGCCCCGACTCCTATTATTCCCCAGGTAAACAGCCTTCTGATCATTATCTTTGTGGACATGACCCTTCTGTCGAGCTTTACTACGATGCTTTTTATTTCTCCATTGCTTACGGAAAATTCCTCAATTCCTGCGGCATCCTGGAAAGAGGCATAAGCCACGCAGTTTCCAGCAGGAATGTTTTCTGCTTCAAAGGTGCCGAAAAAGTCCGTATTAAGGCTGACTCTTATGAACCTGTTTTCCTCGCACTCAATCCTTACGAGGGCATCGCTTACAAGGTTTTTGTTTATATCTTCAACTCTGCCCCTTATCGAGGCAACCCTGAAGAGAAAGATTCTCTGGATTGTAAAATCATCCTCGATTTCTGTGTAATGCCTGACAAAATAATCATTTCCCGGTGTTCCCGGCTGGTCAACTAGAATCTCAAAGTTCCAGATGCCAGGCTTGCCCAGGTCTAATCTTATTTCACTTGAATTGTCGAGAAGAAAAGTATAGGTTTTTTTTGAATCCCCATATGAGGCTGTAACGCTGACAGAGCCCTCTTTGATTTTTTCATAAGTTATATGGTCTCTCATATCAAACCTTATTGAATAGGCAGAGGCTTCGCATACCAGCATAGCCAACAGAATAAAAAACACTATTTTTTTCATTTTCCCATCCATGAAAGTATATTTCTATTTTTAAATCTTTGTGAGTAATTTAAAAACGCTTTTTTGTTTTTGCCGGCTCTTCAAAAAGCTTTAAATATTAAGCAAGCTATCTTAGTGTTATGATAGTTACTACAATAGGAGGGGGCACAGGCTCGTTTCACCTTCTTCTTGCATTAAAGAGAATTCAGGGAGTTAAAATAAATGCAGTGGTGAATGTTTCAGACAACGGCGGCAGTACAGGAATCCTAAGGACTCTTTACGGGATTGTTCCCCCCGGGGATGTCAGAAACTGCCTTGTTGCGCTTTCCGAGGAGACAGAGGCATGGACAAAGGTTTTTGGGCATAGGTTTGACGAGAAGCTGGACAACCACAGCCTTGGCAACCTTATTCTTACTGGGCTTACCCAGATATACGGGTCATTTGATGAGGCGCTTGAAAAGGCGCACAGCATCCTGGGAATAAAAGAGCATAAGGTTATTCCTGTGACTTACAGCAGCACAACGCTTTGCGTGGAGCTTGAAAACAGCAAGGTTATTAAGGGAGAAACAGAGATAAAGCATTTTTTCTCAAAATCAAAGCCAAGGCCAGGAGCCAAGAGGTTTTTTATAGAAGAAGCAGGCGAGATTTTTCCAAACCCCGACGCAATAAGGGCAATCTTTGATTCAGAGTTTATCATCCTTGGCCCTGGCAGCCTTTATTCCAGCATTATCTCTAACCTGCTTGTTCCGGAAATATCCTCTTCAATAAACAAGTCCAAGGGAAAAAAGATTTTTGTGTCAAACATAATGACTGAGCCCGGAGAAATGGAGAATGACTCGGTTGAAGCGCTTCTTACTGAGATAGAGAAGTTTGTTAAGCCGGACACAATCCTAGTTAACTCGAAAATGCCTTCCCGGCAGCTTCTGGAAAGCTATGAGCTGGAAAACAAGCATGTGGTAAAAGCCAATGAGAAAGACCGGAGGCATGTGCTTGCTGACCTGATAAACGAGAAGCAGATTCTGCGGCATGACCCAATCAAGCTCAGCAGGGCGCTTGGCTGGATTTTCATGAAAGAGTCTATCAAAAAAAACCATTGACTTTTCTCTTGATGTTTATTTCAAGTGACTTTAGTTTTTCCCGGCTGCGCTTAAGTTTCTTATTTGCGATTTCAAGAGAGAATCTAAGGTAATCAAGGCTAATTAGGAGCTTACCATCCGCAGAGAAAGGCAGGCAGAGTGACTCCCCAAAAATCGTCTCTACCATTACCTTGTTTTTTCGGATAGAGATTATCCCTGCTCTCTTTATTCCGGATTCCTTTGCAGCAGTTATCAGGCTTTCTGCATAGCTTATGCTTTCACATGCTATATGAAGTATTGCCCCTTCCATTTTTAATAAGGTTAAGCCTTGAGGCAAATCGGCTTTTAGTAGTTCTTCGCAGGTAACAGGGCAGTGGCTTTTGAAAACCCATGCATTCTTGGTTTTTTCTCCCTCATCTCCCTTAACAATAGAAATCCTTCCAGAACAGGAGCTTGTGGTAACAAATCCCTTTATACTGTTAATTGCATTGCAAACTGGGAGAATCTCTTCATCAATAGAGCCTTTGCTCGACTTGTCATTCTTTTCCATTTTATTAATTATTGATGCCTTTGTCCTTTGAAATGAATCTTGGCTTTTTTCTTTCATATTAATCAGGCAAATTCGGTTTTTTTATTTTAGCCAGAATATTGCATTTTATTTTAAAAGCATTCGGTAAAGTTTAAAAATAGAACGGTTTTCATAAAGAACATGGACCCGGAAGAAAACCTTATCCAGCAAAAAATATCAAAGCTTAAAGAGCTGCGAAAACAGAAAATAAACCCTTATCCTTACACATTTGATAAGGGAAAAAGCTCTCAGGAGATTAAGTCCGGGTATGAAGAGAGCAAGAGCGGTGAGCAGCCAAAAGGAAAGGAAAGCTATGCCGGAAGGGTTATGAGAGTAAGGAGAATGGGCAAAATAGCCTTCCTTACTGTGAGAGACGAGCTTGGCGACCTTCAGGTTGTGTTCAAAGAGGATACAACAAAAGATTTTGAGCTCAATGAGCTTCTTGATATAGGTGATTTCATAGGTGTTGAGGGCAGTGTTGGTAGGACTAAGGTTGGCGAAATAAGCATTTTCGCTGAGAGCTTTCAGGTTCTCTGCAAGTCAGTAAGGCCGCTTCCAGAAAAATATCACGGCATTAAGGATGTTGAAATAAAGTACAGGCAAAGGCATGTTGACCTTATAATGAGCCTGGATTCAAGAAAGGTTTTCAAGCAGAGGCATGAGATATTGAGGTTCATAAGGGAATTCCTATATAATAGAGGCTTTATTGAACTGGAGACTCCGGTGCTTCAGACAGTCTATGGGGGCGCAAACGCCAGGCCGTTTATCACGCACCACAACGCCCAGGACCTTGATGTTTACCTTAAAATATCCCCCGAGCTTTTCCTGAAGAGGCTGATTATAGGCGGGTTTGAGAAAGTCTTTGATTTGGGCAAGTGCTTCAGGAACGAGGGAATTGACACAAACCACAACCCGGAGTTTACCATGCTTGAGCTTTACCAGGCCTATGCAGACTACAATGATATGATGGAAATAACTGAAACCATTATCAGAGAATGCGCCAAGAAGGTTTTCGGAAAGACAAAGTTCTTTTTTAGAGGACAGGAGATTGATATCGGAAAGCCTTTCAGGAAGCTAAGGATGGTGGATGCAATTAAGGAGCTAGCTGGCATAGATGTCAGTGTTAAAAGCACGGAAGAGCTGAAAGAGATTGTGGACAGCTTTAGCGATGTTGAGCTAAAGGGAGAGATAACCAGAGGGCTGCTGATAAACACAATCTTTGAGCAGGCATGCGAACAAAAGCTGGCTCAGCCAACATTCATACTGGATTATCCAATAGAGGTCTGCCCTCTTACAAAGGCGCACAGGAAAGATGATGGCTTTACTGAGAGGTTTGAGCTTTTCATTGCTGGCAGTGAATATGCAAATGCATACTCTGAGCTTAACGACCCGCTTGACCAGAAAGAAAGGTTTAATAAGCAGGAAAGGGACAGGGAGCTTGGGGATGAAGAGGCTATGCCTAAAGACAACGACTTTATTCAGTCAGTAGAATATGGGTTGCCGCCTACAGGAGGTCTGGGCATAGGCATAGACAGGCTTATTGTTTTGCTTACAGAGCAGGATTCGATTAGGGATGTAATCCCTTTTGTGCTCTTAAAGCCAAAAGAACAGGGTGAGTGACAGAATGGAAAATACAGCAGGCGCAGAAAAAACAATTGGCTTCAATGAGGTAGTTGAGGTTTTTGGTAACGAAGGGTATTCCACAAAGGTAATCGCAAAGATAGATACAGGTGCAGGGGTATCCTCAATTGATGTAGGCCTTGCGGCGGAGCTTTCCCTTGGGCCTTTACTTAAGACTGAGAAGATTAAGTCCAGCCTTGGCGCAGCTAAAAGAGCAGTAGTAAAAGCAAAGGTAACTGTAAAAGGAAAAACAATTGTGTCCAATTTTACGATTTCAGACAGAAGCAGGCTTAAGTTTCCATTGCTTCTTGGCAAGAACTCTCTTAAGAAGCTCGGCTTTCTGATTAATCCCCTGGAGTGATTTTTATGAAATGTGCAGTTATAAGCCTTGGAAGCACAAGCTCGGAATGGGCTTGCAATGAGCTTGGAAAATATTTCGACAGTGTTGATAGCCTTAACATAAAGGAGCTTCAGGTAAGCCTTGACAGGGAAGGCTGGAAGGTTTTTTATGAAGGCAAGGAAATAGTTACGAAATATGATGCAGTATTCCTGAAAGGCTCATTCAGGTATGCAGTAACACTAAGGGCGCTTGCGCACGCGTTTGCTGAGTCAAGCTACATGCCGCTGAGGCCAGAGAGCTTTGATATAGGCCATGATAAGATACTTACGCACCTGGTTCTTCAGAATTGGGGAGTTGCAATGCCCAAAACCTACCTTTTTTCAAAGGTTGCGTCTGCAAAAAAGTTTGTTGAGACAGCCAATTACCCGCTTATTGTTAAAATTCCTAACGGGACACAGGGCAAGGGAGTAATTTACCTGGACTCTCTTGCAACAGCCACTTCTATACTTGACACGCTCAGCCACCTCAAGCAGCCTTTTTTTATTCAGGAATACATCGAGTCCTCGGGTGTTGATTACAGGCTTCTTGTTGTTGGCGATGAGGTATTTGGGTATAAGAGGATTGCAAAGAAAGGAGAGAAGCGGGCTAACATTCATGCAGGCGCGACGACAGAGAAGATCGAGGTTTCAACAGAGCTGAAAAGCCTTGCTGTGAGGACTGTGCGAGCGATAAATGCTGACATTTGCGCAGTTGATGTAATCCCCAGCACACGCGGGCCTTTGGTAATAGAGGTAAACCTTAGTCCCGGGCTCCAGGGGATTACCAAAGCAACAGGAACAAACATCTCGGCAAAGATTGCAGAGTATATTTACAAGAAAACGCTTTTATTTAAGGAGCAAAGCAAAAAAGGTCAGCCAAGTGTCCTGTCTGACTTGGGAATAGACCTGTCAGACAAGGCAGATTATGGAAAGGGCAAGGTTATTTCTGAGCTGGATTTTAAAGGAGACCGGATTCTTCTTCCAGATTTTGTTTCCAAGCTCGGCAAGTTTAAGCCCTGCTACGATTATGAATTTGAGGTTGGTGACGAGCAGCTTTTTATAAAGAGGTCTTCAAAGTGAGCTTCAGGACAGTAAAAGAGCTAGGGCTAAAGCGCAGAAAAGTTGTGTTAAGGACAGACTACAATGTCCCGCTGTCAAAAGGAAAGGTTGCTGATGATGAGAGAATAGCTGCTTCTCTTTGCACGCTTAAGTATCTTATCTCAAAAAGCCCTAAAAAAATTGTAATAATTTCCCATCTGGGAAGGCCGAAAGGTGTTGACAAAAGCCTTTCCCTCAAGCCTGTAGCAGAAGTTCTGGAGAAGAAGCTGAGAAAGAAGGTAATTTTCAGGACTCTTGAAGAAGAGGTAAAAACTCCCCAAAAGTCCGGAATTGTGCTCCTTGAGAACATACGCTTCCATAAAGGGGAAAAAGAAAATAATCCTTCTTTTGCAAAGTCGCTTGCTTCTCTTGGTGATGTTTTTGTGAATGATGCGTTCGCCACTATGCACAGGAAACATGCATCAAACTACGGCATTGCAAAGCTTATTAAGCCATCAATAGGCCTTCTTGTGCAGAAGGAGCTTAGCCACTTAAGCCTTTCAAAGGCAAAGCGCCCAATTACAATAATTATGGGCGGGTCAAAGCTTTCTACCAAACTTCCGTTCATAAAAAGCTTTCTGAGAAAAGCTGACAACGTGCTTCTTGGCGGGGCAATGATCTTTACTTTTTACAAGGCGCAGGGGCTGGATGTGGGCAGGTCACTTTATGAGCCCGACTTTGTAGAGCCCGCGTCAAAGCTTTTAAAGTCAAAAAAGCTGGTTTTGCCCTCTGATGTGCTTGTTTCCAGAAGCATTGGCTTTGCCCAGGGAGTTAGGTATGTTGACTGCAATAAGATTCCTAAGCAGCATTATGGTGTTGATATTGGCTACAGAAGCGTGCTTGACTTTATCAAGATTCTCTCAATCTCAAAGACAATCATCTGGAACGGCCCCCTGGGCGTTTATGAAGTAGAGGATTTCCGTGCGTCATCTGAAGATATGGCATTATTCCTTTCTGCGGTTTCATCAAAAACCATTATTGGCGGTGGAGACACGGCCTGGCTTGTAAAATCGTTGGGCCTTAGCAGGAAATTTGACTTCGTTTCAACAGGCGGGGGTGCAACCCTTGAGTTTCTGGCAATGGGCACACTCCCTTTTCTTAAGCTTGTTGAA